>Ga0209061_1003078_pt1 | contig 18985 bp, 18 predicted proteins | sample Coa_R1_10_FD_187157 | JGI IMG/M metagenome (GOLD analysis project Ga0209061, IMG submission 187157) | Surface soil microbial communities from Centralia Pennsylvania, which are recovering from an underground coalmine fire - Coalmine... | ecosystem: Environmental > Terrestrial > Soil >...
CTGAGAGCGGCGTCCCGGAAAAGGGGCTATGGAAATGACGGGGCTGTGGAAAGCGTGGAAAGCCAAAAGCAGGCTTCCCCCTCTTTCCACCAGCCCCTTGGGAATCTCGCCCAAAGGCGGCGAGATTCCCACAGCCCCGGCGAAGTGGTCCGGAAAAGTGGAAACCCAAAACCAGGTTTCCCACTTTCCCCTCCCACTTCGCGATCACAACTGCGGTTTTGTTTTCTCTAATCCCGGCAGCTTTCGGCTGCCAGAACCGCCGCTGGGCGGCGGAGAAAGGAGCGATTCTCCAGCCTCCGGCGGCGCTCATTTTCAGGATCATCTTGTATTGGAATCAAAACTCGATTTCAGGATCATTCTTCGATTGGAAAATGCTTCGCCCGGTTCGCGATGACGGTGCAAGCGCCGCTTGATATCGGGCCAGAACTCTTTGCCCACGTTCGAAAATGCGTCGGTTGCAACGGCAATCACCATTTTCTGCAGATTGTCATCCCAGTCGCGCGAGTTCGGATAGTAAGCATTTGAGATCGCGGTCATCGCCGCGGCTCCGCCCCATTCCGAGAAGTTGAACGTCTTTTTGCCGGAATCCATGCGCGCCACCATTACCTGTTCAAGTGCATAGAAAAGCCGATGTCTCACGGTGCCTTCGCCCAAACGGAAATATCTCGGGTCCTGATGGATTATGGCGGGAACAATCCCTTCCTGAAACATGTTTCCCAGCATCTGGTCGCCGTAGGCCGTGGCGAAACGCTTCGCATAACCGGACACTCCTTGTCTGAATGAAGGGTTGGAATTTTCCAGTTGATAAAGGCCGGCGAAGCCTGCGGCAGTAACATACGCCGGCCAATCGAACGAATCCTTCGCGGCGATCGTCAACTTTTGTCTGGCCGTTAACGGTTGATAGGGGTACGAATTCTCCGTAGTCCGATAGTTGGGTAATACCCCGAAAATATGCTTATCGATGGGCGCAGGCACAGGCTGCCCGGCCACACTATTATCCAGCGGCGCAATTGTGGAATCCTGGGACTGAGCCGCCGCGAGGCCGCAAAACAGAAACGAAATTAGGGCTAACCTGCTGTACTTCGACATGAATAAGAATAGATGGCCCCGTCTTGATAATGGTTACCTCAATTGCGCTTCGTCCGCCCTGCACATAAACTTTTCCTAATGTGGCGCCGGATCATATGGCGTTGGGTTACGCTCCTTCTGCTCAGTGCGGGGCTGGTAATCGCGTATGTAGACCGCACCAACTTATCAGTCGCGCTTGCCGCGCCGGAGTTCCGAAATTTTTTTCGCCTGTCCGATTCGCAACGTGGACTGGTAAACTCCGTATTCTTCTGGAGCTATACCTTACTGCAGATCCCAGCCGGTTTGCTCATCGACCGCGCCGGCGTCAAGCGTCCCGTCAGCGTGGCTCTTCTGCTGTGGTGCGCCGCCAGTGCGGTTACGGCCAGCGCTCGGTCCTTGTGGCAGCTTGTCGGCCTGCGATTGCTGCTCGGCGTGGGCGAAGCGGTGATCTTCCCCGCGGGACTGAGTTGGATTCACCACAACATTGAGGAACGCGGCCGTGGATTGGCCGCAGGCATTTTCGTCAGCGCCACCAAATGGGGGCCTGCTTTGGGCGCGCCGCTATCGGCCTGGCTGATCGGCGGCTTCGGCTGGCGCAGCATGTTTCTGGCGATCGGATTGGGAGGAATGGTGTGGCTCCTGCCATGGATGCTGTTCGCGCGCGAGGGGCAAGCGCTTCCGCCCGCCAATCCCCGTAAACAAGCGCCTTCGTTGCCTCTGTCGCAACTGCTGCGCTCGCGTGTCATCTGGGGAACCATGATCGGCACTTTCTGTTACAACTACTTCCTGTTTTTCTCCATCACCTGGCTGCCCGCTTATTTTGTCGAGCGGAGAGGACTCTCGCTGGGCTCGATGGGTATCTACACGATGTTCAGTTTCGCAGGCACCGGCGTGGTGGCGATCGCGGCGGGCGCGGCCGCGGACTGGCTCATTCGTTGCGGCGCCGATCCCGCCGCCACCCGCCGCTGGTTCACCATCGCGGGATTGCTCGGCGCATCCACTGAAGTGATTGGCGCGCTGGCGCGCTCCAATCAAACCGCCGTGTTTTTCGCCATTTTCTCCATGGCCGGCCTGGGCCTTGCTACCGCGAACTATTGGGCGCTCACGCAGACGCTGCTGCCGCGCTCCGCCGCCGGCCGCGTGGCTGGCGTGCAGAACACTGCCCTCAACCTGGCCGGCATCGTCGCGCCCATCCTTACCGGCTGGCTCAAACAGGTTACCGGTACGTATACCGTTCCCATGCAGACCATCGGCGTTTTTCTGTTAATCGGTGTCGGCGCCTATCTGTTTCTGGTCCGCCAGGCCAATAGCCCCATCGCTGCCACGCAAAGCGCCACAAGCAGCCCCTCTACATAACCGGCGCCGGCAACCGGGATGCCGATGCCTGTCGCCACCGCCAGCCAGGCCGCCGGCACAACGGGCATTTCGGGAGCAGCATCAGCACGGCCCCGGGCATCACGAAAATCGCGGCCTCGGGGAGCCGCCGGGCGAGGTGCCGGACCCAGGACATTGTGAACGCCAGGCCATCCTCGTCCCGCCCCTTCGGAACGAGATCGAGGAACTGGTATGTTCCCACCAGAGCGTCGAGCCCGCGCGCGTACGCCGAATATGTGTGGAAAATTTCGCCCGCTTCGTTTTTGTAGAAGACGCTTACGCCAGGCGCTTCCTCCGCTCCGAAACGCGTCTTCCCATAGTTGTAGTTCACTTCGCCCGCCAGCTCCTCTTTGCTGAAGTGCACGCCGTAGTCCCGTTGGAACTCCGTGCCGAATGCCGTGACAGTGGAACTGCCAGCCCATGCGCTTCTGAAACGCCGCGATGCGCGGCATCGGCGCCTCGGAAACTACTGCAAACGCCACGTCGCGATGTGCCAGATGAATCAGCGTCGGGTCGAAATGGTCCGCCAGAAACGAGCAGCTCTTGCATCCTTGTTCCCAGTTCGGTCCCAACATGAAGTGATAAATGACTAGTTGGCTGCGGCCGCCGAAGAGCTCTCCCAATGTTTGCCGCCCGCGGGCCTTCGAACACGTACTCCTTTTCGACTCGCTCCCACGGCAGCTCGCGCCGCTCGCGGCACAGTTCGTCCCGCTTCCGGGTAAATTCTTTTTCCGCCTCCAGGTGCGCCAGGCGCGCCTTCAGCCATTCGTCTCTCGATACGATTTGGGGTTGCGTTTGCGTTGCAGTCATCGGTTTCCTCTTTCGTTGTTATGCAAGGGCACACGTCTCCCGTCTGCCCAGTGGGGCAGGCGCTTTCGCCTGCCAAACTGTCTAACTTGCGGTCTGCGGTGTTATGCTGTTCGGCCCTGTTTCGGGCCCTTCTTCCGTTGCGATTGGGCAGCTTCGGCTTCCGCGTCCTCTTTGATGCGCAGCAGGTGGCCGGCCCACAGCTCTTCGAAGCGGCCCACCCAGCGCTCGTAGATTTGCCGGATGGGCACTACGTTCAAAGAATTGATGCGCTGCCGCTTGTCTTCACGCGTGTGAATCAGGCCGGCCGCGCGCAGCACCTCGATGTGCTTCATCACTCCGAAACGCGTCAGGTGCGGAAACGCGTCCACAATCTCCGTCGTGGTGCGCGGGCCTTGGCGCAACAGATCCAGAATCGCGCGCCGGGTGCTGTCGGACAAGGCTTTCCACACCCCGTCGAGATCGTCTTCCGGCATTTAGCTCCGCTGCACGCTGGCGCGCCCGGAACAATCCTGCGCGATCCCTTCCAGGATCATCCGCCAGCCGCTCGTTACCCCCTGCCGGTGTGCCGGTTCGATGAAGCCGAGCGCGCGATGGCGCAGGTCCACATGCGTCCCTCCCGGCCGCTGCTCCAGTTTCACTTCGAGGTGATTCAGCGCCGGGTACGACATGAACATCGGACCGCTCAGCTCCAGCAGCACCGGAGGCTTGATCGTTTGTACATGTCCCCACAAATGGCCGATGCCGTTGCCCCGGTCGCGAAACCACCGCCCGCCCGGCCACTCCTCGAGCAGCATCTGCATCGATTCCCCTTGCGGATTGGTGAAGCCCTTGCCCAGCCGGCGCACCACCGTTCGAAAAACATCGCCGATATCCGCCTGGATATCGATGCTCTGCGTCGTGTCCAAAGTCAAATCGTCAAGTGTCATGATCTCCTCCACGTGACTAAATAGTAACGTGACTAATTGCTCACGTCAAGCGGTTTTTTTGGGGAGGGCTCGTTATTTTTCGAGATGGCTCGTTATTGAGCAAAACCATGCGGTGCGGAGAATCTCCAAGCCAGTTCTGGCCGCGAACCCTTCACTCCGCGTGCGTATACCACGGCGTGTTTACAATCACGATGCGCTGGCTGCCGCGAAGCAGTAGCAGCGCGGTCAGCAGGTCGGCGCGCTGGTTGTGGAGGAAGCGGTGATACCAGCGGCGCTCCACCAGGTTGGGCAGCACCACGGCGATCTGGCGATCGGGGTGGGTTTGCTCCAACCGGAGAATGAAATCGAGAATTGGCCCCATTACGAAGCGGTAAGGAGATTGGACCACTTCCAGGCGCGGAACGGGAAGCCCGGCGCGGCGGGCAGGGTCTTCCACCAGCCGCGGCCAATCGTCTACGCAGCCAGGCTCCTCACCGGTGTTGACGTGTACGGCCACGACTTCGGAAGAAAGCGTGATTGCGAAACGTAGGGCCTTCTGGGTGATGCGCGTCCAGTTATCGAAGGGTACGACCACCACAGGAGCGCACAAATTCTGTGTGGGAAGGGGGTCGTTGGTGCCCACCTCGACGAGGAGGCGGTCGTAGTGGCCGCGCACGTTTTTCATTACGGCTACGATGGCGGGAATCAGCAGCACCGTGACCCAGGCGCCCTCCGTGAATTTGGAAACCATTACCACGCATGTGGTGAGCGCCGTGGCCAGGGCGCCCAACCCGTTGATCAGCATGCTATGGCGGGCGTGGGCGCCTCCCATGCGCTTCCAGTGCATCACCATGCCGGCTTGCGACATGGTGAATGCCAGAAACGCGCCGATGGCGAAGAGAGGAATGAGCCGGTCGGTGACGCCTCCGAACAGAATGAGAATGCCGCCGGAAAGCAACACCAGGGTGAAAATACCGTAGGAATAAACCAAGCGGCGGCCGCGGTTGACAAAGGCGCGCGGCAGGTAGCCATCGTGGGCGACCGCGCGGCACAGGCGGGGGAAATCCGCGAATGCGGTATTGGCTTGTAAGATGAGCACCAGCAATATCGAAGCGATGGAGATGTAGTAGAACCAGCCGCGGCCGGCGACGGCGGCTACCAATTGCGAGAGCACGCTCTGGTATCCGGGCTGGCCGGGTTCTGTGGCGCCAATGTGGTAGGCGCGACAGAGATACGCGATGCCGGCCAGCAAAACCAGCAGAATTCCAATGATGGTGACGAGAGTAGTTTGCGCGGTTTTGGCGCGCGGCTCGCGGAAGGCCATGACTCCATTGCTCACCGCTTCCACGCCGGTCATTGCGGTGCAGCCGCTGGAGAATGTTTTAATGAGCAGCCAGAGACCGGCGGCTTCAGTCGCCGCTCCCAGCGGATGGGGCGCAACCACGGGGACGGGATGCCCGCCCGACTCCAGCGTTTTCCAGAGACCGACGCCGATCGCGGTAAACAGGCAGCCTACGAAGACGTATGTGGGAAAGAGGAACGCCGCTCCGGTATCGCGCACGCCGCGCAGGTTCACAAGAGTGATGATCGCCAACGAAACCAGGCAGAGTGGGAGCGTGTACTGCTGCCAGGAGGGAATGGCCGAAATCAATGCGCCGACACCCGCCGAAATGCCCACCGCCACCACCAGCACATAATCGATCATCAAAGCGGCGCCGGCCACCAAGCCGTAATTCGCCCCCAGATTCTCGCTCGCCACGGTGTACGATCCGCCGCCGGAGGGATAGGCTGGAATGGTCTGTAGATATGAAAAACAGACCACGATCAGCAAACCGATGATGCTCAGGCTGATCGGGACGATATAGTTGAGCCCGGCCGCGCCGGCCGCGATGAGCAGGGTAAGAGCCGCTTCGGGGCCGTATGCGGCGGAGCCGAGCGCGTCCAGGCCGAAAATCGGAATCCCTTTGGCCCCGCCGATCTTCTCCTCCTGGTCCTCGTAGGAGGCCAGGGGTCTCCCAAACAAAAAGTCGATGATTTGCATCGCGCTTCAAACAACCGGCTGGATGCGGGCCGCGCCTGCATCCGTGACGCCGAAAAAGGGCTTCCCGGTATTTTGTTCCAGCACGCGAACCGCCGCCATGGCCGGACAGCGCGGCAGCTTTAAGTGTGAGGCGAACGCCGCTTCCCATTCGGCCGGCGTTTTCAGTTCGATGACGTCCTTGTGCCCGTCCCGCTGGATCGCCAGTGTGCGGTCCAGCAGGGTGACCGAGAAATCGTCGAAAAAGCGGCAGATGCGCAAGCAGTTGAGAAACGGCGCTTCGGGAAAGAAGGATTTGCGCACGGTATCCGCAAAAAACGCATGCTCGCGCGGAGGGCCGTGCACCACATATCCGTGCACGCGCTCCTCGCCCCCGAAAACCGACATCTGGTAGCCATCGCCGTGTTGCTCCAGCACGTAACGATTTCCGCCTTCGACGATCGTGAAGGGGAGCCGATCCAAGCGGATCGGTTCGCGGAACGGCCCGCCATAGCCTACATCCACGTGATATGCCACTGAGTCGAAGCGAACGCGCAGGCAGGTGTGGCAGTTGAGCCGCTCTCCCATATCGGCGCCTAGCAGATCGGCGTCATATCCGAGCGCGCGCAGCAATTCCCCCAGATAAGGGTTTAGCGAATGACAGGTGCCGCCCAGATCGTGGTGTTCGATGCCGTCCAGAATTTCGACGAGGCTGAGAAAGCGCCCGGCGCCCTCGCGGGCAAATAACAGCAGCTTGGAAACGTTCTCGAAGGGCGCACGGTACAGGTGCGCGCTTACTACGGCCCGCAAGCCCTCCAGACCGGAAGGACACCCGGAAATCCCCAGCAGCCGGAGATAGCGCTGATAGATGCTGGGGAGCATGCCCTCCTGGGCCATCGTGATTTTGCGATCCGCCGGGCTTACCTTCGACCTACCTTGCCGCGAACCTACCTTGCGGGAAGTAACTCGAGGGCCGAAAGCGTCGGCCCCGCCGTGCCGCGCGGCAGCAGGCTCGGCCCGGACCGGTGAAACACATCTTCCGGCTTGGTATCGAGCGGGAAGATCAAGCCGACGAAGCAGTTACTCATCTCGTCCCAGTTCTGCGGTCCCCACACAACGGTCTTGGTGGGATCGGGATTGAACTTGTTGTTCACGGAATTATCGAAATGGGAAATCCCAATCAGACGCGTGCCTTTGGGAAGCGGAATCGGTTTCGCGAACTGATAGCCAAGCTGCCAGTCGAAATCGAATTTGCCCTTGAACAGCGTCTCCTTCTCGCCGGTGGGATAAATGGCGCGCAGCTCGAAATCCTTGCCGCGCAGGTGCATGTGCGGTTGCGCGTAGACCAGTTGTACGCCATCGGCTCCCACGGTCACTTCACTGACGACTTCGGCGTTGGAATCGCCTGCGGGAATCGCCAGGTTGAGCGCGGTCGGGCCGGCGGACAGAAAATAGCGCTGCTTGGGTGGTGTTTTCGAAAACACCAGGCCGAGCTTGGTAACATCGTCCGTCTCCTGGCCAATCGCCGTGTAATGCAGTTCGAAAACCAGGTCCGACCCTTTGGGCACCAGCTTGGCCGAGCCGTCAACCGCAAACGTCTGGGCTCCCAGACCGGGATTGAACTTGCCCAAGATGTCGTTCCCTTCCGAAGTAAGATTGCGGCCCATGCCGGATTCATAGGCTTCCCCCGGAATGGCGTTCTCCATCCAGTGCGATCCTGGCGGCCGCACCCAAACCTTGCCGTGATGCAACACCCGCGGATCGCCCGGCCGCATTTCCGCCGCCGTCACCCAGACATCTTCGGGGAAGTTGCCCTTCACCAGGATGTATTGATAATTGATCGTGCCCTTGGCTTTCAGGTGAAAGGGCTTGGGCATCGCGATCACCATGTCGGGCTTGATGTTCCAGCCGTCCTCGAACTTCCGTGGCGGCGGCGCATCGTGCGGGTTGCCTTCCGGCGCGCCCGCGTCCGCCCAGGCGACCAGCGTGTTGATATCGGCTTGGCTCAGGCGCCGATCGTTGGCGAAATGGCCATAGCGCGGATCGGCGAACCACGGCGGCATTTTCTCGGTGGCCACCGCCACTTTGATGGCCTTCGCCCACGGCCGCGCTTCCGCGTATGTGAGCAGCGACATCGGCGCCACTTCGCCAGGGCGGTGGCATTGCTGGCAATTTTTCTGCAGGATGGGAAGAACGTCTTTATTGAAGGTCACGGCTGCCGGGGCGGCGGTGGCGGCAATAGCCGACGATGCCAAACCCGCAATAGCGGCTGTAAGGGTGATCCGTAGCACAATCACAGCTTGTCCTCCTAAGCGGCGGATGCTCGGGGAACATCATATCGTGTGGATTGCCCGAGTACAAGCGAGCGGGGGCAGCAGCGGCTGCGGGCAGCACCAAGCGCTCGAGCTCGCCGCTCAGGTTCACCGCGCCGTCAGAAACGTCCCGCGTTGCAGCTCCGCGAATGCCTCCCGCAACTGCTCCTGCGTATTCATCACGATGGGCCCGTGCCAGGCGACCGGTTCTTCGAGTGGCTGGCCAGATACGAGCAGAAAACGGGTGCCCTCCGGACCCGCCTGCACCGTAACTTCGTCGTCCCGATCGAAGAGCACCAGCGAGCGATTGTCGGCGTAGTCGGCGGGCGGCGCCTCTCCTACAAAATCCGTGCGCACCGGCATAGGGCCGGACGCATCCAAAAACCGGCCCGAACCCGCGAACACATAGGCAGAGGCGTGCCGCGTGGTTTCTACCGGCAGCGCCTTCCGCCGGCCGGGCGGAACCGAGACATCCAGGTAAGTGGGATCGGCCGCCACTCCCTCCACCGGACCCACCATGCCCCAGAAGCAGCCGCACACCACGCGCACCTTGCTCCCCCGTCGTCGATGATTTCAGGAACATCCGGAGCCTTTACTTCCTGGTAGCGCGGCGCCGTCATTTTCAACGATGCCGGCAGGTTCGCCGCGGATGCCCGGAATCTAGTTGAAACAGGCGACTCTCGCCGGAGCCGTGATAGGCTCCGGCAAATGCCCTTTCTTAGGAGAGTCGCAGATGAAGAAACGATATCAGATCGACACGCAGCGCGCTGTCCAGGCCTTCCGGCAAATGGCGGCGCAGACGGATAACAGCATCCACTTGGTGATCCCGTTGAAGGAAGTGGTGGACCTGATCCAACGAGGGCTGATGAACTTGGCACTGTCCCCCTTCACCAAGGTGGCCGGGCAGGTGATGGACTACGAAGTCACGGCCCTGGTGGGCCCAAAAATCAGGCCCAAGCCGAACGCGCACACCTGCGCTGGGGCAGCCAGGCTACTGCGTGGTGGGCGGACAGAAGATCCCGTTGGACCGGCCGCGGGTGCGCGATACGCGGCAAGGGGAAGTGCCGTTGGGCAGCTACGCGTTGCTCCAGCGCGCCTCGCGCTGTTGGCGCTATAAGGCGCGCCCGATTTTTCCGGCCTACTTTCCTACCAGGTGCTTCAGGTCCCGATTGTTTTCCTGGCAGATGTATTCGAGCAATTCCTGGCCAGGAGCCCAGGTGGCCGTAGTTACGACGGTCCAGGGCTTGGTGTAGTAATCCGGATCTTCGATGGTGGCGGCCACTTGCAGGGTGTTCGAATCGGTGCGGGTGTACCGCTCGATCACGTGCAGCTTTTCGCCGTGTGGATGCCCGGCCGCATCGAGCCACGTTTCGTTGTTGAACCCGACGGTATCCACGACTAGCGTATCGCCTTCCCAGTGGCCGATGGCGTCGCCGAGGAACGTCGGGTTGGGGTCTTTGGGATGCTGGCGGCCGTCCATCCAGATGATGCGCCAGATGTGGGCGCCGCCTTCATAGATGAAGAGAATCCGATCGGCCAACTGGTAAATCTGGGTGGGATACGGTGTGTACATCATGCGGGGCACACCGGGGGGCAGGCAGAAACCTTCGGGATCGTCCTTGGAGTGGTTTTCGGTGCGCTCGTCGAAGATCTTTTTGGCCTCGGCAGTGAACGGAACTTCCACCGTCCCGCCTTCCGGCGTTTTCCCCTGCTTCTGCATGTCGATGATGTAAGGCACCTGCCACATGCCCTTGCCGCCGAAATCGGGCTTGCCGGAATTCACGCCCAGCAGCGGATTTTCGGGAAGGCGAGGCGTGGGACCGGCGGGAGGCCGGTTGGCCCGGCCCCGGCCGCGGCCGAATCCTTGACGGCCGCCGGGCGCTCCGGCCGCTGGGGGCGCTTCCTGCGCAGCCGCGGACGCAATCAGCAAGGCAGCCACGGCCAAAATCGAAATTTGCGGGATTCTCTTCAAAGTCGTCGTCTCCTGAGCCCCAGGGGCACACGCCGAAATACCTTTGGGGGCAAGAACTATTGTATAGATCCTGTGGCGCTGGCGCAGAGGGGTGGGTTACAGGAATGGGCTGAAAGGGCTGGGCTATCGAGAAGAGCTATCGGGCTGAATTATCGGGAGCGCCCGGCCTTACCCACCGTGGTTCCACTGTCCTGCGCCGGCTGGCGAAACTCGCCCAGGATCTCGCGCTCAGCCTCGAGCCAATCGTCCAAGGCCGTATCCTCGCCGGATCCGCCTTTGGACAACCAGATCTCGTGGGCGCGTTTGCGAATCCGTTCGTTCAGGTCGAGATGGCTTTGCGCGATCAGTCGGTCGCTATCCGGCATGGCTTCCTCCGAATGCAGCTTACCGCGGCGCGCGCGAATACGCGGTTCCGAAGCGCACACTTGCCATCTCAAACCACAACCACGTACCCTCAATTCGAGAACCCATGCAAACCGCCGGTTGGAAGCGTCCTGTGCTGGCCCTGGTTTTGTTCGGCTGCGCGTTTGGTTACGTGGAGGCCGCGGTGGTCAGTTATCTGCGGTATCTGCATGAGCCGATTCTCCACCGTTTTTACCCGGCACGGTCGATCAACGACCTTTTCCCTCTGCTGACCGCTCAGCAAGCCGCGCAGAGCGGACCGCGCGAGCGGAAAGTGCTGATCACAGAGGTTGGAAGGGAAGCGTCGACGATTGTCATGCTAGCCGGCATTGCCTTGGCGGTTTCGAAGAATCCGGGCCAGTGGGCCGCGGCTTTTGCGATCGCGTTCGGAGTTTGGGACAGCACCTTTTATCTTTTTTTGAAAATTCTGCTGGACTGGCCGGCTTCGCTCGCCACGTGGGACATTCTGTTCATCATTCCGGTCCCGTGGGTGGCGCCCGTGATCGCGCCGGTGCTGGTTTCGGCGGCAATGGTCGTGTCGGGAATCTGGCATTTGCGCCGCGAGGCGGCGGGACGTCCGGCGAATCTGGGTTTGCGAAACTGGGCAGGTCTTTTCGCCGGCGCGTTCATCATTATCGTTTCTTTCACACTTGATCGAACGAACGTAAGCGCCGGAGGCATGCCTCGCCCGTTCCACTGGGCCGTGTTCGGTTTGGGAATGCTGATCGGACTAAGCGCTTATGCGGAAGCCGCGCTGCGCTCCCGGCCGGATTATTTCGCCGCGGCCGCCTCTTCGCCCCACGCGAGCGGCTCATCGCCCGAGAGCTTGCGGAACAGCTTGTAGTACGACTGCGCCTGCTCGGGATTACCGGCCTCTGCCGCCAGGCGGCCGCGCAGGTATTCGAGGCGCGGAAACTCGAATGCACTTAGCGGAGGCACGCCGCTGCCCCGCGGAATCGGGTTGAAGCGCAGCAACGTGCCGGCGTCTTTCGGCCTGCCGCTCTCCGCGTAGGCCCAGGCGAGCAACACGGGTACGCTCTCTGCCTCGCGGTCGCTATAGAGCGGCTCCAGAACTCTGGCCGCCGCCGGGAACTGCTTGTCTCGAAGCAACGCGTAGGCCAACGCCAGTTTTCTTTCGCGATCCGGCGCATTGGGCGGAAAGGCTCGCGCGGCCCTGGCTTCCCATTCCACTGGAGAGGCCGGCGGCTGGGCCAGGAATTCCGCCAGCATAGCCAGGTTTGCAGTTGCGGGCGTGGAAAGCGCAACAGCCTTCCGCGCCAGTTGCGCCGCGCCCGCGCGGTCGCCCAGCGCCACGCTCCAGATAGCCAACTGGACGTACGCCTCCCCTGCCGCTTCCCGGATCCCTCCCGCTTCCGCGGTCCGCGCGAAGGCCTGCATCCGGCTGTAGCCAGCTTTGCGCCGGCCGCTGATCCATTGCCATTCGGCGCGATGATACTCCGCCAGAGGGTCTTTGGCCGCGGAATGGGCATCGACGAATTGTTTGTCAAGGGCATCGGCGCCGTTCACGTCTCCGCCCATCAGCCGCGCCATCGCGGCTTTGAAGAAATCGCCGCCGGTTTGGAAGTTGGGGTCACGTTTCGCCGCCTGCAGATAGAATGTCTCCGCCTCTCGCAAACGGCCCAGCAGCAGGTTTACGTCACCCAGGGAATCGAGCGGATTGGCATCGGCGGGACGGAGCGCGCGATAGCGTTCGAGCGCGTTCATGGCGGTGTCCAGGCGCCCGGTGTAGGCCGCGCTATAGCCAAGCTGGTTCAGCGCATTTATGTTTTCGGGTTCGATGCCCAGCGCTTTCTGATTGGCGGCCGCGGCTGCGTCGTATTGGCGGCGCGAGAATTCATCGGATGCGAGCGTGATCCAGACTTCCGGATCACCGGGGTCGGCGGCCGACCATTGTTTCAATGCATTTTCCGCCTTGGCCGGATCGCCGCGCAACTTGGCGGCTACATAAGTTAGGCGGGCGCGGTCGAGCGGGGCCATGTTCCGCGTTTGCGCCTGGTCCAACAGAGCCACGGCGGCCGCGCGCTCCCGCTGCTGCGCCTTTAGTTCCGCGAAAAGGAGATACGGGGGGCCGAAGGCGGGATCGGCGGCGATCGCCTGTTCGAGTAACTGCGCCTGGGATGCCGGATCGGCGGATTCGAGCCCATCGACATAGGCCTCGAGCGCGGTCCCTTTGCGCGTGGGATAAGGCGCCGCTTGCGGTGAGATCGCTCGGGCGAGTCGATCTCCGGCTTCGAGCGGATTGTCCGCGGAGGCGGAAAGCGAACGCACGATCTTTTGCGCCGCCGGATCTTCCACCGTCAGGGTCGCTTCCAGCTTCCGCCCTCGCAGGAAAAAATCGCCATAAGCGATGCGATTCGCGCCGGCGGCCAGCGCCAGCATGCGCTCGGCGGAAATTCCCGGCGCGTTCACCGGGCGCACGCCCAAAGCGGCTTCCCGGCTGTGCAGGGTTTCAAACGGAATGGCATAGATTCCAGGCACATTCACAAGATCGCGGGCGACGATCTCGGAGAGCGCGCGGCCCATCCAATCGGCGGTAGAGTCCGCGCTCAGATTTTCGAACCGGAGGACAGCGATGCGCTCGAACGACGGCGTGGAGGGATTACGGGAACAGGAAACCGCGAGACAACAGAGGGTCAGTGCCGCGGCAGTCCTATAAAACACGCGGTTCCGCCGCCATCAGTTCTTTGAATTCATCCAGGTTGCGCAGGGCCTGGAACTCCGGTTCCTCCTCCAGTTTCTTCTTTTCCTTAAATCCTTCTTCCAGGCATTTGCGCACGTATTGCATCGCAAGTTCAGTGCGGCCCGCTTTGGCATACATCTTGGCCAGGTAGTAGTGGAAGCGGGCGCGCTCTTCCACGTTGCGGTCTTCGAGCAGTGTGCCGTAATTGCTCTTATGCTCGAATACGTCCGGATCGAGGTTCAACGCCTCCTGATACGCGTCCGTGGCCAGTTTATATTGCTTGCGCGCGAAATAGGCCGTGCCCAGGTTGCTGTAAATTGAGGCGCTGGCGGAAATTTTCAACGCGCGCTTGTAATAGGAGATGGCGCGGCGGTAGTTTTTCCTTGCATAGTAGACGGTGCCGATATTGTTGAGGGCCTCGGCGTAGTTGTGCTGCAGCTTCACGGCCTTCTCATAATTCTTTTTGGCATTATCAAGCTGCTGCAACTGGTGGTACGCGATGCCGATCTTGTCGTAGATCACCGCCGTTTTGTGCGGATCGGATTGAAAGGTTTCGATGGCCTCGCGGTACATCTTGCGAGCCATAAGGATATCGCCGCGCTCTTCGGTGGTTAACTGGCGGGTGGGTGGCGGCGCGGTCCTGGTGTTATCGACCAGGGAGTTGCCCGCCTGCGCCAGCGCCGCGGAGCAGACGCCGGCCGCGAAGACGACCGCAAAAAACCTGGAGCCCATAACGGTCCTCCTCCGGTTGCTATTTAAACACACCCAACAAACGGTGGAAGAGGCCCTTCTTTTTGGATTTTTCCTGCGGCTGCGAAGGATCTGCATTTCCCGACTCAAGGGCAGGCACGGGAGGGGCGTTGCGCTGCGCCACGATGGGCGGCGCCGGCGGCACGTTACCTGCCGGAGTGCCGGCCACACCGGCCGCCGGGGCGTTCGCCACCGGAGCGGCTGTCTGCCAGCCCGATACGTTGGTCACGTTCGGCCGCCCGCCTCCATGCAGCGGGCAAGAGCCTACGGGCTGCGTGCCGGCAATATAGACCTCCTGGCGGGTCTTGGGGCAATAAGGGGTGGCCGGCATGCCGCTCAGCGGATCGATTTCGATAGAGACGATGCCATCGGGCGCTTCGAACGGCTTGGCATCGCGGTATTCGCGATACTGCAATGCCCTCTTCATGAACTCGGCCCAGATGGGCGCGGCCGAATCGGCGCCCTGAAGATCGAGCTGGCGGTTATCGTCGAACCCTACCCAGACCACGCAGAGCAACTGCGATGTGTAGCCAGCGAACCAGCCATCGTGGGAGGTGCCAGTCTTGCCCGCCGCCGGGACAGTGAAGCCGCGCGCCCGCACGCCGGCCGCCGTCCCGCTGCGCAGCACCTCTTCCATCAGGTTCGTCATCAGGTAGGCCACCCGCGGATCGAGCACCTGTTTTTCATGGATCTGGTTCTTGTAGACCACCTTGCCATCCTGCGAGCGAACCAAGGTTAGAAAGCTGGGCTTCACATACGCGCCATGATTGCTGAAAATGGTGTAAGCGCCGGCGGCTTCGATAGGGGTGATCTCGTAGGCGCCGAGGGCCACCGCGGGCGTAGGCCGGATCTTGTAATTCATGCCCGCGCGGTTCGCCATGTCGACTACGGCATCGTAGCCCACCATCTGCGCCACTTTGACCGTGGCCACGTTAAGCGAATGCGCCAGCGCGTCCCGCAGCGTTACCGTACCCATGAATTCGTGTTCGAAATTGCTGGGCTGGTACGGCTTGCCATCGAAGTAGAAGGTTGTGGGCTCATCCACCACCTGGGTGCTGGCGGTGAGAATCCGCGAGCTGTTTTCGACGCCGGTATTCAGGGCGGCCGCATACACGAACGGCTTGAAAATCGAGCCCGGCTGGCGCTTGGCGGTGGCGTGGTTGAGCTGGCTCAGGCCGTAGTTGCGCCCTCCGATCACGGCTTTGATTTCCGCCGTGTGAGGGTCCATGGCGATCAGCGCCACCTGCGGCTCGGGAACCGGCTGCCCGCGGAAACGGCGTTGTTTGCGGATCCGCTGGTCCACCTCCTGCATGCCGATGCGCACCGCTTCGGCAGCTTCCCGCTGCAAATTCAAGTCCAGAGTGGTGTAGATGCGGTAGGCAGTCGAATGTAAATTGGCGTCCTGCAGCTTGCTTTGCAGGTCGTCGTCTACCAGGTCGGCAAAATACGGCGCATCCAGCGATTGGGAACGACCAGTAGCGACAGACACCGGCGCGGCCGCGGCCAGTTCGTAATCGCGGGCGCTGATTTCTCCGTTCTGGCGCATCAGGCTCAACACCAGGTTGCGCCGCTCGCGCGCCCGGTCCGGAAACTTATAAGGATTGAAGTAAGACGGCCGCTGGATCATGCCCGCGAGCAGCGCCGCTTCGGGCAGGTTCACCTGGCTGAGGTCCTTACCGAAGTACGCTTCGGCCGCCTCGCCGAAACCATGAATTTCGAAGGAGCCGCGCCAGCCCAGATAAACCTGGTTGGCATAGTCCTCGAAAATCTCTTCTTTGGAAAGCTTCGATTCGAGCTGGAGCGTGATAATGACTTCGGCCAGCTTGCGCGTCCAGCGCTTGCTCTGGTCGAGCCAGAAGCCGCGCGCCAACTGCTGGCTCAAGGTGGAAGCGCCCTGCTCCTTGCGCCCCTCTTTCAAATCGACGTAGGCGGCTTTGATGATGCGGATCGGATCGAAGCCATTGTGCTGGAAGAAGCGCTTATCTTCGGCGGAAGTGACCGCGTCGATCACCACTTTGGGAATATCGGCGAACTTCACGATGCGGCGCTTTTCGCGATTGGGACCGGAAAGATTGGTGATGAGTTCGGGTTCAAGCTGATAAAGGCTGCGCTCGGTGTTGTCCTGCAGAGAGACGATCCGCGAGATCCGCCCGTTAGAGAAATGAATCACGCCGGCTTCCTGGTCGAAATAGGAATCCGGGCCGGGGAATATTTCGATCGAATCCGGCTTGAGCTGGTAATAGCCGATGCGATTGGAGTGCGATTCGTTATATCCGCTGCGCCGCAAATCGGCGGCGATCTCGGCGGGGCCGATCTGGTCGCCCACTCCCACCGACTGCGGCGCGGCAAACAGCTTCGAGGTTTCCGTGAACGGCCCTACCCGAAGCTTTTGATCGATCAGGCGGGAGTACCGGGTGTAGTAATAAGTGAACGCGCCCAGGCCGCCAAGCAGGAAGACCACGACCGCCGCAATCAGGATGCGCCCGAAGGGCTGCAGGAAGAATTGCGCCAGGCCCGCATTCTTCGGAACGCGGACCTTGACTTCCTTTTTCGACGGTTCTTTTTTGGGCACTAGACTCATTCTCCCACGCGGCGTGGAGATTAGCGTGGGCAGGCGCTTTCGCCAGCCAACCCGTTGCGGTCCCGTACCCTACCCGGCTGCCGCGGTGCTCGGCTCCGCGACCTTCACCGCCTTCGGCATCGACTTGGGTTCCGGACGGCTGATATCGATGCTGCCTTTGAAGTAGGCCCCATCGTCGATGCTGATGCCGGAGGTTTTGATATCGCCGATCACGCTGCCGTTATCGCGAATGGCGATTTTTTCGGCTACATCCACGTTGCCGCGGACCGAACCGTACACCACCACTTCCCGCGCTTTGATGTTGGCTTTCACCTTGCCGTTCGCGCCCACCGTCAGAAGGCTGTGCGACTCCAGCAAGCCTTCCACTTCGCCATTTACGAACAGTTCTTCCCGTGTGCGGATCTCGCCCTTAATATTCATCGAAGGGCCGATCACGGCAACCTGCTTGGCCGCAACCGGCGCGGCCGGCTCGGGGCGCGGCGGGGCGAAATTGCGGGCCGGTGCATTGTCCGGCACGGGTTGTGGTCTGGGGGGAGCGGCATATCCTTCATCGGTACGTTTGTTCCACATAGTTCCTCGCTAATTGAGAAGCCAGGCGCCGGCGAACGGGAGAGAGTGAGCCGCGAATTCCGGCCGCTGCCTTCGGGTTGTGAGTGTTAACAATCTGATCGTAGTTGCATGCGGAATGCCAGTCGCGCTGATACTTTTGCGCAAACGTTTTGAGGCTTTAGTGTAGTGGGCTCGCTTCCCTTCGCGTAAATTTTTCGTGTTCATTCTTTCCGATTTCGTTTAGTATGAAAAACAAGGCCCGGCTGCAAGCTGCCTCAGAACGCCTGCTTGTCTTTTATGATTGCTACCTGGAACCAATGGGAAGGTGTGTGTCTGGCCGGAGAGTACGGCCTTGAGGAATGGTTGGGGGAATCGGATAACTCGGCCTTTTTTCGGGCCCGCTCAGGCTCGGATCAACGCCCGGCTTTGCTGAAACTCACTCCCACTGAGATGGCGAATGCCGGCGTGCAACTTAAATTATGGCGCGAACAGCAGGCTCTGCCGCATCCCGCGCTGCTCGAACTTCTGGATTTCGGAACTTGCGCGGCCGGCGGCGGAGCGGGCGATAGTTACCTGTTCGCCGTGTACGAATTTCCGGACGACACGCTGGAGGCGGCGCTCGGGGGCGCGCCGCTCCAGGAAAACGAAAAACGCGAAATCCGGGAAGCGGTCTCCGCCGCCCTCGGCCACCTGCACAGCCATGGTTTCGTGCATGGCGCCATCGATGCGGGACACGTGGTCGCGTCCGGAAACACGATCAAGCTGTTGTGCGATGCGATTAGCCGCGCATCGGACGAGCACACTCCGGCGGAAGACTGGCGCAAGCTCGAATTGCTGCTGCCAGGCAGCGTGGCTGAGCCGCCCGCTGCGCCTTTAGCCGCGCCTTTAGCGGCACCCACCCCGCCTGCGGCGCCAGCCCCGCCCGCACCATCGCCAGACCCCATGCCGGCGCCTCAATTCACGCTTCCCCGGTGGGCCATTGGAGCGGTTGCGGTTGTGCTGGTTGCCGGAGGTTTTTGGCTTCTGCCGAAAGCCAGCCAGCCGATTGCGAAAAACAACCCGCGGCCGGCCCCCACGCCGGTAGCTGCCATCAAGCCCATATCGCCTGCTCCTCCGGCTGAGCAGCAAAGGGACACGCTCCGCGAATGGCGTGTGATTGCGTATACCTACTCCAGCCACCAGGCCGCTGAACGCAAGGCTGCCGCTATTACGGAAAAATGGCCGGAAGCCGCGGCGGAAGTTTTCCGCCCAAAAGGCACGCGCCGCACGCCGTACCTGGTCGCGCTCGGAGGGTGGATGACGCGCGATGAGGCCGTCCGTCTGCTCAAGGCAGCGCGCGGCAAAGGCCTGCCGCGCGATACTTACATTCAGAACTACATGCGGTAGGGCGCTGTTACATTGTTTCGTTGAGCGATTCCACGCCTAAAACCGACTTAGCCGGCTTATACCGCAAGCGCGCTTCACGCCGCTGGAGGGACCGCGCGATCCGGCTGCTGCTGCCTCCCCAGCCGTTCCTGATGAATCCCGCCGAGCCGAAGGATTTC
>Ga0209061_1003079_pt1 | contig 18980 bp, 21 predicted proteins | sample Coa_R1_10_FD_187157 | JGI IMG/M metagenome (GOLD analysis project Ga0209061, IMG submission 187157) | Surface soil microbial communities from Centralia Pennsylvania, which are recovering from an underground coalmine fire - Coalmine... | ecosystem: Environmental > Terrestrial > Soil >...
TTCCTCGACACCCGGGGGCGGTACACCTACCACGTCGAGAACTCCGCGAAGAAGCCGCTGCCCCACCGCACCGGGCTGTTCGTGGTCGAGTAGACCTGCGCGCTCCCTCTCACGATCCTGGCCGGCGCGGGCACCAGCGCGGCGTGGACAGCGCCGAGCAGCGACGCTGCGATCGTCGTTGGCTTGCGCCCGCAAGTGGTTCCTAGAATGGCCGGGATGGACGGTGCGAGGCCGATGCGTCTGCAGCGTGCGAAAGGGACGATCGACCGCTTGCTCGCCAACGTCGAGACCGTGGTACACGGGAAGTCCGAGCAGATCAAGCTCGTGCTCGCCGCGCTCGCCTGTCGCGGCCACGTGCTCTTCGAGGACGTCCCGGGGACTGCGAAGACCGTTCTCGCCCGCGCGATCGCGGGCTCGATCGACGGTGCGACCGTCTCCCGCGTGCAGTGCACGCCGGACCTGCAACCAACCGACGTCACCGGTCTCTCGATCTACAACCAGCGCACGCGTGACTTCGAGTTCCGCCCGGGCCCAGTGTTCGCCAACGTCCTGCTCGTCGACGAGATCAACCGCGCAATGCCGAAAACGCAGTCGGCCCTGCTCGAAGCGATGGCGGAGCGCCAGACGACCGTCGACGGGGTGACACATCCGCTGCCCGAGCCCTTCCTCCTGCTCGCGACCGAGAACCCGATCGAGCAAGAGGGGACATTCCCGCTCCCAGAGGCCCAGCTCGACCGCTTCTTCGTGCGAACGGAGCTCGGCTATCCCTCAGTCGACCAAGAGATGCAGGTCGTGCGAGAGCAGCGCAACGAGCACCCACTCAGGCGGCTGGCTCCCGTCGTGACGCTGAGGGACATCAGCGAGCTCGATCAGGCGATCTCGGATATCTACGTCGACGAGCTCCTGCTTCGCTGGATCGTCGAGCTTGTGCAAGCGACACGGGACCTCGAACAGGTGACGCTCGGCGCATCCGTCCGCGCAAGCCTCGCTCTCGAGCGGATCGGTCGCGCTTGGGCGCTCATCCACGATCGAGACTTCGTTACCCCTGACGACATCCAGCGCCTGTTCCTGCCGGTCCTTGGACACCGCATCGTCTTCACCGCGAGCTTCCTCGCCGAGGTGCGTCACCTTGGGCGCGAGGGCGCGCTGAGAAGCTTCCGCGACCTCGTCTTCAGTCGCGTTCCGAGGCCCGAGCCGACCGAGGAGCGCGAGCTGAAGGTGCTCACTGGCCGGTGACATGTCGGTCGCAGCCGCCGAGCCGATCCCGCTCTATCCGCGGAGACGGCTGATCGGGTCGCCATTCGGGGGGTTCACGAGCCTCCGGCGCGGCGAGGGGTCGGATATCGCGAGCTCGCGCCCGTACGAGCCGGGAGACCACGTCAGCACAATCGACTGGAAGGGCTCGGCGCGCCTTTCGGCCGCACACGGTCAGGACGAGTTCATCGTGCGGCAGCGCCATGCCGAGGAGATGTCCCGTGTGCTGATCGTCGTGGACCGGCGACCTTCGATGGCGCTCTACCCGCGGAGCCTGCCGTGGCTCAACAAGCCGACCGCAATCGCACACGCCACCGACGTCCTCGTTGCGAGCGCGATCAACCAGCGGGCACTGGTCGGCTACCTCGACTTCGCGTCGCACAGCAACGCCCATCATGCCGGCACCCCCTTCTGGCAGCGGCCTCGCGCCCAGCTCGGCGTCTGGCACGGCGAGCTTCGCGAGCGTTTCGCGGAACACCTCGAGGGCGGCTTCGACGCGCCCGAGAACACGCTCGAGCTCGCCCTCACGTTCCTCACGACGTCGGTGCGAGGCATTCTGCCGGTCGGCACCTTCGTCTTCGTCCTCTCGGACTTCACAACGCCACTCCAGACCGCGAGCTGGGCCAGGGCGCTCGAGCACGGTTGGGACCTCGTGCCGGTCGTGATCCAGGACCCGACGTGGGAGCAGAGCTTCCCCTCGATCCACGGCGTGCTCATGCCTCTCGCCGACGCGACCAACCGCACCCGCCGGCTCGTCCGGCTCACCGCGCGTCAAGCCGATGAGCGGCAGAAGGCGAACGAGTCCCGACTGCGGGCGCTCCTGAGCGACTTCGCCGGCCTCGGCCTGGATACGGCGCTGATCGGGCGAGGCGACCCCGTCCACGTCCATGCGGCTCTGCTTCGCTGGGCCGAAGGACGACTCGAGCTGCGCGGAAGGCTCGCTTGACCGTCAGGCGTGGACGCTTGATGGCGCTCGCAGTCGCGACGCTCGCGGTTAGTGCTCTCGCAGTCGTCGTGGGCCTGTTCGCTCGAGGCTGGTGGCGCTCGACAGGCGGCTCCTATGCGCCGTCGCACGTGCTCGCAACCAGCACGATCTCACCGCAGAGCTCGCTGTTCGGCGACCTCCTCACGGCCGAGGTTGCCGTGGCAATCGATCCACGGCGCGTCGACCCGGAGACCGTACGACTTGATCCGCGCTTTGGTCCCTTCACCATCCGCTGGCAGCGAGCGGATGTCGAGCGCAATGTCGGGCGGGCGACGATCCTCCACTTCAGATACGGGATCGAGTGTGTCGTCGCTGCGTGCGTCCCGCTGCTCGGTAAGCGAGCCGGGTCGGACTCGATCCAGACCAAGGCGGTCGAGCTGCCCCCAGCCAGGCTATCCGCGAGATCCCGCAGTGGGACGACGCTCATCAAGCTCGTGGCGTGGCCACCGCTCACGGTTCACTCACGCCTGACAGCTGACGAGATCGGCTTCTCGACCCCGCGAGTTGCACCGTGGTTTCGGCCACCATCCCCGTCCTGGCGACTGAACCCTGACCTCGTGGGTGGACTGTCGCTGTCAGTCGCCGTGTTGCTCCTCCTCGGATCCGCAGTTCTCGTCACCTCGGTCGCGGCCGACGACACGAAGCTCCTCCGTCTGCGACGGTTGCCACGCCTTTCGCCAGTCGAGCGCGCACTTCGCCTCGCCGAGCATGCAGCCGCGAACGGCGAGATCGACGAAGAGCGCAAGGCACTCGAGCGGCTCGCCGAGGAACTCGCGCGCACGAGTCGAACCGACCTCGCGGAGCGTGCGCGTTTTCTCGCGTGGTCTGAACGGGATCCTGCGTCGAACGGACTCTCCTCGCTCGCGGAGACGCTGAGGTCGAACGGTGCGAGCTGACCGGGCGATTCCCCTCGCCGACCTGCAGCACTTCGCGGGCGCATGGCGTCGTTCCCGGCAGGTGCGACTCCTGCTTGCCTCGGGACTCGTGGCCTGCATCGTCGCAGCGTTTCTCGCCTCACCCGCCGCCCCAGGCCGCCGGTTCCTCCCCGCCGACACGGTCGGGATCGTGGTGCTCGACGTCTCCGCGAGCATCAAGCCTTCGACCTATGCCCTCATCGAGCAGGAGCTCGCAACGCTTGCCGCCACCCGTGATCGGTTCGGACTCGTCCTCTTCTCGGATGTCGCCTATGAAGCTCTCCCGCCCGGGACGCCGGCCGCGCAACTCCGGTCAATGCTTCGATTCTTCAAGCTTCCGCCCGGCGGTGGGATTCCGGCCAATCCGTGGCAGCAGTGGTTCTCTGGAGGAACGGTGATCTCGAATGGGCTGCTGCTGGCGGCGCAGATGCTCCAGCGCGACCATGTCCGGCATGGAGCCGTCGTACTCATCAGCGACCTCGCCAACGACCCGACCGACTCGGCCCGCTTCGCGAGCGCCGTGCTCCTCTTCCAACAGCGGCACATTCCGCTCGAGGTCATCGGACTCGACCCGAATCCGAATGACGCGGAGTTCGTCAAGAGCCTCCTCGGCCCTCGCGCTGTCACCGAGATCGCACACCTTCCCCGTGGGACGGTCGCAGCCGGAAAGATCGGCCTGGTCGCAGGCTTCCCCCGTCCTCTCGCGATTGCCGCCCTCATCGTCGTCCTGCTGCTCGCGCTGGATCAATGGTGGAGCGAGCCCCTTCGTTGGCGACCGCACGGAGCGCTCCGATGAGCCGCGTGGCGATGGTGATCAGACTCTCAGTAGCGGTCCTGCTGGCCGGCTGCGGCCTGATCTTCCTGCTGCTGGCGCGCGACACCTGGCACTGGGCTCGCGCGATGCGCGACGCCGATGCACGCACGTCGGTCCAGCTCATCGGTCCCAATGCCTGGACCGCTGACACCATCCTTCCTGGAAGCTGGGTGCGCAGCCTCCTCGGAATCGACGACGATCTTGCGTTCAGACGCGCGGTGCTCGACGCCATACGTCTGATCCAGCATCATGCTTTTGGTAACGAGCGCGTACTCGCCGAGACCGAACTCGCGCGCATCGTCCTCAGCGACCCGAGCAAGGTGCGGGCTTCCGAGGCGGCCGACTATCTGGGCGTCCTCCTCTACGACGACCACGCGGCTCCACAGCAGGCGATCAGTCCTTACAACCCGAAACAGCCTGCCGCTTCACCCCAGACACCGGCGCAGAAGGCCCTCGCAGAGTTCGAGGCGGCCGTTCGGCTCGACCCGAACAACGCGAACGCGAAGAAGAACCTCGAGCTACTTCTGGACCAGCAGGGGCGGCCTCAGTCGCAAAAAGGAACGCCGAACCCAGGGACAGGCGAGAAGGTCGGAACGAAGGGCTCGGGGCAACAGTCTCCGGGGTACGGCTACTAGCCAGACGACCTGTCGGATCGGGACGGCCATTGGCGAGAGGAAGCATCGGCGACCGGCGCGGCAGGCGCCCTCCGCAGGGCCTTCTCTCGAGCAGCGCTCGCCTGGAGCCAAGAGGGAACCCGCCTCCCCGTGTATGACCATCGGGCTTGCTGACACCGATACGAGTACGGTCCCGTCGTGCATCTGACTTTCCTGACGCCCGTCGGAGCCCTCCTCGCACTCGGAGCGCTCGTGCCGCTCGCCGCGGTCGTTTTTCAGGGCGGACGCACCGCTCGCGTGCGACGAATGCTGGGCCTCGACGACCCTCCGTGGCGGTCAAGCGTCGTGCCTGTTGTCGCGCTCACGCTCGTTCCCGGACTGCTAGGCGCTGCGGTTGCCCAGCCTGTGCTCGAGACGACGAGCGTCGTACGCGTTCGCCGGGATGCCGAAGCCTTCTACGTCTTCGACACATCGGGCTCGATGCGAGCTTCGACCGCACGCACAGGGCCGACGCGACTCGAGCGCTCGATCGACTACGCGCTCAGAATGCGGCTCGCCCTCTCGCAGCTTCGCTCCGGCATCGCGACGTTTACCGACCGCATCGTTCCCGACCTCTTTCCGACCATCGACGACCAAGTCTTCACAGCAACACTCGACGAGGCCGTCGGAATCGACAGCCCCCCCGCGAAGGGTCTCTCGGAGAAGTCGACGACATTCGCCGCTCTCGACAACCTCGTCGGCGACACCTTTTTCGACCCGGGCACCAAGCACCGCCTCGTCGTGCTCTTCACCGACGGCGAGACCGCCCCCTACCTCAGCGGGGACCTGAAGCAGGCGCTTGAGGTGCGGCCACGCATCGCCTTCGTCGTCGTGCACGTCTGGCGAAGCAGCGAGCGCATCTACACGAGTCACGGCATCGACCCGAGCTACCGTCCCGATCCACAGAGCACATCCGACCTGCGGCAGCTTGCGCAGCTGACTGGGGCCCGCATTTTCAGCGAGGATCAGGTCGGTAGCGCGATCGAGACCGCAAGGGAGCTCGTGGGACACGGTCCGACCGAACGGGTCGGACAGGGGTTGCACGTCCTCGCACTGGCTCGGTGGCTAGCGCTCGCGTCTCTCGCACCGCTCGCAGTCCTGTTCTGGCGCCGAACCGTCGCGTGATACAGACAGCACTCGGCGCTCCGGGGGCTCTACGGCACGAAGATCGCGGCTTCGAGGCTCTTCGCATGCATTGCCCGATGCCGCACGGGGAGCGCTCGGAACAACGATCCGTGCGGCTCCACGATCCAGAACCGACCACCGAGCTCGCTCCCGACGAGGACGTCACCGGCGTAGGGCGCAAGCTCGGCTGCCGGGGCGAAGTAGGTATTGCCGGTCTCGTCATCGGTCACGTACAGGCCTGAGCGCGGCAGGCCCGCTCGAGGAGTTGCGCGCGGGAGAGCGACAATCGGGTTCAGGCCACTGCTGAGCCGCACAACGACATGCGTCGCTCCGCGGGCGTCCATCGCAACGAGGTCGGCCGGACCCGATCCTCCATCTTCGGCGAGAAGCGCGGCGCCCGCAGCAGATCCGAATCCGGGCGGGGCGATCACCACATTGTCGGCGCCAGGCCCGGAGTACGTACCCACCTGCCGCACCCTGCCCGACGGGTCAATCGTGTAGACGGCTCCACCCAGCGCCTGCCCCGCGCCGGAGCGTCCGGTCGCAGCGACGAGACGATGACCGAACGTCCCGACGTCGTCGAAGGCGAGCGCCCCATCCGATACCGTGCCCGGTGGTACCGGCAGAGCAGCAAACACCCTTGCGACGCCCCCGCCCTCCGGAAGCTCGTAGATCTTGTCATCGGGCGAATGACAGAAGATCGCCCGCCGAGGGAAGCCGTGCGAGCCCGGGGAACGAATGCAGCGTGTCTCCTCGACGAGCCTGGGCATCGTCGCGAACCGACGGAGCGGCAGCCCCGTCGGGGGTGCAACCCAAACCGTGTTCTCGGTGTTCTGAACGTAGAGGAATTGACTGCCCGTCCACACGATGCTGTCCATGTTCTGCGTCGTATGGACGAAGATGGAGAAAGTGAGGGCTGGCGGGCCCGATGAGGCCGGGACGACGGTGGCCATGGCAAGGGCGACGGCCAGGGCGGACAGAGCAAGGGCGGTCCGAGCCCGCGTCATCGTCCGGGGAAGGATAGACGACGGGCAGACGACGGCCTGTGCGATCGTGACAGTTGCGAAATCAAACTTCTGCCGAACTTGCTATACAGGTGGACATGTCCACTCGTCGCCTATCCACGAAGTCCCCCGCCCTTCTGGCGATGGCCGCTGCCGGCGCCGCCCTGGCCGCCGGGGCCGCTGTGGGCGCGTCGCGCCCAACCAAGGCTCAGATGCTCGCCGGGAAGAAGGTCTATGCCAGCGCAGGCTGCGGCAAGTGCCACGCCCTGAAGGCCGCCCACTCGACCGGAAGCGTCGGCCCGAACCTCAACAACATCAAGCCCCCGATGAGCAAGATCGTGAACCAAGTTACGAACGGGGGGCGGTTCATGCCGCCGTTCGGGCAATCGGCAGGCGGAAGCCTCACGGCAACACAGATCAAGAACGTGTCTGCGTTCGTCTACGGCGCCGAGCACCACCTGATCTCCTAGCTCGAGGGCGACAAGCACCCTCCGGTAAGGCCGGCTGGCCCGCGGCGGGCCGGCCGGTCGGCCGGATGGTCGTCCCGCAACTGACTCCGAATTTGTACTCGATCGCATCTCTGGAGAGGCCCCGCTAGGGTTCGCCGGGTCGTGACGTCGCCTTCTCCGACCCAGCCCGACGAGCATCGCCTCGACGCCGTCGCCGGGATCGCCCAGCGGCTGGTCGACAACCTCGAGACGGTCGTCCACGGCAAGACCGAGGAGATCCGGCTCGTACTCGCGGCGCTCGTCTCCGGCGGGCACGTGCTGCTCGAGGACGTCCCGGGAACGGCGAAGACGATGCTCGCCCGCGCGATCGCCGGCAGCGTCGAGGGGATGGCGTTCGCGCGGATCCAGTGCACGCCCGACCTGCAGCCGACCGACGCGACCGGGCTCTCGGTGTTCGACCAGGAGCACCGCACGTTCGTGTTCCAGCCGGGACCGCTGTTCGCGAACGTCGTGCTCGTCGACGAGATCAACCGCGCGATGCCGAAGACGCAGTCGGCGCTGCTCGAGGCGATGGCCGAGCACCAGGTGACCGTCGACGGCGCGACCCGCCCGCTCCCGGACCCGTTCCTGCTGATCGCGACGGAGAACCCGATCGAGTACGAGGGGACCTTCCCGCTCCCGGAGGCGCAGCTCGACCGCTTCTTCGTGCGCGCGACGCTCGGCTATCCCGGCGAGCGGGAGGAGCTCCAGGTCGTCCGCGAGCAGCGTCACGGCCATCCGCTCGACCGTCTCGCCCCGGTGCTCGCCCTCGACGAGTTCCTCGAGCTGCGCGCGGCGGCGGAGGACGTCTACCTCGACGACCTCCTCGAGGAGTGGATCGTCGCCCTCGTGCGCACGACGCGCGCACTCGAGGAGGTCGAGGTGGGGGCCTCGGTGCGCGGCTCCCTCGCCCTCGCGAAGACCGCGCGCGCCTGGGCGCTCCTCCAGGGACGGGACCACGTGCTGCCGGCGGACGTCGTGCACCTCTTCGTCCCGGTCCTCGGCCACCGGCTGATCCTCCGCTCGGCCTACCTCGCCGAGACCCGCGACCTCCCGGCCGGCGAGGCGCTCCGCCGGCTCCGCGACCGCTGCTTCGAGCTCGTCCCCCCGCCGCGGCCGGACTGGACGGTCGCGACGTAGCGCGTTGCTCCAGGACGAGGCTCACCACGCGCCCTTCCCGCTCGTCCCCCGCTACCGGATCGCCGGCCTGCCGTTCGGAACGGCGCGGAGCACGCGCCGCGGGCGAGGGAGCGACCTCGCCGGGCACCGCGCGTACGTCCGCGGCGACCCGATCTCGACGATCGACTGGCGGGCGAGCGCGAAGCTCTCGAGCGCGCGGGCAGACGACGAGTTCGTCGTCCGCGAGCACTTCGCCGACGAGGCCCCGCAGGTCGTCGTCGTCGCCGACCGACGCCCGTCGATGAGCCTGTACCCGGACTGGTCGCCCTGGCTGTCGAAGCCCGACGCCGCCCGCAACGCGACCCGGGCGATCGTCGCGAGCGCGCTCGCCGCGCGCGGCGCGGTCGGGTACCTCGACGTCGCCGACGGCGCCCCCTTCGCCCTCGCCCCGCGCGGCCGCTCGATGCTCGCGCTGATCGACGAGCGCGCCGGACGCGCCGGCTTCACCGCCGGCCCCGACGCCCTCGCCCGCGCGCTCGACCACCTCGCCCGGTCGTTCCCCTCGCTCGGGCCGGGGTCGTTCGCCTTCGTCCTCTCCGACTTCCTCGAGCCGCCGCCCACGGCCTCCTGGCTGCGCGGCCTCGCCCGGCGGCTCGAGCTCGTGCCGGTCGTGATCCAGGACCCGACCTGGGAGCAGACCTTCCCGTGGGCGGGCCCGGTCGTCGTCCCGTTCCTCGACCCGCGCGACGGCGCGCTGCTCGAGGTGCGGCTGCGCCGCGCCGAGGCGCGCGCCGAGCGCGAGCGGCGCGAGCGCGCGCGCGCCGAGCTCCTGCGCACGTTCGCCGCGCTCGGGCTCGACCCGGTGCTGCTCGACCGGAGCGAGCGCGCCGAGGTCGACCGCGCCTTCCTCGAGTGGGCCGAGCGCCGCCGCCGCGCGCTCTGGCAGCGGCGGTGAGGCGGCTCGCCGCGCTCCTCGCGCTCGTCGGGGCGATCGAGGCCGCCCCGGCCGCCGCCTCGAGCCCGCCGGTCGCGGTCTCCGCCTCGCTCGAGCCGGCCGCCGTCGCCTACGGCGACCCGGTGACGGCGACGGTCGACGTCCGCTACGACCCGCGCACGGTCGCCGCGGCGAGCATCCGCGTCGAGCCGAGCTTCGCGCCCTACGCCGTCGCCGGGCCGGTGTCGGTGCGGCGGCTCGGCGCGGGCGAGGTGCGCTACCGCTACCCGCTCCTCTGCCTCACCGACGGCTGCCTGCCCCGCGCGCGCGTGCGCCTCGTCCGGCTGCGGCCGGTCGTGGTCGGCGCGGTCGCGGACGGGCGGGCGGTGTCGGCGGCGGCGCGCTGGCCGGCGCTGCGTGTCGCCTCCCGGCTCTCGGCGGCAGACCGCGCCGGCCGGATCGCGTTCCGCAGCCCCGCGGCGCCGCCCCCGCCCGCCTACCGCCTCGCCCCCGGCCCGCTCGCCTGGGGCTCGGCGGCGGCCGCCGGCGTCCTCGCGCTGCTCGCGCTCGCGCTCGCCGCCCCGCCGCTCGCCCGGCGCGCCGCGCGGCCGGGCGAGCGCAGACGTTCCCCGCTTGCGCTCGCGATCGCCTACGTCCGCGACGCGACGCGCCGGTCGGACCCCGACCGGCGCCGCGCCCTCGAGCTCCTCGCCGAGGCCGCGGCGGCAAGCGGCGACCCGGGCCTCGCCGCGGTCGCCGCCGAGGCGGCCTGGTCGGCGCGCCCGCCCTCGCCCGCCCGAGCGGCCGCGCTCGCAGACCGGGCGGCAGCCGCGGAGGAGGAGCCGTGACGGCCCGCCCGATCCCGCTTCCCGGCGCGCGCGCGCTCGCGCGCGCCGCGCGGCGCACCGTCCTCGTCCGCGGCGCCCTCGCCGCTGCGGCCGTCGTCCTCGTCTTGCTCGCCGCGCAGGCCGGGCGCCACCCCGGCGTGCGCCGGCCGAGCGCGCTGCCCGTCCGCTCCGGCGACCTGATCGTCCTCGACCTCTCGGCGAGCATCTCGTCGGACACGTTCAGCCGCATCGCCGACACGCTGCGGAAGCTCGTCGCCACCGGCGGGCGCTACGGCCTCGTCGTCTTCTCCGACGTCGCCTACGAGGCGCTGCCGCCGGGGACGCCGGCCTCGGCGCTCCGCCCGCTCGTCCGCTACTTCGCCGTGCCGCCCTCGCGCGGGCCCGGCGCCGCGCAGGCGCTGCCGAGGAGCCCGTGGACGAGCTCGTTCTCGCGCGGCACCGAGATCTCGGCCGGGCTCGACCTGGCCCACCGGATCGTCCTCGCCGACGGTCTGCGGCACGCCCGCGTCGTCCTGATCAGCGACCTCGCCGACGACCCCGAGGACCTGCAGCGCCTGAACGAGGTCGCGACGGCCGAGTACGGGCCCGGCCGCACCCCGCTGCGGGTGGTGGCGCTGAACGCCTCGCCCGCCGACGAGGCCTTCTTCCAGCGGATCGCGGACGCGGCGGTCGCCGAGGCGCCCGCGCCGGCGGCGAAGCCGCCGGCGGCGCCGCCGGCGGTCTTGCCCGGCGCGCTGCCGGCGGCGCTCGCAGCGGCGATCGTCGCCGCGCTCGCAGCGCTCGCCCTGTACGGGCTGTGGTCGGCGCGGCTTCCGCTTGAGGACACGGGGCGATGAGAGCGGCCCGCCTCGTCGCCGCGCTCGTCCTGCTCGGCGTCGCCGCGCTCCTCGCCCTGCTCGCCGCCGACGTGCTCGGCTGGCGCGACGCGGTCGCGCGCGGCGACCGCCAGTTCGCGGCGGCCCCGGCCTCGGCGAGCTGGCAGGCCTCCCCGCTCCTCCCCGGCGACCCGGCGCGCAGCCTGCTCGGCCTCGCGCTGCCGCTCCGGTTCCGCGCCGCCCTCGAGCGCTTCGTCGCCGTCGAGGCCGCGGGCACCGGCTACGACAACGGCCTCAGCGAGGCGCGGAGCCGCGGCGAGCTCGAGGCGGAGCTCGGCCGCCTCGCGCGCGCCGGCGACCGCACGCTCGCCTCGGCGGCGGACAACCTGCTCGGCATCCTCGCCTACGCCGACGCCACCCCCACCGGGCCGGTCGGGGCGGCGCCGATCGACGAGAGCGTCGCCGACTTCCAGGCCGCCGTCCGGCTCGACCCCGCGAACGCCGAGGCGAAGTTCAACCTCGAGCTGCTGCTGCACCAGCTCATCGCGCACGGCGTCCGGCCCGGCGCGAGCCCGGGCGCGGGCGGCCCGGCGCGCGGCCACCGCGGCTCCGGGGGCGGGCTCCCCGGACGGGGGTACTAGCGCGTGGCCGTCGCGGCGAGCCTCGTCTTCCTGACCCCGACGGCGGCGCTCCTCGCGCTCGTCGGCGCAGTCCCGCTCGGCGCGCTCGCGCTCGCCGCCCGGCGCGAGCGGCGCGCGCGGGAGGCGCTCCGGCTGCCGGGCCCGCCGGCGCGCCGCCCGCTCCGGCCGGCGGGGGTGGCTGCGGTGGCGGCGCTCCTCGGGCTGGCCGCGAGCCAGCCCGTGCTCCGCTCGACGACGACGCTGCGGGTGCGGACGGACGCGCAGGCGTTCTTCGTCCTCGACGTCTCCCGTTCCATGCTCGCGGCCCGCTCGCCGGGCGGCCGCACCCGGATCGCCCGCGCGCGCGACGACGCGATCCGCCTGCGGCAGGCGCTGCTCGACGTGCCGTCCGGGGTCGCGACGCTCACCGACCGCGTCCTCCCGAGCCTCTTCCCGGACGCGGACCCGGCCGTCTTCGACGCCACCGTGCGGCAGGCGATCCGGATCGACGAGCCGCCCGCCTCCTCGAGCGCGATCGTCGCCACGAGCCTCGGCGCGCTCGGCGCGCTCGGCACGCAGAACTTCTTCCCCCCGACCGTCCGCCACCGCGTCGCGATCGTGCTCACCGACGGCGAGTCCGCGCCCTTCGACCCGCGCGCGACGGCCCGTGCGCTCGCCGAGCGGCCGGGCCTGACCCCGATCTTCGTCCGGATCGGCTCACCGGCCGAGCAGGTGTTCGGGCCCGGCGGGCAGCCCGAGCGCGGCTACCACCCCGACCCGGCGGCCGCCCAGACGCTCGCGGGGCTCGCGCAGCAGGCCCACGGCGCCGCCTTCTCCGAGGGGGAGCTGGGGGCGGCCGCCCGCGCGGCGCGCGCCGCCCTCGGGCGCGGGCCGACCGCCGCGGCGGGGCTCGCGACGAGCACGCGGGCGCTCGGTCCGCTCGCCGCGCTCGCCGCGCTCCTCCCGCTCGCCGCGCTCCTCGCCGACGCCCTCCGCAGCGCGGCCGGGGCGGCGCGCGCCCGGGTCGGCCGGCGGCGGAACCCGGTACCCTGGCGCCCGTCCCGCCGCCTCCGGCCGCGAGGCGCCGAACGCTGAAAGGAGTCTCCATGCCTCGCCCGCGCCCGACCCTCCTCCTCGCCCTGACCGCCCTCGCCGCGGCCGCCGTCCCCGCCGCGCTCGAGGCGCGCCCCGCCGCCCGGATCGCCACGATCACGGTGATCGCGGGCTCGCCCCGCGAGCTCGCCTTCACCGTCTCGCCGAGGAGCTTCACCACCGCGACCGTGCGGTTCGAGGTCAGAAACCGCGGCACGGAGGCGCACTCGTTCAAGCTCTGCACGAGGCCGGCGGCGAGCGCGAAGGCAGACGCCTGCACGGGCAAGGCGACGGGGCTCATCGCTCCGGGAAAGACGGCGACGCTCACCGTCACGCTGAAGACGAGCGGCACCTACGAGTACCTCTCGGGGATCCGCGCGCAGGCGGCGGCGGGGATGAAGGGGCTCGTCACGCTCAGGCTCGCCCCGACCGCGCCGTCCTCCTCCTCCTCGTCCTCCTCGAGCTCGTCGAGCTCGGCGAGCGCCGCGGGCGCGACGACGACGACGCCGAGCTCGAGCGGGACGACCGGGAGGTCGAGCGGCGGGGTGGTGAACGGCCAGGCGACCGATCCCGCCTGCCCGCCCGGCACGCTCGTCCCCGTCGGTCCCGGCGCCGGCGACCAGGACGACGACAACGAGGGCGGCTTCCCGACCGACGGCGACGGCTGCCTGTAGCGGCCGCCGGCCGGTGCGCCCCGCGCTTGCGGCCGACCCCGGCGGCGGAGCGCCTGACGTCAGTAGCGGCCGGGCCAGTCGATCCGCTCGGGCGCGACCAGCGGCCGTCCGACCTCGAGCTGGATCTGGGCGTGGGCGGCGAGCGGGATCGCGCGCGGGTCGCCCGTCCACACGCGGCCGTCGACGATCGCGGTCACCGGCCCGCGCGCCGGGCCGAGGCGCGAGCGGCCGAGCGGCTGCCCCCACACGTCGAAGAGCTCCCCGAGCACGAAGGAGCGGCGCACGGGCGCCTCGACGTGGACGAGCCCGTCGGCGTAGCGCGTGACGAGCCAGTAGAGGCAGTTGCCCGGCACCTCGCCGAACTGCCCGTCGCGGTAGTTCTGCGGCCCGACCGGCGGCCAGATCCCGATCCCGGCCGGCACCGCGCGGGGCTTGCCGTCGACGAACAGCGTCAGGTGCACGTGCACGTGGAAGAGCATCGGCTCGTTCGAGCGGCAGCGGATGCCGTCGATCGGCCGCCCCCGCGTCCGCTCTGCGCCCGCCGGCGCGAGCGGCGGGGCATCCGGGACGGGGACGAGCTCGGGGCCGAGACGGCCCGGCGGCGGCGCCGGCCGGAGGAGCCCGAGCGTCGAGAGCGGCCGGGTCGGCCCAGCCGCGGCGGCGGCCGCGAGCGACCCGGCGGCGGCGAGGACGGCGGCGAGGAGGCGGCTACGCCGCATGCGCGCAGTCGGCGCACGCCCCGCGCAGGACGACGTCGTGGCCGGCGACCGAGTAGCCCGTCCGGTCCTCCACCTCGCTCAAGGCGCGCTCGAGAGCCTCGTCGGCGAACGCCTCGACCTTGCCGCAGTCGTCGCAGACCAAGTGGTGGTGGTGCCCGCCGCCGGGCCGGATCGGCTCGTAGCGGGCGGTGCCCGCGCCGAGGTCGAGCCGCTGGACGAAGCCGTCGCCCGTCAGCTCGGTCAGCGTGCGGTAGACGCTCGCGATCCCGACCCGGCGGCCCTCGGCGCGCAGCGCGTCGAAGATCTGCTGCGCGGTCAGGCAGCAGTCCTGGCGGCCGAGGAGCTCGACGATCGCCCGCCGCGCGCCGCCGGCCCGGTGCCCGCGGGCGCGGAAGGCGGCGAGGGTGGCCTCGGTCCAGTCCACGCGCGGATGGTAGCGTCTTGGATAGTGGGAATGATTCTTGTTACCGCCCTGCGCGGGACGGCGCTCGCCGCCGCCTGCCTCCTCGCCCTCCCCGCCGCGGCGCGCGCGGGGCCGCCCCTCCCGGTCGTCGCCGCGGAGGACGTCTGGGGGAGCATCGCCGCCCAGCTCGGCGGCAGCCACGTCCGCGTCACGAGCATCGTCGCGAGCCCGGCCGCCGACCCGCACGACTACGAGCCGACCGCCGCGGACGCACGCGCGATCGCCGACGCCGCGCTCGTGATCGAGAACGGGGTCGGCTACGACCCGTGGGTCGCGCGGCTCGTGGCGGCGAACGGGGGCGGGAACGTGCTCGACGTCGGCGCCGTCGTCGGCGCGAAGGCGGGGGCGAACCCGCACCGCTGGTACGCGCCCGCCGACGTCGAGCGGGTGGTGGCCGCGATCACCCGCGCCTTCGAGCGGCTCGACCCCAGGGACGCTCCGTCCTTCGCGGCCCGGCGCGCGCGCTTCGAGCGCGACGGGCTCGCCCGCTACCACGAGCTGATCGCCGCGATCCGCCGGCGCTACCGCGGCGTCCCGGTGGGGGCGTCCGAGAGCGTGTTCGCCCCGCTCGCGCAGGCGCTCGGCCTCGCCCTCGTCACCCCGGCCTCGTTCCTCGCCGCGGTCAGCGAGGGGGCCGAGCCGACGGCGGGCGACATCGCCGCGGTCGACCGTCAGGTCGCGGATCGGCGGATCGAGGTGTGGGTGGTCGACGCCCAGAACAGCACGCCGGACGTCGCGCGCATCACCGCGGCCGCCCGCGCGCGCGGGATCCCGGTCGTGACGATCACGGAGACGCTCGTGCCGCCGACCGCGAGCTTCCAGGCCTGGCAGGTGAGCCAGCTCAAGGCGCTCGAGTCGGCGCTCGCGCGCGCGGCCAGGCGTTGACTGCCGTCGCGCTCGAGCAGGCGTCCGCTCGCGTCCGCGACCGCACGGTCTGGCGGGACGTCACGCTCGCGGCCGAGGAGGGCGAGCTCGTCGCGGTGATCGGGCCGAACGGCGCGGGCAAGACGACCCTCCTCCGGGTGCTGCTCGGCCTCCAGCCGCTCGCGGGCGGCCGGGCCCGGGTGCTCGGGCGCGAGCCCGGGGCGGCGAACGCGCGCATCGGCTACCTGCCGCAGCGGCGGAGCCTCGACGCGGGGACGCGGATCCGCGGCGTCGACCTCGTCCGGCTCGGGCTCGACGGCACGCGCTACGGCCTCCCGCTCCCCGGACGGCGCAGCCGGGAGGCCTCGCGACGCGTCGCCGAGGTGATCGAGCGCGTCGGCGCGTCCGCCTACGCGCGGCGCCCGATCGGCGAGCTCTCGGGCGGCGAGCAGCAGCGGCTCCTGATCGCGCAGGCGCTCGTGCGCCGGCCCGGTCTGCTGCTCCTCGACGAGCCCCTCGACAGCCTCGACCTCCCGAACCAGGCGGCCGTCGCGGCGCTCGTCCGCGACGTCTGCACGCGCGACCGCGTCGCGTGCCTCCTCGTCGCCCACGACGTGAACCCGATCCTCGGCGCCCTCGACCGCGTCGCCTACCTCGCCGGCGGCCGCGCGGTGGTGGGCCGGCCGGAGGAGGTGATCTCGAGCGAGACCCTGAGCGCGCTCTACGGCGTGCCGATCGAGGTGCTGCGCTGCGCCGACGGCCGGCGCGTCGTCGTCGGGGCGCCCGACGCGCCGTTCGTCCACGGCCACCGGCACGGCGACTGAGCGGTGGCCGGGCTCTTCCACTACCCGTTCATGGTCCACGCGCTCGAGGCGGGGACGATCGTCGCCGTCGTCGCCGGCGTCGCCGGCTGGTTCATGGTCCTCCGCCGGCAGACGTTCGCCGGCCACACGCTCGCCCTGATCGCGTTCCCGGGCGCGGCCGCCGCCGCCCTCGCAGGGCTTCCGCTCGAGCTCGGCTACTTCGGCTCCTGCGGGCTCGGCGCGCTCGCGCTCGCGGGCGTCCGGCCCGGCAACCGCAGCCTCGAGTCGGCCGCGACCGGATCGCTGCAGGCGCTCGCGCTCGCGCTCGGCTACCTCTTCGTCGACCGCTACCACGGGCTCCTGAGCGGGCTCGACTCGCTGCTCTTCGGCACCTTCCTCGGCGTCACGAGCGGCCAGGTCGTCGTCCTCCTCGGCGTGGCGGGCGTCGCGCTCGCGCTCCTCTCGGCGGCCTGGCGGCCGCTCCTCTTCGCCTCGATCGACCCGGCGGCCGCCCGAGCTCGCGGCGTGCCCGTCCGGCTGCTCGGGCTCGGGTTCCTGCTCGTGCTCGGCCTCGCGGTCGCGGCGACGAGCGAGATCACCGGCGCGCTGCTCGTCTTCGCGCTCCTCGTCATGCCGGCGGCGACGGCCCAGCGGCTCACGACGCGACCGGCGCTCGGAATCGCGCTCTCGGCGGCGATCGCGCTCGCGGTCACCTGGGGCGGGCTCGTGCTCGCCTACTCGACGGTCTACCCCGTCGGCTTCTGCGTCACCTCGCTCGCCTTCGGCCTGTACGTGACCGTGCGGCTGGCCCGGCGCCCGTGCTGATGCAGGAGTTCATGCGCAACGCGCTCGTCGCGGGCACGTTCGTCGGGCTCGCCGCGGGGCTCGCGGGCTGGTTCGTCGTCCTGCGCGCGCAGGTGTTCGCCGGCGACGCGCTCGGGCACGTCGCGTTCACGGGCGCGCTCGGAGCCGCGGCGGCCGGGATCGACGCCCGCGCCGGGATCTTCGCGGCGACGATCCTCGCCGGGGCGGCGCTCGGCGGCCTCGGCGAGCGCGCCCGCGCCGACGACGTCGTGATCGGGTCGCTCTTCGCCTGGACGCTCGGGCTCGGCGTGCTCTTCCTCTCCATCTTCGCCCGGAGCGGCGGCGCGAACGGCGCCGAGGCCGTGCGCGTCCTCTTCGGCACGATCCTCGGCCTCTCCGCCGCCGAGGTGCGGGCGGCGGTCGCGCTCGGGCTCCTCGCCTGCGCGCTCGTGCTCGCGATCGCCCGGCCGCTCCTGCTCGCCTCCCTCGACCCGTCCGTCGCGGCGGCGCGCGGCGTCCGCGTCCGGCTGCTCGACGTGCTGTTCCTCGCCGCGGTCGGGCTCGTCGCGGCCGAGGCGACGCAGGCCGTCGGGGCGCTCCTCCTGCTCGGCCTGCTCGCCGCCCCCGCCGGCGCCGCGCACCGGCTCACCGCCCGTCCCTACCTCGGGCTCGCGCTCTCGGGCGGAATCGCGGTCGGCTCGGTGTGGCTCGGGCTCGCGCTCGTCGCCTGCGTGCCGGCGCTGCCGCCGAGCACGGCGATCGTCGCGGTCGCCGTCTCCGCGTACCTCGCAGCGGCCGCTCCCGCGCTCCTCGCGGTGGCGCGGCGGCCTCCGCGCCGGCCCTACGCCGCGAGCGCCGCACGGGCGCGCGCGAACGCCTCGACCGCGAGCGAGACGTCCGCCGGCGAATGAGCGGCCGACATCTGGGTGCGGATCCGCGCGGCCCCTCGGGGCACGACCGGGTAGGAGAAGCCGACCGCGTAGACGCCGAGCTCGACGAGCTTCGACGAGAAGCGCGCCGCCGTCACCTCGTCGCCGACCATCACCGGCACGATCGGGTGCTCGCCCGGGAGCACGTCGAAGCCGAGCTCGCCCATCCGCACGCGGAACCGGCGCGTGTTCTCGCGCAGCCGCTCGCGGAGCTCGTGGGAGCTCTCGATCAGCTCGAGCGCGCGGATGCTCGCGGCGACGACGGGCGGCGCGAGGCTGTTCGAGAACAGGTACGGCCGCGCCCGCTGCCGCAGCAGCTCGACGATCTCCCGGCGGCCCGAGACGTAGCCGCCGCTCGCGCCGCCGATCGCCTTCCCGAGCGTGCCGGTGTGGATGTCGACGCGCTCGGCCACCCCGTAGTGCTCGGGCGTCCCGCGACCGCCCGCGCCGACGACGCCGACCCCGTGCGAGTCGTCGACCATCACGAGCGCGTCGTGGCGCTCCGCCAGGTCGCAGATCCCGTCGAGCTTCGCGAGGTAGCCGTCCATCGAGAAGACGCCGTCGGTCGCGACCAGCCGGTAGCGCGCGTCCTTCGCCTCGCGCAGGCGCGCCTCGAGCTCGTCGAGGTCGCCGTTCGCGTAGCGGAGCCGCCGCGCCTTGCAGAGGCGGATGCCGTCGATGATCGACGCGTGGTTCAACTGGTCGGAGATGACCGCGTCCTGCTCGGAGAGGAGGGCCTCGAACAGGCCCCCGTTCGCGTCGAAGCACGAGGAGAACAGGATCGTGTCGTCCGTGCCGAGGAACGCCGACAGCCGCTCCTCGAGCTCCCGGTGCAGCGTCTGCGTCCCGCAGATGAACCGCACCGACGCCATCCCGTAGCCCCAGCGGTCGAGCGCCTCGTGCGCGGCCTGCACGATCGCCGGATGGCTCGCGAGCCCGAGGTAGTTGTTCGCGCACAGGTTCAGCAGCTCGCCGCGCCCCTCGACCTCGACGTGCGCGCCCTGCGGAGTGGTGATCAGGAGCTCGCTCTTGTAGAGACCGGCCTCGCGGACCTCGGCC
>Ga0209061_1003080_pt1 | contig 18980 bp, 16 predicted proteins | sample Coa_R1_10_FD_187157 | JGI IMG/M metagenome (GOLD analysis project Ga0209061, IMG submission 187157) | Surface soil microbial communities from Centralia Pennsylvania, which are recovering from an underground coalmine fire - Coalmine... | ecosystem: Environmental > Terrestrial > Soil >...
GGCCAGCGCCTGTTCCTTCTGACTGGTGACCAGGACGCGCTTGCCGTGCCCAACCAGGTGGCTGATCAGGTTGGCGATCGTGTGCGTCTTGCCGGTGCCCGGCGGTCCCTGAACGGTGACCCCGCGGTGTTCGGCCAGCCGGCGGGCGACAGCTTCCTGCTCAGGGTTGGCCGGCAATGGCATGAGGAGCTGCCCGGCGGCCCGGCGCCACGATTGGCCGTCCGCTGGTGTGCTTTCCCGGTCCAGCTTTCCCGGTTCGTCCGCGACGACCGCGACGAGCGGGGCGGGCACGTCGAGCTGCCCGGCTACGAGAGCGTCGCGCAGGCCGCTGAAGAACCTCCGGTAGAGGGTGCTGCGGCGGCGCACCATGAGTATCCAGGTAGCCGTGATCCTGGGGGCGGGCCCTGGAGCGGGAGGCACCGTGGCGTCGACGATCTGGCCATCCTGGCCGAGGGGAGCGAGCAGCTTCTCGTAAAGAGCCCTTGCCCCGGGGGCGAACGGCCCGACCGGGGCGTCGCGGAACTCTTCGCGGATGTCCACGAGGAGGTCGAACCCGCTCAGCTTCAGTCCCTGCAACAGGTCGATGTCCATGTGATGCGGGAGGAGCGCTTCCGGCTCCACCGAGATCGAGCCGCTTTCGGTGTCGAATGACAGCTGGACCTGGGTGGTGACCAGGGGGTGCACGATACGCGTCCCGTTGGTGGCCCAGCTCAGGATGCCATGCCCCCAGACGAGTTCGAATAGCGCGGAATCACGCTGGAGCCGAAGGCGGAGCTCGAACAGATCGTCGTACAAGCCGCGCGCCCGCAGGGCGATCCTCGCTCGCGGAGCCCATGCCCGCCAGGGTCCGTCCACATACTCACGGAGGGCTGCCTTCAGCCGTTCCGCCTCGTCCGGACTGCCCCCGAACGTCTCGTCAAAGTCCTGGGCGAACGCTGGCTCGAGGTCCGGGTTGGTCGCTCCGGTACTGAGGTAACCCTCGATACCGCTCGGAACAGGCGGTGGTGGCGGCACCTGGGCCTTGGACACTCGCAGCCACGGCTCGGCACCTGTCGCCGTGACCACGCACGAGGGGTGCTCGGGGATGTCGCCAGCCCACCAGCGCTTGTCCCTGTACTCGGCAACGTCCCGGACGGGCTGCTCCTTGAGGCCGCGAACGGCCTCCAGGTACTCGAGCAAGCGGACAGCGCGCGATCGCACGGTGGGATCGGTATCGGTCACTGGTTCCCCAACTGGGCAGTGCGGGACGTCTAGGTCCGGAGCGGAAGATCCAGATGCGACGGTAAATGATGATAGGAGCTGCCTCTGACATTCTTCCGCGGCTATGCCCGGCATTCCCTCATCGGCGGGAAATGCCTGGACGGCGGAACCGGTCCGGTGTCCCGCGCTGTGCTCCCGGCCATGCCCGTGAACAGCATTGACGGGCCGGGGGACCCGATGTTTGGGCTGTGGCAACCAATTTTCCCGCCGCGAGTTGTAGAAGTTGGAGGGGGCGGTGGCGCGAGCGCGGCGGGCGATGGATTATGGACTGGCCGCAGGCCTGCCGCCCGCCGCCACCGCGCGCCGGCGGTTGCATGCAGCTATCGGAGGAAGGGTCCACATGAGCATCACCACGCGAGCCGCGGTCTGCCGGGCACCCGGCCAGCCATGGGAGATCACCGAGCTTGAGCTAGACGAGCCGAAAGCGAACGAGGTCAGGGTCAAGTTCTTCGCGGCTGGCCTGTGCCACTCCGATGACCACATCCAGAAGGGCGACGCGCCGATGCGCATGCCGGTGGTCGGCGGGCACGAGGGCGCCGGCATCGTGGACGCGGTCGGCCCGTCCGTGACCCGGGTCAAGGTGGGCGATCACGTCACCTGCTCGTTCATCCCCGCCTGCGGCAAGTGCCGGTATTGCGCGACCGGCCGCCAGCAGCTGTGCGACGCGGGCAAGAACGCCGGCACCGGGATGTTCCCCGACGGCACGTTCCGGTTCCACCAGGGCGGCGAGGACTTCGGCGGCCTGTGCGTGCTCGGCACGTTCTCCCAGTACGCGGTGGTGCACGAGTACTCCGTCATCAAGATCCCCGACGAGATCGGCTTCGACGTCGCCGCGCTGGTGGCCTGCGGCGTGCCGACGGGCTGGGGCTCGGCGGTGCGTGCGGGCGGCGTGCGGGCCGGGCAGACCGTGGTGATCTACGGCACGGGCGGCGTCGGCATGAACGCCGTCCAGGGCGCGGCCCTCGCCGGGGCGAAGAACGTGGTCGTGGTGGATCCGGTGGAGTTCAAGCGGGACATGGCCACCTCCGTGTTCGGCGCCACGCACGCGTTCGCCACCGCCAAGGAGGCGCACGACTTCGTGGTCGAGACCACCTGGGGCGAGCTCGCCGACCACGCGATCATCACGGTCGGCATCCTGCACGACGAGGTGATCGCGAACGCCATCAAGGTGGTGGGCAAGACCGGCCAGGTCACGATCACCGCGGTCGGGAACGGCTGGATCAACGAGAACCCCGGCATGCTGATCGGCTACCAGCGCCGGATCCAGGGCTCGATCTACGGCGGTTGCAGCCCGCTGGTCGACGTGCCGCTGCTCATCGGCCTGTACCAGGCCGGCAAGCTCAAGCTGGACGAGCTGATCACGCGCCGGTACAAGCTCGATGAGGTCAACGAGGGCTATCAGGACATGCTCGACGGAAAGAACATCCGCGGCGTGATCATCCACGAGCACTAGGGCGAGCGAGCCAGGAAGGGGAAACGCAGAAGATGAGCACCATCACCACCCGCGCCGCCATCGCCCGGGCACCGCACGTCGGCTGGGAGATCGTCGACCTGCGGCTTGATCCGCCGAAGGCGCACGAGGTCCGGGTCAAGATCATGGCCGCCGGGCTGTGCCACTCCGACGACCACATCACCGCCGGCGACGCCCCCGTCCGGATGCCGGTCGTGGGCGGGCACGAGGGCGCCGGCATCGTCGAGTCCGTCGGCCCCGACGTGCAGCGCGTCAAGCCGGGCGACAAGATCGTCCTGTCCTACATCCCGGCCTGCGGCGCCTGCCGGCCGTGCTCGACTGGGCACTCGAACATGTGCGTGAAAGGCTTGCACGCGGGCACGGGCATGTTCGAGGACGGCACGTGGCGCTTCCATGAGGGCGAGACCGACATCGGCGGGTTCTGCTCGCTCGGCACCTTCTCCCAGTACGCGGTCGTGTCGGAGTACGCCACCGTGCCGCTGCGCGAGGACTTCCAGGACATCCCGTTCGAGCTGCTGTGCCTGGTGGGCTGCGGCGTGCCGACGGGCTGGGGGTCCGCGGTGCACGCGGCCGGGGTGCAGCCCGGCGACACCGTGGTGATCTTCGGCGCCGGCGGCGTCGGCAGCAACGCGGTGCAGGGCGCGCGGTTCGCCGGGGCGAAGAACGTGGTCGTGGTGGATCCGGTGGAGTTCAAGCGGGAGATGGCCACCTCCGTGTTCGGCGCCACGCACGCGTTCGCCACCGCCAAGGAGGCGCACGACTTCGTGGTCGAGACCACCTGGGGCCAGCTCGCCGACCACGTGATCATGACGCCGAACGCGGTCACCGAGGAGATGGTGAACGCCGCGGTGCAGATGACCGGCAAGGGCGGCAAGGTGACGATCACCGCGGTCGGCCACGTCAACGAGCGCGCCGTCCACGTGCCCGCCGGCGCGCTGATCGGCTACATGCGCCAGATCCGGGGCGCGCTGGCCGGCGACAGCAACCTGCTGTACGACATCCCGATGCTGCTCGGCCTGTACAAGTCGGGCCAGCTCAAGCTGGAGGAGCTGGTCACCCGCCGGTATACGCTCGACCAGGTGAACCAGGCCTACAAGGACCTGAACGACGGAAAGAACATCCGCGGCGTGATCATCCACGAGCACTAGCGCCGGCCCGCGTGCCCGTCGCGCTTAGCTGGCCGGCCGCGGCCCTCCGTGAACAGGGCACCGCGGCCCTGCGTGAACAGGGCATTGCCGCGTGGCTCTATATGTGGAGCGCGAGTATCACACTCGGTCCTCGCGGATGAGATCGGCGCCGGCCAGGCGGCGCAATGGGTCAGCGGCGTCCCCCACATGCACACCGCACTCGGGGAGACCCCGGTGGAGTCGGTGCTGGTCATCCGGTCGCCCGACGCGGCGTCCCCTGGTGCGTGCCCGTTGGGTGCCGTAGAACGGTGCTATGGATCTCGACCTCACCCGCCGGCGGGAGCGGCTTGAGGCCGCGCTCGGCAACTTTTGGCAGCCGATGGCGCTCGCGGCCCGGTTCGACTCCCTGGCGGCCTCGGTTCCCGACCGGCCGTACGTGATCACCGACTCCCGGAGCTATTCCTACCGTGACATGCAGGAGTGGTCGCGGCAGGTTGCCCGCGGCCTGCATGAGATCGGGGTCCGCCCGGGCGAGCGGGTAGCCCTCGTGGTCGATAACCGGCCTGAGTTCGTCGCGGTCAAGCTGGCCGTCGCACGACTTGGCGCCGTGGCGGTGCCGGTCAACTTCTCCTACCGGGCCGACGAGCTGGCCGCCGCGCTGAACGGCTGCGAGGCAAGCGTCCTGATCAGCATCGACGCCGCCATCGGCGTCGACCGGCTGGCGGTCCTCGATGAGCTCGTCCCGGGCTGGGAGGGCGGGGCGGCCAGCGACGGCGTTCCCCGCCTGCGCCGCGTCGTGCTCGTGGACAACCGGCGGCGGCCGGACGGGCTGGATCTGCGCGGCCTGCTCGACCGCGCGGCCGGCCTGCCCGAATCCGGGCTGCGCCGGCTCGAGGACGCCGTCGCCCCCGACAGCGCCTGCGACATCGTGTTCACCTCGGGCACGTCCGGCTACCCGCTTGGCGCGGTGCTGAGCCACGACATGGTGCTGCGCAGCGCCTACGGGTCGGCCTATCACCGGGCATTCGACGACGGCTGGCGCATCTGCTTCTCCCTGCCGTTGTACCACGTGTTCGGCTACGTCGAAGGCCTGCTCGCCGCCATGTTCGCCGGGGGCGCCATCGTGCCGCAGCCGGTGTTCAACCCGCGCAGCATCCTGACCGCCGTGCAACGGCACCGGGTGAGCGAGGTGCTCTTCGTGCCGACGATGAGCGTCGCCGTCGTCGAGGAAGCCGCCCGGCACAGCTACGACCTGTCAAGCCTGCAATCGGTTTTCTCCGCCGCCGCCGCCGCGCCGGTCTGGCTGTGGCAGCGTATCGAGAAGCAGCTCGCGCCGCGCCAGGTGTTCACCGGCTACGGGCAGACGGAGGTCTCCGCGGCCACGGCGCTGACCCTGCCCGGCGACCCGGTCGAGCTCGTCGCGGAAACCGTGGGGCGGGAGAAGCTCGGCGGCGTGGCCGCGCCGGCCGGCCTCGACGGGTCGCTCGCCCGCTACCGGACGGTCGACCCGTTCACCGGCACGCCGCTGCCGGCGGGCGCCGAAGGGGAGCTGAGCGTGCGCGGCCCCATCGTCACCCGCGGCTACTTCAACGACCCCGGGCGCACCGCCGCGCTGATCGACGCCGACGGCTGGCTTCGCTCCGGCGACCTGGGCCGGGTGCGCGACGACGGCTACCTGGAGCTCACCGGGCGCAGCAGCGAGCTATTCAAGGTGGGCGGCGAGCTCGTCGCCCCCAAGCAGGTAGAACAGGTGCTCACCGGCTACCAGGGCGTCGCGCAGGCCTACGTCGCGGGCGTTCCGGACGAGCGGCTCGGCGAGGTCGGCTGGGCCTGGGTGGTCGCCGGCGAGGGAGCGCAGCCCAGCGAGGCCGAGCTGTTGCGTCACTGCCGCAGCCACCTGGCCCCCTTCAAGGTGCCGCGCAAGATCACGTTCCTGAGCGCCGACGAGCTGCCGAAGACGAGCACAGGCAAGGTGCAGAAATACCTGCTGGTGAGAAACCGGCTCGGCTCGTAAGGCCATGCCGGGGCCGGCTCGTAAGGCCATGCCGGGGCCGGCCGGTAAGGCCATGCCGGGGGCGAACCGCGGGTTCGCGCCCGGCGGTAAGCCGTCCGCCGTCCGCCGTCCGCCGGCCGCAGGGATGCCGCCGGCCCGGGGCGGCGGCGGGACCCGGGCGGCTTGCGCTCGGCCTCGACACGACATATCGTGACTCTGCCCGGACTGGTGAAAGGCGGGCGGCATGGCGGTCTGGTACCCGGCCCGGGCGGCGAGGGCGGCGGCCGGGCATGCCGTGACTGATCCTGCCGCCAGGGCATAGCTCGCAGGAGGGAGTATCACCGGCATGCTTGCCTTCATCATCATGCTGCTGATCGTGGGGTTCATCGTCGGCGCGATCGCGCGCCTGCTCATGCCCGGCCGTGACCCGCTCGGCATCCTCGGCACCATCGTGCTCGGCATCGCCGGCTCCTTCGTCGGCGGGTTCTTGCAGAACCTGATCCAGCATCGCTCGCTGAGCGTCCACGGCTTCCACCCCGTCGGCCTCATCGGGTCGGTCATCGGCGCCTGGGCGCTGCTGCTCCTGCTGCGCCTTACCGGGCTGGAACCCGGCCGCCGGCGCTACTGACGACCGCCCCGGGCTTCCGGACCGGCGGCGCTGCCGGCGGCCGCCCGGGCGCCGTCGGGGCGGCCGCGTGCCGTCGGGGCCGCCCGGGGCGGGAGCCGCGTGGAATCCTAAGCCGTGACGGGCGCTCCGCCGACGGTGACGTCCCTGACGACCAGGTCGGAGACGAACTCCGCCGAGTTGGCCTTGGTAGACGTCGTGATGGTGAGGTCCTCCAGCGTGACGGTGCCGACCGGGTCGCTGGCGGACGCGCCGACGATGGACCAGACGCCCTCGCACGTGTCCACCCTCCAGTCGGCGAGGGTGATGCCCGTGATGTCGGGGGGATAGGCGCCGGTCTGGCCGCCGTAGTTCCCCTGGATCAGCAGCAGCGGGCCGCCGACCGTGCCCGCCTTGACCCGGTAGACGTTGGTGTTGAGCACGTACCCGCCGCGCAGCGTGTTCGTCTTGATCCGGTGCCCCGCCTGAAGGTTCGCGCTGTTCATGGTCAGGTCGCGGGCGTAGACGTTCCTCACCCCGCCGGTCATCTCGCTGCCGATCGTGATCCCGCCGTGGCCGTTGGCGAAGGTGCAGTTCTGGACGACCACGTTCTGGCACGGCACGTTGACCCGCCGCCCGTCGGAGTCACGGCCGGCCTTGATCGCCATGCAGTCGTCACCGGTGTCGTAGGTGACGTTCTGCACCACGACGCCGTCACAGGACTCGGGGTCGCAGCCGTCGGTGTTCGGGCCGGCCGAGCTGATCGTCAGCCCGTCGACGGTCACGTTGGAGCACAGGTTCGGGTTCAGGTGCCAGAACGGGCTGTTGATCACGGTCACGCCCTGGAGCAGCACCCGGTCGCTGGCGAACGGCTGGATCATCTGCGGCGGCAGGAAGTGCCCGGAACCGAATACCCGCTGCGGCACTGGCACGCCCGAGTCGGCCATCGCCTCTAGCGTGCTGAAGTCGTTGTTTTCCAGGCTCTTCCAGTTCCACCAGTGGTTCGCATCGGCCTGCCCGTTCAGCGTGCCCAGGCCGGTTACCGCGACGTTACGCTGCCCGTAGCAGTAGATGAACGGCGAGTAGTTCATCAGCTCGATGCCCTGCCAGCGGGTGAACACCACCGGCAGGTAGTCGTCCGGGTCCTGGCTGAACAAGATCGTGGCCCCCGGGGTGAGGTGCAGGTCCACGTTGCTGAGCAGGTGGATGGCGCCGGTCAGGAAGCTGCCCGCCGGGACCACGACGTGCCCGCCGCCGGAGCGGTGGCAGGCGGCGATCGCGGCGGCGAAGGCGGCGGTGTTCTTGGTGGTCCCGTCGCCGACCGCGCCGAAATCGGTGACACGGAAGACCCGCGGCGGGAACCAGGGCCGCCGCACCGAGGCGACGATCCGGTCGGCGGCGAGGTCCGCGGGCGTGCGCGGGGCGGCGGGCGGGGTGGCGGAGGCGCCGGCGGCGGACGCGCGGCCCAGCACCACAGGGGCGGCTGCGCCGAGGGCACCCAGGCGCAGCATCGTGCGGCGGTCGATCTCGCGGGACATCCTTGTCCTCCCATGGGGCCGGAGGCCGCTCGCCGCACGGGGCGCCGTGGTCGCGTCCGAACCGGTCAACGTTCCCTAACGCCCGCATGCCCGCTGGTTCGCCGCCTGCCCGTGTCGCTCTTTTCCCGGAAGCCATGTCGTATCCGTGGCGCCTCAATGAGGTGCTAATGATAAGAGTGCATGATTGGCGGGTTCCAATCAACTGTCCGGGCGCCCCGGCGTTTATCCGGGCGGCGCGGCGTCACGCGGGACGCCGCCGCAGCCGCCGCCGCTGCCCGGGCGGGCGGCGCGGATGGCCCGCCGGGACCCGGGCTGGGCCGGCGGCCGGAGAGCCCGCGGCTGGACCGGTGTCTTCCGGGTGCGGCCTTTCGGCGTCCTTCAGGCGCGCTCTTCGGCGACCTTCTTCCCGGACACCGAGTAGAGCACCTTCGTGTTCCGCGTCTTGAGGAAATCGTCGAGCGATTCACCGCGCATCGCGGCGTAGATGTGCAGGTTCGATACGCCGATCACCGCCGCCAGTTTCTCGAGCATGAAGAAGATGACGCCGTAGTGGATCATGCCCTGCCAGTCCCGGCGGCGGATGAGGTCCTGCTCCTCCTCGGTGAGGCCCGCCTCCTTGAACGAGGTCTCGGGGTCGTGCAGGAACCGGGCGCGGTGATCGGGGTCGACCAGCGCGTGCAGGAACTTGTTGATCCGGTAGCCCTTGACGCTGGCGGCGATGTCGAAGGGGTAGGTGCCGGCCAGCTTGCCGGCGCCCCTCAGCTGCTCCGCCATCCGCTCGCGGTGCCGCTCGCGGACCGACTCGGGGGTCTGGCCGCCCTTGTCGTTGAGCACGAGCGTGGCGATGCCGGTCATCGACGGCAGGTAGTAGGAACTGTGTACCCGCTCGACGTTGTCCGAGAGTGCGCCGCGCATGACCAGCCACATGATGACCTCGGCGCCCTCGAACCCGCCGAGCGTCGCGTACTCCGCGTGGGTCATCTCGATGAGCGAGGCGGGGTCGTCGGTGATCCGGTCGAGGAACTCCCGGTCCCACTCCGGGTTGTTGAACCCGGCCCGCTCGCCGTGCACCTGGTGCGAGAGCCCGCCGGTGGACACGATGGCCACCTTGATGTCCTCGGGGTAGCTCTCGATCGCGCGGCGCAGCGCCTTGCCCAGCTTGTAGCACCGCGCGGCGGTCGGGATGGGGAACTGGAGCACGCCGATCTGGAGCGGCACGATCGTGGTCGGCCACCTGCCGTCCTCGCGTTCGAGCAGCACCGACATCGGGGAGAAGAAACCGTGGTCCAGCGGCTTGTCCTGGAAGTAGGACAGGTCGAACTCGTCGGTGACCAGGCTCTGGGCGATGTGCGCGGCGAGCGCGGGGTTTCCCGGCACCGCGGGCAGGCTGCGGGGGCCGCCGCCCTCGTCCGCGACGGCGTACTCCTCGCCGATGCCCAGCGTGAACGCCGAGTAGTGGTCGAAGAAGAACGACGTGACGTGATCGTTGAAGACGTAGACGATCGCGTCGGGCCTGTTCTCCTTGAACCAGGCGGACACCGGCTGGAACGCCCTGAAGATAGGGGCCCAGTCGGCGTCGTCCTGCTTGTTCTGGTCGTAGGCAAAGCCAATAGTCGGCGTGTGCGAGGCGGCGACGCCACCGATGATCCTGGCCATCTGCTCCTCCTGCGGTCATTCAGCCGATCCGCCGGCGCCGGCATGAAGCGTGCGCTGCAAGTTGCTTTGCATATGACACTATAGTTGCGCGTTGGTGATGTAAATTGACTTGTTGAGCGGTCATGCATAACTTCAGGTTATGGAAGCGTCCGATTCCGGCGTGCGGTCGGCTGAACGCGCAGCGTTGACACCATCAGCCGCGTTGTCGCGCATCCGGCTCAGGCACCTCAGCTGCTTCGTGGTCGTCGCGCAGGAACGGACGCTCGCGCGCGCCGCGGAACGACTGCACCTGAGCCAGCCCGCGGTCTCCAAGACGCTGGCCGAACTCGAAGCGCTGGCCGGCCGCCGGCTGGTCGAGCGAGGACGCACGGGCGCCCGGCTGACGCAGGCCGGGGAGCAGTTCCTGCGGTACGCGCTCGACGTCACCCAGGCCCTGGGGGCAGCAGCAGCCGCGCTCACCCGGGCCGGGACACCGCGCGTTCCGACCGTCCAGGTGGGTGCGCTGCCCACCGTGGCGGGCGGCCTGCTCGCGCAGGCCATCGCGCGGCTGCGGCTGCGGCGGCCGCATGCCGGGGTAGGAGTGCAGACGGCATCCAACCCGGAACTGCTCGCGGCCCTGAAGTCGGGCGAGGTCGATTTCGCCGTCGGGCGGCTGGCCGAGCCCGCCATGATGCAGGGTGTGTCGTTCGAGCTGCTCTACGCCGAGTCCCTGGTCATCGTGGCGCGGCCGCAGCATCCGCTGCTGGCCTCGGGGGGCAGGAGCATCTCCCCGTCCGCGCTGCTCGGCTACCCGCTGGTCATTCCGGGTCCCGGCACCATGCCGCGGCATCACGCGGAAGGGTTCTTCGAGGCGCAAGGCATCGCGCTGCCGCTGGGCTGCACCGAAACGCAGTCGGTTTCCGTCGGCCGCGCGCTGACCCTGCTGTCCGACGCGGTGTGGATCACGCCGCAGCACGCGGTGCGGCTCGACATCGACCGGGGGTGGCTGTGCCGGCTCAACGTCCCGGTACCCGTCAGCGCCGAACCGATCGGGCTCTTGTGCCGCAGCCGAGCGCACCCGAGCGAGCTGGCCGAGCAGCTGATGGACACCCTCCGGGAACTGTCGTGACGTACCGCGCCTGAGGGCAGGCCCGCGTCGGCGCCGCCGGGCCGGGCGGGCGACCGTCGTCCCCCGGTCGTGCGCCGGCTGCCGCCCGGATGTCCGCGCCGAGCCGGGCAGGGCCGGAAGTGCCCTCGAACGAGGTGGACAGCGCGCGGTGGGAGTGTCGCGGGGTCCTGGCCACGAGCCTGCTCATCGGTTCCGCTCCACGAGCCGGGCGCCGCGTTCCTTCGGCATCGTGGCGCGACCAGCATCGTGGCGCGAGGCGGTCTGGTCAATGTGGTTACGCATAGTTAACCGCGATATGCGCCTTCCATAACAAACGTTGAGCCTTGACCTGCGTGCGAACGAGCTGTTACTCTTCACATTAATGAACGAAATTTCATAATATGAAATCTCGTGCGCAGAGTGGCGCCTGGGGCTGGAGGTTATGTGCAGACGCTAGCCAGCAAGCAGGGCGCGGGATCAGCGGAAGGGGCCCCGGCAGGGGACAGGAGGCCACTGCTGGCCCGCGCCAACGTGTACAAGGTGGGGATCCAGGTGGCGGCGCCGATCGCCGCGATGCTCCTATTGCTGGTGCTGTGGCAGGTAATCGTGGTGGGCGGCCATGTCCCTGACTACATCCTCCCGGCGCCGAGTTCCTTCCTGCCGGCGATCGGCAAGAACTGGTCCCAGCTCTGGTCGGCGACGGTTATCACCGGCGAGGAGGCCATCGTCGGGTTCCTGATCGCGATCGCATTCAGCATCCCGCTGGCCCTGCTGCTAGCGTCCATCCGCGTGGTGCGCGACATGGTCTACCCGCTGGTCGTCTTTTTCCAGCTCGTGCCGAAAATCGCGGTCGCGCCGCTTCTCATCGTCTGGTTCGGCGCGAACAAGATGTCCGTGATCGTCTTGACCTGGGCGTTGTGTTTCTTCCCGATACTGGTGAACAGCATGGCCGGCTTCATGGCGATCGACCAGCAGCAGCTGTACATCACCAAGTCGATGGGGGCGAGCCGCTGGCAGACATTCCGCTACCTGCGGCTACAGTCGGCGCTGCCGTATATATTCGCCGGGCTCAGGATTGCCGTCGTGCTCGCCGTGGTCGGCGTCATCGTCGGTGAGTTCGTCGGGTCGAACGCAGGCCTTGGATACATCATCGAGGCATCGAGCGGAATACTCAACACCTCGCTGATATTCGCTGATCTCGTGGTTCTTACGGTGCTGGGACTAGTGCTGAATTACATAGTCGTGGGCGCCGAATGGCTGCTGATGCCATGGAAGCGTAAGGTTCGCCGGTCATTATGGCTCTGGGCAAGGACACCGTGAGTACACAGGCAGCAGACCGGGACGTCCCGGCCACGTCGAAATCGGGCGCGCTAGGGGCAGGCATCGAGATCGACGGAGTCTCGAAGAGGTATCTGTCGGGCTCGCGGTGGGTCACCGCGCTCGAGCCCATCAACCTGACGGTTCAGCCAGGTGAGTTCGTCAGCGTCCTCGGGCCAAGCGGGTGCGGCAAGAGCACGCTCATGCTCATGGTGGCAGGCCTCCTCCCGCCGTCCAGCGGGCGGGTGGTCGTCGGCGGCAGGGAAGTCACCGTGCCGCTGACCGACGTGGGCATCGTGTTCCAGAATCACCTGCTGCTTGAGTTCCGGACAGCGGTAGACAACGTGGCGCTTCAGGAGATCATGCGCGGCACGCCGAAGGCGGAGGCGCGGCGCAAGGCGCACGCGCTACTCGACCGGATGGGGATAGGAGCCGCCGCGGATCGCTATCCCGACCAGCTATCGGGGGGCATGCGGCAGCGTGCCGCCATCGCCCGGGCGTTCATCCACAATCCCGCGATGCTGCTGATGGACGAGCCCTTCGGGGCGCTCGACGCGATCAGCCGGGTGCGGATGCAGCATCAGCTGGAGCAGCTCTGGATGGATGAGTACCGCAAGACGGTGCTGTTCATCACCCATAGCGTTGAGGAGGCGGTCCGCCTCTCGGACCGGGTAGTGGTCCTGTCGTCGGGTCCAGGGCGCCTCGTGGAGGACATCACGGTAGACGTTCCCCACCCCAGGCCGCTGGTCATCGACGAGGACCCCGCGCTAGCCGATTACTCGCGCCGGATCTATGAGCTCTTCAACCGGCTGGGGGTGTTCGATGACTGACGCCACCTTGGTGCTGCTCACCTCGATCGCCCTCGACGACGCGAGCTGGCAGTGGCTGGACCTGCCGGCCGGCGTCCGTGTGGCAACGCCGGTTTACCCTGGCCACGAGGCGACGAGCCAATGGGCGCCCGGCGTGTCGCTCGTCGACGTGGCCGACATGATCGCGGACAGCTATCCCGGTGAACTCGATGTGGCGGGCATCTCTCTCGGCGGGATCGTCGCGCAGCACCTGGCCGTCCGCCACCCGGGGCGGGTCCGGTCGCTGCTGATCGCCGGCACGACGGCGCACGCGGATCCGGCGACGATGCTGGCACGCGCCGAGGCGGCGGAAGCGGGCCCGTCCGAGGCGGACGTGGAGCGCACGCTCGGCCGCTGGTTCACGCCCGGCGCGCTCGCCCGCGTCCCGGAGCACCCCGGCGTCGGCTACGCGCGCCGTCGGCTGGCCGGAATACCGGGCCGCAGCCTCGGCGCGGCCTGGCGCGCCATGGCAGCGCACGATCTGCGGGGACGCATGCGCGCCCTCGGGGCGCGGGTGACGGTCGTGGCCGGCGATTCCGACCAGGCGGCTCCGGTACGCGCGATGCGCGAGCTCGCCGCCGAATTCGCCCAGGCCCGCTTCGAGGTGCTGCGCGCTCCCCACCTCATGCAGCTCGAAACCCCCGCGGCATTCTCCGCCGCGCTCCGCGCGCACCTTCAGCTGACCGGCGTCGCGTCATGACGCGCGTGCCGCTGCGAGAGATCGACGGCACCGACCCCGCCACCGCTGACGTCTTCCGCGCGTTCGAGCGCGAGAACAGGGCGCCGATCGACCTGTACCGAGCCCTCGCCAACGCTCCCGGGCTGCTCGGCGGGTTCCACGAGCTGAGCGATGCGCTGCGCTACAGGGGGCGCGTCCCGCGGCGGCTGCGAGAGCTGGCCATTCTCAGGACGGCCTGCCTGACGGGCTCCGAATACGAGTGGTCACATCACGCCGGGATGGCCCTCGCCGCGGGCGCCGGGGAAGAGCAGATCACCGGCATCGTGCGCTGGGCCGATTCCGGCGCGTTCGGCGCCGTGGAGCGGGCCGTCCTGGCCCTGGCGGACGAGATGCACGCCGGGCGGGTATCGGATGCCACCTTCGCCGCGGCGGTGGCAGCCACCAGCACCGAGGAGGCAACCGAGCTGGTTGTCCTGTGCGCCCACTACCAGGGTGTCGCCCGGATCATCCAGGCGCTCGGGGTGCGGACTGAGCCCGCGTACGCCGCGGCGGCGCCATGGCCCGGCCGGATTCACCACGCCGAACCGGGCCCAGCTCAGACAAGGTGAGAAAGAAAGGCAGGAGCGATGACCACGACGGCCACCGAACGGCGGCGGTCCGAGGCGCTGATCCTCAACACCAGGCCACGGGAGGACCTGCTGCGCAACGCCGAACGCGAGGCGCGGCTAAGGCAGCTCCACCGGTTCCCGATCTTCGATGTCGACTGCCACGTCATCGAGACGATGCATCTGGCGGACATTGTCCCCTACATTCAGAACGAGGCGATCCGCGACCGCTACGAGCACGTCCCGGCCGCCGCAGCGCTGAACCTGCCGTCGGCCTACGGAGACAAGGACGTTGCCGGCCGCATCTACCGCGATGAGCATGTTCCCGGGACCCGCGGGGTGCCGCGGATCGACGACCTCATCCATGACCTGCGGAGGATGGGCGTCAACGCCGCCTCGGTGTTCCCGACGCCGATGCTGGCCCTCGGCGAGCACCCCGAGGTGGAGGTCGAGACCGCGCTCGGCCAGGCCTACAACCGGTGGCTGATCGACCACTGCCTCAAGGAGGAGCCCGCCCTCAAGGCGATGCTCTACCTGCCGTTCAATGACCCGGAAGCGGCGCTGCGCGAGGTCGAGCAGCTCGGCGACGCGCCGGGAGTGGTCGGTTTCCTGGTCACCAGCGTCCGGCGGACCCCCGTGTACCACAACGACTTCCTGCCGGTGTACGCCGCGCTGGAGGAGCGCAACTTGCCGATCGGCTTCCATGGCGGAGTCAACTGGACGAAGGCCACCGTCAGCGGCCAGCTGAACCGGTTCCTCACGGTGCACGCGCTGGACTTCCCGCTCTACAACATGGTTCATCTGTTCAACGCCATCATCAATGGCCTGCCGGAGCGGTTCCCGGGACTCCGATGGATCTTCTACGAGGCCGGCCTGGCGTGGCTCGTGTTCGCCGCCATGAGGCTTGACAACGAGTTCATGATGCGGCCGTCCGAAGCGCCGCTCCTGAAGCGGAAGCCGTCCGAATATATGCGGGACATGTACTACGGGACTCAGCCGATGGAATACCCGGCGCGGATGGAGCACCTTGAGATGATCTTCGAGATGCTCGACGGCGCCAACCACTTCCTTTACGCCTCCGACTACCCGCACTGGGACTTCGACCTGCCCAGCCGCATCTACGATCTGCCGTTCCTCTCCGAAGAAGACAAGCGGAAGATCCTCGGCGGCAACGCACTCCGGGTGTTCGGGATCGACCCGGCGAGCCTAGAGCCCACAAAGAGCTAGAGCCCACAAAGAGCGAGTGATGGCGATGGAGTACCGCATCTGTAATGTCGATGATCTCCCCGAGGGGCAGCGTGTCATCGCCCAGGTAGGCGACATCGAGATTGGCGTGTTCAACATCAAAGGCCGGTACGTGGCCTATGAGAACCGCTGCATGCACCAGGGCGGCCCCGTGTGCCGGGGGCGGCTTCTCGGCCGGTGGGAGGAACTGCTCTCCCCGGAGCGGAAAGTGATAGGCGGACGCCACTCGAAGACCGAGATCGACATCGTGTGCCCGTGGCACGGCTGGGAATATGACGCCCGCACCGGCGAGAACATCGCCGACCGTACGATCAGGCTCAGGAAGATAGAGCTCATCGTCGATGACGGCGCGCTCGTCGCGCTCGTTCCTGACGAGGTAGGGGCGAGCGTCGATGGATGAGGCGCCGCATCCGGCGTTGCGGTCCCCGGGGCACATCGCGGAGCTTGTCCGGCAGCTCGGCGACGAGGACCTGCGCCGGCTTCTCGGCGAGGCTGTCCGCGAATACTCGGTCCGCGCCCAGCGCACGGTAGATGGCGGCAGCAGCGTCTGGGCGCCGCTATCAGCGGACGGACCAGCGACAGCGACGGACGTGCTGATCACGACGCGCAACATGCTCAAGGTATTCGAGATCGCGCCGTTCGAGCTGGGTTTCCTGGATTACTGAGCGCGGAAAACCCGCCTCACGAAATTCCAATGAGAGAAGACAGTGGGCTGGAGGCTGCCCAAAAACGGACACCTGAACGGAAAAGAGAGGCGTAATCAGATATGCGACTGCATCGAAGAACGTGGAGAATCGGACTGGCTATTGGCGGTACCGCCATCGTGACCGCCTGCGCGAGCTCGCCGGCGGCGGTCGGTTCCGGAAATTCCGGCAACGCCGGCGATTCCGGTGCCCCGGGGAAAATGACCAGCGTGAGCTTCACCCTCAACTACCTGCCCGGCGGAGCGCAGGCCGGGTTCATGTACGGCAAGTCGCTGGGTATCTTCAGCAAGGCCGGCATCAACCTGACCATCATCCCGGGAAGCGGCTCGCTGACGACGGCCGAGCTCGTCGCGAACGGCAAGGCCGACCTGGCGTACGTCGACGCCCCAACCGCTTTCTCGGTGGCCGCCCGCGGCGGGGCGATCACCGTGGTGGCCCCGATCCTCCAGGTCAACGGCTTCGCCATCATCGCGCTCAAGGACAGCGGCATCACCTCCATCAAGGATCTGGCGGGCAAGCGGCTGGGGGTCATCCCCGGGCTCGCCCCGACCGTCCTGCTGCCGGCGGTGCTGAGCGCGAACGGCGTGCCGATGAGCTCTGTGCACCAGGTCAACATGCAAAGCTCGTCTCAGCTCGGGGCGCTGCTACAGCATCGGGTGGACGCCATCGTGGCGGCGGGGGACGTGCAGGGACCCCAGCTCCTGGAGCGGGGTAGCCAGATCACCCAGTTCTTCTACTACGCCAACGGGGTACCCACCGTCGGCGAGTCCATCGTCGCCAACACCGACTTCCTGAAGACGCACGGTGCGCTGGTGAAGGCATTCGTGAAGGCGAGCCTCGAAAGCTGGGTCCAGACCCGCGCCAACCCCTCCGCGGCCGCCGCCGCCGTGGCGCAGCAGTTCCCCGAGGAGGGAACGGCATCCCAGGAACTGGACCAGATCAAGGTGGACCTCAAGCTGCTGTGTGCGGCGCCCGGGGCGACGCACATGGCACAGGTTCCCGGCGACGTGTGGAGCAGGAACCAGAGTCTCCTCATCAAGTACGACAACCTGCCCGCCTCGACGAAGGTCACCGACGACGTGGCGACCGGATACCTGCCGTCGAGCCTGCCCGCATGCTGACGGGCGAGCCTCAGGGCGGCTGGTGAAGACGCGGGGCCGGGCATTCGCAGGCGGCCCGCCAGGCGCGGCGGTCCCCGGTATGGTGGCCGTGGCCGGGAAGCCCGGAGACCTGGAGGAGCCCGGAAGGGTGCCGCCCGGCGAGTCCGGCCGGCTGCTCGCCCAGGGGCGCCTGAAGGCCGCGTCGGCGATGCTCGGCCCCGCGTTCGTCACGTCGGTCGCCTACGTCGATCCGGGCAACTTCGCCACGAACATCCAGGCCGGGACGAGATACGGCTACCTGCTGCTGTGGGTGGTGCTCGCGGCGAACGTGATCGCGATGCTCGTCCAGTACCTAGCGGCGAAGCTCGGCGTCATCACCGGGCGCAACCTGCCGGAACTGCTGACCGAGCGCTGCCCGCGTGCGGTCACCTGGGCCCTGTGGGCGCAAGCCGAGGTGATCGCCATGGCCACCGACGTCGCCGAGTTCATCGGCGCGGCGCTTGGGCTGCAGTTGCTGTTCGGCGTGCCGCCGCTCGCCGCGGGCATCATCACCTGCGCCATCGCGTTCGGGCTGCTGGGCCTGGAGCGAGCCGGCTACCGGCGCTTCGAGGCAGCCATCACCGCCCTGCTGGCCATCGTCTTCGCCGGGTTCCTCTATGAAACCCTCCGCATCGGTCCGTCGGCGCGAGGCTCGCTCCGCGGCCTGGTACCGAGTGTCGGCGGCGGTTCTTTGTACCTCGCGGTCGGGATCCTGGGGGCCACGGTCATGCCGCACGTCATTTACCTGCATTCCGCTCTCTTGAGCGACCGCATCGCCTGCCGGGACGACCGCGAGCGCGGCCGGGTGCTTCGCTGGGAACGCACAGACGTTATCGTCGCGCTGGGGCTGGCCGGCCTGGTGAATATGGCGATGCTCGCGGTCGCCGCCCGGCTCTTCCACGCCCCCGGGCTGGCAGGCGTGTCCACCATCACGCAGGCGCATGCCGAACTGAGCCGGCTGGCGGGCGGTGCCGCGGCGACGACCTTCGCGGTCGCGCTCCTCGCCGCAGGAGTCTCATCCGCCAGCGTCGGGACGTACGCGGGACAGGTGATCATGGCCGGGTTCCTGAGGTTGCGCGTCCCTGTGCCGCTTCGCCGGGCGGTCACCATGATGCCCGCGCTAGCCGTGCTCGCCACGGGGGTCAACCCCACAAGCGCGCTGCTGCTGAGCCAGGTGGTGCTGTCATTCGGCATCCCGTTCGCCCTGGTCCCGCTTGTCCTGCTGACCTGCCGCCGGGACGTGATGGGTGCGCACGCGAACCGGCCGCTCACGACGGCCCTCGCCTGGTCAGCCGCGGCCCTGATCAGCGGCCTGAACGTCTTCCTGGTCATCGGGTGCCTGGTTCCTGGCTAGCGGAGGGCATCGTGCGGCAGGCGCGGGACAAACCACGTCTTGACGCCCGATCTCCGTCGAAGATAATCTATATGAGAAAGTATTTCATAATATGAAATATAGACCGTATGGGGAGATGTGAGCACGATCGTGAGCACGGACGCTCCCGGGCCTTTCCGCGGAGGCGGGGCTGGCCCGTCCATCGCAATCATCGGGGCCGGCATCGGTGGCCTCACGCTCGCCGCGCTCATGCTCGAGCAGGGTGCCCCGGTCCAGATCTTCGAACAGGCGGGAGCCTTCGCGCGGGTCGGCACCGGCATCCAGATGGGCCCGAACGCCATGAAGGTGCTCACCCGCCTCGGCCTGCACCGCGA
>Ga0209061_1003083_pt1 | contig 18941 bp, 21 predicted proteins | sample Coa_R1_10_FD_187157 | JGI IMG/M metagenome (GOLD analysis project Ga0209061, IMG submission 187157) | Surface soil microbial communities from Centralia Pennsylvania, which are recovering from an underground coalmine fire - Coalmine... | ecosystem: Environmental > Terrestrial > Soil >...
CCTTCAGCTCAAGGGCTTAATTGAAGAAACAAAAGTAAACCTTAAATATGAGACAGGACTTATTTATTGGGTTTATATCTACAAGGCAGAGGAGCTGGTTGATAAAGCGATAAGAGCTATGGATGGTGAAACGCTCCAGCGACAACATGAAAAACCAGCTACTAAATTCCCTTTGGGTTGAACTACTGAGTCAATTAGGTATTAAGTTAGCCAGAAAGGGAGAGATTGTTTTAGATGACCCATATGATAAGCGAATACTCAAGTGGTCTGGAATAACTGAAGCGCAACTGATACGGACATATAGATATGGGGAGGAAGAGACACCACAACGGTTTGTACTGGATGAGGGAGGATATAAGACAACAATCATTCTCAAGCCTGAGTCGGAGGAAAAGAAAATCTATCATCTGGTATCTTGTTGGAAAAGCAAGAGTTGGAAGAAGTAGTGTACCAACCTGGGGGAGCAACAACAAGCTCCTCTAGGCTGGTACACGAGGCCACGCTGAGGCCGCTTCATGAACGAGGACAAAAAACGGCCTCCGTCTACCAGAGGAAGGGGGTGGGAATATGGCAGTGAGAGCATACAGGATTACTCATCTGAAGTATGAGGATATCCCAACTTTTAATTTGTGGAATGACGATGAGTTATTAGCATACTTAGAGCCTTTTATTCCAGAGACTTTTGACTATAACGGTGGCTATTTGGAATTTAGCCAAGAGAACTTAGAGGAAGCATTGAAAGAAGCTGAAGAGGAAAAGGTATCAAAAGATACATGCGATACTTTGAAGCAAATGATTGCAGAAGCAAAAAAGAGTGAATTTGGTTGGGTGGCATATTGGTGCGTTTGATAGTTCTTCTGCACACGAGGCTAGAAATACTTCTAGCCTTGCAGCAGGGCAACTACGAGGCCCTGAGAAGGGGGTGAAGGGATGGATGAAGCTCTTAACGGAGGAAATCAGAAAACAACTTCCTCCACTGTATAGTCAAGAAAACGTGAAAGACCCACTCGTTATCTGTAAGTTTTTCTATCCTGATTTTAACTGGACATGGTACGCAATCGAAGGCTCTCCAGTAGACTCAGATGGCTACTACGATACCGATAAAGAGAAAGTCGATTTTCTGTTTTTCGGTTATGTTGCAGGATTTGAGTGTGAATTGGGTTATTTCTCACTCAATGAACTCTTGAACAATCGGGGCAAGTTGGGATTCCCAATTGAACGGGATGTCTATTTTACTCCTAAGCCGCTTTCTGAAATACGGAAGCTGCACGAGCGATAGGTTTGTCTATCATCATGGCTCAACAGCAACTTGAGCCATGTTATAAGCGAGTCTATCAACCGTACAAACTGTTGTTAAGATTTTGTATTATCTATGGTCCTATCACATTTCTTTCTTGACTACTCGTGATATACCGATATAATCGTATATATGACACTAAGCAAACAAATCAATACCACAAAAGTACAAGATGCGCTCCTCCAATATTGGAAAGACTACGAAAAAGCAAACGGCTGCCCGCCAACGGTTTACGGCGCAGCAAGAGCACTGAACTATAAAGGGGTAAGCAGTATCCAAGCAACGCTTGAAAGATTAGTAAAAAAAGGGCTGATAGAAAAGAAACCGATCCCAGGGATGCAGGGTTGGCATACATATGAAGTTACGCTTGATGGGCAGACAGCAGAAAGCGAGTAACTTGCACCTAAGAAAGACTGGCTCCAGCCAAAGCAGGGGAAATCAAAGAAGTATTCAGATCGTTGAACTGGAAGTTGGCGCCCTGGCGACTCTCATCTCAGCCACAAGAAGTACCTTCCGCTTGCATGCTATCAGACTGTAAGGTAATCTGAGCAGAACAGAGTTCACTGGAATAGGATACTGTACTTATGTATTCACACACTACTGTTGTTTTAGAAAAGTTTGACAACCAGCACGATTTTGAGAGAATGTGTGCTGATATTTTGATTGCATTAGGCTACAGAGATGTCGTCTTAATTGCTCCTCGCGGTGGCAGCGATGGCGGGAAGGATATCACCTTTACCACCGAAACAGGAGGAAAGGGATTAGCCTGCGTCACGCTGCGTAATGACATTGAGAAAAAGTTTACTGAAGACTTCTCCCAGCGTCAGGCAGGAGAGTATGAAAAATATTTCTTTTTCTGTACCAGCTATCTGACTGCAAGGCAAAAACTTACGTTTACCGCCTATTGCCTCAATACGTTGCACGCAGAAATAGTACCTCAAGATGTTGAAGCACTACGAGGACTTTTAGACAGCGCCTTCCCCTCTATCAGAGCGCAATATTTAGGGATAAAAGATGAGCGCTTGCCTGATTTGCAGTTCGGCTTTTCTGACAATGGGCAGGTGGTAGCGCAGATAACTTGTCCGGTAAAAGACTCCTGGAGTTGGCAGCCCATCGACGTGTACGTAGAGAACGAGCTAAGGTGGAAACGGGAAGAACTTGCTCAGATGCTTACAAGAGGAGGTGCGTCTGTCCCTGAAGTGGAAATTCAGCGATGGAGAAAAGAATACGAGGAATACCTTGCGCAACTGGCACCCGCTCTCAAGATGCAGTTTGTGAAAGATTACATGCCCTCTTGCAAGCTGCAACTTCTGTTACGCAATGAAGGAACGGCACCTGCTCATGGGGTAGACGTGCGTGTTACGTTTCCTTCTGGAGCGTCTATAATCAAGATTGACAGTGTAGAAGATGAGGTGGACATAGACGAGAAGCTCCCTGACGAACCGAGTATCCCTGCCTGGGCGCGTCCTCCTGTCCCTGGCTGGATGCAAGCTATAGTAGCACCATCAGTGGTTGCGCAAGCGCTCAACGCCCTCTCAGTGTATCCGAATAAGTTTCCCTATCCTTATCCTTTTACGACAATTACGACGAAGACAACCTACGATAGCGCCAATTTTCCGTTCGGGAAAAATATCTTGCATAGAAAAAACGAGAAATTAACTCATCACAGAGAATGGTTCTTTGATCCAATAGCTGTTTATTTCCCTCCCAGCACACGGGAAGGCGTGACGATAGCATATGAAATTGTCGCTGATGAGTTACCTGATCCTATAACCGGCGAGATAAAAATCGTATGGGATTAGCATGATACTCCTGATTAGAACTTCGTTCTTTCATCGTATCAACTATTCCTAAGCCGAGTGGTGGAACTCCGTCATAATTTAGCATGTTTGGTTTGCAACCCAACATGTGATGAGTGAAGGTTTCACGCTGGCCCCTTTTCCTTGCTTAACCGTAAATGGAACGAGAACGCTATACACCGAGGCATGTTATGGACATCCAGCCCCTACAAGAACGATTCAGAGAGGGCTATCTCGAATCACTGCAACCGTACCGTAATTGGGTAGTCTGGACGCTGCTTGAGGATAAACGTGGCGATCTGAAAAAGGTTCCTTTCACTCCCCGAACACTCAAGGCGGCCAGCGCCACTAATCCCCGAACTTGGGACACACTACCCGTAGCGTTGAACGCACTCAAAACAGGACGATTCGCTGGTTTGGGTTTTGTGTTCTCAGAAACAGCACCATTTACAGGGATAGATTTTGATGATTGTCTGGAAAACGGCAACGTAAAACCTGATGTTGAGGAAACTATTGAAGCACTTGACTCCTATACCGAGTACTCCCCCTCCCGATCCGGCCTACATGTGATAGTAAAAGGCAGACTCCCAGGAAGAAATATCAAACGGACAAACATCGAGCTATATGACAAAGAACGGTTTTTTACTATCACGCTTCAGCATCTCCCAGGCTCCCCTATTGATGTCAGAGAAAGCAGTTATCTCCAACCACTCTACGAGAAGCACAAGAAACCGAAACCTACCCCTGTGGTCTTATATCCCCCAGAGGGCACCAAACCCCGCTACAGCGACGATAAGGTGTTGGAGAAGGCAATGAATAACCCGAAGATGGGAGAACTCTTTACAAGACACTACATGGCCGATCCTACCCTTTGGAGTGGGCCACATGCAATGCACAACTCCCAAAGTGAGGCCGTATGGCGGTTAGTGCTCTATCTCAAGTTCTATACCTATGGCAACCCTGAACAGATGGACAGGTTGTTCAGGCAAAGTAAGCTGTACGAGATTAGCAAATGGGATGAATCTCGTGGCGATAGCACCTACGGCCAGGAAACCATTAAAAAAGCTCTGGATGAGAAGTGAGGCTGCCACTGAAAAGCCTGCGGATACTTCGCTGTCGCTATCTCAACTTCTAATCCTGCCAAGTCAACATTTCCTTTTCCGTAGGGTGTCGCTTGCAGATGGGTGCAAATTTTTTCAATCCTCGCAATATTTACCTGTGAGTCAATATCTCTAACCAAGACAATCGCCTCACTTCTCGAACTTGCAAAAAGCCAACCTGCACAGTAAAAACCAACTTCATTGACCCACTGCCCACCTTGACTACCTTCTTGCATTCCATAAGGTACTGCGTGCATCTTGGCTTGACGTGTGGCCCGCGTCGATGATGGTTCGGCGTAGGAAATAGCCACCGATGAGCACGAGCAAGGAGATGAGGATGCCGCGACTGCGGCGAGAACGGCGTCCGAGGAGTGAATATGTTTGCAGGAGCAGAGGCAGCGCCAGTCCTCCACCAACCATAAAGCGCCAGAAAGTGTTACCGTGTTCGTTTGGTCCGGTTCCTACCAGTGGACGAGCTGCCCTACCAGAACCACGCAAAAAGGACAGCAAGCCAATTCCTTCAATCAACATAGCGGCCCACTCTAGCTTCTCCAGCTTATGCAATGTGCGAACTGGTGCGCCTGTCATATGCAGTATCAGCGAGATCAGGGCTGAACTGGTGGAGATAGCTGATGAGAGAAAGATAGCCCCTAATAATTTGCTGCGTGACCATAATGGGATGCTGGTGGCCGCAAGTAAGACACCTGTGTAGCCGCCAAGAAATAAGGCGAAAAAGATCCCTGGTACTGCCAGAAGCTTTTGTGGCAAGCCCGCTAGCAATCTCGCTCCCCACCATTTACCAAGCATTCCATCTCGTGCTGCCTGAATGACTGCTGCTGCCCCACTGAACATCGAGAAGGAAAGGAGGCCGTACACACCCATTGACATTGGTGATTTTGTCTTAAAAATGCGTAACATGTTTAAGAAGCGTTCCGGTCTTCCCAAATCTTTTATCAGTAGTGGCGGACATGGAAGGAGCGCCAACAGTGAAAGATAATAGCCTGCGCGGACTACGAAGCGATCTTCTTTAGAGCCGAAGAGCGAAGCAATGCTGGCAATAACATAACAACCGGCAGCCAAGCCACCAAAGAAGAAATACCAGACAATCTCCCATTTCCAAACCGGCGCTTTGAGTACGGGATAATCATAGTAGGTTGGCTCTTGTAACTCACGCTTAGAATCTGGTGTGTAGCCAGTACTCCACGTAGCAAGTTGTTCGATAAGAGCGTTGGAGGTGATTCGCTCTTCCGGCAACTGTTGGCCGCCAGGTTGTACACGCAGCTTTGCCATATGACTACTCCCTTGTATTTAAGAATGAAATTCCTAGCAGGGGTAATTATCGTCCAGAATGAAGCTAGGAGCACTGTACTGTCCTATAACAAATCATAGCACAGTGGGCATGTATGCGCCAAACGATCACACTCTTTTCTTTCCTCTTTCACCTCTATTTGCTAAACTGCACAGTTTTTCCACTTGACACTACCTAACGCAACAGAAGACTGACTCAGCATATAAAACTGCTTCAATGTCTAAGGAGTTTTATATCCCCCTCCTCCTCCAGTGGTATACTGACAACTACTACGCAGAATGTTTCATCGTACTTCTTTCCACTTTGCTAACAATAGAAAGGAATTGGAAAACACGCATGGCAACACCATCCTATGTCCTTTTACCGCCTGGCGGAGATCGTATTTTATTTGTCCTTGCCCACCCTGATGACGCTGAATTTCTCTGTGGCGGGACAGTCGCCCGTTTAACAGAAGAAGGCAGGGAAGTGCATTACCTTCTTGTCACGCCTGGAGATCGCGGTAGTGACGATCCGCAAATGTCACTGGAACGCTTGGCAGCCATCCGTAAAGAAGAGCAAGCCAACGCTGCGAAGGTGCTGGGAGTCGCCTCAGTGACGTTTTTAGACTACCATGATGGAGAGGTTGAGAATACCATTCCGCTGCGCCGAGAGCTAGTCTCCTACATTCGCAAAATCAAGCCAGATGTGGTCTTCACCTTTGATCCCTGGAAGAAAAACGAAATCCATCCTGATCACCGAGCGGTTGGCATGTGTACCCTGGATGCCCTCGCCTGTGCGCGTGGCAGGATGTACTATCCTGAACAGATACAAGAAGGACTCACAGCACACCGAGCCAATCAAATCTACTTCTTTGGCACCGACAGGCCCAACTTCTGGGTAGACATAACCAGCGTGATTGACAAAAAGCTGGAAGCGCTTAAACAACACAAATGCCAGATGATCAATTTTGACGCTGATGAGTATATCAGAAGAAAAGCTCGTGAAGCTGGGGTTGAGCATCGGTATCGCTACGCTGAAGCCTTCCATCATTATGTGATGGCGTAGTACGTCAGTGGAACGGGAACACTCCCCCGCTCCACGCTTCTTAATAGATCCCAAGTGCGACACCTAAGTTACGCACATAGGGGTTTTCTCCGTCTAAGGCAGAAAGCATCTGGTGGAGTCCTTTCACTTCGCCTCTCACTTTTTGGGAGTGCAACACGGTTGCCAGATTAAACGCTTTTTTGGCGGTCTTGGCGCTGCTTTCAATGTCCCGTTGAATCAGGTGTAACCTCGCCTCAGTAATCAGAAAGTTCTTCTCCCAACCAGTGAAACCAGATTGTAAGTTTTCCCAGGCAAGGTTCATGGCATTTTGAGCTTCCTTGAGATGGTGGCTATTCGGGCGAACGTGTGGTTGTTGAAGCTGCTCAAGCAGCTCTTCATCACTGGTATGGAAGAGCGCAAACCGAAGAAATGTTTTCGTCCGCTCGTGATGAACCGCTGCCAGATTCAATCGTAAAAAGGTGCCATCCTCTTCAATTTTCCCATTGTAGAGCGCGTTGACGACTTTGTTTTGCCAACCAATACACTGTTTTCGTAAGTGTTCGTCATCTTTGGCATAGAGCGAATTCACTTCAGCCGCGAGCAGATGAATACTGCCGGTTAAGGGAGTGCGGACTGTCTTGACGTACTCCAATGCATCCATGATATCCTGTCGCGCAAGGTCTGGTCTGCCCTGCACCAGATGGACGCGTGCTCGCCGATACAAGGCACTGCCGCGTAACTCAGCATCATCAACAGAAAGGGCAAAGTCTACTGCTTTGTTCGCAAATTTGAATGCATCGTCAAAATTCTGGTGCTGCTGGGCAATACAGGTGGACAGTTGATAGAACCGGCCTAACAAGTCAGTCCATTGGTCTCGCTCTTCAGTTGGGGCTGCGGTAACAATTTTTTCTAGCTCTTCCTGATGTTTCTGAAACCGATAAGCCATTTCTGGCGAGACACCTTTGTTGTCCACGCCTTCATAACCAAAGGCTAATAGCTCTTCATACAGACCGTAGGTATTTTCAAACAACAACTCGGCAGTATGCTCGAAGGCGGTGATGTAATCTTGCGTATGTTCCTCGTCAATGATGCTGCGCCAGGTTAAGCCAAGCAAAGCCGGAGGGAAAATCTTTAATACTTTACACAAAAACACGCGGCGATCCATATCTGCCAGGTACATAAGGCTCTCCCAATAGACAACGGTTTGTTTGTCAACGTCACAAACAATGGCTAGGTAATCTTGTGTCCACCCAAGTTTTTGCCGGTGGGCCGCAATCACTGCTCCCATATGAGGCAGTCCATACTTACCCTGTGGGTAGTGCTCAAAGCGAGATAGGCGACTCATTCGACATTTCCCCTCTGCACTCCTGCGAATGAAGAACACAATTGATACTGGAATTGTGCATATTGTACTCCCCTTGCTTTCTCAATAGCAACCGCTACCCAGGATAAAGCTCCCTCAATGGCTAAAGGGTTTTCTATTGGTGAATTTCACGAAGTAGCCTACGATTATGGTGGAATGTGCCCGTATGTCTCTGACTTGCGAAAGGAGTTCTAGTTATGTCAGGCAGCGAGGTCGCTCGGCTCAGGCAACGTATTCAGGAAGAGTACGTTGCTGCCCAACGTGCGCTTCACGCTCCAGCAATGGTAGCAAAACATGAGTTCATCACAAGACGCATGGAGAACATGCAACAAGCTCATGCACAGCTACAAATACTTGTCGGACCGGATGAAGCAATCAAACTTGTTGCAGAAACCCTGGAAAACACGCAGATACAGATATCACCCTAAGGTTGCAGACGTACACTTCAACAGGCATTGTTTTTTCTAAAGGAGTAACAGGATGCACCCGTTCGAGGAATATTTGAAAGCGCATAATCTTGAAGCACTCACTGTTTCAGTTCAAGCGCATGTCCGCTACGTTACCGTTTGGAACGCTGTCAAAGGCAATCCAATCACCTCAGAACATGCACGAAAAATCAGACAAGCAGTAATTACCATTACTGGTATTCCGTATGGTGGGCCGCTTGCCGTTATCCAGGAACAGCGTATTGACCAGCTTCCAACTCTCACCTTCAAGAAAATTCCCAGATAGATCAAATTGATTGCGAGGTTTGTGTGAAGAGGAAACGCCGTCGTCATAGTGGGGAAAGAAACCCACAGCCGAACTCGAAGCTATTTTTTAGCTTGCCAACAGTCAGGATTTTAAAAGATGCGCTCTGTTTTTTTGAAAGTTTCCTGAACGGTAAATCTGATACGCTGCCAAACATTCCGTTTGCCAAAGAGGTTGTCGCAGAGTTAAAAAGAAAATTGAGTGAGATGCTAGAGCGGGAAGAGTGGAACAAAGACACACCGCTTGACTACAATGAAATCCACCTCCTTCATACGAGTTGTGCTATGTATCTCATAGAACTGGCCTATCTACACAAAGCTGATCTCCTCCCTCCCTGCATCGCACTGTGTAAACAATTAGCCATTGTTGTTGAGCAAGCAGAGAAAGATGTAGCACAGGAGAAAAGGAAAAGGTAATGGACGAAGGGAAAGAACTGTTTGTTGGATTAACACACCAACACCTTCAAGCAATCTCAGCTATCCTCTATTTTTACGAACGGCATCTGTGGAACTTTACCGCTCCCTCAGCGAAACGAACCAAACAACTTACAGAAATTCAACTCCTGCTGGTAAAGATACAACTTCTCTCTATAGAAAGGATTGGATCGCTGACCCTTGAAGATATTGGATATATCGACACTGCTATTCGGGCATTCGTCATCCAGGCTAAAGAGAAAATACCACAATCAGAAAGCAGAGATGCGGTGATTGATGGGTGCATGGAAATACGAGAATACCTTAATCGGGCACTCCTGCCTTCCAATGGGAAATGTCAGGAGAAAGGCTTGTATGAGTAAACACTCTCACTTTGCATTTTTTCTGCTTGCTTGGTACAATTCCTTACCTCGAAGTGAGGTAAAAACCCTAGTCTACAACGAAAGGAGTTGTACATGTCTAAGAAAGGCACAGGCATCCCAAGTGGAGGGAAACCCAAAAAACAAAGTAGTCCCGATCCTTTGGTACAAGCCATTGAGTTAGGCGAGAAGCTTATTCGTGAAGGAAAGCTGACACGAAAGCAATTCGCTAAGATGTTAGAACCGCTTAGTTATGAGGGTCCAGATGTTGGCCCTTAAATGGGTGCATCAACAGCCAGAGATGGGGAACGAGAGATTGTTGAAGTGACCACACAGGTCTTTGACTCGCAGTGCGGTCTATGCCTCTTTACAAGGCAAACAACTTCAACAACTTTCAACTACTCTACAAAACTCTGGCTTTTTCATGCTTTTTTGAGGGGTCAAAACTGCACAATTTTATTTTCCTATTGACAAAACGTTTGGTATGCCGTAGCCTCGGTATACAGTTCGTGTTTCCTCAAGTTGTCGTTTTGCCGCACACTTCCTCCATACACAACCTTACGGTAATGCACTTGTGATTGTTGGCTCATGGTTGGTGCAATCAATCCCCATTGGAAACTTTCATTCCTTAGCTAGTGAACATGCTGAGCGCACAAAAAGGGAGAAGCAACGCTGCTTCCCCCAACCTTTTTTGTTCCCTACCCTTTTACCTCCCTCATATATTTACGAACCGTTGGCAGACTCAGCGAAAGCGCAATAACTAATTCCTGGGCCTTCGCTTGTGGGTTTTGTGCAAGGTATGCTTGTACCTTTCGTTTATTCTCCCCTGCCTTTACCTTTTGCAGCATCGGCGCTGGCAAGGCTTTTTGTTCGCTGGCTACTTCCTCTATGGTAATTTCCTCTGCTCGTTGCTGTGGTTCCGGTTGCGCTACTGCTCCCTGTGGTTTTAGGGGAAGTGGGGTATCCACCTGCACATGCCTGATAGCGTGAACAACAACTAGCAGTACAACGGTAATAGATCGTATCCAGATCAAGCCTTCGATGGGAATAAACACATGACCGTAAGCAATACTAAGCGTTATATTAAGCGTCTGCTGTATCGACTCAATAGAACTAACAATCATCGCCGTTATGAGAAGGAGCACAGAAAGAAGCGTATAGACTCCAGCTCTGCCCCACTCTTTCTGATGGTAGTAGTGAAGGGTTCGCATGATTGTTCCAGGAATCGAAGCATCTATGCCGATACACTGAGTCCAGGCATACACACCTTGCATAAAAGAACTGTCAGAGAGTACACTACCTTTGGTGAGCACATTTGCCATTGACGCGATAAGCCCAAAGGCGAGTAGCAGGACTGATATACTTGATGTTAGCTCTAGCGCGTAGAGTATGCCTGTGTCTAATTTTTGGATGGTTGGGAATGTTTTCACTCGTTGTTCTCCTAACTGGCAGAAAGGAGACGAATACGGGCAAGCAGGATTTGTAAAACCCCAACTGTATCCTCCAATGAGGATGGAAAGTCATAATTGGCGCTTGAACCCGTTTCAGGGAGTTCAGGGAAGGCAATTTGTGAAGCGCCAAATAGAGCTTCCGATGTCGATGGGCGTGTGGGGCCTCGTGACCTTCTCGTTCTTTAGCGGCACGGCGGCGGTGATTCAGGCCGCGAGGGATGGCCTGCTGGGCAGGTGGTGGGGCGCGAAGCTGCTGGCCGCACTGCCGCAGAAGCTGCTGGAGGCGCCAGGCATGCTCTCCGGCATGTTTCTTGGCGGCTACACCGGTGTGCTGCTGACGGCGACGAGCGTGCCGCTCTGGTCGCGCAGCAAATTGCTGGGCGCGGTCTTCATCTCATCGGCGCTCTCCACGAGCGCGGCGCTTATTTCGCTGGTCCTGCGCCTCGCAGGCGCACCGGCCAGCGCGCTGCGCAAGCTGGAGCGCCTGGAATGGGTGGCGATGCTCACGGAACTGGCGGGCCTGCTGGCATTCCTGCGTGGCTCTGGCCGGGCCGCGCGCCCGCTGGTGGGCAACGGGCCGCGCGAGCAGGGCGCTACCTTCTGGCGCTTCATGTTTGGCGCGGGCCTGCTCCTGCCACTGCTGCTCCAGACGCGCGCGCTCTTCGACCTGCCCAGGCGCAGCCGGGATCGCACTCGCGGGCGCAGCCTGCTGATATCCGCGCTGGTACTGGTGGGCGGTTATTTCTTACGGCGCACGCTCATTGAAGCGGGCCGCATATCGAGTACCGATGCCCGCACGACCCTGTGGAATGCCCGGCGCTAAGCCGGGCACTGGCCCCGCCCCGCGCATTCCGCCACGCACTTCATTCGCCCTTTCAGAGAGGGCATGCAGCCCGGCACTGGCCCCGCCCCGCGCATTCCGCCACGCACTTCATTCGCCCTTTCAGAGGGGCATGCAGCCCGGCACTGGCCCCGCCCCGCGCATTCCGCCACGCCACGCACTTCATTCGCCCTTTCAGAGAGGCATGCGCGGCGGGCGCAGCCCGCCGCGCATGCCCCTCTGAACACCGCGAGCGGCGCAGGCGCGAGGAGTATAGATCTTTCAGAAGCCATTTACAATGAGGGCATTCCATGCTATAATACATAGCAGAATTGAGGAAACTTTTTTGAGAAAAGTGGGTATCATCCCACTTTTCTGTTTGCCAGAAGACCTTTTTTCCTTGCACACGAAAAAATGATGTTATTCTACTGGGCACCAGCGGGAGGAGCAGGCATATGAGGAGCGAATTTCAAGCGGCCATCGCACAACTAATTGCCGAGAAGGGACTACCCCGCGAAGTGGTAATGGAGACTGTCGCCAACGCCCTGTTAGCAGCTTACCGCAAGAGCTTCGGCGGCGGAGAGAATGTCCGCATCGAAGTCGATAAGAATGGTGAAGTGCACGTCTGGGCGTCGAAACGAGTGGTAGCCCAGGTCAAGAATGCGAATGAGGAGGTCTCGCTGGCAGAGGCGCAGCGTCTCATCCCTAAAGCGGCGCTCGGACAGTTTATCGATGTAGACTCATCGTTCATCTTCGCACGTATTCCGACGCAGACAGCGAAACAGGTCATCTTGCAGCGCATCCGCGAAGCGGAGCATGAGCATCTCTACGATCAGATCAAGAACTGGGTAGGCGAGATCCGTCTGGGCACGCTCACCCGCAAAGATCCTGTGCGCGGCTGGCTCCTCGACTTTGATCTCGTCGATAAAGCGGATAAGGTAGAAGGCGTGATGCCCCCCAGCGAGGAGGTGCCCACCGAGCGCTACCGCGTCGGCCAGCGCCTGCGCGTCTACGTCTACGATGTACGGCGCATCCAGGGCCGCATGCTGCAAATTCTCGTCTCACGCACCCACCGCGATCTGATACGCCGCCTCTTCGAATCGGAGGTTCCTGAGATCTACGAGGGCACCGTTGAGATCAAAGCCATCGCGCGCGAGCCGGGCAGCCGTTCCAAAGTCGCGGTTGTCGCTCGCCAGGAGGGCCTCGATCCCATTGGCTCGTGCGTCGGTGTACGGGGATCGCGCATCAATAATATCGTACACGAACTGAACGACGAGAAAATCGATATTATTCAGTGGAGTCCCGACGCGGCGACCTTCGTGGCGAACGCGCTCAGCCCGGTCAAGCCGCTCAAGGTGGAATTGCGCGAAAGCGATCATACCGCGCTCGTTACCGTGCTTGAGAGACAGTTGTCGCTCGCTATTGGCAAGGATGGGCAGAATGCCCGCCTGGCCGCCAAACTCACTGGATGGCGCGTCGATGTGACCAAGCCTGCCGAGGGCGAGGTATACGACGAGCCGATTGAGGAGTCACAGGAGACGGTCGGGTCGGCACGGCGCGAACGTTCCGGGGGAAGGCGCGAACGCTCGGGGCACCGTGGCGGAGGACGCGAGAGGGGGTAGCAGTGAATGGCGAAGACAGCCAGTAAACAGCCGAGACGGCAAAAGCACGTCCCTTTACGGACCTGCGTCGCCTGTCGCGAGACGAAGCCCAAGCGCGAGCTTCTGCGCATCGTTCGCACACCTGATGGTCATGTTCTTATCGATGCTACCGGCAAGAAATCCGGGCGCGGCGCCTATCTCTGCGCGCGTCTCTCTTGCTGGGAGACCGCGATGAAGAAAAAACGGCTTGAGCAGGAATTCGAGACCACCATCTCCGAGGAGGACCGCGCCGGGCTGGACAGCTTTATCGCCACCCTGCCCCGCGACTAAGGAGATGTCTGATGCCAGGCGCCTTCTCTCACCGGGCGTCCGCGCGGCTTCTCCGCACCAGGGATAGAGAGTGTTGTGTGACAAAATGCGCTGCGCGCATTTTGTCACACAACACTCTCTATCCGGCGAGCGCCGCAGGCGCGAGGAGATTGCAAGAATTACCCGGTTGGGCTATACTGAAATAGAGTGTAGTATCTCTATCCTCCATTCGGGAGCGATAGGAAGTCCTTCAATACTGGCATCCAGCCTTTCAGGCCGGATGAGGATTGAAAGAAAAAATAATGTGTCGTTTATTCTCTACTCTTGACAGAGACACAGCCCCTCGTCTACAGGGCAGTTGTAGCAGCGAATGTTTGCGGAGCGATCAGCTATGATTATATAACCATAGCCTCTACGCCAGAGCGCAGACTGACCATGCCTGGCACTGCACTAACGTAACGGGGGTCTGTCCCTTCACTTTCAGGAAGGCGACAGACCTTTCTTATGGCTGTGAAGAGAGATTTCCGCCGCCACCCATGCCGTGGCGCCATCATTCGATAGAAGGGAGTCTTCTTCATGAAAGATACATCCGAGTTCCCAGAAGGGACCGAGCAGGCGAAACTGACCACGACGAAAAGCAGAACGAGTGCCCGCTCCAGGCCCGAAAGCGCAACACCAGGCAATCAGGAACAGGAGACAAAGCCAGCGCCTCGGCGTCGTACTACCACCACTACATCCCGTTCAACGGCAACACATACCAACCAGCAGGTGGGCGAAACCGCCACGGCTGCGCCTGCGTCGACAGCAGCGCCGCGTTCGGCTCCGGCTCAGCAGAATCGCACAGCCGCGCCAACGACAACGCCGGGCCAGCGTACAGGCGGCTCGCCACAACGCGGCAGCCATCCTTCCCAGCGCGTGGCCGGGAATGGTGCAACCGCGCCTTCGAGTGGGGGGACGCGCGCGCCGGCTCAGCATCGCACGGGCACAACCGCTCCTGCGCATGCCCCACACCAGCCGCGTCAAGGCTCCGGCGGTGCGGCCACGCACCAGGGAAACCATCACCCGGCAACGGCTCAGCGGCCAGGAACGCGTTCGCCCTCATCCGGCGGCGCTCGCCCGGCTGTTCATCACCCCGCCGGCGCTCGTCATAGCACCACCGGAGGCAGAACACCAGCGCAGCGCACACAGGAGCGGCGTGCGGCGGCTGTCAGGGAGAAGCCAACCGGCCCGGTCTCCATCCCACCGCAGATCGTGGTAAAGGACCTGGCCGAATTGCTGCACGCGACGCCCAACGAGGTCATTCGCGGCCTGATCAAGCATAGCATCTTCGCCAGCATCAATCAGGTCGTAGACTATGAGAAGGCCGCCCTTGTAGCGCAGGATCTCGGCTTCGAGCCGACGCAAAGTGCCATCAGCGCTTCCCCAACTGTACAGGGCGAGCGCCAGTTATCGGCCAGCGAAGCTATGGTTGCCACGCGTCGCGACAATCAGACCGTTGTTATTCCGCCGGTTGTGACGATCATGGGCCACGTCGACCACGGCAAAACCTCGCTGCTCGACGTGATTCGCAAGACAAAGGTAGCCGCCAGCGAGGCAGGCGGCATTACCCAGCACATCGGCGCCTACCAGGTTGAGGTGAACGGCAAGAAAATCACCTTCCTGGACACGCCGGGCCACGAGGCGTTTACCGCCATGCGCTCGCGCGGCGCACAGGTGACGCACATCGCTGTTATCGTCGTCGCCGCCGATGATGGCGTGATGCCGCAGACGCGCGAGGCCATCGATCACGCGAAGGCCGCCAAAGTGCCGATCATCATTGCCATCAATAAAATCGATAAGGCCAACGCCAACCCTGATCGCGTCAAGCAGCAGCTCGCGGAGATCGGTGTGGTTGTCGAGGAATACGGCGGAGATGTCGTGAGCGTCGAAGTCTCGGCGCGCAAGGGTATCGGCATCGATGAACTGCTGGAGTATATCCTGCTGGTCGCGGAAATGCAGGATATCAGGGCCAACCCGAACCGGCCCGCAACCGGCGTCATTATCGAGGCCAAACTGGAAAAGAACACCGGCCCGATGGCAACCGTGCTTGTGCAGCAGGGCACGCTCAAGATGGGCGATAGCATCGTCGTTGGCCCCCTCGCCGGCAAGGTTCGCGCCATGTTCAATGATCGCGGCAAACGTATCCAGAAGGCTCCGCCCAGTACGCCCGTGAGCATCATCGGTCTGCCGGAGGTGCCGCAGCCCGGTGATCGCCTGGAGGTCGTGCCCGACGAGCGCACCGCCAGGCAACTCGCGCAGCAGGAAGCGGAGCGGCGTCGCAACGAGACTATGCCGCTCGGCCAGGTCAGCCTCGACACCCTCTACATGCAGATGCAGCAGGGGCAGGTCAAGGAACTGAACATCGTGCTCAAGTGCGATGTCCAGGGATCCGCCGAGGCGATCAAAAACGCCCTCTCGAAGGTGGGCGAAGAGAACCTGAAGGTCCGGCTGATCCACGAGGGCATCGGCAACATCAGCGAAACCGACGTACACCTGGCCGGGGCCTCAAACGCTCTCATCATCGGCTTCAACGTCAAGGCCGATGGCGCCGCGCTGCGCGAGGCGCAAAGAGAGGGCGTGGAGATCCGCTACTATGAGGTCATCTATAAGCTGATCGAGGACATCGAGGCCGCCCTTACAGGCATGCTCGAACCAACGTACCGCGAGGTCGTCGAAGGGCATGCCGAAGTGATCCAGATCTTTAAGGCCGGTAAGAACACGATCATCGCCGGCTGTCGCGTTACCGATGGCAAGATTACGCGCAGTTCGCAGGCGCGCGTGCTGCGCAAGGGCGAAAAAGTATACGATGGCAAGATTGCCTCGCTGCGTCGTGGCAAAGACGACGTGCGCGAGGTTGCCAGCGGCTATGAGTGCGGCATCGTTCTTGAAGATTTTAGCGCTATCGAGCTTGAGGATATCATCGAAGCATATGCCCAGGAACGTGTGAAACCGGGAGTGTAAACAGAGCCATGCCAAATCTCTACAGACAGGAGAAACTCGGCGAACTGATTGCGGCGGAACTCAGCAGCCTGCTGCGCACCCGCGTCAAAGATCCGCGCGTCGGCTTCGCCAGCATCACGCGTGTCGAAGTCAGCGGCGATCTGCGCCACGCGAAGGTCTTTGTCAGCGTCATGGGCAGCCCGGAGGAGCGCGAGGCGACGATGCGGGGCCTGAAAAACGCGACTGGCTTCCTGCGCCACGAACTCGCCGGGCGCATTACCCTGCGCTACATGCCGGAACTCGTCTTTAAGCTCGACCGATCGATAGAAGAAGGAGCACGCATACTCGAACTGATTCAACACATCGAGCAGGAAGAGCAGGGCAAACTTCAGGATGCGGGGCAGGAATGAGTGAAAATACAGCCTGTACAGCGCTGACGCCGTGGCTGGATCCGGCGCTGGTACAGCAGGCGATGGACCTGATCGCGCCGACCAGACGTATCGCGCTCATCGCGCACGAGCACCCGGACGGCGATTGCATCGGCTCCGCGCTCGGCCTGGCGTTGATGCTGGAGCAGGCGGGGAAGGTATGCGTTCCCGCCTGCGCGGACCCGGCGCCAAAAACACTGGCCTTTTTGCCGGGCGTGGAGCGGTTGCAACAGACGCTGGGCGACGAGAACTTCGACCTGGTGATCGCGCTGGACGCGGGCGAACTCAAGCGCTTCGGCCCCCTTTACGAGCGGCACCGCGCTTTTCTCGACCGGGCAACGATCATCAATATCGACCACCATATCAGCAGCGAGGGCTGCGGCCAGGTCAATATTATCGATCCTGCTGCCGCCGCCACCGCCGAGATCGTGACGCTCTTTCAGCAGCAGGCACAGCTCCCGCTCAGCCAGGACGCCGCGCTCTGCCTGCTCACGGGTGTCATCACCGATACATCTTCGTTCCAGTTCACCAGCACGACGCCGCGCACAATGGAGGTCGGCGCCATCCTGCTGCGCGCCGGTGCAGTCGCGGAGACCATCGTCAAACCGATCTATCGCACGCGCCCGCTGGCCCAGGCGCGTTTTCAGGCGGCGGTGATTAGCAATGCGCGCACTTCCTGTGATGGGCGCCTCATCTGGTCCTATGCCACTGAGGAGACGCTGGCAGACACGGGGGCAAAGCCAGAGATGGACGATAATTTCTCCGGCATGCTGCGCGACATCGAGGGCGTGCAGATCGCGGCCTTCTTCAAAAACTATGGCGAGCCGGGCGTGACGCGGCTCAGCCTGCGCTGCGCCGCTCCCTATAACGCTGCCGCGATCTGCCAGCGTTTCGGCGGCGGCGGCCACGAACGCGCCGCCGGAGCCACCATCCCTCTGCCCATGCAGGAGGCGATACCCCTGGTCCTGGCCGCCCTGGAACAGGAGATCAAGAATAACACGGGTAGCAACGAGTGAATATTAGATACGTTTACTCTCCATTGCTTCCACTGCTCTTTTGAGAACATTTATGGATGGTATTCTCAACATCAACAAAGAGGTGGGCATGACCTCGCACGATGTTGTGGGCAGAGTGCGCAGGCTGCTCAAACAGAAACGTGTGGGGCACGCCGGGACGCTCGATCCCGCCGCCGGCGGCGTCCTGCCCATCTGCATCGGTCAGGGAACGCGCGTCGCCGAATATCTCAGCGAGAGCGGCAAGGCGTATCAGGCCGAAATCGTCTTTGGCATCGTCACCGATACCTATGATGCAGAGGGCGCTATCATACGCCAGAGTGACACTACTGGCCTCACCCTGGAGATGATCGAGCAGGCGCTGCCCGCTTTTCTCGGGCCGCAGATGCAGGTGCCGCCGCGCTACTCCGCGATCAAAATCCAGGGGCAGGCGGCCTATAAGCGCGCACGCGCGGGTGAAGAGATCACGCTTGAGCCGCGCCCGATTGAAATCTACAGCCTGCACGTCATCGCCTGGCACGAGCAGCCGCCGCGACTCACCCTGGCTATCGAGTGCAGCAAGGGGACCTACATCCGCTCCCTCACTCACGATCTTGGGGAACGGCTGGGCTATGGCGCCCATCTCGCCGCGCTGCTGCGCACACGCAGCGGCCCATTCACATTAGAGGGCAGCATTACCCTGGAGCAGCTTGCCGCCGCGAGCGAGCAGGGCACCGTCAGCGATTACCTCCTCCCCATCGATTACGCCTTGCAGCACCTTCCCTCGCTCCACCTCGACGCCGCCACCGTCGAGGGCGTTCTACATGGCAACCCATTCCATCACCAGGCGCAGCCCTCCACGTCAGTGCAGTCCGGCACGGATTTCGCACGCGTCTACGCCCCCAACGGCCAGCTTCTCGCCATCGC
>Ga0209061_1003086_pt1 | contig 18927 bp, 17 predicted proteins | sample Coa_R1_10_FD_187157 | JGI IMG/M metagenome (GOLD analysis project Ga0209061, IMG submission 187157) | Surface soil microbial communities from Centralia Pennsylvania, which are recovering from an underground coalmine fire - Coalmine... | ecosystem: Environmental > Terrestrial > Soil >...
CTACAACTGATTAGCAGTCAGCCGCTTTCGACCACTCAGCCATCTCTCCGTACGTGCTTTTATATTGTATCACAATCCACAGAAAATTGCAAACTCCGTCTTGGAGGCGCCTTCAACGTATTGAGCGTTAGATAGGAGGCGTTTGTGGCTATTTTGAATGTGCCGTCTTTTCCGCTTGTTTTGCATCCGCGTTCTTCCCCTGCCCCACGTTTTGGGCGGCTATGGCCGCTTGAAGCGCTTTGAGAAAATCGGGGTTGGACGCCAACGACTCCGCCAATGCCGTTATGTCCGGTGATTGGGTGCCATCGGCTCCGAGCTTTGTCAATGCGGGTTTCAGAAGCTGCCCCAGCTGTGCGGTGAGATGCGAAAGCCCATCGCTGCCGTCCTTTCCGCTGCCGTTGAGGAAACTCTCTATCATGGTACGCAGCCCGAAACCTTTCGCCATGTTATCGAGCATCACGGTGGCCGTCTCCGGCGTTCCGTAGAGGGTCATATGCCCGTTGGCTAAGAAGTTGGCCAATGCCTTAGCGAACTCGATCTGCACGTCACGCTCCGCCTGAATGGTAAGCTTCTGCACCTCAAGCCGAATACCGGCTTCGGCAAACTCCTGGCGGTTTTGAAGCTGCTGCCTCTCCACCTCTACCTTGGCCTGTTCCACGTTCACCTGCTCACGGGCTACATCTACCGACACCATCTGCAACGCGCGCTCGCCACGCGCGGCAAGCTCTCTGGCCTGTGCCTCGGCCTCGGCGAGCCTCTGTTTGGCCTCCGCCTGTTTCTGCGCCGCCTCCAGGTCTCCCTCGGCCTGCTTCACGCGCATATAGGCCTCTACGTCGGCGCTGGTTTGCGCCTTCAGGCGACCCTGCTCGATCTCCTGACGCGCTGCGATAAGCTTTTTGTTGGCCTCCCGTTCGGCCTCCGCCAATTGCACCACGGTGGCCACCTGTTGGTTGGCTTTCTCCTTCTCGGCAGCCGCACGCAGGGCCTCCTCTTCGGCGCGCGCCCGCTCGGCTTCTTTCTGTGCCAGCGCGATCTCCTTTTCCCGCTCGGCCAAGGCAATGCTCTTTTCCCGCGCCACGGTCGCCGCCTGCACCTGCTGATCACGCGCGATCTGGGCGGTCTGCACGGTTAACTCCTGCTCGGTGCGCGCCACCTCCACCGCCTTTTGGCGCGCGATCTCCTGCTCTTGCACCAACCGATCTTTTTCAATACGGGCTAGCTCTAAGGCCCTCTGTTGGGCGATCAACGCCTCTTGGGCCTCACGGTCTTTCTCCGCCTTGATTTTGGCTATTTCGGTGGCCTGAAGCGCCTCGGCCTCCGCCTGTTGCTTCTCCAGCTCCAGAATCTGCTGGCGCGTCTCCACGTCTTTTAATTTGCGCGCACGCTCGGCCTCGCGTTCAAGGTTATTCCGCTCAACGGCGGCGGCCGCCGTGATTTCGGTAATTTTGCGCTTGCCCTGCGCATCGAAAACGTTGTTATCGCTTAGCTCTGTTGGGTCGGTTTGGTCTAACTCCGAGATCGTCACCGATTCCAGCAGCAACCCGTTCGATTCCAGATCGAGGCGAACATGCTCCTTAACACGCTCGGCGAACTCATCGCGCTTGGTATGGATTTCAAACAGATCCATCTGCGAGGCGATCGCACGAAGAGCGGAGATCAGCTTTTCGCTCACCAACGCCTCCACCGCTTCCGCATCTACACTGTGCTGCCCGAGAGAGCGCGCCGCATTGAGAATGTGCTCCGTATCGGCCTGAACCCGAATGTAGAACTGCGCCATTACGTTAGCACGCAGGTTGTCGCGGGTTATAAGGGCATTTGGGCCTTTTGGATTGACCCCAAGCTTCATGGTCTGTAGGTTGATCTCCAACAGATTATGCAGGAAGGGGATCACGAGAATGCCGCCATCTAAAACCACCCGACTTCCCCCCATGCCGGTGCGAACAAAGGCGATATCGGCAGTTGTCCGGCGATAAAACGACATGGAGACCATCACCAGCCCCACGATCACGAGAACGACACCGCCAAAAATCAAAAGGATGCCCGTAGCCCCGTGAATGGGCAGACCAAAAGCAGACCCTATAGCCCCCACCAATCCGGTAAGTAGGCCGAGCAAGATGACAAGAAAGCCTATCATGTGCGTTATCCTTTCTATGCCGTTGTTCAAACCATGCCCAAAGAGGACAGGCTTGATTCTTGTTCACCGAGACCGGTTTCACGTGCGGCTCAAGCCCCACGCCAAAGCCTGCCTCTCTACAGGCGCCACTTCGATGTCTTCGTCATGGATAGGCCCGAGGCCTACCCTACTTCGTTTAAATATTCAGCCATAGGATAGTCCATTAGCGCGTATATATGTCAACAGTTGCCAATTCTTGGAACCGCGGCATGCCTACTCTTTTAGCGGGGCGGGGGCCTCCTCTACCAAAAGACAGCCGTCTGGGGCAATGTCGCTGATTAAAGCCGTTCTTCCTTTTGGGATAACCTCTCCGGCGCGTGCAACACGACACCGTTCGTCATGCAGGGTGCCGTAGGCATCGTAAACCTGAATTCTACCTTGCGTCTCTGTTGCAGTGAAGGCAATGGTTCCCGTTAAACCCAAAAGATGGTTGCGCGATACGTCCAGCGACTCCTCTTTAGGAATAAGGCGCACCAGCAAGGCCACACCGATCCGCATCCCAAGCAGCCCCCCTATAAGCGCAACAAGCAGCGGCAACACCATTTGAGAAAGAGAGGGATTTTCTATCGGTACAAGATAGTGACGTGCCCAAAGCCCAAAAAGCCCCCACATGAGACAAAAAAGCTCGAAGAGGAGAAGCGGTGAGGCGCTGCCTAACCCCGTTACACGCAAAAGCAGGGGAGAGACAAGCACGGCCGTTTCTTGAGATCGCCCTTGGCCATGATGCGAAGAGTGATGCGCTTGTGGATGAGGCCAATGCAGATGCTTCATCCCCATTAAGGCTCCGTGATGTGGGTGCCCTAGGCTGGTTGGAGCCATGGGGGTAGCCGTCCCTTGATGACCTATTGCATGGCTACCGACATCAGGCCCTGCCGCATGATGCCCCACGGCAGTGCCAACATCGTGAGCATGCCCAGACATTGCATGACCACCGGTATGATGCCCTCCATGATGCCCTAATCGCAGAGAAGCCAGCAAGAGCAGCAAAGCGGAAATCGAGAAGGGCAGTAGAAAGATGAGCGTTTGCCACTGCAATAAGGATGCGAGTCCCATATTCTTTGCCTCTAAAGAGCGTTTCTCTTAGATGGCTAATTCTTGAGAGTCTTACCCATTTCCTTCTATATTTTTGTTGACGAAGGAGATAACGAAGCGGCTTCATTTTTAGAGCCGCTATGCTGCTGTCCAGCCCCCATCAATAACAAAAACGGAACCGGTCACGAACTCCGATTCGTCGGAAGCAAGGTAGAGCGCCATCATGGCGATCTCCTCCGGGCGTCCCATGCGCCCAATAGGTTGACGCGCATGAAGTTGGGCACGTGTCTGTTCGATCTCCCCGGCATGAAAACGCTGTAGATAGCTCTCTACAAAAGGGGTTTCAACGGTGCCGGGGGCAATTGCATTCACACGAAGGCCCTTCTTGGCATAGTCCACGGCCATTTGGCGCGTCATGGCGATCACGGCGCCTTTGGTGGCACAATAGGCAAAGCGCCGTGGTATGCCTACCAGACCGGCCACCGAGGCGATGTTAATGATGTTCCCTTTACCTTGGCGCAGCATTAAAGGAGCCACATGCTTGCAACCGTGAAAGACACCCAACACATTCACATCCATCAGGCGCGAAAACTCCTCCTCCGGTGTCTCCTCCACGCTGCCCACAAACCCGATACCCGCGTTGTTCACCAGAATGTCGAGTTGTCCGAAGCGCTCGAATGTCTGGTCCAGGCCTGCTCGCACGCTCTGTGAACTCGTTACGTCCATCGGCAGGAAAAGCGCCTGTGTCCCTATGCGTTCTGCCACCCCCCGGCCGTTCGTCTCATCCCGATCGGCCACCACCACTCGTGCTCCCTGCTGCGCAAAGAGGAGGGCGATCTGCTCGCCAATGCCCGATCCGGCCCCTGTGACCACAGCTACCTTCTCATCGAGTCGAAACAAAGATGGTGGTCTCTCCCTTCTGATCCTCAATCGTTCGCCTCCATTCCCGTTCTAAAAAACGCCTCCCCGTTCTTCCTTCCCTCCATCTGAAGGGAAAGCGTGTTTTAGGGAACACAAAAACTCTAAGCTGTTGCCGACGACATCATGGCCTCCCACTGACGACGCCCCACCTCTTTAATGCGCGCATCGTCCCATTTTTCGAGGTAGGAGTAGTTGGGATACCACCCCGGTTTGAAGGGGTCGTTGCGGGCCGCGTTGTAACAGCAGAGAAAAGTCCACCGAGGGTGTGGGCTTCTATTAGCATCGGAGCGATGAAGCAGGTTACAATGGAAGAACACCCCATCCCCAGGGGCCAGCTCGCAATAGACAAGCTCAAGGCGCTGTAAGGCCGCCTCAACTCGCTCTCTATCTGCCCCTGTCTGGTCGCCAACCCGACCGTGATCGAGACGCCCCAAATGGTGGGAGCCTCGAATAACCTGCAGACAACCGTTCTCTTTAGTACAGGGGTCTACGGCGATCTGCACGCTGGCCATGTAGGGGAAAAGGCAGTTGTCGTTGTACCAATATCCATAGTCCTGATGCCACTCCCAGGCTCCTCCTTCAAATGGCTCTTTCATGGTCATCTTATGATGCCAGTGGTACACCTCACCGCCTAAAAGCCGCTCCATGGTGTCCACAATACGCCGCGAACGCGCAATAGCACCGTAGATGTCCTCACGCAAATCGGTATTCAAAAGAATTAAGGCTTTATTTCCTTCTGCATCTTGCCTCCCACTGCGCTTTTCCAAAATTTCTCGGTCGGCTTTGGCGATTTTACGCAGCAGTTCCGTCTCCTCGTGATCGAGGAGCTGGTGAACGATCAAGTAGCCATCTCTCTCGAATCGCGCCACATGGTCATCGTCAACACGGAAGTAGCTCATCGGACAGCACCTCCCCATGTTTTTTGTAGATTTCGCGTTCGGCTCGCTATATCCTGCTTCTGTTTTACCCTGAAAGCACCTATGGAGGCTATCAGCACCCCACTCTCGCAATGGAGGGCTGGTAAAATACTCTTGAGGAAAGCGCCAGGAGAAAAGAGGCAATGGATTATTCGGCCTTGCTAGAAACCGTTGGTCAACGGCTACGCGCCGATTTCGAGGCAAAAAACCAGGCCCGAGAGGAGACGTTGCGCCTATGTCGAGAGATCATCCAGTACACGTCGCGTGCCACTCGTGCTGTCCATCGAAAGGAGTTCGATGCCACAAAACAGTTTATTCAGGAGGCGCGTGAAAAGCTCTTTGCCGCGCATACCCTACTCAAGCCCTACCCCGATCTCTTCTATTCGGGCTACATCCACGATGCGCAGAAGGAGTATGTTGAGGCTGAAGCTATGCTCGCCATCGTGATGGAAACCCCGCTTCCCACCCCAGAAGCGCTTGGCGTAGAATCGGCGGCTTACCTTCACGGCCTCGCGGAAGCCGCCAGCGAGAGCCGTCGCTATCTTCTCGATAGCCTTCGCAGAGACCAGCTCGATGTTGCAAGCCGAGTGCTCGACTCGATGGAGGCCATCTACGATCTGCTGATCACCTTCGACTTTCCCGATGCACTCACGGAGGGGTTACGCCGCACCGTAGATAACCTTCGCGCCGTGCTTGAAAGAAGTCGCGCCGATCTCACACTCACTTTTACCCAAAATCGCCTTCGCACCTCCCTAGAGCAGGCCATGCAAAACGGGTTTGGAACACAAACAACGGAAACGTAGTCAAAGAAAGTGCGTGATCTCCTTTCTGAAGTGTTAGCCGTCTGGCAAGCCGCCTCCGTTGCCCTGGAACGTTTTTCGGAGGCGGCCTTTTTATTTTGCGCTTTGTTGACAGCGACAGTCGGTTTGTGTTATGATAAAGCTGTTGGTGATCTCTCCCTAAGTTTAGCATGAACGTTGTAAATTTTTGATGGCCATCCGGCCCCCCGCTCCCCCGCTGGCCCTTTGAACTGAAGGCTTAGCATGGACTTAAGAACACGCGAGGGCAGACGCGAACAGGGCAAACGCCTACAGCAGGCCGTGGAACGCGCGGGGCTAACGGTAGAGGAGTTGGCCAACCGCCTAGGTTGTTCGCGCGCGCTCATCTACCAATATGTGTCTGGCAGCACCTTAGCGCAACCCGATCGACTTCAACAGATCGCGGCCATCTGCAACGTGCCCCTCACCTACTTCTACGCCGATTCGCTGGAGGCTCTGGAAGAGAAGCCCGAACCGGCCCAAGAGCCTATCGCCACACGACTTGCTGAAAGCCTTCGAGCCTTGCAAGAGCTGGCCGCCGCACAGGCAGGCCCTCCTGACCAACGTGCCCTTGTGCTTACTTGCGAACGCATCGTCTCCCTCACCGATCAGCTTGGCGATAGAGCAGCCCAAGTGCGCGCCCAAGAGCAACTTGGCAACGCCCTCCTTGCCTGCGGCGAAAACCTTCGTGCCGCCGATGCCCTCACCCGCGCCATCGCCCTGGCCTCCGAACTCGGCGACACCCAAACCGAGCTGGCCGCCCGTCAGAGCCTAGGCAAGGCGCTTTGGGGTTTGGGACGCATCGAAGAGGCACGCGCGCAGTTTTCTATTGTGGCCAAAAGCGCCCTCCCCTCCGCACGCTGGCGCGGCCTGTTGGCCTTGGGCAGCCTTCATGAACAGTTCGGAGAGTTTGCAGAGGCCATGCGCCTTTTTGAGGAGGCAAACAGCGTTCTCGACAACCTGGACCAGGGCAACGGCCTTGAGGCACGCATAGGCCGCCTTTACGTAAATACCAACCAACGCAACGTCTACATGGCCTGTGGCGACTTCGCCAACGCCCGCGCCCTAGCCGAGACCTGCCTCTATGAAGCAGAACGTCTTGGAAATGCCGACCAACACCTAGAAGCGCGTTTCGACCTCGCTTGGATAGATTTTGCCACCGGCCGATGGAAGGAAGCCTATACCGGTTGGACGGCCACCCTGCAACTCGCCCGCTTTTTAGGCGACCAGCGGAGAGAGACCCTTTGTCGTGCCTGGCTCGGCATCTTCTTTGCAGCGGCTGGCGACTTTAATACGGCCATTCAACACGGCAAAGACGCCTTGGCCCAGGCGCTTTCGCGAGGCGACCGACAAGCGGAACTCTATGCCCAGCTGGCCCTCACCGACGCCTACACAGGGCTTTCAGGGCGACTTCCGGAGGCGCGCTATCACGTCGCACAAGCCCACGCCGTTGCCGCCTCGGTGCGCTATGCCGGTTCGAGCATCGAGTGTCAACTTCGCTCCACACGCATTTACCTCGCCGAAGGACAAGCGGGTGCTGCCAGAGAGGCTGCCCAGCAAGCTTTGAACGACGCCGCCAAACTCGGCGCACGCCATCTCGAAGCTTTGGCACTTGTCCGCTTGGCAGAGGCCCTGCGCCTGCAAAGCAAAGACCCGCAGACACTGCGCCAGGCGCAAGAACATGTTGAACGCTCCCTTGCCCTAGCCCAAGAGACCGGCTTCCTAGAGGCGATGTGGCGGGCACACCATCTCCTCGCTCTCCTTGGCCTCGATCGTGCGGCACCCAACCTGCAGGAGGTCGAAGAGCACTGGAATCAAGCCATCCGCCTGCTCAACCAGTTGCGTAGCGCCCTTCAAGAGGCTCAACTACCCGATACCCTTCTCGAAAATGAGGACTGCCTGGCCGTGTATGCCGGCTATGCCAACCTGCTACTCAGTCAAAATCGCCGTCAGGAACGAGAAGCCTTCTTGGAACAGACGAGTTGGCCTCCGCTGTTGGATCGTTTAGAGCACTAGAAGGATTTGGACGATGCCCACCGCCGGTATCCAACAAAACAGGATGCGGAAACACAGCAAGCTGCTATTGGCGCTCATTTGGAGTGGGATCGCCTTTTTGCTCGACGGCTGCGGCGGAGGCATCAGCTCGTTTACCGGCGGCGGCATTCCACCGGGGCGCAGCGCCGTACTTGGCCAGGTGATCCAGGCGGCCAATCCCACAGCCCCTGTTCCCGGCGCCACGGTCACCATTACCACATCAACACCCAACGGGCAGTTTCTCTCTTATCGGGTCTATACCGATTCGAGTGGGCAGTTCTCTATCAACGGCATTCCTACCGGCAGCGTGGAAAGCCCGGTAACTATCCAGGTACAGCCCAACGATATGTCGCTACAAAGCCAGCACGTCTCCTTCTTACTGGCCAACAATCGCCCCACCCAAGTTGTCATCGCCCTGCTACCGGCCAACTTTAATGCGGCCAATGTGGCCAAAATCACGATAACCCAGGTGTCGAATCCATCCGGGAATGCCCCCCTCTACAAAGCCCAGGTCTACGATGCCCAAGGCAACCTCCTCGCCATCTTTCCTACGCTTATTGTAGATGGAGGGGTCGCTGCAGTTAACACAAACGGAACCTTCACCGTGGCCGGCGCTGCCGCCAACATCACGCCACAATCCATCACGGCCACGGTGCCCTCCGATAACATACCGAACCCGCCCACAACCACTTTGCCGCTCTCCAACGGAGGCAAGCCCACTCCCGATCCCAACCCGATCCCGGCAACCTCCTCAGGCCCCTAGAAAAGGGCCGACATCCTCTTTGTCGTTCTTCACCTGATGTGAGACGCGGAGAGCGGGCGCGCTTTTGCCGAAGCGACTCGGTTCGTTGCCACCTCCAGCCGCAGATAGTCGTAAAGCACGCCTTGGGGCCAATCGCGGGCTTCCAGCTTCAGCTGGATCACGTTCTGACCGGCATGCAAGAGAGAGGCGTCGAATGCAACATCGCGCTCGCACCAGTAGCCCTGAATTCCATCCCGATGCATCACCCCCGAATTAGGAAGCGGCCCGGTATCACCCACGACTTTGCCGTTGACAAGCACGGTGATATGCGTTCCCTGGCGACTGCCGCAAAAAGCCAGCCGGAGGTAGGCTTTTCCTTCGAGCGCCTTCGGCAGCGTAAAAATGATTGACCATACGCTGTTGCCTACATGCCAAACAGTGCCCCACTCCGGGTCGCCGTAGATGATGGGAGGCTGGCAGTAGTTCCAATCGCGATGCCAATCGCTTTTCCCTATAACGTACTGAACTCCATGAGGAAACTCTTTAGGGTAGAGATAGTACAACCCCCACTGCCAGTAGTGGTCGCCGTGGTGAAACTCTTGCGCCGTTCGGTCTGGCACTCCTATCTCCCAGAGCGGTTGCCCGTAGTACTTCGGCACCCATACCCATCTCCCCAAATGGAGCGTCTCTCCTGCCCCGATAGAGATGTCCGTTTTCTCAAACTCTCCGAGCACGCCGGTTGCGAATGCGTGGAGGGTATAGCGGCCTGGCCTAACGTTTGGTATATGGAAGGAGCCGTTGGGGCTTGCCTGAACCCAAAACTGATAGTGGGCCGCATCCCGTTGCCAATCTACCATCGGAGGAAAACCGGACGGCTGATGCGCCGGATAGTCCGGCGCGGTTAGCCCAACCCACATGTTCTGAACTTGTAGATGGGGGTGGTAGGGATCGCGCACCACGATCTGGCCGTCAGCAGCGCCGCGCTGTGAGGCCGAAGGATAGTTTGGATCGTCCACCCAACGGTAGGGCCATTTCGCCTTTTCTAATGCTGCACGATGCAGGGCATCGCGCCACATAGCTTGTGGGGTCGAACCGCTATTTACATACAACACAAACGGCCCCACAAACTTCGTCCAAGCCTCTCCTTTGTCTATGGCGAGCCAACTTCCACCGTAGTGGCTGCTAAGCCACATGTTCAACAGCACCGTGTCTACATGGCCGGTCAGCTCCGGCCGTGTTGGCCCCCCACTAAGATATTCGAAGCTCGGGTTGATCATCCAAAAGCCCACACTATCGTGCGTGCTTGCCCATCCATAAGCCGGCGTTTGGTAGAGCACGGCGGCATAATCGTACTTATGTTCCACCTCGCCTGCTCGCACACCGGTTGTTAGGCGCCGCGCCTCCTTCAGGTTCAATTGAATGCCGTGATCCCAATCGTAACCGGTAGCCATCTGCTGCTGGCGCCGGGCATCTACCACCAAAAAGTCGAAAACGGCCGGGTTTAGCTTAAGACACATTCTCGCCTCGCCAACCGAAAAGAATGGGTAGCTTGCCGGATGATGCCACAGAGCACTTGCGTACAGCCAGGAGTCCCCTCGAAATAGGGTATAGCGCCACTCCACGTCAGCCGGCAACTGATCGGATGGGTTTTGTGGGTCGTAGAGGGCGCGTACGGCCACCTCCACCTCGGCACCGCGTGAGGCAGCAGGGCTTACACGTACCAAGGCCATGCGTTTCGCCCCAAAATGGCGGGTGCTTCCCACCTGCGACCAATAGCCTTGTCCACGGCTCATCAGCTCCAGGCCTTTATACTTCCAAGAGGCGATGTTGCCGCTGTATTTGTCGATCTGCACCGTAAGAATGCCGTTAGAGAGTACGAACGAGCGAGGCGTTTCGGCAAGGGTAACCGGTGGGGCTTGCCGAGCTAATGCGGGATGTATCGGCCACCCCATCAGGGCCACCATCGTCCCCGCTTGCGCGGTTCGCCGAAGTCTTCGCAGAGAACATAGAAAAAACATACCGACATTATCCTTCCTGAAAAGTATCTTTTCCCTTCTCTAAAGACGAGCTTCTCGTCTAGGAGTTCTAGTTTAATTGCTGTTCTCTTTCAAACACACTCACTCCTTTCCTAAAACAGCCAATGACGAAACAGAACAAGCCAAAGATTTGACAAGTGACAGCAGATTTGTTATAATGTTATCGTGTGCGGTTTACCGTGTGTGTTTTGGAAAAGGAAGCTTAGAAATGCGAAAAACGATTCGTGACATTGCAAAAGAGCTGAACCTATCGCATACAACCGTCTCACGTGTGCTGAATAACCGGACGGATTTCATATCCGAACGCACCCGACAACGCGTACTAAAAGCCATAAAAACAGCAGGCTATCAACCGAATTTGGCTGCTCGGGCGTTGGTAACAGGGCGCACAAACCTTATTGCTTTTTGGAGTAGGTATCTACATACACCGTTCCAAGTAAGAGTGGTTCAGGCGCTCTTTACCCAGCTTAAGGCCGACAACTATGAACTGCTCATTCGTAGTGTTCCGGAGGATACGGATAGCGAACTCAGTCCTCCCCGTTTAGAGTTTCCTACCGATGGGGTGATCGCATTTGAAACTGCCTATCCTCTTCTGTGGAGAACACATGAAACGACCCCCTACCCTCCCGTTGTTAGTTTGGGAGCCTACTATTGTGAGAAGACAGACCACGTTGGAATCGATCTCTTTTATGGAGCCTCTTTAGCCCTGAACCATCTCTACGAAGCAGGGTGTCGCCGTATCGCTTATCTGCTCGACCAAGCCAGCAATCGCCCGGGAGATGCGCGGCTAGAGGCTTATCTCACTTTCTGTCGAGAAAGTGGCCTTCAAGCAGAGCAGATCGTTGCTCCGCTACAAACACGGAGTAGTGCTCGTGAAACCCTTAAACACTACATTGAAACATGGGGTGCGCCTACAGGCCTCTTCTGTATTAATGATGAGATGGCAATAGGGGCATATCGAGCACTACTCGATCTCAAACTAAACGTCCCTGATGATGTAGCCCTCGTAGGCTGCGATGGTATCGAGGACACAGAGTATCTCGAACGTCCATTATCCACCATTGTTCAGCCCATCGAAGAGATGTGCCTCATCGGCTGGCAGTTTCTCCGAAACAGAATACAAAATCCAGATTCGCCCCCTCAACAGCTTGTTCTACGCCCTCAACTTGTTGTGAGAGAATCATCGGTGAGGAGGTGATGCACATTTTCACTTTGTCTCCCTAGCTTTCTCAACTTCTAACTTCTTTAAAAATTCAATTCTTAAGGAGGTAATGATATGAGTTCACGTCAATCGCGTGGTTTTACACTAATCGAGCTGCTTGTAGTTATCGCTATTATAGCGATACTTGCAGCTATCCTGTTTCCTGTCTTTGCTCAGGCGCGTACCAAAGCGCGTCAGGCAAGTGATATGAGTAATCTGAAGCAGATCGGCCTCGCCCTCCTTATGTATTCCCAAGATTACGACGAGCACCTTTTGGGGATCGGCCTGCCCTACAATGATCCACGATGTAGCCCAGGCCCATGGGTCTACTGGCCGGCACTGCTTCAACCCTATGCTAAAAACACCCAAATATTCCTTTCACCCCAATTTCAAGTCGCCTACAATGCCAACGCTCCATGGGTTTGCAAACAACTTAACATTAACCTTAGCCCAGATGGAAACACCCTCTATTTCAGCTATATGCTTAATGGGGTATCCAACTGGTACTTCACTCCGTGGCTAGATAACAACCCTAATGCGCACTATGGCATCGTATGGTGGATGAATCCGAGCGATGCCCTGCTGGCTGTACCATCAGACACTATCTATGTCATCAACGGACATTGCCCCGATTCATGGCAGGATGGACATTTAGACTATCCTCTCTACCGCAAGCTAAATACATGGACATGCACCGGTACCGACTGGAGTTCCAGAGACCCCAATATTCAGGGTTTCTTTAACTCTCGCGAAAACGTGCTCTTCACCGATGGGCACGTTAGCACCCGACAGTGGGGGTCAACTTATCCTAGTGAATGGACGGTACAAGACGACGCCTCCGTTGATCCATTCCGCCCCCATTAGAACCTACTTAGACGTTGTAGGGGGATGAAATACACCATCCCCCTACAATTCGCTAGAAAAGAGAAAGGTGATAGAGCCATGATGAAAAAAGAGATATCCCCACTCTGGGTTGCGGTTGCAATCGTGGTTGTGGTTATCATCGTAGGTACTTACTTCGCAGTGCACTTATTTAGTGGACCCAAAATCATCAGCGGTACCCCACCACCCAACGTGCATATGGGGCCACCACCCACCCCACCCGGATTTCAATTAAATGAGGGTCAAAATTCAAAACCTCCCACACGATAAGCACATTACCACAAGTACATAACATCAGAAACCGAGAGGGCACCTTCTGCTCTCTCGGTTGAATTACTCATTAATACCTACGTCACCTATACTTCACTCCCCCCTAATCCCTTGCGCCTGCCCCTATTGTCTCTCCTTGCTTATCGCAAATTAACGATGAGGTTGGAGACTAGTTCGGACTAGATCGCTTAACGGGGCAAAACGGGAGCGTAGACAGAGAGGGATAATGGGGGAAAGGGGATGTATGTAGCTAATTTTCATGCGGTTGTGGGAAAAAGCTGTTAGGTGGAAGTGCAGGTTGTCGCTTCTCCCACCTCCTCGTTTGATCACGCTATTTAGCACGTTTTTGAACTATTTTGTGGATCGGGTGATAGATGGGAGACAGCAAAGGAAACGAAAGAAGAAACAAGAGAACGGCGAAGCAGACAAGAAGAGATGGGCGAGTTGGGAAACGCAGGGAGCGGTGGGGCGGTAAGGAGGAGTACTGCCGAAATCCCCCGCTCTCTTCGTCTTCTACGCGGACTTGAATACCGAAGTCATCGAACCTTATTCATATCCACCCCACCGATGATGACCAACTGCTTCAACAGTTCCTTGAACAGGAAATCCGCGCCAAAAATCGTATTCTCTTACCATACGGCATACTCGGTTATAACGCCTATACCGAGTATGGTACTCGTTTCCTCTATACGATTGATCGGACGGATTTCCCCGAATATGTGCGCTTTATCTATCACTTAAGGAGGAAATTACACCTATGACGAATGCAATTGCTGTTCATTTCCCAAAAGGGAAGGGAGATATGTCTCTTCCTTCCGTAGAGAACCCGCTCGTAGCTTTTCTTCAATCCCAGAAACTGCTCGTGTGGGAAAATGGAACCGTCGCTCGCATCCGTAAAGGGAACATCGTGCCTGTCTCTAAACCGTTCCCCCTTCACGTCCAACTGGAACTTTTCATCGAAGCGACGCATCCCGATTCGCGTCCCGAAGAGCAGCTCCCCTGTCCACCAGCAAAACCACGACTCCAAGGGGAACTGTCTTTGATACCTTACCTCCAAAACTTCTTTCACAACTTCCCGCATGAGCCTTTCTATAACACAATCCGTCCGCTTGATTTTAGTCTTAACCTGAAGGAAGTCGTGGGACACTCTATTCCCTTAGGGAGATACCCCGTCTTCTCTCGATTCAATGACCCCGATTTCCACGAAATCCTGCTTCGATACCAACCCGATAATGGCTTCGTCTTCCGCGTCCGTCAACAGGTCAACGCTACGAGAACAAAGTTCGCCATCCTCGACTGGCAAGACGAAAAACTGCTTCCTAACTACACCGAGGATACGCTCATCCTCTGGAAATGTGTCCGTCCCGATGAAAATAAACCTAATACCTATACCGGCGTGCAAGGCGCCCCTTATTCCCTCTTTAAAACCTATCTCTTCCCAGACGCCCAAGCCTGCGCCGGTCCCTACGGAGCCGTGAAAAGCTACTTTAAACACGGACTCGAAACCCTTATGGCCATCGCCGTCTATAAGGATTCGCTCGCCTATGATTTTAACGGTGTCTTCTGGGTTCCTAAAGGCTTCCCCGTAGCCATCTATAACGTCGCCGTCCAACCCGATGACCCCGATGAAATCCAACTCTCTCTCAAAGAGGGATTCGACGCCCTCCCGCTTCTCTATCACTGAAAACCTTAAATCAAAACCAAAGGAGATAACTTGTATGAAAACGTATCACTTTAAACCAACTCTTCAAACTATCCTTCATCCCGCTTCTCTCCCTCGCGGGTCTCCCCTTTATCCCCAATCCCAACCCCTAATCCCTCGCAAAGCTACCGGATTTTGGTCGAAAAACCGAGTTTTCCCCATAAAGACCCTCAATGAGAGGGCCGCTTGGGCCGAAAATTTCGCCGAAGTGAGCACAATGAACCCTGCTTGTCTAAAACTAACATCCGAACAGCTTGATGCCATCCGCGAGATCGCCAATATCGGAACGGGTCACGCTGCAACGGCACTTGCGGCGCTCACCGACTGGCGCATCGGCATGCATGTGCCGCGTGTGGATATCGTGCCGCTTTCCCATTTCATCGAGATCATCTGCGGGCCGGAGACCAAGGCCATCGGCATCTATTTGGCCGTAGAAGGCGATGCCCCCGGGCACGTCGCCTTTCTTATGTCGCAAGAAGGGGCCCAGCGCATGGCCGATAGGCTCTTAGGGCTACCGCCTGGCACCACAAAGGGGTTAGGAGAGCTAGAGTGCTCCGCCCTGATGGAACTGGGCAACATCATCGTCTCCTCGTTCCTTGTTGCCATCGGCGAACTTACCGGCCTAACCTTGTTCACCACCCCACCGGCACTCGCCTGTGATGCCACCGCCAGCATCCTCGCCAGCCTTGCGTCTATGCTGGCAGCGACAGGAACTCTGCAGAAGGATGCGCTTACCATCGTCACCAATTTGGAACAGGGTGAGAGCGATCTTGAAGGCTTCTTTTTGTATGTTCCGGAATCGCAAAGCTTGTCCACCTTTTTGAACGCCCTCTATGGAGAGCGACCCATTGACTGAGAAGATAACGGTAGGAATGGCCGAGGTCAAAATATGCCGCTCAGAAAACTCCATCTTGATCGCTTTGGGCTTAGGCAGCTGTGTCGGCGTCTGCATCTACGACCCCGTCTTGTCTTTGGCCGGCATGGCCCATGTGGTTTTACCGAACCGCACAAATCTGGAGGAGGACGACCCACGTTACGCCGACATCGCAGTTCCTCAGCTCGTTGAGCGGCTGCAGAAGGAAGGCGCCCTTCGCACCCGAATGCGGGTGGCATTGGCCGGCGGTGGGCAGATTTTTAAAGGGTTTGGCACCATTAGCAAACTCGACATCGGGCCGCGCAATGTAGAGGCCGTGCAGCATCAGATAGCCCGATTTGGACTGCCCATCGTGGCAGCCGATTTAGGGGGAAATGTGGGTCGGACGCTTCTGTTCTATGGCGATGGGCGCGTCTATGTACGTCTCCCAGGGCAAGAGGAGCGGTTGCTTGCCGCCCTCGGAGCTTCTGAGACAGCATCACCGTGGAAATCTATAAACCCGTCATCGTTGGCAAAGGCGGCGTAAAAAGGAGGCCATGAAATGGCACTTGCAAAGACTTATCTACAAGAAAACGAAGAGACGGATGCGCGTTGCTTGGAAACTGCGGACTATCGCCAGTTTAAAGCGCGCATCCTTCGGAAAACCGGTATTGACCTGAACCTCTACCGGCAGCAACAGATGCACCGTAGGCTTTGGGGCCTGGTGGAGCGCGCCGGCAAGAAGAGCTTTATGGAATACTATGCGCTGCTTGAACAAGACCCGCAAGAGTACGCTCTGTTTCTTGACCGACTGACCATCAACGTATCGGAGCTCTTTAGAAACCCGGAGAAATGGCAAGAGCTACGCACCCACATCTTGCCCGAACTTCTAGCGAAGGGTGGCCCTCTGCGCGTGTGGAGCGCCGGCTGCTCCTACGGGGCCGAACCCTACTCGTTGGCCATTCTGCTGGATCAAATCGCGCCAGAAAGGCCTCACACGATACTTGCAACCGACCTAGACCGCACCATTTTAAAGAAGGCGCAGCAAGGCCTGTTTACACGCGCCGATGTGCGCCATGTGGAACCACATCTTCTGCAGCGCTATTTCGAGGGCACACCCAACGCCGGCCTTCCGGCCGATGCGGATGCCTGCTACACCCTATGCCCTCGAATTCGCAAGCGGGTCACATTTCGCGCTCATAACCTTCTCTGCGACCCATTTGAAAAAGATTTCGACCTCATCTGCTGTCGAAACGTGGTGATCTACTTCACCGAAGAGGCCAAAGAGACGCTTTACCAACGCTTCTACAACGCCCTCAAGCCCGGTGGATACCTTTTTGTAGGAGGATCGGAACGAATTTTTCGCTATCGCGAGATCGGTTTCGATTCCCCACTGCCTTTCTTTTATCGAAAACGCGGGGAGACCTCCAACACCCCCCTCAAACGAACCTAAAGCAAGTTAAGGAGATAGGAATACAGATGGCTAAGAAGATATTGATTGCTGACGATGCGCTTTTCATGCGCGTTACCTTGAAAAACATCTTGGAAAAAAACGGCTACCAGGTCGTTGGCGAGGCCTCGAATGGGCTGGAGTCGCTGGAACTTTACCAGAAAACCAAACCCGACCTCGTGACCATGGATATTACCATGCCCGAGATGGATGGTATAACCGCCGTTCGCGAACTCAAGAAGATAGACCCTCAGGCCAATATCATTATGTGCACGGCCATGGGCCAGAAGCAGATGGTGCTTGAAGCGGTTTCGGCCGGTGCGAAAGACTTTATTGTCAAGCCGTTCCAGCCCGATAAGGTGCTTGAGGCCGTACAAAAGATCATCGGTGCCTAAAAACCCGAAAAGTCAACTACACCAAACGGAGACATAACAGACCATGAAAGTTCAATATATCAACCCATTTATATCGGCGGCCTTCCAAGTGCTGGAGATGGTGCTAGGCAGCAAACCCGCGAAAGGCACGCTCTCCATGCGCCCCTCCATCTTCACAAGCCAACAGTGCAACATCATCACCGGCGTTACCGGCAAGGTAGAGGGGCAGGTGATCTACGGTATGAGCCTCATCACGGCAGACAAGATCGCATCGCATATGCTCGGCCAACCGGTAAGGACGTTCGACCAACTTGCGGCAAGCGCCATCGCCGAGCTAGGCAACATGGTTACCGGCAATGCCGCTACCCTCCTGGCCGAAGCCGGCTTTCCGTGCAACATCACCCCCCCCACCATCGTGCGCGGCACGAATGTGAAGATGACCACCCTCGATATCCCCGCCCTTGTGGTGCCCCTCTGCACCGATTTCGGCGAGATCGAGATCACCGTAAGCCTACAAGAAAGCTAGCCTCGCCGCCTTCCTGGCGGGTGCCTACCGACGAGGAAAGGCTCCAAGACGAGCCTTTCCTCGTTTCCGCTTAGCGCACCGCCTCGAGGCGGAGATGCGCCGAACGCAGCCCCTCAGAGGTCGCCTCTACCGCAATGGCTCCAGGACGTTCGCCGGCACGCACCACCAATAGACAGAGACCGTTGAACGCACGACGGTAGTTGGCCTGGTCCGGCTCGTGGTCGCTTGGGTCGCCGTTCCCCACTCCGGCGATGCTGCCGGCGCCGCGCACACGAAAATGAACCAGATTATCGGCGGTAGGAACCACACGCCCCTGAGCATCCACAATCGCTACCTCCACCATACCTACCTCCTCACCGTCCGCTTTTATGGTGGGTGTGGAGGTGGTAAGACGAATGGCCGCAGGTGGCCCGGTGGTCTCTACGCGATCCGTAGCAACGACCCGGCCATCCCTATAGCCTTTCGCCTCCAGAACACCCGGTGTATACGGCACATGCCACTCCACATGCCAGTATTTGGGCATCTCTTTTCTGCCTAAGCTCTTCCCGTTTAAGAACAGTTCCACCGAATCGCAGTTGCTGTAGCACCACACGTCTATGGGCTGGCCCTCTTTACCCTGCCAGTTCCAGTGTGGAAACAGGTGAACAAGCGGGTGCTCCTGATCCCACCATGCCTTATAGTAGTAGTAGTCGTCTTTGGGAAAGCCACATAGGTCCATTAGGCCGAAATGGGAGTTGACACAAGGCCAGGCGTACGGCGAGGGTTCGCCTTTGTAGTCGAACCCTGTCCACACGAACCCACCGGCAACAAAAGGATGGGTGACCACGCTTTTCCAGGTGCCCTCGACGTTGTTATAGGCGCTCACGTAGCCCTTTTCGGGATCGTTTGCGTAGATGCCTCTATCGCTTACATCGCTGCCGATCTCGCTGCCGATGATGGGGAAATCGGGATGCGACTCGTGAAAAGAGTCGTACACCCCATACGAGTAGTTGATGC
>Ga0209061_1003087_pt1 | contig 18916 bp, 25 predicted proteins | sample Coa_R1_10_FD_187157 | JGI IMG/M metagenome (GOLD analysis project Ga0209061, IMG submission 187157) | Surface soil microbial communities from Centralia Pennsylvania, which are recovering from an underground coalmine fire - Coalmine... | ecosystem: Environmental > Terrestrial > Soil >...
GGGGGAGCGCCTCCCGCTACTGTGCGTAGCGTCACAAGCGCGGTAGCAGCCGCGAGTTCCTCGCACAGCGAGAGGAGCGTTGGACAGCACGATCCGGATCGGCGACAGGGGCGACGCGGTGCTCGACCCCGCGGCGGCCCGGCCTTCCGTCCGTCCCGCCCGCGTGTACATCTGCGCCGTCTGCGGCTACGGAGCCTTCCTCTCCGACGAGCGGAGGCGCTGTCCGATGTGCGGTCACCGCCGCTGGCAGCTCGACCGGCGAGGCGAGGCGCGCTCCGAGGCGGAGCAGGTCGAGGCGTTAGCGGGCTCAGCCGGCTGGGACGCGAGGTGAGCGCCGCGCTCTCGAGCAGCGAGAAGCACGGCCGAGTGGCCGGCGACTCGGCTGCCGCTTCCGGCGATCGCGAGCGCGACCGGACGAGCGAGGACGCCGGCCCGCGCCGACCGCGGCCCTCGCCCGTGCCGCCGGAGGCCCCGCTCGAGGTCGTCGCGCCGCAGCGGCTGCGCTACGGACACCCGCATCCCGAGATCTTCCTCGGCTGAGGCTCGCGCGCAGGGACTCCCGCCCGGCGCGACGCCCGGCCCGCGTGCGAGCCGGGGTCGCCGCGGCGCGGGAGCGCGTCAGGCGTCGTGGATCAGGGAGCGCACCTTCTGCTCGGTCTCGCCGTCCATCTGCTCGATCCCGTGCTCGGCGCGCGCATGCTCGCGCGCCTGGTCGAGCACCTCCTCGTCGCTCGAGCCCTGCATGACGTGCTGGCAGTCGAAGCCGACGTCCCGGCACCGTAGCTCTCGCATCGCTCCTCCTTTCGTTTCGTCCGTCCTTCCGCCGCCGCGCCGTCCCAAACGGGCGGCGCGACGAGACGCTCAGCCCGCCACCTCCTGCCGCTCGGCAAGGGGCGAGACGTAGCCGCCGACCTCCGCCCGAAGGCCGACGGCGAAGCGGTTCCAGCCGTTGATTGCGACGATCGCCAGCGTGAGCGCGACGATCTCCTCGGGCTCGAACAGCCGCTCGAGCTCGGCATAGACGTCGTCTGGCGCGCCCGTCTGCGGCAGCAGCGTCAGCGCCTCGCACCAGGCGAGCGCCGCCCGCTCTCGCTCGCTGTAGAACGGGGCCTCCCGCCAGGCAGCGAGCACGTACAGCCGCTGCTCGCTCTCGCCGCGGGCGCGCGCGTCCTTCGAGTGCATGTCCAGGCAGTAGGCGCAGCCGTTGAGCTGCGAGGCGCGCATCTTCACCAGCTCGAGCAGCTCCGGCTCCAGCGTGCTCTCGCGGACGGCGCGCTCGAGCCCGAGCATCGCCTCCAGCGCCGGCGGGAAGGTGTTCCGGTAGTCGAGTCTCACGTTTTCAGCTCCTTCCTGACGCAGTTTCACGAGTCGACCCTCTCCGGCTCCATCCGCTCGGCGATCAGGGCCGCGACTCGCTCGAGCAGGCGGCGCTCGGCAGGACCGAAGGCGTCCGCCAGATCGGAGTCGACGTCGAGCTCGCCGAGCACCCGGCCGCCGCGGCGCACCGGCACGACGATCTCGGAGCGGGTGGACGGGAAGCAGGCGAGGTAGCGGCGGTCCCCGGCGACGTCGGCGACGACCTCGGTCTCGCCGCTCGCCGCCGCCGCGCCGCAGATGCCCAGGCCGATCGGAATGCGCACGTGCTCGGTCGCTGCCGGGCCTCTCCACGGCCCCAGCACCAGCTCGTCTCCTTCGAGCCGGTAGTAGCCGACCCACGAGACCTGCGGCAGGCGCTCGAACAGCAGTTCGAGCGCGGCGGCGAGGCCGTCGGCTCGAGGAAGGACGGCCCGCACGTCGTCGACGAGCGCGCGGTGACGATCCACGGCCGGCACCAGCTCGGGGCGCGGTCGGTGCTCGTAGGGCCCGCCGGCGGTCACGACGCACCCCCCTGGTGGATCCGCCGGCCGGACACGGTCTCGGTCTCGATCCGCACGACGGCGTCGCGGGGGCCGCCGGGCCAGGGATCGATGCCGAGGGCTGTGATCCGCTCCAGCTCGGCGGGGTCTTCGACGAGGCGGGCGCGGCCGCTGACGAGCACGCTCCAGCCTTCGCGCATCGCGTCGTCGATCCGGTCGACCTCGAAGCTGACGACCGTGCCGGCGGCGGCGGCGAGCACGCCGCTGGCACGGGTGCGGAAGACGATGTCGCCGTCCAGGAGGCGGAAGTTGACCGGCAGGGCTACCGGGACGCCAGCCTGGAGGAACACGAGTCGGCCGACGCCGCCACCGCGGAGGTGCGCCTCACACTCCTCGCGGCTGAGCACGTCGAGGTGCGGGCGGGGGCCAGCCGGGCCCGTCCCAGGGGCAAGCTCGACCTGGCCGCCGAGCAGGTAGTCGACGGTGGTCTGGAGAGCAGACGCGAGCCGGATCAGGGAGCCGCGGGGAAGGGTGACCGCCGGCGCCCGCTCGAGGTACTCGAGGTAGTCGGGATGCATGCCCGCCCGGCGAGCGACCTCCTCGCGGGCGAGTCCCAGCTTCCGGCGCCGGTAGGCGACCCGGCGGGCGAGGTCGCCGGGGCCCGTGGCCATCGCTAGCGTTCCTCCCCCTCGCCGGACCGGTAGCTGAGGATGCGACCCCAGGTGTCGTCGGTGCCCCAGATGCCGGCGCGCAAGCACTCGAGCTGCACGATCTGGGAGTGGTCGACGAACAGGTTGACGTCGATCCCGTAGTTGCGGACGTACCAGGTGAAGACGGGCGGGTCGGCGGCCTCGAACATCACGTGCTCGATGCCCAGCTCGGAGACGATGCGGGCGACGACGTCGGTACGCCACTCGCGCACCTGCTCGGTGATCCCCTCCGACTCGATCATGATCAGGTGCGCGCCGGCGTCGAGATGGCGTTTCGCGAGCTCGATCGCCTGACCGACGTCGCGCGTCCCTTCGGCCTCGAGCGCCTCGACGGCCGACGCGCCGCCCGCGCCGAACTGGATCCCCACCTCGGGCTTCGCCTTCAGCCCGGCGGCCCGGACCGTCTTCGTCAGCGCGACCAGGTCGTCGCTGGGCAGGGTGACGAACCCGGAGGAGATCTCGACGATGTCGAAGCCGAGCTCGCGGCACTCCTCCAGGTAGCGGGCGACGGCGTCGCCGCGCTGGGCGAGCACGTACTCGAGGAAGCCGCCGCTGGAAACCTCCACGTCGTGCTCGTGGCAGAGCTCGTTCAGGGCGCGGACCGCCGAGCGCGGCATGAGGGCAAACGACCCGCCCGCGTACTTGAGCGTGTCGACGTAGGCGCCCATCGACTCCAGCAGGTCCTCGAGGTAGCGCCGCCCCACCGGGGTGTAGTACGGCCCCCGGATCTCGGTCACGCCTCGCCGGCGCGGCTTGTCCGGCCGCTCGTTCATCGGCAGGAACGCGAACGCCCGCTCCAGCGTCTGCGACTCAGTCGTCATCGTGGTCTCCCTTCCTGGCGAGCTGGGGTATGTCCGGGGCCGGCGCGGCAACGCGAGCGAGCGCAGCGCAGAGGTCGCCGGCGGCGAGCTCGTCGAGCGAGGCGACCATGTCGGCGATCTCCGCGACGAGCTCCGGCTCGCCCGCAGCGGCCCCGAGACGCTCGAACTTCTGCCGGGCCTGCTCGAAGCTCAGCGGACGAGTCAGGAATCCTGCGTAGTCGCGCTTCTCCGCCGCGAGCACCGTCCCGTTCGTGAGGACGAGCCGCAGCCGGCAGGCATGCTCGGCCGGGAAGCGGGCGCTGAGGTCGTCCGCCGGGCGCACCTGGACGCGGCGGAGCAGCGCCTGGACGTCCGCCCGCACGATCCGCTCGGGCGCGAACTGCTCCGGCAGCACCTGGCCGTCGAGCAAGGCGACCGCGAGCAGGTAGGGAAGCGAGTGGTCGGCCTCCTCCTTGCTGCGGATCTCGGTTTTCGCTCCTTCCTCGCCGCCGCCGATGATGTCGTAGGCGACCTGGAAGGTGTCGAGCTCGATCCGCTCGACCTGGCCGGGATCGACGGCGTGCGCGGCGCGCAGCTCGAGCAGCGCCTCCAGGGCCGACTGCGAATGGATCTCGGCGTTGTAGCGCTTGAGAAACGTCCGCCGGACGCGCTCGAGGTCCTCCTGCTCCCAGTCGATCCCGACCGGCCGGCCGGCGACCGACTCCTCGAACCCCTTGTTGCCTTCGAAGACCTGCGGCGGCCCGGTGACTCCCTGCGCCGCGAGGAAGGCCGCCTCGAGCGCTCCGGCGCCGGCGAAGGGAGCGGCAAGCCCCTTCCAGTGGGACAGCGCCCCCGTGCGCGTCACGCGCAGGGCGTTGAGGGCGGTGCCGGCGATGGCGACCGCGTTCGCGATCCGCTCCTCGTCGAGCCGGAGCGCCTTGGCCACCCCGGCAGCCGCCGCATAGGCGAGCTGCGTGACGTGATCGAAGCCGCGGGCCCGCACCGGCGCTTCGTCGGAGAGGCGGCACTGCACCTGGTAGCTGACGGCGAGCGCCGTCAGCAGCTCCTGCCCGGAGGCGGACGCGTACTCGGCGGCCGCCAGGACGGGCGCGAGGTTGTCGCTGGGGTGGCAGGTCTCGCCAGGCGCGAAGTACGCGTCGTTGAAGTCGAGGTAGCGGACGAGCGCGCCGTTGTAGAGGGCAGCCCGGTCGGGACCGCTGCGGCCGCCGCCGATCAGCGTGCAGAGCGGGCGGCCCCCGAGCTCGTCGACCACGGCTCGCACTGCGCGGACGGGAGGCGCGCCGAGCGCCCCCAGCGCGCAACCCAGCGCGTCGAGCACCCGGATCTTCAGCTCGCCGACCGCGCCGTCGGAGAGGTCGCCGAACGAGCGTCCGGCGACGAAGCGGGCGAGCCGCTCGGCCTCGGTCATCGCCGGCCCGCTCGCAGCAGCTCGGCGAGCACGACCGCGTCGTTGTGCTCGGTGTCTCGCGCGGAGTAGACGAGCGTCAGCGTGCCCTGCCGGGCCCGGCGGCGCAGCTCGCGCAGCTTCTCCTCGTGGCCGGCGAGCTCGGCACGGTACCGGCGGCGGAACTCCTCGAAGCGGGCCGGGTCGTGACCGAACCAGCGGCGCAGCTCGCTGCTCGGCGCCAGCTCGCGCGCCCACTCGTCCAGCCGAGCCTCCTCCTTGGAGACGCCGCGCGGCCAGATCCGGTCGATCAGCACCCGGTAGCCGTCGGCCGGCTCCGGCGGCTCGTAGGCGCGCTTGATCCTGACGGCCACCGCCCCTACCCCCCAGTCGGCGCCCGCACGATCGCGACCGGGCACTCGGCGTGCTGGGAGACCTGCTGGCTCACCGAGCCCAGCAGGAGCCCTGCGAACCCACCGTGGCCTCGGGAGCCGACCACGAGCAGATCCGCGTCGCGGGACGCCTCGACGAGGACGCCGGCCGGACGGCCCTCGACGAGCCGCCGCTCGACCTCGACGCAGCTCGACGCGGGCACCGTCTCCTGCACCGTCTGCTCGAGCTGGCGCTCGGCGGCCTCGCGCAGCTCGCTCACGTCCACGTCGACGGCGGCCGCAGAGAAGCCGTCGAAGCCCGTTGCGGCGAGCGGGACCCCGTACTGCCAGGCGTGCACTACCCGCAGCCGAGCGTGGCGGAGCCTCGCCTCCTCGAATGCGAAGCGAAGCGCCGCCTTCGCGCCCTCGGAGTGGTCGACCCCGACCACGACCACAGGCGCCGAGCTCATCGCCCGCTCCTCACCCCCGAGGCCCCTTCCGGAGCTGGACGCAGGACGTTCGGGGGCTCCGGCCGGCTCCTCAGACGATCAGCCACCTTTGCCTCCTTCCGCTCGCTCTCGCCCACGGTAGCAGAACGGACCCTTCTCGATGTTTTCGCTGGTGTATAACATGGATATCACGACCGACGAGGAGGAAGCGCCATGACGTACGTGATCGCCGAGCCGTGCATCGACGTGAAGGATCGCTCCTGCGTGGACGTCTGCCCGGTGGACTGCATCCACGAGGTGGGCCGGATGCTCGTGATCGACCCGCAGGAGTGCATCGACTGCGGCGCGTGCGAGCCGGAATGCCCGGTCGAGGCGATCTTCCCGGAGGACGCGCTGCCGGACAAGTGGATCGAGTTCACCCGCATCAACGCCGCCCTGGAGGACGGAGCGGAGGCCGTCGACCGGCTCGTCGCCGACTACTGCGAGCGCACCGAGCTGCCGGCGATCGAGGGGTTCCGCTAGATGCGCCGGCTCGCGGTCTGCCCGCTCGCGGAGCTGGCGCCGGGCACGCTGCGGCTCCTGCGCGACGGCCCGCTCGGGATCGGCGTTTACAACCTCGACGGCGAGCTCTACGCGCTCGAGGATCGCTGCTCGCACGACGACGGCCCCCTCTGCGAAGGCGAGTTCGACGCCGACGAGGGTGTTGCCGTCTGCCCGCGCCACGGCGCTCGCTTCGACATCCGCAGCGGCCGGCCGCTCAGCCTGCCCGCCGTGCTGCCCGTCGCGACCTACCCAGTCCGGATCGTCGACGGCCAGGTCGTGGTCGAGCTCGAGACGGCCGCAGAAGTCGCATGACGGCGCCGAGCGAGCAGCTCTCGCCCGAGCAGCGCGTCGAGGCGCTCGCCGGCCTCGTCAACGAGGCGCTCAGGCTGCTGGCCGTCTCGCCGCTCGGCCTCGAGGAGGGCTGCCGGATCGCCGCCCGCGCCTGGTGGCTCGCCCGCCCGGTTGCGCCCGAGGCCGCCAACCGCCTCAACGCCACGCTGCACCGCCTGGCCAGAACGACACGACCGAAGGAGGCCCCGATGCCAGACAGCGAGAACACGCTCGACGTTCGCCGCGAGCCGCCGGCGCGCCGGCACGAGCTGATCTTCGCCACCTACCACGCGCTCGCAGACGGCGAGAGCTTCGTGCTCGTCAACGACCACGACCCCAAGCCGCTCTGGTACCAGTTCGAGGCCGAGCACGCGGGCGCGTACACCTGGGACTACCTCGAGCAGGGGCCCAGCGTCTGGCGGGTCCGGATCGGGAAGCCGCAGACCGGCGCTCTCGCGGCGTCCTGATCCTGGCGTGCGCGCGCTGCTCGTCGCGGCCGAGCTGCTCTCGGCCTCGGTCTGGCTGGGCGGCCTGGTGGCCATCCCGCTCGTGGGGCGCATCGTCCGCTCCCAGCTCGGACCGGCCGAGCGCGTGGCGTTCTTCCGCGCCCTCGGGCGGCGCTACCTCGCGCTGGGCGGCGGCTCGCTCGTCGTCGCGCTCGCGTGCGGCGCCGCCCTGCTGGCCCGCGGCGGCTGGACGGAGGCCAAGCTGGTCGCCGTCGCCCTCGCCTGCGCGCTGCTCGTCGCCGTCGGAGCCGGCGTCGTGCAGGCCCGCGCCCTCACCCGGGCGCGCCGCGCGGCGCTCGAGGCCGGAGACCCGGACGCAGGACAGCTCCGGCTGCGGGCGAGGGCGAGGGCGGCGGCTGCGCTGCGCGTCGCGATCGCCGCGCTCAGCGTCGCGCTCGTCGCGCTCGCGGCTCGGCTCGCCGGCTAGCCCTCGCGGCGGGGCGGCGCCGGGGTTCTCAGCCGCGGGCCAGGTGAGCGACGCACAGGTCGGGCCGCACGAACGGCTCGAGCTTCGTCGCCCGGGTCTTCGCCCCCAGCTCGGCCAGCCCGCCCTGGATCAGGCCGAGGTGGATCGGGCAGATGACGTCCTGGTGGGCGCGGGCGAGCTCGAGGAAGGGACAGGGCCGCATGAGGATGCGCCGCCGGCGGCCCGAGCGCTCCAGCCGCGGCTCGAAGCCGATCTCCGCGAGCAGGCCGAGCAGGCGTTCGACGGCCTCCTCGTCGCTGAGCTCGGCGTAGGGCGGTGGGGCCTCGACCAGGTAGCGCCCCCACGCCGCGCCGATCTCGACGAGCTGCTCGGCGGCAGCCGGCCCGAAGCGGGCGACGAGCCCGGTCAGGATCTCCGCCAGCAGCCGGTAGCGGCGCCCGCCTTCCTCGCTCGCGGCGGCGCTCGCCCGGTAGGCGACCCTCGGCCGGCCGCGCCCCGCCGGCGGCAGCGTCTCGGACTCCACCAGCCCCACCTCCGCCAGCGCGTTCAGATGCACCCGGACCGTGTTCACGTGCAGCCCCACCCGCTCGGCGAGCTGCCGAGCGTCGAGCGGCCCGTGGTCGGCGAGCTCGGCCAGGAGGCGAGCGCGGCTCGGGTCGGCGAGCGCGCGATGGCGGCGCAGCGCCTGCTCGTCGGCGACGGCCATCAGCCGTACACCCCGAGCAGGAACTTCGCGTCGTCGCTCATCCGCTCGGGCGACCAGGGCGGCTCGAAGACGAGCTCGACCTCGAGCGACTCCACGCCCTCGACCGTTGCGAGCGCCTCGCTGATGTCGCGCTCGATCACGGGGCCCAGGGGACAGCCGAGCGAGGTCAGCGTGTGCACCACCCGCACATGACCGCCCTCCCGCTCGATCGCGTAGACGAGCCCGAGCGAGACGATGTCGAGGCCGAGCTCGGGATCCTCGACGGTCGCGAGCGCCGAGCGCACCGCAGCGACCAGTGGATCACCGCCGCCTGAAAAACTCATACCGATAGTATAAAACGGTAGTGGCGATGGCCGCACGTCTCCGCTTCCCGTTGCTCGTGCTCGCGATCGCCTCGCTCGTCGCCGCGGTCTGGGCCGGGCTGCTGCGCCTCGGCTGGAGCCTGCCGCAGGGGCGGCCGAACCTCGCCGAGCTGCACGGGCCGCTGATGGTCTTCGGCTTCCTCGGAACGGTCGTCTCGCTCGAGCGCGCAGTCGCCCTGCGCCGCGCCTGGGGCTACCTCGCTCCCGCCGGCACGCTCGCCGGCGCCGCGCTTCTGCTCGCCGGCCTGCGCCAGGGGATCGGCGAGCTCGTGCTGCTCGCGGCCGGCTGCGTGCTCGTCGCCCTGTTCGTGCTGATCCTGCGCACGCAGACGACGGCCCCGGCCGCGACGCTGCTGCTCGGCGCGGTCGCCTGGGTGGTCGGCGACGCGCTCTGGCTGCACGGCGACCCGCTCGTCCAGGTCGTTCCCTGGTGGGCGGGATTCCTCGTGCTGACGATCGTCGGCGAGCGGCTCGAGCTGGCGGCGATGAGCCGCCTCACACGCAGCGGCCGTCTGCTCTTCCTCGCCTTGACCCTGCTCTTCCTGGCCGGTCTCGCGTGTACGGCGAGCGACGAGGAAACGGGGATCCGCCTGGCCGGCGCTGCGCTCGCCGGCTACGCCCTCTGGCTCGCCCGCTTCGACGTCGCCCGGCAGACGGTTCGCCGGGCGGGCCTGCCCCGCTTCGTCGCGCTCGCCCTGCTGCCCGGCTACGTCTGGCTGGGTGTCGGCGGCCTGCTCTGGCTGCGCGACGGGGCCGCGCTGGCCGGCTTCGTCCACGACGCCGAGCTGCACGCGATCTTCCTCGGCTTCGTGTTCTCGATGATCTTCGGGCATGCGCCGGTGATCTTCCCCGGCGTGCTCGGGGTCTCGATCCCCTACCGGCGGCCCTTCTACCTCCACCTCGGCCTGCTCCACGCCGGGCTGGCGCTGCGAGTCGGCGGCGACCTCGCCGGCAGCGCCACCGCCGCCCGCTGGGGCGGGCTGGTCAACGCGACCGCGATCGCGCTCTTCCTCGTGTCCACCCTCGCGTCCGCAGCACTCGCCCGTCGCAGCCGACGCGCGCGCGTCCGCGTCGTGCGGCGCGGCCACCCCGCAGGAGTCCGTCGCTGATGGAAGACCTCGCGCTCTTCTTCCACCTGCTCGGGGCGTTCGCGCTCGTCGCAGGCACGATCGTGGCCGGGGCGGCCTTCGAGAGCGCCCGCCGCAAGCGCGACCCGGCCGAGATCGCTCTCCTGCTCGGCCTCAGCCGGCTGGGCGTCGCGCTCGTCGGGTTCGGGACGGTACTCGTGGCCGGCTTCGGGCTCTGGCTCGTCCAGCTCGGCGACTGGGGCTACGGGGCCGCCTGGGTCGACGCCGCCGTCGGCCTGCTGGCGGCGACGCTCGTACTCGGCGCGCTCGGCGGCCAGGCGCCGAAGCGAGCCCGCAAGCTCGCGAGCCGGCTCGCGGCGCAGGGCGAGCCGGCGAGCGAGGAGCTACGGGCGCTGCTCGACCACCGGCCGACCCTGGCGGCCAACTACCTCTCCGCCCTGCTGCTGCTGGCGATCATCGCCGTGATGGTCTTCAAGCCAGGCGCACCACACGGCTAGGCAGGTAGCGGCGAGCGCGAGGCAAGGGCCGCGCCGGCGGAGCGCGACCGCCCCGTCAGCGAGCGGCGGCGAGGGCGCGCGGGAAGAGGATGTTGTTCTCCTCGTGCACGTGCTGGTGCAGGTCGAGCTCCAACCCGTGCAGGCCCTGGAGCAGGCTCCGGTGGGTGGCGCAGAGCGCCGTCTCGGGCGCGTAGTCGCCGGCCAGCTCGCGCAGGCGGCGCAGGTGGGCGCCCGTGCTGTCGTGGTCGTGCAGCAGCCGCTCGAGCAGCGCCCGCTCCAGGCCTCCCTCGGCCGCGAGCACCGGAAACAGCTCTCGCTCCTCCTCTGCGAGGTGGGCCTCGAGCTCAGCTCGCAGCCGTTCGAGCTCGGCGCGCAACGCGCGCAGGTCCGGCTGGACGGCGCCGTGCACCGATGCGACCCGGTCCGCCAGCTCGCTCAGGCGGGGTAGCTCCCAGCGCAGGCGGGCGTGGTGCTCCTCGACGATGTGCGTGCAGAGCACGGCCAGCGGCACGCGAGACCAGTCCGTCGACTCGACCGCGACCGGCTCTCCCTCGTGCTCGAGCACGACCGCGACCGTCGCCGCGTCGAGTCCCCGCTCGCGGCACGCCTCCCTCAGGCTCTGGCGACCGCCGCAGCAGTAGTCCAGCCCCAGTCGCTCGAGCGCCCGTGCGGCCGCAGGCCGGGTCAGAACCAGGTCGGCGAGGCTCTGGTCGAGGTCGACGCTCACGGCTTCCTCCTCCACTTATAGACGACTGTCATGGTGCAAAACAGTCTATACTGTCGTCGAGCCCAGCGCTCAGCGCCGATGTCGAAGCGAAGGAGATGAGTCGCATGCGCGAACTCCTGTTTCCGGTCGAGCTCGAATGGTCGGGGAGCGGTCGCGAAGGCGCGGGACGGATCGTCACCGACGACGTCGAGCTCGACCTGTCCACGCCCGACTCGATGGGCGGTCGAGGGGTCGGCACGAACCCGGAAGAGCTACTCGTCTGCGCCGTCGCCTCCTGCTATGCGGCCACCCTGTTCGGCGTCCTCCGCCGGGCCGGTCTGCCGGTCGCCTCGCTGAAGATCTCCGCCCGCGGGACGGTCAGCGGCTACCCGGAGCGGGCGCGCTTCGAGCGGATCGAGGTCTCGCCGACCATCGTCGGCGCCGATCCCGGCCGTCCGCGCGCCTACGAGCAGGCGGCCGCCGACGCCCACGACCGCTGCTTCATCGGCGGCACGATCGCCGGCGCCGTCGACTACCGAGTCGGCCGGGTCGCGATCTCCGGCGCCCGTGCGGCAGCCTGATGGCCAGACCTCGTCCCGCACGGCGACTGCGCGTCCGCGGCCGGCCGCGTGCGGCGGTCTCGCCGTCGCCGCAGGCGGAGGCCTCGGGATGAAGCTCACGCTCGAGCGAGACCGGCTGCGGTTCCGCGACGCGCTGCGGCGAGCCCGCGGCTTCGAGGTCTTCTTCTGGCCGGACGGCAGCCGCGGGCGCGTCGAGGCCGTGGTCAGCGGGCCGTACGAGTACTGGGCCGAAGCGCTGCTGGTCAGCCGTGACGGAAGCCGGCTGCGTCTACCCGTCGCCGAGGTACGCGAGCTCGACCCGGTCGGCCGGCTGCTGCTCGCCTCGCTGCCCCCGAGCAGCGCCTCGCCGACGGGCGCGCGAGTCCTCCGGCCCGCGGTCTTCTTCGACCTCGACCGGACGCTGTTGCGCGATCCGGAGGCGGCGACCGCGCTCTCGGCCGCCCCCGCGGACGAGACGAGCCCTCCCGAGCAGAAACCATCGCCGCGCCGGGAACGGCCGTCGCGGCAGGCGAGCCCGCTCGAGCTCGCGGCGTTCCACCGCGCCCGCGGCCAGCCCGTCTACCTCGTCTCGGCTAGCCGGCAGATGTTCGCGCAGAACCTCGCCGCCCGCCTCGGTCTCGACGGCGCGCTCTCCACCGCCACCTCGCGGGACGCCGCCGACGGGCCCCGGAGCAGCGCGACCCGGCCGCCTCTGGGCGTCGCCAAGGCCGACGCCGTCCGCACGCTCGCCGTCCGGGAGCGGCTCGACCTCGTCGCCTCGACCGCCTATGCCGACAGCTTCGCCGACCTCGCCCTGCTCGAGCTGGTGGGCCACCCCGTCGCGTTCAACCCCGACCGCCGGCTCCGCAAGGCCGCGTACGCCCGCGGGTGGCCGCTCCTGGAGCTCCGCCGGCGATGAGCCCCGGGCGCCGCCGTCGCTCGATCGACGAGCCAGTGAACCTCACGCGGATCGTCACGCGGGCCGGCGACGCCGGCCAGACCAGCCTGGCAGACGGGGCCCGGGTCGGAAAGGACAGCCTGCGCGTCGAGGCCTTCGGCAGCGTCGACGAGCTCAACGCCGCGATCGGGCTTGCCTTCGTGGCCCTGCCGACAGGCTCGCCGTTGCGACCCTGGTTGACCCGGATCCAGAACGAGCTCTTCGATCTCGGCGCCGACCTCGCCACGCCGTTCGCCGCGAGGGGGCGGTCGCGGCTGCGGGTCGAGGAGGACCAAGTCGCGGCGCTCGATGCGCTCTGCACGCAGCTCGTGGCCCGCCAGGAGCCCCTGCGCACGTTCCTGCTTCCCGGCGACTCCGAGGCGTCCGCCCGCCTGCACCTCGCGCGCACGATCTGCCGTCGCGCCGAGCGGCGCTCGGTCGCCCTTGCCCGGCGCGAGCAGATTAACCCGCAGGTCCTCGCCTACCTCAACCGGCTCGGCGACCTGCTCTTCATCGCCGCTCGCGCCGCCGACGCTGAGCGCCCCGAGCCGCCCCGGCGCTGGCGGCCCGGCGCCAGCACCCGGGCGCGCGCGGCGGAACGGATCCTTCCCGAGCCCCCGCCGGCGACGTGAGCAGGCCTCGCCTCCAGGTGGGCGTGCCCCTTCGTGGCGTCACCAGCTTCGGGATCGGCGGCCCGGCGCGCTTCTTCGCCGACGTCCGCTCGAGCGAGGAGCTCCGCGAGATGGCGCTCTGGGCGCGCCGGCAGGGCAGGCCCTACGTGATCCTCGGCTGCGGCTCGAACGTGCTCGTCGCCGACGAGGGCTATCCCGGCCTGGTGATCCGCAACGCCCGCGCCGAGCGGGTCGAGCTCCTTCCTCGGCAGCGCGTGCGCGCCGACAGCGGGGTCACGGTCGCCCGGCTGCTCGCGCTCGCCGTCGACCGCGGCTTGGGCGGGCTGGAGCATTTCGCCGGCATCCCGTCCACGCTCGGTGGCGCCCTCTGGCAGAACCTCCACTTCCTCGCGCCCGATCGCCGGCGAGGCGTCTTCCTGGGAGAGCTCGTGGAGGAAGCGACCGTGCTCGTCGGCGACCGGCTCGAGCGAGTCGACCGCGACTGGTTCCGCTTCGGCTACGACGCCAGCCGCCTGCGCGAGACGGACGCCGTCGTCCTCGACGCGACCTTGCGTCTCGCCCCGGCCGACCCGGAGCGCCTCCGGGCGACCGCCCGGGCCAACCTCGCCTGGCGGGCGCAGCGCCATCCGCCCGCGGCGGCGCGGCGCAGCGCCGGCTGCGTCTTCCGCAACCCCGACGGCGAGTCGGCGGCGCGCCTGATCGACGCCGCCGGCCTCAAAGGCGCCCGGGTCGGAGGGGCGTCGGTCTCGCGCCAGCACGCGAACTTCATCCTCAACGACGGCGGGGCCAGCGCCGCGGACGTCCGGGCGCTGATCCGCCTGGTCAGCGAGCGGGTCTACGCCACCACCGGGATCCAGCTCGAACCCGAGATCGCCTTCTGCCCGGCGCACGGCCCGGAGGACGGGCTCGGCAACGCCCGGACCCGCGCAGCGGCCAGCCGCCGAGCACGAGTGGAGGTCGCGTGAGCCTGCACTACGGGGAGCCGCAGGTCGCGATCGGCGCGCTGTTCGCCGCGTCGGCGGTGCTGCTCGCAGCAGCCTTCGTCCTGATCGGGATCGAGGCGGGCTCCGAGACCTCGGTCGAGCGGGTGCAGCGGGTCGGCTACTGGCTTCGCAAGCGCTGGCTCGCGGCGCTGCTCGCGCTCGGCGTGGTGGTCGTCGGCGTCTCGCTCTTCGACCTGCCCTACGGAGGCGGCGGCGCAGCCGGCCGGACGCTCGTCAAGGTGACCGGCGGGCAGTTCTTCTGGTCGCTCGTGCCGGACAGCGTCGCGGCAGGCGCACGAGTGCGCTTCGACGTCACCTCGATCGACGTCAACCACGGCTTCGGCCTCTACGACCCGCGCGGGCACCTGATCGGGTCGGTGCAGGCGATGCCGGGCTACCACAACACGCTCGACCTGACCCTCGACGAGCCCGGGACCTACCGTATCCGCTGCCTCGAGCTGTGCGGCGTCAACCACTCGACGATGGAGGCGACCTTCCAGGTGAGGAGCCGCTGATGGACGTCACGGCCGCGCCCGCACCCTCCCAGATCCTCCATCCACGGGCAGCGGGGTTCACGCTGCAGCCCCGCGCCGTCGAGCGCCGGGTCGGGCTGCTCTACGCGGGCAGTGGGCTCGCCCTGGTGCTGCTGATGGGCGTGCTCGGCCTGCTGATGCGCCTCACGCAGGCGACGGTGATCGGCCTCTCCCCGGCCTGGTTCTACCGGCTGCTGACCCTGCACGGAGCCGGGATGATCACCGGCGTCCTGCTCGTGATGATGGGCGCGCTGTGGTACGTCCTCCACCCGGCCGTCCCCCTCCGGGTCGGGCGGATGCTCGCCGCCTACTCGCTGGTCGTCGCCGGCGCCCTCTGCGCGCTGGTCGCGACCCTCGTCGGCGGCTTCGGAGCCGGCTGGACGTTCCTGCCGCCGCTTCCCTTCTACCCGGCCGGGCAGTGGTCGACCTGGTCGGAGAGCGTCTTCTTCGTCGGTAACCTGCTCGTCGGCGCCGGCTTCACCGTCTACTGCTTCGACGTGCTCGAGCAGACGACCGGCCGCTACGGCGGCCTCGCGCGAACGCTGGGCTGGGGGTTCCTGCGCGGTCGCGAGGAGACCGCCCCGCCGCCGCAGGCGATCGCCGCCACCGTCGTCGCGATCGACGGCCTGCTCTCGATGGCGGCAGGGACGGCGATCGTCGTCGGACTGCTCGGCCGCACCTACGACCACACCGTCGGCGTCGACGCCCTGGTGGCCAAGAACCTCGTCTACTTCTTCGGCCACTCGATCGCCAACCTCGTCATCTACCTCGCCGCCGGCGCGATCTACGTGCTCATTCCCCGCTACGCCGGCCGCCCCTACGAGACGAGCAAGGTCTTCGTGGCCGGCTGGGCCGGCTCGCTCGTCTTCATCGCCACCGCCTACTCCCACCACCTGTACATGGACTTCGTCCAGCCCACCTGGGCGCAGGTGATCTCCGAGGTCGCCTCCTACGGGGCGCTCGTCCCGGTGGCGGTGGTGACGATCTACTCGATGGCGATGCTCGTCTGGGGCTCGCGCTATCGCTGGACGCTGGCCTCGCTCCTGCTCTACGTCGGCCTGGCCGGCTGGGCGATCGGCGGGATCGGCGCCGTCATCGACTCGCTCATCCCGATCAACTTCCGCTTCCACAACACGGACTGGGTGGTGGCCCATTTCCACACCTACCTGATCCTCTGCGTGGTCGTCTGGTGCTTCGCCTTCCTCGCCCACCTGCTCGAGCGAGACGCCGACCGCACCGTCCCGGTCGCCGGCCGCGTCTGGACGGTCGGGCTGATCCTCGTGGGCGGCTACGGCCTCACCGGCACCTGGTTCCTGGCCGGCGTGCTCGGGGTGCCGCGCCGTTACGCGATCCAGCCGCCGGGCACGGCCGGCTACAGCCTTGCCGGCGCGATCTTCGCGCTCCTGCTCGCCGTCGGCTTCGGCTCGCTCTGCCTGCAGCTCGTACCGCTCGCGCGCGCCGCGTGGGAGCGCCGTCACTACGCGCTCGTCGCGTACACGGAAGCCTGGACGGGGAGCCGCTACCTGCTGCGGGTGAGCCGGCCCGCCGAGGAGCCGCCAGCGGCGGCGGAGACCACGCTGCGGGCGGGCCTGCCACTCGCGAGCCCGGCCCAGCTCGCGCTCGGCGTCGCCGCCTGCGTCGTCGGGCTGGCCGCGTTCTTCCCGCCGATCGTCGAGGCCTCCGAGACGAGCGTCCGCTACCACCACCTCGACCACGCCGGCCAGTTCGTGCTGGGCGTCGCGCTCGGCCTCGTCCTGGGCTCGCTGCCAGCCGTCTCGCGCCGCCTCGGCGAGCGCCCGGCCGCCGGCCTGACCGCCGTGATCGGAGCGCCGACGCTGATGCTGCTCGTCATGGTCCCTCGCTTCTACGAGCCGCTCGAGCGCCACCCCGCCGAGCACGCCCTCTACCACGTCGCGATGGCGATGCTCGGCCTCGTCGCCGGCGCCGGGGCCACCCGGCTCGGTCGCGTCAGCGGCCGGCTGGCCGCGCTCCTCGCCGTCGGCATGGCCGTCATGTTCGCCGCCGCCATGCAATGAGCGAGGACGCGCGATGACCGAGCCGACCACGGGCCCCAGGAACGGCGACGGCCTCGGCCGCTGGCTCGTCGGCGGCCTCGCCGCCGGCGCCATCGTCCTCGCTCTGCTGATCGCCGCCTACGCCATCGGCTACCACCGCGGCGAGCGACACGCCCGCACCGCCGCTCCGCCGGCAGCCACCGCCCCGGCGACGACCCAGACCCAGCCGAGCTCGACCACGTCCCCGCCCGCGACGACGGCCACGACCGTGCCGCCAGCGACCGGCGCCGTTCCGACCACGCCTGCGCTCGTCGCCCGCGGCATGACCCTCTACTCCAGCGACGGCTGCTCCGCCTGCCACTCGCTCGACGGCAGCCCCGGCGTCGGCCCCAGCTTCAAGGGCCTCGCCGGCAGCGCGGTCAAGCTCGCGAACGGCCAGACCGTCGTCGCCGACGACGCGTACCTCGCGCGCTCGATCCGCGACCCGGACGCGCAGATCGTGGCGGGCTACCGCTCCGGCGTCATGCCAGCCGCGATCGCGCCCTACGACCTGGCGGCCAAGCCCGCGGATATCCGCGCGCTCGTCGCGTTCATCGACGCCCACAAGTAGCCCTGCCGTGCAGCCGCCGGTCGGCGCGCCGGGCCCTGCGGGGCTGCCGGGGCGCGCCGACGCGCCCCGGCTCCGCGCGAGCGGTGGCGGAACGCGCTGCCCGGTCTCCTCTGGTTGCGCGGCAGCCGGTGCTCCGTCCGCTCGGGCGTGAGCGTCGCCGCGGTCACGCCTTCGCGCCATCGGCTCCGCACCGCATTCCGGCGCGGCCGCGACCCCACGTTCGCGGCCTCCGCCAAGATGGAGCCCCGGCCCGATTGCCTGCGCCGTTCCGGCGCGCGACGCTGGCGCCACCCCTGGCGGCACGCGAACGCGAGCAAGGAGGTGCTGGATGTGGGACGAGACGGTGATCACGCCCGAGGGCCTCGAACGGCTGCGGCAGGAGCTCGAACGGTTGACGACCGAGGGGCGCCGCGAGATCGCCTACCGGCTCCGGCAGGCGGTCGGAAACGAGGCGAACCCCGCAGAGAACGGCGACTACCTCGACGCACGCGAGGACCAGGCGTTGCTCGAGCACAGGATCGCGCTGCTGGAGCAGCAGCTGCGCTCCGCGCGAGTGGTGGAGCCCCAGCTCGGCAACGGGCGGATCGACGTCGGCGAGCGCGTCTGGCTGCGCGACCTGGCCTCGGGCGACCAGCTCGAGCTCGAGCTGGTCGGCCCGCTCGAAGCCGACCCGGCGACGGGACGGGTCTCGGTCGCCGCTCCCCTCGGACGGGCGATCCACGGCCTGCGCGCCGGCGACGTCGCCGAGGTCGAGGCGCCGCGCGGCCGGCGACGCCTCGAAGTGCTCGCGGTCGAGGCGCCCGCCCGCTCCGGAACCGGGTAAGCGGCAGTGCGCCGCGTGCACGCCGAGCTGTCGTTCCGACGCCCCGCTGGGCCCGTGCGCGGCGGACAGCCGATCTTCGTCTCCATCGCCGAGCGGCGGCGACCGCTCGGGCCGCTGGCCGGCGCGGCCGCGGCGGCTGCAGGGCTGGTCGCGCTCGCCTTCGGCCAGCCGATCGCCGCCGCGTTCCTGCTCGCCGCCGGGGCGCTCGGCGTCGGTGCCCGACTCGTGCCGCACCGGCGGCGCTCGCGGGGCGCGCCGCGGCCTGCTCGGGCGCTCGAGCCGCAGCGCTCACCCCGCCGTCCCGCTGGGCCCGCCGATCCGGGACAGCCCGCCCCCGGACGGAGCGCCGGGAGCGGGCTGCCCGCCCAGGTGGCGCGTCAGCGGCGCAGGTAGGCGTTCGTGAAGTAGCGCGAGGGCGGGAGCGGCTTCGACAGGAGGCCGACCGACTTGAGGGCGTGCGCCACCTCCCGCCACTCCGAGGCGCGCTGCACGAGCAGCGAGCTCGGCTTGCCCAGGGCGGGGATCGTCGCCTTCCAGCCGGCGAGGCTGTACTTCAGGCCGCCGCCGATCTTCGGATAGGCGGCCAGGTAGTCCCGCACAGCCGCCGCCGGATGGGCGATCGACCAGAGGAACGCCTTCCGGGTCGCGGAGAGGAACGCCCTCGCTTCGGCGCCGTGCTGCTTGAGCCACGAGCTCAGGGCCGTGTAGACCCAGATCGGGACGTTGGGAGCGCCGAACGTGGTCGCCAGCAGCACGCTGGGGCGCTTGCCGGTCGCGCTCTCGACCTGCGCGATGGCGTAGTTGACCGTGTTCGTGGCCAGGTCGATCTTCCCGGCGAGCAGCGGCGCGATGTCGTCGCTGGAGAAGATCGGCTGGCGGATCTGGCTGGCCGTGACGTGGCCCGCGCGCAGCACGTACGGCATCATCGCCTTCGTCCACGAATCGGTGAAGATCCCGATCGACTTGCCCTTGATCTTGTGGATGTCGATCTTCTTGCCGGGCGGGGCGACGAGGCCCCAGTTGTTCTCCTGCGAGTAGTTCGCGATCGACTTCACGTCGATCCCCGC
>Ga0209061_1003088_pt1 | contig 18911 bp, 15 predicted proteins | sample Coa_R1_10_FD_187157 | JGI IMG/M metagenome (GOLD analysis project Ga0209061, IMG submission 187157) | Surface soil microbial communities from Centralia Pennsylvania, which are recovering from an underground coalmine fire - Coalmine... | ecosystem: Environmental > Terrestrial > Soil >...
CCCAGCGGCGGCTGGCCCTGGCCGCGTGCATCTGGCACAACTGGCGCACCGGCGCCGCAGACAAGCGGTCCCTGATCGCCTATGACCACTGAATCCATAAGGAATCACTCATCTAGAGGACGCGAGACGCCACGTCGGCGCTCATGCCCGGGGTTTTGGCACAGCACAGGGGTGCTCTCCGGGGAAGCGGGGGTGCCGCCCAGGCTTGCGCGGCAGGGTGCGTATGATCGATGCAGAAGTGATCACGATCGATAAATACTTGACAGAAGACTGAAATAACTGGCCAGAAGACCGGAATAACTGGCGTAGACCGGCCAGTACAGAGCAGTAAGCCATTGCGTTCTGCGCGATTCCGGGATGGGATGGACCAAGAGCGGTGGTGCGCCGGTGGCGGCGCCCCGCACACACGAGGAGCGCCATGCTGCCGACCCGCAAGCTCGCCCTACCTCGACGGGCGATCACGCTGATCGCCCTGGCGGCGCTCGGCCTGGCTGTGGCCGGCCTGCCCGCACGGGGGGGCACGGCCAGCGGCCCTGCCGCGGCGGCGCCCGCAGCGGCCACCGGCGCGGCGCGGCCTGTGCCGGCGGTCGCCCGCGCACCTGCCATCCCCCTGCAGTCTCCGTCGCCGCTGCCCATCGCCCAGTGCCTGGCCGAGGTCAAGCTCCGCTGCTACACCCCCCTGCAGTACCGGGCCGCCTACGACCTGAACCCCCTGTACAAGGCGGGCGTCACCGGCAAGGGCCGGACGATCGTGATCGTCGACTCGTTCGGGTCGCCGACGATCCGCCATGACCTGGCAGCCTTCGACAGGCAGTGGGGTTTCCCCAACCCGGTACTCGACATCGTCAAGGTGGGGAAGCTCCCCGCCTTCAACCCGAACAACGCGGTGATGGACGGCTGGGCCGAGGAGACCACGCTCGACGTGGAGTACGCACATACGGTCGCGCCGGGCGCCCGCATCGTGCTCGTCGAGACGCCCGTCGCAGAGGAGGAGGGCGTGACGGGCTTCCCGCCGATGATGACCGCGCTGAAGACGCTCATCGGCAAGGGGACCGGCGACGTGATCTCGATGAGCTTCGGCGCGACGGAGAACACGTTCCCCGGCTTCGCGAAGGGCAACTACTCCAGCCTGCTGAACCTTCGCTACGCCTTCACGGACGCCGCGCGCCACGGCGTCACGGTCGTCGCGGCGGCGGGCGACACCGGCGCCACCGGCGACGAACCCGATGGCACCACGCTCTACCCTTACCGCACCGATTCCTGGCCGTCGACGGACCCGCTGGTCACCTCGGTGGGCGGGACCGAGCTCTTCCTCACCCAGAACGGCGCGCGGACGCAGCCCGACCAGGTGTGGAACGACGGCTACGGCGCGGGCGGCGGCGGGGTGTCCGCCATCTTCGGCCGCCCCGCATTCCAGGACGGCGTGCGCGGCGTGGTGGGCGGCCACCGGGGCACGCCGGACATCTCGATGTCCGGCGCCGTCAACGGCGGCGGCTGGGTGTACGAGTCGTTCGAGCCCACCGGGCCGGGCTGGGAGATCTTCGGCGGCACCAGCGAGGCCACCCCGATGTTCGCCGGCATCGTGGCGCTCGCCGACCAGATGGCGGGCCGCCGCCTCGGCGACATCAACCCCGCGCTGTACGCGCTCGGCGGGCTGAGCCGGGTCAGGAGCTTCTCGGGCCGTACGGGGATCATCGACATCATCAGGGGCAGCAACTCCTTCGGCGGCGTCACCGGGTACTCCGCGGCCCCCGGCTACGATCTGGCCAGCGGCTGGGGGACCATCGACGCGGCCCGGTTCGTCCCCGCGCTCGCGAGCCTGGCCGGCCGTCCCTAAGCGCACCCCCATACCGGCCACGTCACGCCCAGTCCCGTCGGTGCTCGCGTTACCCGCCAGTTCTTGCGTGGTCCCTCGCCGCCACCTGCGCCGGCCACTCGCACCGGCCCACAGGGCCCGTGCTCGCTGAGCCGGCGGGCGGGCAACGCTCCCGGCCCGTCCGGCATGGCCAGGGCCTTGGGATACCGAACGGGATCGTGGTTCCCCGGCCGGCGAGCACGGTGAGCGCCGCGTGAGGGCCGTGAGCGTTAGGGGAACCTCCGGTAAAGCACAGCACACGGCGAGTAGGGTGGGGACCCGTGCCTGACGCTACCGCGACATCCAGTAATCTCCCCGGCCCCGGCAGCTCTCCCGCGCCTGGCGCGGCCAAGCGCCTCGCCTGGCTGGACGCGCTGCGCGGGGTCGCGGCGCTGTGCGTGGTCTTCGACCACCTGGGCTACTACGTGCTGCAGCATGCCAGGCACCTCGTGTACCAGTGGTTCGACCCGGGGACCTACGGCGTCTTCGTCTTCTTCCTCGTCAGCGGCTACATCGTGCCCGCCTCCCTGGAGCGCAAGGGCAGCGTCCGCACCTTCTGGGTGAGCCGGGTGTTCCGGCTGTACCCGCTGTACCTGACCGCCATGGGAGGCGCGGCCGTCCTCAGCCTGGCCGGCCTGGACTCGCTGCGCGGCGCCGCCCAGGACCCGGAGACCTCTGGACTCGGGTCCATCCTGATGCTGTCCAACGTGCTCGGCGTGCCGAACGCCATCAACGTCATCTGGACGCTCTCCTATGAGATGGCTTTCTACCTGCTGCTCACCGCGCTGTTCACCGGCGGCGTGCACCGGCGCAGCAGCAGGTACGCGCTCGGCTTCGCAGTTGCGGCGGTGGCGCTCGGCGGGGCACTGCCGATGACCGCCCTGTCCGGCGGTTTCCTCGGGACGAGGCTCGTCGCGCAGATCGCCGACCTGCTCATCGCCGGCGGCATCGCGCTCGCGGTGACCAGGTACCGGATACCGAAGCTCGTGGGTGCCGGGCTCGCCGGCGGCACCGCCATGGTGCTCGTCGCCGTCAACGGGCAGTACATCGAGCCGTGGGAGGCGTTCACCATCCTGGCGCTGATGTTCACCGGCACCGTGGCGTACCGGGCAGAGCACGGCGACCTGTCCAGGCCGCGGGCTGCCGCGCTCGCGGTGGCGGTGTTCGCCCTGTGCATCGCGGCCGGGCTGTGGCACAGCCACGCCTGGGGCATCTCCGCGGGCGCCGAAGTGCAGTGGGAACGCCGGTGGGTCAGCTCGCTGGCGCTCGCGGGGGTCACGTTCGCGGTGGGCATGGCATGCCGGCACAAGAAGGTGCCGTCGTTCCTCGCGTGGCTCGGGCTCATCAGCTATTCGGTCTACCTGCTGCATCCGCTGCTGATCTCGCTCTACTACCACACTCCGGGGACGCGCGGCCCGCACCCGTTCCCCGTTCAGGTGCTGATGGCTGCCGCGTTCCTTGCCGCCGTGCTTGCCTGCAGCGCGGTGACGCACCGGTTCATCGAGGCGCCGATGCAGCGGCAGGGCAGGAAGCTGGCCGCGTGCCTTGACCGGTGGTTCGGGCCTGAGCGGGTGCCGGAGCCGGTGCGGCACGCTCCGGCGGAGGCCACGACCAGGTAGCAGCGGGCCCCCGCCGGGGATCCCTCGCCGGGGGACCCTGCAAGGCCCTGCGTGCGGGTACTCCAGTCCCGGTTCGGGACAGCCCTGCCGTCTCCCCTGGCCAGGGGCTTGTGCGCTACGTGCCATCAACGGGACGTTACGTAGTAGCACGAGGTCACAGCCATCCGGAGGCTCGCCCGTACACCAAACCCGGATAGCAGTACCGGATACCCCGGCGTGACCGTAACGTCCTGTCGCGATGCTGCTGACCTGGCAAACGGGACCCACAGGGGCGGGGAACCTCTGCTGGGACAGCCCGGGATCTGCCGCAGGCAGAAAACCCTCTGCCCGCGGCCCTGTGACCAGGGCAGACGTGTTCGGTCCGGGAAGGTCACGTAACGTCGGATTACCAGCGGAGGATGTCGGCGCGGAACTGATCCGCCCCGGTGCCCGCGGCCTGGTCCTGTTCCGTGCCCTGGCCTCCTCCCCGGCCGGGCCCTCCGTGCCCGGTTCCCCGTCCCCGTCCCCGTCCCCGTCCTCGTCCTCGTCCCGGGCGTTCGCGGCGAGCGGCAGGGTGATGCGGAACGCCGCGCCCTGTCCTGGCGCGGACCGCACGGTGGCGGTGCCGCCGTGCGCGGCGACCAGCGCGTTCACGATCGCGAGGCCGAGCCCGCTGCCGCCGGTTTTCCTCGCCCGTGCCTTGTCGGCCCGGTAGAACCGCTCGAAGACCCGGGTGGCCTGCTCGGGCGTGAGCCCGGGGCCCTGGTCTGCCACCTCAAGGAACACGGCGGGGACGGGGCCCGCGTGCCCTGCGTGACCAGCGGGGGCCGGGAAGGCCGCGGGGCCTGCGGCGGGAACCGGGCCGGCGGGTGTGCCGGGGGTGAGGGTCGCGGAGCCGACGCGCACGTCGATCGGGCTTCCTTCGGGCGTGTACTTCAGCGCGTTGCTCATCAGGTTGCCGACGACCTGCCGCAGCCGGACCTCGTCCCCCTCGACACCGAACGCGGCGCCGCGCTCGACGTCGAGGCGCACCGGCCGCCCGGGCGCGATCATCCTGGTGTCCTGCACGGCGTCGGCGGCCAGCACCAGCATGTCCACGGGCTGCCGGTCCAGCGGGCGCTGCTGGTCGAGCCGGGCGAGCAGCAGCAGGTCCTCGACGAGCACGCCCATCCTGGCGGCCTCCTCCTCGACCCGCTGCATGATCCTGTCGAGTTCCTCCGGCGTCAGGCTCCCAGGGTTTCCTGGGCCGGCAGGGGCGGTCCCGGTCCCCCCCCGGGCCGCGGCGCTGTCCGGTGCGGCGGGGCTGTCCTGGGCCGTGGCCCCGCCGGGGGGCGCTGCCCCGCTCCGTGCCGCGGACCCGTCCCGTGCCGTGACGCCACGGCCCGCCAGCGCGGCGGCCCCCTGGCCGCGCGCCCCGGCGTCCTGCCCCTCCCGGCCGGGCGGCCCGCCGTTCAGCCCTGCCGGGCCGCGGCGCTGGCGGTAGTACTCGGCGAAGCCGCGCAGGGCGGTCAGCGGCGTGCGCAGCTCGTGGCCGGCGTCGGCGATGAACTGCCGCATCCGCTCCTCGGACTGCCGGGCAGCGGCCTCTGACTCCTGCCTGGCACGGTACCCCGCCTCGATCTGGGCCAGCATCGCGTTGATCGAGCGGCCGAGGCTGCCGATCTCGGTGCGCGGGTCGTGGTCGGGAACCCGCCTGTCCAGGTGGCCTGCGGCGATCTGTCCCGCCGTCTCCTCGATCTCGTCGAGCGGCCGGAGGTTGGCCCGCACCACCGCGGCGCCGGCCATCGCCAGGACGACGAGGACGACAACGCTCACGACCGCGTCGATATTGGACAGGCGCCCGATCGTCCTGTAAATGCTGCTCACGTCGATCCCGACGATCACGGTGCCGAACTCGGGAGAACCCGGGTTCATGGACGGGTACGGGACCTGAAAGGCGATGACCCGCCAGTGGCCGTTGCCGGACTGGGCGGGCACGGTCGTCGGTTGCTCCTGGTTGGCGCGGAGCCATGACGTGATGCCCGCCGGCAGGTCGGGGCCGGAGATCCGCGGCGCCGACGGGCCGAGGGACGGGTAGCCGGGCGAGGAGGGCACCACAAGGCGGTGGAGGGTCCCATCCGCGGCGAGCCATGACACCGACGTCTGCGCCTCGGTAACCGGCCAGCCGGATGGGTCAGCCAGGTAGTCGTACACGCCCTTCGTTGCCTGGTGCTCCTCATACTGGCTCTGCAGCGTCTGGTCGACCTGGCCGATCAGGTACCCGCGCAGGAACGAGATGCCCGCAAAGCCCATCACGGCGAGCGCGACAGCGACCAGCGCGAGAACGGCGGTGATGAGCTTGACCCGCAGCGGCATCCGGTCGGCGAGCTTCCTCACGGCGTTCCAGAGCCGGGCGGGGCCCGATGTCAGGGACATGGGCGCCGTGGACATGAGGGGCACGCTGCCTAGCTGGACGGGAGCCTCAGCACGTAGCCGACGCCGCGGAGGGTGTGGATCAGCCGGGGCTCGATCGTGTCGATCTTGCGCCGCAGCACGGACACGTACGACTCCACGATGCCGGTGTCGCCGCGGAAGTCATAGTCCCAGACGTGGTCGAGGATCTGCATCTTGGACAGGACCCGGTTCGCGTTGCTCATGAAGTAGCGCAGGAGCTTGAACTCGGTGGGGGAGAGCTGGACCTGCTTGCCGCCCCGCCACACCTCATGGCTCTCCTCGTCGAGTTCGAGGTCGGCGAACTTCAGCCGGGGCGCGGGCGCGCCCGCGTCACCGCGGGTGCGCCGCAGCACGGCCCGGATCCTGGCGATCACCTCCTCGAGACTGAACGGCTTGGTGACGTAGTCGTCGCCGCCGAGGGTCAGGCCGCGGATCTTGTCCTCGGTGGCGTCGCGCGCCGTCAGGAACACCACGGGGATGCGCGTACCGCCGCCCCGCAGCCGCCGCACGACATCGAACCCGTCCATGTCGGGAAGCATCACGTCGAGGACGATGAGGTCAGGGCGGTGCCGCTGGGCCGCCTGCACCGCCTCCGTGCCCGCCGCCGCGGTCACCACGTCGAAACCGGCGTAGCGGAGGCTGGCGGAGAGCAGCTCGAGGATGTTGGGCTCGTCCTCGACCACGAGCAGCCGGGTGTCCGGTCGCTGCCGCTCATCGCTGGTCAGCATGTCCATGCCCCGCATTGTCGCCCGTCATGCTGAGGGAAACCTGAACGTGTGCTGGAGACAGGCTCCCCGCCTGCCAGTTTATGTGCTGAATCAGCGGCCCGAGCCGTCCCGGGCGTGCAGCCACTCCGCGATGGCCGCGTGCCGGGAGTCCACCCCCAGCTTGGCGTAGATCCGGTTCACATGGTTCTTCACTGTTTTCTCGGCAAGGAACAGGCGGGCGGCGATTTCACCGTTGGTCCGGCCCGCGGCAATGAGGGACATGACCTCAGCCTCGCGGGCGGACAATCCCAGATCCGGGGCAGCATCAGCCGGCCCGGCGGCGGTGAGGTCTCCGGAAGGCGATTCGCCCGCGTTCATGCGACCTCCGGCTAGCAGCCCTCAATGCCTGTCTCCTCACAGGAGGCTACCAAATCGGGCATGGCCGGAAAATACCCCGGCGATTTTTTCCGGCGAAGCGGCATAAAACGATTCGCCCTCGCCCTATCCGACCTTCGATCCGGTGACGAGGTCCGCTGGCGGCTGCGTGTCGCTGTTCAGGTCGTGGAAGAGCTGCAGCGCCTTGCCGCGATCCCACAGCACCGCGTCGCCTGCCGCCGTGGGGTAGTTGGCATGCGCGATGGGGACGGTGGTGGTCTCCGGGTTCCGCAGCGCGAACGCCACCTTGATGAGCTGGTAGAGCTGCGTGCCCTGGTCGACCTGGAGGGCCGAGGCGGCACCCTCGGCGGCCGGGATGATGGCGAACGGGTTGATCAGGGTGCCAGGGGACGTCACCTTGCTGAGCAGGGCCTTGAGCATCACTCGCTGGTCCTGGATGCGCTGCAGGTCCTCGGTGGCGAAGCTGTGCCGGTCCCGCACGAAGGACAGCGCCTCGTCGCCGTTGAGGGTCTGGCAGCCGGCCTTCAGGTTCAGGCCGGAGGCCTTGTCCTTCAGCGGCGCGGGGATGCACATGTTCACGCCGCCCACGTCGTTGACCACGCCGACGAGGCCGCCGAGCCCGATGCCCATGTAGTGGCTGATGTACAGGCCGGTGACGTCCTGCACGGTCTGTGCGAGCAGCGCGGGACCGCCGATGTCGTACGCGGCGTTGATCTTACTGTCTCCGTGACCGGGGATCGGCACGTAGGAGTCGCGGGGGATGCTGACGAGCACGGGCCTGGTGCCGTTGGCGGGGATGTGCAGCACCATGATCGTATCCGAGCGGTGCCCGGCGATGCCGTGGCCGAGCGAGAGCTGGTTCAGCTGCTGCCCGGTCAGGCCTTGCCGGCTGTCCGAGCCGGTGAGCAGCCAGTTCTGCCCAGCCCCCGGCGCGGGCCGGCCCGGGTAGCCGGACAGTACGCTGATCCGGGTCAGCTTCGAGTTCAGGTAGACGTAGAAGCCGGCGCCCGCCACGATGATGAGGATGATGAGGGCGGCGATGCCCTGGGCGACCCGCTTCGGGCGGAGCCCGCGGCGCCGCGGCTGGAGCCCCCAGTCTCCCGGCGGCCGGGGCGGTGCGCCCCGGCCGGGTGCCCCGCGGCCGGGCGCGGAGCGGAGCGGGGGCTGCTCGGGCCAGTTCCCTGCGCTTCCCGGCGGATACCTCCGTGTCCGTCCCCCGGGATACCGGGCGGTGAGATCGTCGGGCGCGTTGCCCGCGCCGCCCCAGCCATGCGGGCGCAGCCGTTCTTTGCGGTACCAGCCCTCCGGCCAGTCGTTCATGCAGCCCTCCGGGGAGATGGCGCCCATACCGCGATGGGCGGGGAACATCACGGCAGCACCTCACCATACCCGTGGTTGTGCGGCGGGTGCGCCAGATCACGTCGCCGCCGCCGGACATCGTCCCTGCTGCGGCGCCCTGGCCGCGGCGCCCCGCCTGGAACGGGCGCGCAGCCGGCCCTCCCGCCATGCGTACTCCAGGAAACACGGGGCATCACAATTGGCATGGCCCTGGGAGCGTTCTTCTTCAGGGCGGCCGGCGGGTACGGGCCGCGTTTTTCTTCGGGCCGGTTAACGGGTACGGGCCGGCCGGGCCCGTTCCCGGAGAACGCGAACCATGCAGCAAGCACTCAGCCGGCGGCCTGCACCTGGCAGGCCGCGTCGCTGGAACGTGGGGAGGAATATGGTGGACAAGAGCGAGTTCATTGAGCGGCTCAACGCCGACCTCGGCACCGAGTACCAGTCAATCATCCAGTACGTGCAGCACATCGCCACCATCAAGGGGGCGGAATACGGCAGCATCGTGGCGGAACTGGGTAACCACCTGGCCCAGGAACTCGAGCACGCCAAGACCCTCGCCACGCAGATCGATTTCCTCGGCGGGACGCCCACGGTGCAGGTGCCGCCGGTTCCCGACTGCCCGGACGGGGCGGCCGCCCTCCGGGCGGACCTGGATCTGGAGGAGCGCCAGCTCCAGCGCTACCGCGACCGCGTGGCGGAAGCGGACGGCCTGGGCCTGCCCGACGTGGCCGAGGCGCTGCGCCCCCTGCTGCAGCAGACCCAGGACCACGTCAGCGAACTGCGCGCCGCGCTCGGCACATGAGCTGAATGCAGGATCGCCGTCCAGGTCCCCGGCCGTATCGCGATCGCCTGCCGCCCCGCTGCCAGCAGCCGGGAACGGTCTTCTGGCAGGCGGGCGGGCTGCCCGCCTGGGCGGCACCCAGCCGGGCGGGCAGCCCGTTGCCTCCTGTTGCGCAGGGAACCCCGGGTGTGTTAGCACTCTGTACCGGCGAATGCTAACAATGCTCGCTGGCCGTTTCCGCGTTGCTCACCTGCCGGGGTAAGGAGGACATGGCGTGAGCAGGGTGTTTTCTGTCCGGGCTGCTGGAGTGGGTGATTCTCGCCGGGATGGCCCGTCAGGGGCGGGCGAGGGTCCCGGAGGCCTGCCGCCGGTGCGGCGGCTGCGGGTGGCACTGGTCGCGCCGCCGTATTTCGACGTGCCGCCCGCCGGGTACGGCGGCGTGGAGGCGATGGTGGCGGACCTGGCCGACGCGCTGGTTGCCCGGGGGCATTCGGTGACGCTCATAGGTGCCGGGCGGGCGGGAACGGCTGCGGCGTTCGTGCCGGTGTGGGACCGCACCGTCCCCGAGCGGCTGGGTGAGCCGTTCCCCGAGGTGATGCATGCGGCGGCCAGCCGCCGGGCGGTCGAGTGGCTGGCCCGGGAGGCCGGCCTGGATGTGGTGCATGATCATACGCTCGCCGGTCCGCTGAATGCGCCCGCCTACGCGGCGCTGGGGGTGCCGACCGTGGTCACCGTGCACGGACCGGTCACCGGCGACCTGCGCGGCTACTACCGGGCGCTGGGCGACGACGCGCACCTGGTGGCGATCAGCGGCCGGCAGCGCGAGCTGGCGCCCGAGCTGAACTGGCTGGCGACCGTGCACAACGCCCTGCGGGTGGAGGACTGGCCGTTCCGGGCCCGCAAGCAGGACTACGCGCTGTTCCTCGGCCGGTTCTGCCCGGACAAGGCGCCCCACCTGGCGCTGGATGCCGCGCACGCCGCAGGCGTGCCGCTGGTCCTGGCGGGCAAGTGCGCCGAGCCGGCGGAGAAAGAATACTTCGAGGCTGCGGTGCGGCCCCGTCTGACCGCGGCCGACCATGTTTTCGGGGTGGCCGACGCGCGCGCGAAGCGGGAACTGCTGGCCGGGGCGCGCTGCCTGCTGTTCCCGGTGTGCTGGGAGGAGCCGTTCGGGATGGTGATGATCGAGGCGATGGCCTGCGGCACGCCCGTGGTCGCGCTGCGCGCCGGGGCGGTTCCCGAGGTCGTCGCCGACCGGGTGACCGGCCTGATCTGCGACACGCCGGACGAGCTGGCCCCGGCCCTGGGCAAGGTGCGCGACATCGACCCGGCGGCCTGCCGGGCACATGTTGCCCGCCACTTCAGTGCGGGCAGCCTCGCGGAAGGGTACGAGGCCGCCTACCGTCACGCGATGGCACGCACCCGCACCGGCCGGGCCGCCGCCGGCGGCGCGCCCGGGGCCGCCGACAGCGCGCTGGAGGTGCTGCGCCGTGACTATCCCGCCCTGGACCGCGAGCTCGACAGGACATATGAGCAGCGGCGGCCCGGCGCGGTCATTCACCGCGCCGGCGAGGCCGCGCGTGCTGACCTGCCGGGCGGGACAACGGCACAGGCCGGAGCCCCGGGAACCGCAGCCTAGATCCGGCCAGCGCGGTTCCCGGGCACCGCACGCCACGTGATACGGCTCCTCAGGCCACCCGGTAGCGCTGGGCGTCGGCGTGCTTGAAATCCAGCCCGAGACCGGGACGTGCCTGGTCGGGGCGGAGCACGCCGCCGTGCGGGTCGAGCGCCCCGTCGAACAGCATGCCCTCGATGCGCACATGGTCGTGGAAATACTCCAGATGCCGCAGGTTGGGCACGGCCGCGGCGGCATGGGCATGCAGGTTCGGCGCGCAGTGCCCGGAGATCTGCACGCTGTGCGCGGCGGCGACCGCGGCGGCGCGCAGCCAGTCCGTGATCCCCCCGCACCTGGTCACATCCGCCTGCAGGCAGTCCACCGCCTGGTGTTCGATCATGCGGGCGAAGTACGCCAGATCGTAGCCGTACTCGCCCGCGGCCACGTCCTGCACAGCCTGGTCGCGGACCTCGCGCAGGCCGCCGAGGTCGTCTGAGGAGACGGGCTCCTCGAACCAGGTGACCTCCGAGCCGGCCATGGCGCGGGCCATCCGGATCGCCTGCTTGCGGCCGTAGGCGCCGTTCGCGTCGACATACAGCTCGGCATCGCCGCCGATGACCTGGCGGGCGAAGGCGACGCGAGCCAGATCCCTGCGGGGGTTGCTGCCCCGCGACTCGCCGATCTTGATCTTGACGCGGGGGATGGCCCACTCGCAGGTCCAGCGCTCCAGCTGGGCACGGGCGGTGGCCTCGTCGTAGGTGGTGAACCCGCCGCTGCCGTAGATGGGCACCTCGTCGCGGGCCATGCCGAGCAGCCGGCACACCGGCAGCCCGAGCAGCTTGGCCTTCAGGTCCCACAGCGCGGTGTCCACGGCGGAGATCGCGCAGGAGGCCAGGCCCGGCCGTCCCAGGTTGCGGACCGCCCGGACCATCGCCTGCCACGCGCCGGGGATGTCCAGCGCGCTGCGCCCGGTGACCACGCCGGCGAGGGCGCCCTCGATCAGCGGCTTGCACGCCCCGCCCGCGTACGTGTACCCAAGGCCCGCCTGGCCCGCGGCACGGACGTGCGCCACCACCAGCGTCGTCGCCGACCAGGCGAGGGTGCCGTCCGCTTCCGGCTGGTCGGTGGGGACCTCGTACACCGCCGCGGTGACCGACTCGATGGCGTCGCCGGCATGTACCGCCTGGCTCACCGTGTCCCCCCTTCTGCCGCGACCGCCCCCGCAGCGGCCAGGGCGGTGGCCAGCACCGCATCGAGAAGAGCGGCGCGCCGCCATCGCCGGCCGGCCAGGGCGAGGCCGAGCATCGAGGCCGCGTGCACCAGGTCGGTCGCGGCGCCGAGGGCCAGGACCGCCGGGCTGGCGCCGGCGCCGGTGACCGCGGCCTGGAGCAGCTGCCGGGCGCCCAGCACCCGGGCGGTTGCCCGGACCCCGGTGCTGGCGGGACGCCCGGCCGCGGCGCTGGTCAGCGGGCCCGGTGCGCACAGCAGGGCCGCGCCGTAGGCACCCCGGGCTGTCGCGAACCAGCGGGCGGCATGCGCGCTCCGTGCTGCGGCCTTGGTCACTGCGCTCGCCTCCGGAACGCGGCGGGCGCGCCGCCGGCGGTTGCGGCGCCAGCCGTCATGGCCTGGGCCGGCACGCCGGCCGGGGCGGAGGCCAGCCGCGGGGCGGCCCGCCCGGTCCCGGTGGTCACGGCATTCTGCGTCATCGGCTCGGTGCTCCTCGATCTTCGGCTGCGGCTTGACACGTGAGCTCCTGGGATGTCTTTCTGGCTGGCGATGCTGGCCGTGCCGCGGCGCCGCGGTTCCGGCCCGCTGATGGCGGACGGGCCGCGGCGCGGGCGCGCTAGTCCGGCGTGAGCTGGTCGCTGGTGAGGCGGCCCGCGCATTCCAGCAGCAGGGCATGCACGAACGCCTGCGGCAGGTTGCCGCGCAACTGCCGCTGCGTGACGTCGTACTCCTCGGAGAACAGCCCCGCGGGCCCGCAGGCGGCGCGGTTGCGCTCGAAGTATCTGATGGCCCGGACGGCGTGGCCCTGCTGGTGCTCGGCGAGGGCCATCATGAACCCGCAGAGCAGGAACGCGCCCTCGGCCGCGCCGAGGTCCCGCTGGTCGTGGCGGAACCGGTAGACGTAGTAGTCGCGGGAAAGCTGCTGGCGTACCGCGTGCAGTGTCGCCACCGTCCGGGGGTCGCCGGGCGGCAGCGCGCCGCGCACCGGTGGCAGCAGCAGGCTCGCGTCGGTGCCCGGCTGACCCGGGCATCGCAGCCAGTAGCTGTCTTCGTGCAGGCTGGTGCGGGCTGTCCCGGCGAGGATCGCATCCGCCAGCGAGGTGCAGCGCGTCGCGTCGGCGCCGGGCACCGCCGCGATCGCCCGCAGCCCGGCGACGCAGGCCAGCCGGGAGTGCGTCCACTGGCGGGTGTCCACCTCCCAGATCCCGGCGTCGTCCTCGGTCCACCGCCGCTCGATCGCGTCGATCGCGACGCCGGCGGCCCGCTCTGCGTCGGTGTCCAGCCGGCCCTCCCTGGCGGCGGCGGCGAGCAACTGCAGTGCCTCACCGAAGGCGTCGAGCTGGAACTGCTGGTTCACCCAGTTGCCGATCCTGTCCGTGCCCCCCGGGTACCCCGGCAGATCCAGGGTCTGCTCGGACGGCACCGGGTGGCCATCGACGGTGTAGGCGGGCTTGAGCTGCGGGCCGTCGGCGAGCAGGCACCCGGTGACAAACCGGGCCGCCCCGTCGAGCAGGTCCATCGCGCCCACGCTGGCGGCTGCGATCCCCGCGTAGGACTGGTCGCGGACCCAGGCGTACCGGTAGTCGTAGTTGCGTCCTTCCTCGGCGCGTTCCGGCAGGCTCGTCGTGGCCGCGGCGACCATCCCCCCGCCGCTGCTGGTCAGGCCGCGCAGCACCGCGTAGGCGTGGTAGGCGTCCCGCGAGGCGATGGTGTCTTTCAGCCCGGGGCTGGCCCGCCGCCATGCGGCCTCGGTCGCGCGCCATTCGCGGTCCGCGTCGATCCTGTCGCCTGGCAGGTTCTGCTCGGTCAGCTCGAACACGAGGTCATGATGACCGCCTTCCGGTACGGTCAGCTCCGCCACCAGCACCTCGCTGCGCCCGTGGGCGGCCGGGTGAGGCCTGGCGCCGGCCCCGCCGGCCCACCGCCAGCGCAGCGTCCCGGTCCGGCCGGTCCACGTCCCGTCGTCGTGCCGGTTCAGGCCGTGGCTGCCGTGCCTGCCGAAACCGGCCCGGGCGTCCAGCAGCACCCGGATCCGCGCGGCTCCCCGCACCGCGAGCACCCGGCGGAGCAGCAGTACCCGGCCGGGATCGCCGGGGAACGCCAGCGCCTCGCGGCACTCGACGACGCCGTCGCTGGTGATCCACCTGCTGTGCCAGATCAGCGTGGACGGCTCGTAGTAGCCGCCCCACACGTGCCGTCTGTCGGCGGGCGTCACCGCGTAGGTCCCGCTGCCCCCGACCAGTGTCGAGAACACCGCGTCGCTCGCCCAGCCAGGTGCGCACAGCCAGGTGATCTCACCATGCGGCCCCAGCAGCGCTCCGCGCTCCCCGTCGGCGAGCAGCGCGTACTCCCGCAGCACGTGCGGGCGGAACGCCGCGTCGGTGTCGATCGCGCCGGCTGCTGCCATCTGCCCTGCTCTTTCCGTCTGCCCTGCTCTTTCCGTCTGCCCTGCCCTTTCCGTTGCCTTGCCGCCGGGCCGCCCAGCCGCCCGCGCTGGCGCGGGGCGGCTGGTCTTCCGTACCGGCCGTCCTACCCGGCGCCGCGCGCCTCCCACGTGCCGGAGCGCTGCCTCCGCCCGCGGCCTGCTCCCCGGGCGGTCATCACCGCCGGGCCGCCACGGCACGATCGGCGGCCCGCACCTGGCCCCGGGCGATCCGCCCGGCGAGCCGGGAGGCCAGCGCCATGATCGTGAGCGCGGGGTTGGCCGAGCCCTGGGTGGGGCAGACGGACCCGTCGGTGATGAAGAGGTTGGGGACCGCCCAGGTCCGGTGGTCGGAGTCGACGACGCTGTTGTCCGGTGAGGTGCCCATCCGGGCTCCGCCGATCAGGTGAGCGTAGCGGTGGATGGTCAGCACGTCCTGCGCGCCGGCCGCGTGCAGGATGTCGGTGATGACCTTGGTGGAGTAGGCGATGTTCGCCTTGTCGTTGTCGCACAGGCTGTAGTCGAACCGGGCGACCGGCAGGCCGTACTGGTCGGTTTCGCCGGCCAGGGTGACCCGGTTGCCGGGCTGGGGCAGCAGCTCGTTGAGCACGCCGACGGTAGCCCAGTGGTTGTAGTCGCGCATGTACTCGCGCAGCGCCCGGCCCCAGTGCCCGTCGGCGAGCACGTGCTCGGCCCAGCCGATCGGCAGCGGGGACACCGTCTGGATGGAAAAGCCGCGGGCGAAGCCCCGGTCCGGGTCGGTCTCGTAGAACTGCTCGGAGGACACCTCCGGTGGCGGCGCCTTGTACATGCGCACCTCCCCGGGCCAGCGCCCGGCGGTCTGTGCCGCGCCCTGCACCATCACGTACCGGCCGACCTGGCCGGAGTTGTTGCACAGCCCGTCAGGGAACTTCCCGCAGGCCGAGTTCAGCAGCAGCCGGGGAGTCTCGATCGAATAGCCAGCGAGTGCGACCATCCGGGCGCGCTGCATCCGCTCGGTGCGGTCCCCTTCGGCGAAGTAGGCGACGCCGCGCGCGTTACCCGCCTCGTCGAGCGGGATGGCCGAGGCCATGCAGTTCGCGCGGATCTCCACGCCGTGGGCGAGCGCGTCGGGCAGGTGGGTGACGAACGGGCTGGCCTTGGCGTTCACCTTGCAGCCCTGCAGGCAGTAGCCGCGGTAGATGCAGTGCGGCCGGTTGCCGAACGTGCCGTTGACGATCCCCACCGGCCCGGCCCGCATCTCGATGCCGAGCTCGATGGCGCCGGCCCACAGTTTCGCCGCGGCCCCGGAGACCGGGTGCGGGGAGAACGGGTACCGGTGCGGATAGCCCCACGGCCAGTCCTGCCCGGCCACCGGCAGCTCCCGCTCCACCCGCTCGTAGTGCGGGCGCAGGTCCTCATAGCTGATCGGCCAGTCCGCGCCGACCCCGTCAAGGGTCTGGGTGGAAAAGTCGCTGGGGTGGAACCGCGGGCAGTACCCGGCGTAGTGGACCATCGACCCGCCCACCCCGCGGCCGGAGTTGTTCTTACCCAGCTCGACCGGGTCGGCCCCGCCGATGATGCGCTTTTGCGTCCAGTACAGGTGGTGCGACCCCGCCTCGTCGGAGACCCAGTCCTCGTCGGGGTGCCAGAACGGCCCGGCCTCGATGATCACGATCGTCCACCCGGCGCGGGCCAGCCGCTGCGCGAGCACCGAGCCCCCTGCCCCCGCGCCGACGATGACCAGGTCCACCTCGTCCTCGTCGCGGTAGCGGCGCATCGTCTTCTCGCCCGGGAGGTCGCGCGAATGCACGTCGAGCAGGAACCGCGAGTCGTTGCCGGCCGGCCCGGCCGCGCCCTTGACCAGGCCGCGCCAGAAGTCACCCATCGACGTCTTCCTCTCCTGCCACGCGGGCGGCGTCCTCTCTGGTGGCGCCCGGCTTCTCGAACGGTTCCCTGATCCCGAGCGTGCCGGTCCGCATGAACCCGCGCGGGTAGGCGGGGCCGCCGAAGCCGATCTCGTTCCACGCCCAGGGGTGGGAGTAGAACGCCGACAGCATCATCCGCATGCACACCGACCAGGCGCGGGCCACGTTCAGCTTCTCCCACGTCCCGCCGGAGAGCTGGCCGTGAGCCAGCAGGCCGACGATGCCCTCCTGGGTGTCAGGCCCGGCGCTGGCGAACGACGCCGCGCCGTAGGAGTTGCGGGCTGTCTCGTCCAGGCCGCGCAGCACCAGCCGCCAGGTGTCCCGGTCGTCGGGCATGTCCGCGTACTGGTAGCCGTCCAGCTTCCCGGCGGCCAGCTTGCCGTCCACGAACTCCGCCACCGGTATCCGCGGCTCGCTGTCCTGGGCCAGCGCGGTGTCGCAGAACGCCCGCAGCGTGGGTTCCTCCTCCGCCGTGAAGAACCGCAGCGGCCCGGGCGGCTCAAGGCGCGCCAGCACCACCGTCCTGGTCGCCTCGTCCCAGGTGCCGGCCGTCTCCAGCACGTCGTAGTCCGGGTAACGCCCGATCATCTGCGGGGTGATCCCGCGCCGCTGCCGCGGCAGCCAGGACGGGTGCGGCGGCTGCCGGCCCGGGCGCAGGTTGGGCAGATGGTCGGGGCGGGACAGGTCAGGCACGGCTTCCTCCGTTCTGCTGCTGGGCGACGATCGCCGGCAGGTCCGCCTCCCCGCCGTTCGTTCGGCTGAGCGGACCCGGGTACGGCGGCGGCTCGCTCACTTTTCCCGGCGCAGCACGGCGGCGAGCAGCCCCATCGCGCCGACGATCGCCATCAGGCCGGGGGCGGCGATCGGCGGCCCCATCGGCACGTTGTAGGAGGCCAGCTTCCACCCCCCGGGCTTGCGGGCCACCCCGCGGGCGTGCAGGTACTCGCCCAGCAGGCCGTTGGCCGTGTAGACGCCGGCCGCGACAGGCAGCCAGCGTTTCGCCCAGCGGCGGGAAAACACCCCGCCGATCCCGGCGATCACCACCGGCGGGGTCACCAGCACCGGCGACCACATCCACTTGTTCCCGAAACTGGCCTTGTAATGCTCGATGTAGATCTCCGCCGTGGTGATGACGGCCGCCACCGCTGTCAGCCCGGACAGTGACCGCTCGAACCGGCCATGCGACACGTTCGCCAGAACCCTGTCGACAAGCTCCTCGGCCTCGCCGATCCACTCACCGTGGCTGCCCGGCCCATGGCGCGCCAGGAGCCGTGCTCTCTTCGCCTTTGTCCTCAGCGCTGTCATCGTCGCTCCCTTGCGTCACAATGCTGGCCCCCGGCGCTTACCGGGCTGGCCCCCGGCGCTCACCGGGCTGGCCCCGGTCTCCGGCGCTCACCGGCCGGGCTTGAGCTCCTGGACGAACTCCCTGGCCGCCTCGATCGCGCCGGGCAGGCCCTCCCTGGGGGCCGCGGCGAATGCCTTGGTCATCGCCTCCATCTGCGCGAACGTCACATGCGGCGGGATCGGCGGCTCTTCGGGGTCGGTGCTGGCGTCGATCACTACCGGCCGGCCGGCGGCGAACGCCTCACGCCAGGCACCGGCGATCTGGTCCGACCGGTCCACCTTGATCCCCTTCAGCCCGATCAGCTCGGCGAACCTGTGATAGGGCAGGTAGGGGATCTCCTGGGACGCCTCGAATTTCGGGTTGCCCGCCATCGCCCGCTGCTCCCAGGTCACCTGGTTGAGGTCCTCGTTGTTCAGCACCAGGAAGACCAGGCGGGGGTCGGCCCAGCTCCTGTAGTACTTGGCGGCGGTCAGCAGCTCGGCCATGCCACCCATCTGCATGGCGCCGTCACCGACCATCGCCACCGCCACCCGGTCCGGGTAGGCGAACTTCGCCGCGATCGCGTACGGCACGCCGGGCACCATGGTGGCCAGGTTCCCCGACAGCGACGCCTTCATCCCGCGGCGGATCCTCACCTGGCGGGCGAACCAGTTGGCCGCCGACCCCGAATCCGACGACAGGATCGCGTCGTCGGGAAGCTGCCGCGACAGCTCGGCGAACAGCGCCTGCGGCCGGATGCGGGGCCGGTCGCCGTCGCGGTCCACGTCGCGCGGGGCGGCGCGGTCGTCCATCAGGGCCCACCACTCGCGGACGCCCTTGATGATGGACTCCTGCCAGGACCGGCCGGTCTTACGGTGCAGCAGCGGCAGCAGCGCGGCGAGGGTGGCCTTGGCATCCCCCGTGAGGGCCAGTTCCATCGGGTAGCGGATCGAGAGCATCCGCGGCAGCAGGTCGATCTGCACGCCCCTGGCCTTGCCCTCCTTCGGCAGGAACTCCGAGTACGGGAAGCTGGTGCCCACCATCAGCAGGGTGTCGCAGCCCATCATCATGTCCCAGCTCGGCTTGGTGCCGAGCAGCCCGATCGCCCCGGTGCAGAACGGCACGTCGTCGGGGACCGCGGCCTTGCCGAGCAGCGCCTTGGCGATACCCGCCCCGAGTGCGTCGGCCACTGCCACCACCTCGTCGGTGGCGTGCAGCGCGCCCGCCCCCACCAGCATCGCCACCTTCTCGCCCGCGTTCAGGATGTCGGCGGCGGCGCGCAGGTCGGCTTCGGCCGGCAGCACCCGGCCC
>Ga0209061_1003090_pt1 | contig 18904 bp, 10 predicted proteins | sample Coa_R1_10_FD_187157 | JGI IMG/M metagenome (GOLD analysis project Ga0209061, IMG submission 187157) | Surface soil microbial communities from Centralia Pennsylvania, which are recovering from an underground coalmine fire - Coalmine... | ecosystem: Environmental > Terrestrial > Soil >...
GGCGTTGCCCATACGCCGGCCCGCCACCACCACGGGCGCGAGTGCACGAGCGGTGGTGATCGCTCCCTCGGCGGCGCCTGCCCGGGCGGTGACGCCCCGTCCTGCTGGCTGAGCTCCTGCCGGTCGGCGCGGCGAAGAGGGTGGTGGGGTGGGCCACAGTTGGTGATTCTGAACGCTACAATTCACTTCCGTCAACTTGAAGAAGTGGGCGCCAGCAAGGCATCCCTCCCGTGACCGCCTCCCGCTGCTTCCCGTCGGGCACGCTTCCCGTCCCGGCCCGGCGAGTCGGTCACCTGATCCTTCGGAGCGTGCTCCGATGGGGAATCCCTTCGTGGGGCACCCCCGCGGCCGCTGGAGCTCGACCCGGAAGACCACCAATGCTCACTCCCCGACCCGCCTCGGGGTGGCGGCGAGGATGCGCGCCTGGCCCAGACGGACCAGCCGCTCCAGCCGGCGGGTGCTCTTCAGCTATGCCCGCCGCACTGAACGCCTCCGCTCACCCGTCTACGGCTGGTGCGGTTGCGTTGGCGAGGGTCCTAAGGAACGAGTCGGCGCTGCCGCTGAAGGAGCGATTCAAACCAGACCAGCGGCTCGGCACGCTTGTCGCCAGCAGCATTGTCCGCTCGGTAGAAGGCTAAGTAGAGGTCACGGCGCGGGCCGAGTCGCTCGAGAAGCCGCCGGGCTCGGACCTCAGCCCTGGCCCAGTCCCCTCTCCTGCTGCCGATGCTCCAGGACCGGTATGCCTCATCGTGTAGCTCCGTGATCTCCAAGACGTCCTCATCGTCGGTGTACCGCTCCACGAAGCGTCTGGCGATGAGAGCGTGGTCGTTGTCACCGCTCCGAGGTCGGGCGCGGTCCACCTCACCCTTGAAGGTGTCGTGCACCAGCGCCACCAACCGCAGCTTGCGTCGCGAGGTAGGGTCTAGTCCAAGCCGCTCGAGGTTCGCGAGGACCTCGCCAATGTGAGCCTCGATCTTCCCCTCCGGATGGCCAGGACGTGGCTTCCCCCACCGGGCACCGACCTTCCAACGATCATCAGAGATGATCGCGCGCTCCAGGTCTGTCTCAGGTTGCAGTACTGCTATCTCCCGGCCAAGGAATGCTATCGCACCCACCACTTACTTTTGACCGGGGAGGCGGCTTGGCGTCCCGCTGGACGCACTCTCCTCCGAGCCTCCTGCCGTGCTGACCCCCCGTCTCAACCGTCGCCACGAGCGCTGATGAGCCACCCCGCTCCTCACCCAGTGGACGGAGGTCCATGCTCGGTCGCCCAGGAGACGCCCCCGGGATGTCGGGCGATCGAGGGCCTCAGACCAGACGACAGTGCTCGCTCGGGGATGCGTCGAACCCTCCAGGTCTCCGACCATGACGCGTTCGCCCATCTCAAGGGTTCAGAGGGGAGCCTGCCCGTGCAGGGGCGGCAGGAGAGGTCTGGATGAGCCAACCTCCTGTCACGAAGGTTCACCGCCAATGACGAGTACAGGGTGGGAAACCCCCGGCCCAGACCCCCAGCCCGGGTCTAGCCCACCGATGAGGCTGGAGTCGAGCGCGACGGCCGGGCAGCGACCAGGGGTAGGAGAAGGTGCGAATCGTGGGGCCCGCCAGTGTGGAGACGATGCAAGCCGCGATTCACGCTCTCCTCATGGCGAGCGTAGAGGACATCCTTGGGATATCGGTTGATGTCTGTCCCCTGCACCACGAGCACCAGCTGCTCCCCCTGGTCGAAATGCGTCCCCGACGGCCAGATCTCGATGTTCAGCTCAACGACCTCTCCCCTCTGGACGGTTCGTTCTCGCCGATGGCTCAGGACAGGCCGGAACTCGGTCGAGGCAGCCTCGTCCAGCTCCCGGTGTGACGCCCGGATCCAGCCCAGCGCAACCGGCCCATCGTCGTGAATCTGGTAGTGAGGAAAGTACACAAAGTTGCCCTGGGTGTCGCGTTTGAAGACGCCCACGAAGACATCGAGGTCATCGGAGTCTTCGGCCGACATGAAAAGTCGCAGCTTCATGTGACCGACAACTTCGATCGGATCTGGAAACGTGTAGACAAACGTTGCTCGATGTGGACCAGGCCCTCCGCCGAGCGAATGATAGCTGAAGGTCGACGTCTGCCCGCTGGGCTCGGGCCTCAGCGTCCCCTGGCCGGCGTCCAGGTAGAGCTTGCTATATCGTGTTTCAGGAAGCGGCCAGTCGTCGCCTTCGACGATCTTGCCCACGAAGTATCGCTCGCGGACCTCGAGACGCACTCTGGGCCAGCTCGTGACCCCGGTCTCGAGCCCTTTCAGGAAGTGGTCGAAGAAGTCCTGAAGTCTCTGCTTGCTCTCATCGGCATAGTAATATGCCCATTTCATCCGTCCGTGGACGTCCAGCCACTTCTCCCGTGACCCCAGCCGCTCGAATCCAGCGATGGTGCCCCGCAAGTGCATGCCTTGATCGGTCCAGCTGGCGACCACAAACGCCGGCACGGTGATGCGCTCAGGATGTGCGGCCTTCGACTCCCAAAAGGCGTCGTACAGAGGGTGCTCAGCGGTCTCCGCGATGAGGTCCTCGACCTGCACCGTGCTGAACCCCATGAACTGCTGGAGGTATGGCCAGAACCAGGTCTCCGGGATCCCGCCGTGGCGGACGACCTCCCGATAGGTGTCGGTCCATCCCTCCCAGGGATTGATCGCGGCCAGGTGAGGAGGTTGGAGCTCGGCCACACGCCACTGCGCAATAGCTAGATAGGAGACGCCGGTCAGCCCTACCTTGCCGTTGCTCCACGGTTGCGTCCCGGCCCATTCGATGAGGTCATAGAAATCCTGGGCTTCCTCCGGGGAGAGGAACGTAGCTGATCCTTCGGAATGCCAGGTCCCTCGAGGATCGACATTGATGACAGCGTAGCCACGCGGGACCCAGTAGAGTGGATCCGGCCCTTCGAAAGCGGCATAGGGGGAGACATCCTTGGAGGTGACCCCGCAGCCTGGGAAGTATTCGTACTTAGTTGGGGAGTGCTTCCCGTACGGCGACCAGGCGATCAGGGGTGGGACCTTGATATCGGCGGTGTCGGGCCGATAGACATCGACCCGGATGCGAACGCCATCTCGCATGGGAACCGCAAGGTCACGCTCGACGAGCATGCCATCGACCGTCTCCTGTCGGTATCGCGGTGGTGGGGACCCTCCGTCCTCGGGGCTGGCATACGGCTCCCGGAACCGGTAGTGATATCTCTCATCCATCACCAGGCTAGCCTCCCTCCGCTGTCAGTGGCCATCTCGACATGGCCCGTGGAGGATGCACATCCCGATGGCACGGCGATCAGCATGCCTCTCTGGGCCGGACCTGCAACGGCGAGCAGAGGGCTAGCCAGAGGGCGTGCCTGGGGTCCGAGTTCTAGGGTGCTCTCGTCGGGACGAGCGGTTGGGCCAAGCGCCCGCGCCAGGTCCATGGCACGACCCCAGCAGCTCCCGGCGAGGAGAGGCTCGTCAAGCGCGGTCGTCCTCACCTCCACAGGCCCCTCATCGGCGATGACCATCGGTGCCTCCGTCCCTCCCCTGGCAGGGGATTACGGCAGCCGTCATTCTGACCCCCAGGCGTTCCCATGGCAATCCCCTGAGCTGGGGCATTCAAAAACTGACCAAGGGATAGGGTCATTGGCGTACCTAAAAGAGGGTCCAACCAAAGGTGAGGCTACGATGCAGATGACGACGTGGCGCAGGAATTGCAGGTGCACGCCAAACCTGGACCGCTCTGATCAGGAAAAACGAGCAGGTGTCTCAGCGGGTGAGCGGACCATGCGCTCTCCCCCGCACGGCCAGCCCGAGCCAGGGGCCTATCCTGGTTGCCCCCTCGGGCGTGAGATGCCGGTCGACCTCGGTCCGCGGCCATGGTGAGATGGCCGCTTCGAGCCTCCTGGCCCCGTCCCCTGCTGACCGTTGTCCATGGCGTCCCTTGGTCCGGAGTGCTCAGCTGGAGTTGCGAACCTGGGGACGCTGGATCTGGGACGGGGTCAACCGCCGGCGGCCGGACGGCTCTCGCGCAGCAGTGCCTCCACCGTCTCCATCCAGCCCTCGAGCTCGTCGGCGGTGGGGGCCAGCTCGTAGGGATGGTAGTGACAGGCGTGACTTAGGGCGAGCCAGGTCTGGTGGACCCGATCGCCGAGGGTCTGACTTCGGAGGAGCGAGAGGCAGACCAACTGGCAGCGCATGTTGCTGACCCCCTCGAGGTCAGGCTCGTGTCGCCGCCAGAGACGATACAACCCTTCCTCCAGCGCCTGGCGGGCGAGCAAAGCTGCAGCCCGAGGCCAGAGCCCGGTGGTGGTCGGTCGTGGCTGTCGAACCAGGTCCCGACCCGCGGCGAGCAGCTCCTCAGCTTCCACGGCCGGATCAGGCCAGCGCCCGGATGCGTCCGACCAGACGCTCGGTGGCCTGGATCAGACCCATCACGCTATTGCCTCCTCGGTGGGTGGCCCGGTTCAGAGCGGTGAGCAGGTCGCTGGCCCAAGCACCGAAGCGCCGGTTGAGGGTCGTGTAGACGTCGCCGGCACGATTGCGGTCGTCGAAGAGGGCGAGGGCCATGCGATTGATGGTCTTGCTGGCCCGCTCCAGCTCGGCGTCCACCTCGGCGTGGGGATCACCCCGGGCGATCCGGCGCCGGCGGACGACCTCGGCGCAGGCCGCCTCCAGGGCTTGGCGGCAGAGCCCGGGCACGACCCTGGCCGCCACCTCGGCGGGCAGGGCCTCCTCCAGGGCCACCACCTTGGCATCCTCGAGCAACCGGGCGACCGGCTCGAGCTGCTCCTTGACCTCCACCTGGGAGCCCGGGCGGCGGGTGACCTCCAAGATCCGGGCCTGGACGCGGAGCCGCCGCACAGCCTCGGAGAGCCGGTCATCATGGGTGAAGACCACCACCTGCCGGTGCTTCGCCGTCTCCTCCAGGACCCGGGCCAGGCCGTCGACCCGAGCCGGGTCCATGGACTGCACCGGGTCGTCGATGACCACGAAGCCGAAGGGGCTGTCAGGGAGGAGCGCTCGAGGGAGGAAGAGCGCCAAGGCGAGACAATGCAGCTCACCCTGGCTCATCACCCCGACAGCGGTTGCCTCCTGACCGTCGACCCGAACCTCGAGCCGGACCCGGCGGTGGGTTGTCTGTCCCTCCAGCACCGGCTGGATCAGCTCCATGCCCGAACGGTGACGGAGCTGCTCCCACATGGCCCGGGCCCGGGTCGCGATCGGCTCGAAGCGGCGGCCACGCAGCTCCTCCGAGACGTCCTTGAGCCACTGCTCCGCGGCCTTCAGGTGTGGGAGCATCTTCTGCCCCTGTTGCGCGTTGCGGGCCTGGCCCAGCCACTCAGCCAGGTCACAGGCCAGCGGCCGCCAGGCGCTCTCGCGACGATCCAACTCTGCCTGGGCCGCCTGCCTCGTCGCCCTGAGGGCCTTCTCTAATGGCTCGAAGCTGGTCAGGAGATGGTCCGCCGTCGCCTCGAGGTTCTGGAGCGGGGCGGCCGCCCAAGTCGACCACGCCGTCAGGACCGAGGCGACATCGACACCTACCGAGGCGGCTTTGCTCAAGGGTGCCGGCGGTCCGGCGAGGAGCCCCTCCGCCTCTCGACGTGCCCGCTCAGCCTGACGTTCCGCCTCGGTCACCGCTTGGGCACGTTCCTGCAGGTCCCTCACCTGGGCCTCAGCCGCAGCTCGCCAATCGGCGCTCAGAGCCCCGGGACGTCCGCACACCGGGCAGTCCTCGTCCCCATGCGCAGCGTGGAGGTCCAGAGCTCGCTGGAGGAGGTCGGCCAGCCGGCTGGCCCGCTCGGCGTCCGTCCCGGCCGTGGCCGCTCGGGCCGCGGCGGCCTGGCGCAGGCGCTCGGCCACCTCCAGGACCTGGTCGACCGAGGGCCAGGTCATCGCCGCCAGCTGGTGGAGGATCATCTCGACGCCGGCTTCGTCCCCATCAGCGCTTGAGCCGGGCAACGCTCTCTCCAGGGCTGACAGATCCCAAGCCTTGCCCGCCAGCGCCGCCAGGCAGCGGCGAGCGCGCTCGTCGTCGAGCTCCTCCAGGCGGGGGCGGAGCTGGTCCAACCGTTGCGCCGCCGCCTTGATCGAGCGCTCTCGATCCCGGCGGGCATCGGCCAGCCACTTCCCAGCCCGGACGAGGTCGTCCAGGCCCAGGACCGAGGAGAGTGCGTCGTAGAGGTCGGAAGGCTCGTCGAACATGGAGCCCAGCTCGTTGTAGGAGAGGAAGGGACGATGAGCCTGCAGGGCGCGATCCCAGCCCAGGGCGTCCAGCCCGGAACGGGGGCGGCCGTGCTCTTGGACCTCGATCTCACCCTGCTCGACCTTCGTGACCCCTTCCGCCCAGTGACGCCGGATGGTGACCCCGCGGGTCCCCTCGGCGGTGAAGCGGGCCTCCACCTCGACCCGTCCTTGGCGGTGGAGGTTACGCCAGCCCTCCTTCCACGCTGCCGAGCGTTCCGCCCAGCGCAGGCTGTGGCCGGTGAGCAGTACCTCCAGGGCCTCGGCGAAGCTCGACTTGCCGGAGCCGTTGCGGCCCACCACCAGCGTGAGCCCTGGCCCTGGCTCCAACCGCAGGGTGGCGCGGGGGCCGATGCCCCGGAACCCCTCGACTGAGATCTCCTGCAGGTAGGCTCGCACCGGCTGTGCTGGGAGAGAGGCCGCGCCCGGCGGCTGGGCGTCTGTCCCCGCCTCCCCTTCCAGGGCTCGGGCCAAGGGCTCTGGGCCGGCGACGGCGGCCAGGACCAGGGTCTGCGTCACGGGGTCCTTCCCCTCCGCCACCAGCCGCTCCAGGAGGAACTCCTGCAGGGGGGTCTCCATACCGCAGGTGTGCAGTATGACGCGGGAGGGAGGGCCCGTAAAGCCGTCAAGAAGGACGTCGCGCCCTTGAGGATGGAAGGGGCTGTTGGGCGGCGGGCGCCCGCCGTGGGCCAGGGCCGGGAACCAGAGCCTCGACCTGTCTTGTCGCACCGGCCTGGTGCTGCTATGATGGCCGGCTCTTTGCATGGTCGGCAACGGCAACGAGGCTGGCGACGCGGCCCAAGCCACGTCGTCAGCGGCATGAGAGGGGAGTGCAGCATGGATCGGGACCTCGTCACCGAGCGGCCGATGACGCCTGAGGAGGTACGGGCTTACCTGTGGCAGTGGATCGTGAGCCACCGCCTGGAGGCGGAGCGCCTGGGCCGAAGAGCGATGGGGAACTTGGCCGGGCTCGAGCCCGGTGACGCGCTCAGCGTCGTCGAAGAGGCAGCCGAGGTCGTGGCCGAGCTGGCGGCGCGGCGTCCGGTGTACCTCTCGGGCCTTCTCGGGCTCCTCACCCACCAGGTGCGATGGGTGGCGGCCCGACGCGCCCGTGTCCTGCGGCCCCGTTGGGAGATCCCATCTGGGCTCGGACGCACAGACGTCAGCTCGCCCGAGACGTCGACCGGGCCGGCGGATCACCTCTCCCTGGCTCTCATGCGCCGCCAGGCACCGATGCTGAGCGAGGAGGTGCGGGCGGCCTCGGCGTTGGCGATGATCGAAGGGCTCTCTCTCCGGCTCCGGGTGTCGCTGATGGCGGGCGTCGACGGGCTGGCGAGCCGTCTCCAGTCCATCTCCCCCATCGTTCTGGCCTCCACCCCAGGGCCGCCCAGCTCGACCTGGCGCAAACGCGTGGAGCGGGGGCGGGAGGCCATGTTGCGCTGGGCGTCGGCTGGGGCGGTCGGGGCCGAGCGGGAACTCCTCGCCCTCCTGGCTCGACGAGGACGCCAGGCAGGGTATCGAGACTGGCGGGTGAGGCTGCTGGAGCAGCTGGGGCTGGATCCGGTCGGCGACATGGCTCGGAGCTGGATGAGGACCGACCCTGCCCGACTTTCCCGGCCCGGCCCGGTGGGGTCGTGAGGCCCTCCGGGCGTCGGCTCGGTCGCCTCGCGCGCTCGGTGATCGACGTCATCGTGCCGGGGATCTGGCTTCGATCCGTCCTCTGGGCCTCGACTCCCTCGGCTTCCCCTACCCTGACCTGCCAGGTGGCAGCGGCTGCCGGGACGCTCCCGCGATGACGAGCGCGTAAGGACGGAGGATCTGGAGGATCTGCAAGATGGCCAGGCGCGTACGGTGGGAAGGTCCTGGATGGTGGCGCAGGTGATCAGGACCTGACCGCCAGGGGATCACCTGCCTGCGCCCAGCCCGATGGCTTGGGGATGTGGACGGTCAGGTGCCCCACGATCCCGGTTGGGAAGGCAGGGCCACGGCCCCCTGCGAGGCAACCGACACCGGAGTTCGAGGAGGGTGGGATCGCCGCGCATGACCGTGACCTGGGAGGCGAGCGTCTCGGCCTCGACGAGGACGTCCCAGGAGAGGCCGCAGCCCGTCCTGGCCGTGGCCAACTAGGGGAGCGCCGCCCTGGGCCCAGGTAGCTGAGCGTGAGCGGGTTGGTGGCATGGCGTCGTAGAGGAACAACTGAGCCCCGAGCAGCCCTGTCGATTGGAGATCGGTGGAGGCATGGGTCGCCCTTGCGGCACGCTGTCGGTCAGATCGAGGGCGAAGCCCTCAGCCTCAGGGTTGAGGGGGCGCGGATGGGCGCGGCGGCGTCAAGACATCGGCTGGGTCGCGCGCCCCGGCGATAGCAAGCCCGGGCCTGGCGGATCAGGCGCCGGACCGTGGACGATGGCGTGGGCAAGCCTGAGCCGGCGCTGCCGACCTGGGTCGAGGCCGGTTGGCCAGGCCTGGCGTCTGGCCTTGAGATCCACGGGCGGTCGGCTTGGCCCCGGTCAGGGAGAGCGGTGAGGCCCTGCCTGCCTCATCGACCGGGCTTCTGCCCGCGCGGGGAGCCGTGGCGACCCGGCCGGGCCAGGTCGGCGAGCCCGGCCGATCATGGCCTCGGAGCCCTCGGCCGCAACCGCTGGAGCACCCCGGTGGCTGGCCACCCGTCGCCGCGAGCGTGAGGGGTGGGCGCCCAAGGGAGGTGGCCCGATCGGCCAGCCCCTCGGCGAGGTCACCTGTCCCCTCCAGGCTCTGATCCGCAGCTGAGACGATCGGATCGGGGCTAGGGCTGACGCCAGCAATCGGTTCCAGGTCGACCTCGACGCGACCGCCATCCAGACCAACCCCCACGCGTGGACGGCCTCCGGTCCGGTGCCATGAGGGGCTTCGCCGCTCCTCAAGGTATGGGGCCCATGCCCCGACGAGGGCGGTCATGCCCGCCAAGGCGGGCGAGCCGACCGCTCACCTTTCAGGCCCCACCCGGCCGATGCCCGAAGGTGTGCTCGTAGTCCCGTTGCAGGTCACGAGGTAGGTACCGCTCTTCGATCTCACGGATCTCGTGGGTCCCCACCAGCTCCTCCACCTTCACCCTTCCCCATCGGCTGGCTTCCGCTTGCCGCTCGGCCTCTTGTAGCGCCATCGGGCCACGCTCCCGCAGCTCGTTCAGCAGCTGCCACGCGAATTGCGCCGCAGCCCTTGACGCCACGACCGGATACAGGACCACCCTGACCCCGAGACGTTGGAAGTCCGCCCAGCTGGGCGAGGCGCCATCCCCACCCCAGCTCACGAGCAGCGGCGCGGGCACGTGCCGGCAGGCCTCCCCAACCTGCTCCAGGGTCTGGACCGAGTTCAGCCACACCAGATCGACCCCACCCTCCGTCGCGTAGGCGCGGCAACGCTCGATCGCCTCCTCGAAGCCGGCGTTCTCGGCGCCGATCGCGTCGCACCGGGCGCAGATCACGAACTCGGGGTCGAGGGCGTCCCGGGCGTCGACCGCTGCACGGTACTTGCCCACCGCCTCTGCCAGCGAGATCAAGCGCCGTCCTGCGCTCGTCCCTGACTTCTTGGGAGCCTCCTGGTCCTCGATCTGCATACCGGCCACGCCCGCCCTGATCATCTCCCGGACCGCATAGTGCACGCCGACCGCGTTCCCATATCCGGTGTCGCCATCCACGAGGACCGGGATCTCGCAGCTGGCCGCGACCCGGCGCGCGTGGTCCGCCATCTCGCCCAGGCCCATCACCCCCACGTCGGGGAGCCCGTACACATACGCCGCCGTCTGCGAACCGGCGAGGAAGAAGGCCTCGAACCCCGCCAGCTGCGCCATCTTGGCGTACACCGGGCTGAAGCCACCTGGCATCACGAGCACCTCGTCACGGCTGAGCAATTCCCGCAACCGCCGTCGCTTCCCCACCTCGGGTGCCGGCACATCCTGGTGCTCTTCCATGACCTGACTGCCTCCTCCACGCTGTCGACCTATGTCCAATGTCTCGCCCCTGTGCCCTCCAGGCCGCCTGCCTCGGCGGGTCGCTCAGCCCGGCACCTCCCAGGCAGGCGCGGCCTTGGCGTCCCAGGCCTTCGGGCGTCGCGGATGGGGCCCGCCCGCCGTGGGCTCGTGCGGCCTCGCCTGAGGACTTGAGCGAGCCACTGGTCCTGTGGACAGGTGAGGCTACCTGGCCACAGGCCATCTGCAGGCCTGGTGCGGTCGCCGACTTCCCATTCGCCTCCCGCACGATCATGTCGGCCGTTGCCTCGGAGCCGATGGTGGCAGCTGCTTGGCCAGGCTGCGTCTCCAGCGGCGAAGCTCCGGGGATCCGCTTGGGGCGAGGACCTGGATGGCCGGCCTCCCAGCCTCGTGCTGCGACCGTGATTGGCCTCGACGAACGACGGCTGAGCCACTGCCCTGGCCGGACCTGGCTCCCGACGCCCGCCGGCCCTGGTCCGTGCCGGTGTAGCCAGGGCCCTGCCCGCGGCGAGCGGCATCATGGCAAGCACCCTGGCGATGGCCATCCTCTGCTGCCGGCCGCCGGACGGTTCGGGGGAGGCGGAGCCCCGGTCGTCCATGCCGAGCTGCAACGTTGCCGCAGAGCTCGCGCCCGCTCACCTCGTCGCCGGCGGCAGCTTCTTCCCCGGGTTGAACAGTCCCTTGGGGTCGAAGAGCGCCTTGATCGAGCGCTGCAGCGCCGCCTCCACCGCCCCAAACTGGCGGTCGAACTGCTCCCGCTTGACCCAGCCCAGCCCGTGCTCGCCGGAGACGGTGCCGCCCAGGGCAAGGGTGCGAGCGAAAAGGGAGGAAGCTGCCGCGGTCGCCTGCGCCACCTGCTCAGGCGACGAGGCGTCGATCATGAAGGTGGCGTGGAGGTTGGCGTCGCCGGCGTGGCCCCAGCTGCAGGTGCGCAGGCCGTGCTCTTGACCGATCTCGGTCACCATCGCGATCGCCTCGCCCAGACGGTCGAGGGGAACGGCGATGTCCTCGCTCATCTTGCCCCCTAGCTGGGCGCTGACCGCGAAGCTGACCCCGCTGCGCCAACGCCAGAGGTCACGGATCTCTCCTGGAGTGCCCAGCCGTCGCACCTCCAGCGCCCCCTCGGCCAGGGCTTCCGCAACCTCGGCGGCCAGCGCCTCTGCGCCTTGCCGGGTGCCGTCGGCCTCGGCCACCACCAGGAAGGCCGTGGCCTCGGGAAGGCCGCTCGGGAAGGCCGCCCGGCTCGCGGCGACCGCGCCTGCGTCGAAGTACTCGAGCGCGGCGGGCAGGAGGCCATAGCCGTAGACGCGGCCCAGCCCCATCACCCCTGCCTCCACGCTCGGGTAGGCGGCCACCACCGGGATCATGGCCTCGGGCGCGGGCGTCAATCGGAGCCAGACCCGCACGATCACGCCCAGGGTGCCCTCGGAGCCGATCAAGAGCGAGCGCAGGTCGAGGCCGGCCACGTCCTTGCGCAGGGGGCCGCCCAGCCGGATCAGCTCGCCGCCCGTCACCACCGCCTCCAGGCCGGTCACCCAGTGGGCGGTGACCCCGTACTTGAAGCTGTGCGGGCCGCCGGCGTTGCAGGCGACGTTGCCCCCGATCGTCGACTGCTCGGCCGCCCCGGGATCGGGGGGGAAGAGGAGGCCGTTCTCCCGGGCCAGACGGTGCACCCGTCCGGTGCGGACCCCGGCCTCGACCTGCATACGCCAGAGCTCCGGGTCGAAGCGGAGCACCCGGTCCAGCCGCTCGAGTGAGAGCACGACGCCACCCTCGACCGGCACCGCCCCACCGGCGAACCCCGTGCCACCGCCTCGGGGCACGATCGCCACCTCGTGCTCGTAGCACCAGGCCACGAGACGTCGCACCTGCTCCACGTTGGAGGGCAGGACGACGGCGTCGGCCTGCCCGGCCAACCCCTGCATCTCGGTGGAGTCGCGTTGGTAGGGCCTTGCCGCCTCGTCGTCCAGCACCGCCTTGGGCCCGACAATCGCGGCCAGCTCGCGGACCAGGCCGGAGGTCATGGCCTCCCCCGGGCTCCCCCGGCCCTCTCCCCGCGCTCCAGGGCGAGCACGAGGTCGGCCGTGGTCCGGATGTGGCGACGCATCTCCTCCGCTGCCCTCTCGGGGTCCCTGGCCTCGATCGCCTCCACCAAGGGACGGTGGTCCTCGACGATCTCCAGGGGGCTACGGGCACGGTGCACCGTGGTCGCCCCCCGCATCAGCACCAGGTCGCGCAGCCCGTCCAGGTATTGGGCCGCCCGAAGGTTGCCCGAGCACTGGACGATGGTCCGATGGAGCGCCCGGTCGTGACGCCATAGCTCGGCCAGGCGGCCTTGCCGAGCGGCAGCGTGCATCGCCTCGAAGTGCTCGCGAACGATCCCGGCCTCCGGGGTCCCCAGGCGGTGCACGGCTTGGCGGGTGGCGGGGGGCTCGATCCAGAGCCGGATCTCGAAGATCTCCTCCAGGTCGTGGAGAGTGGTCTCCAAGATGCGAACCCCCCGGTTGCGCTCGAAGCCCACCATGCCTCGGCGGGAGAGCTGGATCAGCGCCTCTCGGACCGGGGTGCGCGACACGCCCAGCTGCTCGGCCAGCGATCCCACCGAGTGCAGCGTCCCCGGCACCAGCCGTCCCTCCACGATGGCGTCGGTCAACGCCCGCAGCACCTGGTCAGTGCGGCTGCGGGGGACGGTGATGGGCCCCAGCCCACCGCCGCGGGCCTCCTCACCGCTGGCCCGAGCGTGCTCGTTCGCGGTCGCGAAGCTCACGGCGCAGGAACTTGCCGCTGGCGGTCTTGGGGACCTCGTCGATGATCTCCACCACCCGGGGACACTTGTAGACCGCCATGCGCTCGCGGCAGAAGGCGATCAGCTCCTCTGGTGTGATCGTCGCCCCGGGGCGGAGGGAGACGAAGGCCTTGACCGTCTCGCCTCGGTAGGGATCGGGCGCCCCGACCACCGCCGCCTCCCGGATGGCCGGGTGCTGATAGAGGTAGTCCTCGACCTCGCGTGGCCAGACCTTGTACCCAGAGACGTTGATCATGTCCTTGGCCCGGTCGACGATGTAGAACCATCCCTCGGCATCCATCTTGCCCACGTCGCCGGTATGGAGGTACCCGTCGGTGAAGCTCTCGGCGGTGGCCTCGGGTCGCTGCCAGTAGCCCGGCACCACCTCCGGTCCTCGGGTCCAGAGCTCGCCCACCTCGCCCACCGGCACCTCCTGGCCAGTCTCGACGTCCACCACCTTGACCGTGGTGCTGGGGACGGGGACCCCCACCGACAACGCGCCCGACTCGGGATCGACCGGCGCCCGGGAGCCCAGGGGCACGGCGTGGGAGGGCGAGGTGGTCTCGGTCAGGCCGTAGACGTTGTGGAGGTAGGCACCGGTCAACTGTTCGAAGCGCTCCACCGCCGCCGGGGACACCGGCGCCCCGCCGCTGTAAGCCTTGCGGAAGCAAGAGAGGTCGCGAGCCTGGATGTCGGGGTGCGCCATCATGGCCAGGAAGGCGGTGATCGAGGCCACGGTGAACGTGCAGCGCCAGCGCTCGATCATGCGCAGCGCCTCCCCTGGCTCGAAGCGATAGAAGAGCACCAGGGGCAGCCCGGCCCGGAGGGCGACGCCCAGATGAGCGATCAAGCCGGTGATGTGGAAGAGGGGGGCCGCGCCCAGGATCGCGTCGCCAGGGCCGAGGCGCATCCAGGTTCGGTAGACCTCGGAGTTGAAGACCACGTTCCCATGGGTGTTCATGGCCCCCTTGGGGCGGCCGGTCGTGCCCGAGGTGTAGGTGAGGAAGGCAACGTCGTCTGGGCCCAGGCCAGGGTCGGGGAGGGAGCGGCCATCGTAGCGACGGACCAGGTCGAGCAGGTCCTCGGTCCCCTCCAGCCGTCGCTTCTCGGCCTCGGCCAGCGTCGGCGGCCGCTCGCCCTGGAGCTGGTCCAGCTCGCAGGTCGTGATCGCGACCCGCACCTCCGTGCCCTCGATCGCCTCTCGCCCCACGGCCTCGAACAGCGACTCCAGAGAGATCAGCGCCCTGGCCCCAGCGTCGGAGAGGTGGTAACGCACCTCCTGGACCTTGAGCATCGGGTTGAGCGGGACCACGCTCGCCCCTGCCTTCCATGCGCCCAGGACGGCGAGAGGGAACTGGGGCACGTTCTGCAGGTCGACCGCGACCCGATCGCCCCGGGCGATCCCGCGATCGGCCAGGGCCACGGCCAAGGCGTCGGAGGCGCGGTCCAGCTCTGCGAACGTGGTCGTGCCCTCGAAGTAATGGATGGCGGCCGCGTCGGGTCGGGCGCGGGCCGCCGCACGGAACATGGCCACCGCGTTGGGGTGCGGCGGCGCCAGCTCGGGGGGCACATGGCTGGGGTACCGTCCCAGCCACGGTCTCCGCTCGTACGGGCTCTCCATGGTGGAACCTCCCGGTTCGGGCCCCATCTCCGTCTTCGTGCTCGCGAGCTGACGCGTAGCGTGTAGCATGCTACTCTGCTCCTTGCGCTTCTGGCGCGCCGCCGATCAGGTTCCTTCCGTCTCCAGGTGCCCAGGGGGTGCTGCAGTGGCCGTCAGCGAGTTCCAGGGTCAGTCGGGCGTTGCCGTCCCCATCGAGACCGTCATCGCCTGGCAGGCTCCGCCCCTCAAGTTCGGCATCGGCGCCACCGAGGAGGTCGGCTACGAGCTCAGGCGGCTTGGGGTGACCAAGGCCCTGATCGTGACCGATCCCAACCTCTCCCGGCTCGGGTTACCCCGAAGGGTGAGCTCCTTGATCGAGCGGGAGGGGATCGAGACCGAGGTCTACGACCAGGCCCACGTCGAGCCCACCGATGTCTCCTTCCGACAGGCGCTCGCCGACCTCGAGGGGCAGGAGTTCGATGGCTATGTCGGGGTTGGGGGCGGCAGCTCGATCGACACCGCCAAGGCCATCGACCTGTTCAAGACCTATCCCGCCGACCTCATGCACTACCTGAACCGACCCATCGGTGAGGGGGCACCCGTGCCCGGGCCGCTTCGGCCCTTGCTGGCGGTCCCGACCACGGCTGGGACCGGAAGCGAGTGCACGCCGGTCTGTGTGGTGGACATCCTGAGCCTGAAGGTCAAGAGCGGCATCAGCCACGCCTCGCTCCGGCCGTGGATGGCCGTCGTCGACCCGCTCAACACCTTGACCATGCCCTCGGAGGTCACCGCCGCCACCGGCTACGACGTGCTCTGCCACGCCTTGGAGTCCTACACCGCCCTCGCCTACAACCGCCGGCCTCGTTGGCCCTCCCCGGCCGATCGGCCCGCGTACATCGGCTCCAACCCCATCAGCGACGTCTGGTGCGAGAAGGCCTTGGCCCTGATCGGCAAGTACTTCCGCCGAGCCGTGCTCAACCCCCACGACCTGGAGGCCCGGGTGGCCATGGCCCAGGCCGCCACCTTCGCCGGCATGGGCTTCGGCAACGCTGGTGTCCACATCCCCCACGCGGTCGCCTACCCGATTGCAGGAATGGTCAGGACATACCGTCCTGCCGGCTACCAGGGGGTGCACGAGGCCATGGTCCCACACGGCCAGTCGGTGGTCGTAACCGCGCCCGCCACCTTCCGCTTCACCTACCCGTGCTCCCCCGAGCGTCACCTGCGGGCGGCCGAGCTGCTCGGTGCTGACCTCAGGGGGGTGTCGGTCGCCAACGGTGAGGAGGTCCTCCCCCGCGCCTTGATCGACATCATCCGCGACACCGGTGGCCCTCGCGGGGTGTCGGCGTTCGGCTATGGCGAGGAGGACGTCCCGGGCCTGGTGGAGGGGACGTTGAAGCAACAGCGCTTGCTGAGCGGTTGCCCCCGCCCGGTCGGAGCAGGGGAGCTGGCTGCGATCATCCGGGAGTCGATGAGCTACTGAACGGTAGGGCGCGAGCCCGGACATGGCAACGGGAGGCCGAGCATGACGAGGGTTTACTTCCAAAACCACGGTTTCATGCACTGCGATCTCCGCTGGCTGCTCAACGCCAACAACTACGCCACCCGCCGCAACCCCTCACCTCCGACCACCTGGTATGACCTCCCCACCCTGACGCTGGTCATCGACCATCCTGAGGGCAAGATCCTCTTCGACACCTCGTGCCCGAGGGACTGGGAGAGCCGCTGGGCAGGGACAGGCCTTGAGGAGTATTTCCCCTACGACAACGTCGGTGAGGAGGACTACCTCGACTCCAGCCTCAAGCGGCTGGGGCTGGAGCCGTCCGACTTCTCGATGGTGGTGCTGAGCCACCTCCACTTCGACCACGCCGGCAACCTTCGCCTCTTCCAGGGCAGTGGGGCTCAACTGCTGTGCCATCGGGCGGAGAAGGAGGGGGCGCTGGCCATCCCAGGCGATTTCCAGGGCGCTTTCGTGAAGAAGGACTACCAGGACGGTCTCGCCATCGACACCCTGGAGGGGGAGCCGGAGATCGCCAAGGGTGTCAAGCTGCTCGACCTTCCCGGTCATACCTGGGGGACGATGGGCGTGATGATCGACTTGCCCAACAGCGGGACCATCATCTACCCGTCGGACGCCATCTACATGCGAGCTAGCTACGGTCCGCCGCCGATGGGCTCCCCAATCGTCTGGAGCAGCCTGGAGTGGCTGAGTTCGGTGGAGAAGGTGCGCAAGCTGGCGGAGCGCCACAATGCCACGGTCGTCTTCAGCCACGATTCGGAGCTGGTGCGCTCGGGCCTGAGACTGGCACCGGCTTTCTACGACTGACCCGGCGGTCGCCAGAAGGGACGGGACGTGCCCATCTACGAGTACGGCTGCCGACGGTGCGGGGGCGTCTTCGAGCGCTTCTACCGAACCATGGGCCAGGCGTATACCGCGCGACCGTGTTGTCCCGGTTGCGGCTCCGGCGAGGTCGAGCGACTGGTGTCGAATGTGGCCCTGGGGGGCCGGGTGCAGGTGGGTCCAGGAAGGGCTGTCTACCCCTCCACCTGGGAGCAGACGCACGGTGGCGATCCTGAGGTGCTACGTTACTGGCGTCGGCGCATCGAGAGGGAGATGCGCGAGGAGCAGAGCGACCCCGAGCTCACGCTGCGGCGCGAGGAGGTGGCACGGCGTCGATTCGGCCTCCTGACGGAGGAGGGGATGACTCAGGACCGTCCGCCTCCCGCTGGGTGGGAGTACGTGGGCTACGTGCACCCGGTGACCGGGGAGATGGTGCGGCCGGTGGACACAGGCCAGTCACACCCCCATCGACATGCCCGTCCTCGTCCGCACAGGCATCCTCATCCCCGTCCTGCGCCCTCCGACTCCAGTGAAGGCCTCTTGGGCCGCGCTTGAGCGGGGAGGGAAGTGCGGCGTCGCCCAGGTAGGGTTGACGAATTCCGGCATCATTGCCAGCGCCGGATCGCTCACGAGGCCGGGGCACGATTGGTGAGGTGAGAGCATCCAGCTCCCCGGCCAGGGAACGGGCCTCTTCGTCGAGGGCCAAGTCCGGCGACGCGAGTTGTTCCCAACATAGGCGCGCGAAAGATGGCACCACCATGCTGACCTCGATAGGGTCCGACGGGGAGTTGGGCCCTCACATGGACTTGCGGCCGAGGACGATAGCCAGGGGCCAAACGGTTTGGCTCTGCTCAAGTTCGTCCATGGCCTGGCGGAGCAGGTCGGCGGCCTCCTCGGCTGCGCTGGGGGACTGTGCCCGGAGGAGTTCTACAAGACGCTGACCAGCGGTGCGGAAGTCGGTGGCGAGGAAGGAGCCGACCTGGCCGCCCCACTCCCCGACCGGGAGCAGCTCCTCCCGCCGGGTCACCTGCTCCAGCCCCGCCTGACGCAGGTACTCGTCCAGGGCCTTGAACACGGCCTCGGTGGTGTCCAGCCCCAGGGGGACGGCCAGCTGGCCGAAGACGAGTTTTCCCAGACGCTCGGTTGCAGGGCCGGCACGTTGTAGGTTCAACGGTCCCTCGACCAGCTCGACCCAGCCTCCGGGGCGGGTGACCCGGACCAGCTCCGCCACCGTCGCGGGCCAGGAGGCGACGGGGATCCCTGCGGTCAAGAAACGCTGGTGGACGAGGTCGAAGGAGCCGTCCTGGAAGGGGAGGCCCTGGAGCAGGTTGCCGCGCACGTGCCGATAGCCCGAGGGCGGGTTGGGCTTGCCTCCGATCAGGTCGAAGCCCACCACCAGGGCCTGGGGGAACTGGAGGCAGAGCTCGAAGCCCCACTGGCCGGTGCCGGTGCCCACGTCCAGGATCCGGGAGGGGGAGGCGAGGGGGGCGAAGAGGTTGGTTCCCAGGGCCTGGCGGAGGGCGAAGTGCTGGAGGTCGAGGCGGTCGACCTCGTCGGGGTGACGGGGGAAGAGGTAGGGGGAGCCGGGCTCGGGCGGAGAGGTGGCCTCGAGCTGGGCGGAGGAGGGGAGCTGGAGGGACCAGGAGACCAGGCCCAGCTGGCGGGCGTAGGAGACCAGGGCGCGGAGGGTGGCGAGGCGGCGGGAGACGGTGGTGGGGGCCAAGGAGCGGTGACGGAGGTGGGAGGCGTAAGCGAGGGCGAGGCGGGAGGCGGAGTCGGGGTCGTGGAGGAGGGAGGCGAGGGCGAGGGGGAGAGGGGTGTTGAGGAAGCGGGCGAGGTCGTGGAGGTCGGTGGCGTAGGCGCGGGCGGTGGCGGGGGTGGCGCGATCGAGGAAGCGCTGGAGGAGGTGGTCGAGGGTGGCCGTGGAGAGGCCGGGGTCGGCGGTCGAGGTGGCGTGCTCTTCCCCCATGAGTCGAGTATGCCCC
>Ga0209061_1003091_pt1 | contig 18903 bp, 18 predicted proteins | sample Coa_R1_10_FD_187157 | JGI IMG/M metagenome (GOLD analysis project Ga0209061, IMG submission 187157) | Surface soil microbial communities from Centralia Pennsylvania, which are recovering from an underground coalmine fire - Coalmine... | ecosystem: Environmental > Terrestrial > Soil >...
TTGACCATGATCAAATTGCTGAGATAGGTGTCCCCGCTGCCCCAGTGGCCCTCCAGCACCACCGGAATGCCGACCTTGAACAGCTCGGGCGGCGAGCCCGTGCTCACGACCGGCACGGTCACCCCGGCGTTGGAGATCTTGAACCGCACCGTGCCGCCCACCTGGCGGACCCCGCGGTCGACCGACCCCTCGATCCGGAACGGCTTGGATCCGAGGGAGGCCCGCTGGGCCACCGCCTGCTTGGTGGTCAGGAAGTACTCGGTGGCGTTGGACAGCCCCTGGTAGACGAGAAAGCCGATGGCGGCCAGGACCACCACGCCGGCGAACACCTGCCGCCGGCGGCTGCCCAGCCAGTTGCGGCGCCGGATCCCGCCGGTGCGGGCCAGCAGGGCCCGGGCCTCGGCGTAGGGATCGGGGCCGGCGGCGTCGGCCGACTCGGGGTCGTCGGGCGCCAGGCGCGGGTCGTTCACTGCGGCCTCTCGAGCGGGCCGGCCGGACGGCTGGCGCCGCCCGGACGGCTGGCGCCGCCCGGACCCGCCGGGGCACCCGGACCAACCGGACCGCCCAGATCGTCGGGACCGACCGCCGAGGACACCGACACCGCCGGCGCCGGGTGCGCACCGGGGTGCCCGAGGGCGCGGGCCAGCGCCCGCCCCCGGTGGCGGAGGTGCACGCAGTAGAGGACGAGGACGGCGGCCGCGGCCAAGTAGCCGGAGAGGACGTAGGCGTTGGTCACGGCTTCACCTCACCGCGGTAGCTGGTGCCGGCCGGCGGCGAGGCGGGCGCCGGCGCCGAGACCGACGCCGGCGGGACCGGGGCCTTGACCCGGCCCTCGGCCCGGCGTTCGGCGATGGCCGCCACCACGCCTTCGGACTCGAAGCGGTCCTCCAGGGTCTCGAGGGCCAGCCGGTGCAGCAACATCCAGGTGAAGATCAGCCCGAAGGAGACGAACGACAGCAGCATGGTCTCCAGCTGCAGGCCGTGGATGAGGATGCCCTTGCCGATGGTGTCGCCCTGGTGGAGGGTCGACCACCAGCTGGTGGCCTCGTGGTCGATGGGCACCACGATGAAGCAGAGCAGGGCGGCGACCGCGCACCGCTTGGCCCGGCTGTCGGGCTCGCCGCCGCTCCGGCGAAGGGCCAGGTAGCCGAGGAACACGGCCAGGAGCAGGGCGGTCAGGGTGAGTCGGGCGTCCCAGGTCCACCACACCCCCCACGACGCCCGGCCCCAGATGGAGCCGGTGATGAGGGTGCCGACGCAGAAGACCACGCCGACCTCGGCCGACGCCCCGGCCAGCCGGTCCCAGCGCCGGCTGCGGGTGCGGGGCCACAGGTAGGCCAGGCTGCCGAGGGCGCTCAGCCCGAACCCGACGTAGCAGTAGGTGGCGAGGGCCGGGTGGACGTAGATCAGCCGGACCAGCGGGCCCTGGACCTCGTCGGGCGGCGACACCCAGCCGCCCAGCACGACGACCGCGGCCGTCGTGACCAGGGCGGCGAGGCCGACGATGCGGGACGCCCGCGAGGCGGTGGGTGATCTCATACTTCCTCCAGCAGGGTCCCGAAGCCGAGCACGCCGGCGGTCGAGTAGATAGCAGCGAAACAGGCGAGCAGGCCGAGCCAGCGCCAACCGCCGTCGGTCGACTGGCCGAGAGCCGACCGCCAGGCCTGCGTGGCGGCCAGCAGCACCGGGGCCACCACCGGCATGACGAGCAGGGGCAGCAGGGTTTCCCTGACCCGCAAGCCGGCGGCCATGACACCGTAGAGGGTGCCGGCGGCGGCCAGGCCGGCGGTGGCGACGAGGGCGGTGACCACGAGCAGGGCCGGGTCGCGCAGGTCGGTCCCGAAGAGCACGACGGCGCCGAAGGCGAGCAGCACCTCGAGGCCGACCAGCTGCACGGCGATGGCCGCCGCCTTGCCGACGAAGATGCCGCCGGTGTCCATGCCCGACAGTCGCAGCCCGTCGCGGGCCCCGTCGCCGGCTTCGAGGGCGAAGCTGCGCTGGACGGCCAGCAGGCAGCAGAGCAGCACGGCGATCCAGAACAGCCCGGGGGCGGCCTGCTGCAGGAGCGGCCGGTCCTGGTCGAAGGCGATCCCGAAGAGCAGCAGCACGAGCACCGCGTAGGGGGCCACCTGGTTGGTCGTCACCCGGCTGCGCAGCTCGACCCGCAGGTCCTTGCCGGCGACGAGGGCGGCGTCACGCCACATGGGTGTGCCCGCTCAGGGGAAAGGAGGCCGGAGTGGCCGGGACCTCGTCGCGCCGGTCGCTCGATCCTGTGATGGGGGCAGCAGTGCTCAAGGCGGCCGTGCCTCCGGTCACGGTGACGACCCGGTCGGCCACCGCGTGGGCCCGGTCGTGCTCGTGGGAGGCCAGCACCACGGCGGCCCCGCCGGCGGCCGCCTCGCGGATCAGGGCGTCGAGCTCGTCGCGGTGTTCGGCGTCGAGCCCGGCGTGGGGCTCGTCGAGCAGCCACAGGGCCGGCCGGCGGGCCACGAGGACGGCGAGGGCGACCCGCCGGCGCTGGCCGGCCGAGAGCTGCCCGACCGACGCGGCCCGGAGCCGCCCGGTGAGTCCGAGCCGGTCGAGGGCGGGGCCGACCGCCTTGGCCGAGCCGCCGGCGGCCCGCACCGCGAAGCGGACGTTGTCTTCGACGCCGAGGTCGTCGTAGAGGGCGCCGTGGTGGCCGAGCAGGCCGACCCGCCGGCGGACCCGGCGGGGATCGACGGTGAGGTCGCACCCGAGGACGGTGGCATCCCCGGCCACCACCCTGAGCAGGCCGGCACAGGCCCTGAGGATGCTGGTCTTACCGGCGCCGTTGGCGCCTTGGAGCAGGACGATCTCGGAGCTGTCGACGTCGAGGTCGACGCCGGCGAGTACAGGGAACCTACCTACCAGGGCCACGGCAGAGCGAAAGCGGATCACGGGATCCATGGCGTCTCCGCAACGGTAGCGACCGCGACCCTCTGTGATCCATCCGGGCGGCGGTCACGGCCCGACCGGAAGCACCCGACCGAAGGTCGGACCGGAGACTCAGCGGCGAGGAGGCGCCGGCGGCGCCCAAGGCCGGCGGCGGCGGAGCCGCACGGCCTGCAGGCTGAGGGACACCCGGCGAGCCGGCGGGGGCCGCAACGGTTCGGGGGGACGGTGGTCCGCCGCGAAGGAGTGTCCGGGAGGTCGCCGCATGGGGGGGTTCTTCGCCGGCCGGTCCGCCGATCCTCCCCGGGCGTCAGTAGGCTTCTCCCGGTCACGAACCCCTTGACCACTCCCCCGCCGCCGCCCCGACGGCTTCCCGCAGCCCGCCGGCGCAAGCAGCTGGCGGAGGTCGCGGTCGCGGTCTTCGGGTCGGGCAGCTATCACGCCACGTCGATGGACGAGATCGCCGAGCGGGCCGGGGTCACCAAACCGGTCCTCTACCAGCATTTCCCGTCCAAGAGCGGCCTGTACCTGGAGCTGATCCAGACGGTCGGGGCCGAGTTGCTGGAGGCGGTGACCGGCGCGGCCACCGCCGAGTCCCAGCCGGCCGCCCGCGTCCTGGCCGGCTTCCGCGCCTACTTCCGGTTCGTGGCGACGAGGACCGATGCCTTCCGGCTGCTGTTCGGGGGCGGGGCCTGGCAGGCGGGCGAGTTCGCCGACGCCGTGCGGGGCGTCGAGCGCAGCATCGCCGAGACCATCTCCGCCCTCATCGACGTCGACCTCGAGCCGCAGCACCGCGAGCTGCTCGGCTACGCCATCGTCGGGCTGGCCGAGGTGACCAGCCGGCAGTGGGTGCTGCGCCACGAGGTCAAACGGGGGTCGGCCAAGGGGATCGACGAGGCCGAGGGCGAGGTGCTGGCCCGCCAGCTGGCCGACCTGGTCTGGGCCGGACTGCGGGGCCTGCCCGGCCTGACGGAGCAATCTCGCACCTCTACCGCGGAACCGCCCTCTCCCCGATCGGGCGACTGAGCCACTGAGCCGCCGAGCCGCCCTCAGGCGGCGATACCGGCGGCCGCCGCGGCGGCCTCGACCTCCTCGAGGCTCATGGAGGCCGGGGCGGCGCCCTGGCGGGCCAGTGAGTTGGCCAGCCGGGCCAGGAACTCGTTGACCGGCGTGGGCACGCCGTGGAGGCGGCCGAGGAGCACGATCTCGCCGTTGAGGTAGTCGGCCTCGATGCTTCCCGACCCGCGGGCCAGGCTCTGCCAGGAGGAGCTGCCGCCCCGGTCGCCGGCGGTGATGCCGCCCTCGAGCGGGCGGCGGCGCTCGGCGTCCTCCTCGGCCGAGGACACCGCGATCCCGGCGGCCGCGAAACAGGCCTGGGCCTCGGCCCTGGCCGTGGCCAGGAGCCGGCTCTGGCGGCCGGCCCGGCCGGCGGCCGCATCGAGGGAGTTGCCCAGGTTGCCCAGCAGCTTCCTGTACTTCCTCGTCATGATGGCCGGGTGGGCCACGGAGGCGAAGCCGGCGGCCTGCAGGTCGGCGGCGACCTCCTCGGCCGTCTGGTCGCGGCCCTCCGGGTAGCGGCCGAGGTCGAGCACGCCGTGGATCGGCGCCGCCCCGAGCTGCACCACGCCGGGCTCGAGGTGGCTGGCCGGCATCTGGACGCACATGCCGTAGACCCGGCCGAAGCGGCGCAGCGCCTGCCGTTCGTTGTCGACCCCGTTTTGGGCGCACACGACCACGATGTCGGGCTGGCCGGTGCCCTCGAGGTCCTCGAGGGCGGCGTTGGTGTGCTGGCTCTTCATGGCCAGGATGACGACATCGCCCGGCTCCAGGCCGGCGTCGGCCACCGGGCCGACGGCCGGGATGTCGAGTTTGTCGCTCGTCCCGTCCGGCTGGCGCAGGTCGAGGCCCCCGGACTGCAGGGCCGACAGGTGGGCGCCGCGGGCCACCAGCACCACGTCCTTGCCGGCCCGGCCCAGGGAGCCGCCGATGCCGCCGCCGATGGCGCCGGCACCGAAGATGACGTACTTCACCGCCGGGCGCTCAGAGCCGGGAGAGGACGGCGTCGGCGCTGCTGACGTCGAGGCCGAGCCCGTCCTCGACCGACAGGTCGGTGACGACCCCGTCTTGGATGACGGCCGCGTAGCGCTTGGAGCGCAGCCCGAGCCCACCGCCGGAGAGGTCGACCTCGAGGCCGAGGGCCCTGGTCAGCTCGGCCGAGCCGTCGGCGATCATCAGCACCTTGTCGCCCACCTCGCGGGCGTCGGCCCAGGCGGCCATGACGAAGGCGTCGTTGACCGAGACGCAGGCGATGGTGCCGACGCCCTTGGCCTTGAGCTCGTCGGCCCGCAGCACGAAACCGGGGAGGTGGTAGTCGGAACAGGTCGGGGTGAAGGCGCCGGGGACGCCGAACAGCACGACCTTGCCCGACCCGAGCAGCTCGCCCGTCTGGACCTGCTTGGGTCCATCGGCGGTCGGGATGGCCACCTTCACGTCAGGGATCTTGTCGCCGACGGCGATGCTCATCTGCACTCCTTAGGGTGGTGGGTCGACCTTCGGCAGCCTACGGGGAAGGTCATGCTGAACCCGCAATCCGTTTGGCCGCCCCGGACGTAGGAGAGGCATGCGACGCATCGGCCTGCCGGTCGACCAGCTCCCCGACGAGACGTTGCTGGCCGGCCTCGGGCAGGGAGACGAGGAGGTCACCGTGGCCTTCGTCCGGCGATTCCAGCGCCGCGTGTTCGGAGTGGCCCTCTCGGTGCTGGGCGACACCCGCTTGGCCGAGGACGTGGCCCAGCAGGCCTTCGAGCGGGCCTGGCGCAACGCCCACACCTACGACCCGCGGCGGGCCTCGGTGGGCACATGGCTCACGACCATCGCCCGCAACCTGGCCATCGACGCGGCCCGGGTCCGCCGGGCGGTGCCGGTCGACCCGGACGAGCTGCTCCTGCGGGTGACCGCCGACCGCGACGGCCCCGAGCACTCCGCCCTCACCGACGAATCGGCCACCGAGCTGCGAGCCGCCCTGCGGCTGCTGCCGGTCGAGCAGGCCCGAGCGGTCGTGCTGGCCGGCATCGTTGGGCTGTCGGCCAGCCAGGTCGCCGAGACCGAAGGGATCCCGCTGGGAACGGCCAAGACGAGGATCCGCGCCGCCATGCAACGCCTGCGGGCCGCGCTCATCCAGGAGGGCCGCTATGAGTGAGTGCACCTGCGCCGAGTTCAGGGAGCTGAGCGCCGAGCTGGCCCTCGGCGTGCTCGACGGGCGGCAGCGGGCCGACGCCCTGGCCCATCTGCAACGCTGCCCGGCCTGCCGGGAGGAGCTGCTGGTCCTCGGCCAGGTGGCCGACCGGCTGGTGGCGCTGGCCCCGCCGGCCGAACCGCCGGCCGGGTTCGAGACCCGCGTCCTGCGGGCCGTCACCCCGCCGGCTGCCCCCCCGAGCTCCGTTCCCCGGCGGCCCCGCCGCGGCTTCCTCGCCGTCGCCGCGGCGGCCGCGGTGGCCCTCCTCGTGGCGGGCGGTGCCGGCGGCTGGCTGGCGGGGCGGGGCGGGCGGACCGCGCCGCCCCGCCCCGCCGCCGTGACCGCCGCCCTCCACGAGCACCACGAGCAGGTCGGCCAGGTCGTCGAGACCAACGGGGCCCACCCGTGGGTGTGGATGGCCGTCACCGGCTACGTGGGTCAGCCGACGGTGATCTGCCAGGTCCGCGGCCGGGACGGCCGGGTGCGGACCCTCGGCACCTTCCACCTCACCGAGGGCTACGGGTACTGGGCCGCCCCCGTGCCGCCCGGCACCGGCCCGCTGGCCGGCGCCCGGCTCGTCAGCCGCGACGGGCGCACGCTGGCCACCGCCACCTTCAATTAGGCGGTGACCAGACCGGTCCGCTTGAGCACCCGCATGATGGGCGCCGTCTCGACCCGCACCAGGCCCTCGAGCGGCCCGATCCGCTCGGAGAGGAACCGGTAGAGGGCCTCGGAGTCGGCGCACAGCACGCTGGCGAGCAGGTTGGTGGGCCCTGAGGTGGCGGCCACGAACGGGACGTTGCCGTCGGCCGCGATGGCCTCCCCGACGGCGGCCAGGCGGGACGGGACGACGGCCAGCCAGACCACCGCGTGGTAGCGGACCCCAAAGGCCCGCTCGTCGACGTCCACGTCGAAGTACAGCAACCCGGCCGAGGTGAGGGCCTCGATCCGCCGGCGGGCGGTCGATTCGTGCCAACCGGCCGCCGCCCCCAACTCGGCGTAGCCGGCCCGGCCGTTGCGGCCGAGGACGCTCAGCATGGCCTGGTCGGCCGGGGACAGCTCGAGTGGCGACCCGCCCAGCTCCACGGCGTCGGCGGAGACGGGCGGGCCCGACCCATCGGCCAGCCGGGCCTGCTCGTCGGCGTCAAGGGCGTTGACGACGGCCGGCCACCCGGGCCCGGCACCGGCAAAGGTGTGCAGCAGCGAGTAGGCGGCCAGGCTGACGACCCGCCGCGAGCCGGCCAGCCGGTCGAGCAGCAGGGAGTTGGGATCGGCGTCCGAGGCGGTCTGGATCGAGCAGTGGACCTCGGTGCCGCCCGACGCCACCCGCACCCACGACGTATCGGACCGGCGCGCTAGGGCCTCGGCGACCAGCTCGGCCGCGTCCGGGGTGCACCACAGCCGTAGCAGCCAGCGACCCCAACCGGCCCGGGCCGGGTCGATGAGCCCGGTGACCCGGACCCCGGCCCGCTCGGTGAGCACCCGGTAGCGGCGGGCCACGGTCTGGTCGGAGACCCCGATGGCGGCGCCGATCCGCCCCCAGGGGGCTCGGGGGGCGATGCAAAGGGCATGGAGGATCTTGCGGTCCACGAGGTCAAAGACCACTGAAGCCATATTTCTCCAGCCTATCCATGTCGAAATCAGGCACGTTTGCCATTCGGCTGCCCGAGCGTCTCAGCCCTGTTCCACCATGGTGCCAATGGACAAGAAGTGGTGGACTCTCATCGCCGTGTCGACCGGGACGTTCATGCTCCTGCTCGACGTCACCATCGTCAACGTCGCCCTGCCGGTGGTCCAGGCGGGGCTGGGCGGCAGCCTCGGCGACCTTCAGTGGGTGGTCGACGCCTACGCCCTCAGCCTGTCCGCCCTGCTGCTCACGACCGGCTCGCTGGCCGACCTGTTCGGGCGGAGGCTGCTGTTCACCATCGGCCTGGTCATCTTCAGCGCCGGCAGCCTCCTGTGCGGGCTGGCCCAGTCGCCCCTCATGCTCATCCTGTCCCGGGCCGGCCAGGGCATCGGCGGGGCCATGATGTTCTCCACCTCGCTGGCCCTCATCGCCAGCAACTTCCAGGGTCGGGAGCGGGGCACTGCGTTCGGGGTCTGGGGCGCGGTGACCGGCGTGGCCGTGGCCGTGGGCCCGATCCTCGGCGGGGCGCTCACCAGCGGGATCAGCTGGCGGGCCATCTTCCTGGTCAACGTGCCCATCGGCGTGGGCGCCGTGTTCGTGACCCTGACCCAGGTCGACGAGTCGAAGCAGGACCACGCCCACCGCCCCGACTGGGTCGGCGTGACCCTGTTCACCTCCGGCCTGATCGGCATCGTCTACGGCCTCATCCGGGCCTCGGAGACCACATGGGGCAACTGGGGGGTGCTGGTGTCGCTGGCCGCCGGCCTGGTGCTGCTGGCCGGCTTCCTGGTCGCGGAGGCCGTCGTCACCGACCCGATGTTCGACCTCAAGCTGTTCCGGATCCCGACCTTCGTGGGCGGGTCGGCGGCCGCCTTCTGCATGAACGCCTCGCTGTTCTCGGTCCTCCTCTACCTGGTGCTGTACCTCCAGGACGTCCGCGGCTACTCGGCCCTCGGCACCGGCCTCCGGCTGCTGGTCCTCTCCGGCGGCACCCTGCTGACCTCGACCATCGCCGGCCGGCTCAGCTCCCACGTCCCCGTCCGCTACCTGATCGGACCCGGGCTGGCCCTGGTCGGCATCGGGCTGCTGCTCATGGCCGGGCTTCACCCGACCACCGACTGGACCCACCTCATCCCCGGGTTCATCGTGGGCGGCGCCGGCGCCGGGCTGGTCAACCCGCCGCTGGCTTCCACCGCCGTCGGTGTGGTCGAGCCCCGGGACTCGGGGATGGCGTCGGGGATCAACGCCACCTTCCGCCAGATCGGCATCGCCACCAGCATCGCCGCCCTCGGCACCATCTTCACCGCCGCCGTCAACCACCAGCTCAACACCCTGGCCCACCGGCCTGGGATGGCCGGCCGCCTGCCCGCCATCGTGGCCGACGTCAAGGCCGGCAACGTGGGGGCGGCCATCGGCACCACCCCGCACCGGTACCAGGGGGCCATGCTGCACGCCGCCGGCACCGGGTTCGCCAACGGCATCAACGACCTGCTGATCGTCACCGCGGTGATCGCGTTCGTCGGCGCCGCCGCCTCGCTGGCTCTCATCCGGCCCAAGGACTTCGTCGGCGCCCAGGCCCCGGCGCCCGAGCGCCCAGCCGGGCAGGCCGTGCCGGCGCCCGCCGAGTCCTGACAGGCCTCGCCGGCGGGGTACTGGAACCGGCGCCGGTCGGGTCCCGGAGCCGGGGCCGGCGGGGGTCCCGGCATCGGCGCCGGCGGGGGTCCCGGAATCGGCGCCGGCGGGGGTCCCGGAATCGGCGCCGGCGGGGGTCCCGGAATCGGCGCCGGCGGGGTCCTGACACCTCCGCAGCGGCCCGGAGACCGCCGGCTCGGCCGCCCGCTCGACTATCCTGCCGTTGACCGGTACACAAGCCGGTGACCGGCAACGAAGAGTGGGGTTTCATCCGTGGCCATCTCCGACACCGACGCTCGTCCCGACGAGGCTCCGTGGTGGCGCAGCGCCGTCATCTACCAGGTCTACGTGCGGAGCTTCGCCGACTCCAACGGCGACGGCGTCGGCGACCTGCCGGGGATCATCGCCCACCTGCCGTACATCGCCGATCTCGGCGTCGACGCCATCTGGCTGAACCCGTTCTACCCGTCGCCGCAGGCCGACGCCGGCTACGACGTGTCCGATTACCGGGACGTCGAGCCCATCTTCGGAACGCTGGCCGACGCCGAAAAGCTGCTGGCCGAGGCCCACGAACGGGGCCTGCGGGTCATCGTCGACCTGGTTCCCAACCACACGTCAAGCGAGCACGCCTGGTTCAAGGCCGCCCTGGCGTCCGCTCCGGGCAGCCCGGAGCGGGCCCGGTACATCTTCCGGCCGGGGCGGGGCGCCGACGGTAGCGAGCCGCCCAACAACTGGCAGTCCCAGTTCGGCGGCCCGGCGTGGACCCGGGTGCCCGATGGGGAGTGGTACCTGCACCTGTTCGCCCCCGAGCAGCCCGACCTCGACTGGACCGACCCCGAGGTGGTGGTCGAGTTCAAGTCAATCCTGCGCTTCTGGCTCGACCGGGGCGTCGACGGGTTCCGGATCGACGTGGCTCACGGGTTGGCCAAGGACCCGGCCCTGCCCGACGTGCCCGCCGACTACCTCCAGACCACGTTGCGCCGGCGCACCCTCGAAGGCCACCCCTACTGGGACCAGGACGCCGTCCACGACGTCTACCGCGGCTGGCGCGAGGTGATCGACACCTACCCGGGCCAGCGGGCCTTCGTGGCCGAGGCGTGGGTGCCCGAGCCGTCCCGGTTCGCCCGCTACCTGCGAGCCGACGAGCTGCAGACGGCCTTCAACTTCGACCTCCTGCTTGCCCCGTGGGACGCCAAGGCCATGCGCGACGTGATCGACGCCACCCTCGCCGCCCTGCGCGGCGTGGGCGCCCCGGCCACCTGGGTCCTCTCCAACCACGACGTGGTCCGCCACGTCACCCGGTACGGGGGCGGCGAGCTCGGGCTGGCCCGGGCCCGCGCCGCCATCCTCCTCACCCTGTCCCTGCCCGGCGGGGCCTACATCTACCAGGGCGAGGAGCTCGGCCTCGAAGAGGTCGAGGACATCCCCGCCGACCAGCGCCAGGACCCCAAGTTTTTCCGGACCCAGGGCGAGGAACCCGGCCGTGACGGGTGCCGGGTGCCGATCCCGTGGTCAGGCACGAAGCCTCCGTTCGGCTTCGGTACCGGCACCCCGTGGCTGCCCCAGCCCCAGAGCTGGGCGGCCAAGACGGTGGAGGCCGAGCGCCGCGACCCGGCGTCGATGCTCTCGCTGTACCGGCGGGCGCTCGAGGCCCGCCGGAGCACGCCGGAGCTGGGCGACGGTCCCATGGCGTGGATCGACACCGTCGACGGCCTGCTCGCCTTCCACCGCGGCGACGACTTCGCCGTCGCGGTCAACTTCTCCGAGCAGCCCGTCGCCCTCCCCGACGAGCTGGCCGGGGCCGAGGTGGTACTGGCCAGCGCGCCCCTCGCCGGCGACGGGACACTGCCCGGCTCGACGGCCGTCTGGTTGCGCCTGGCCTAGGCCCCTCTCGCCGGGCCGGCCGCGGCCCTCTCCGGGACCGGTTGATCCCCCACGTCAATCGCTCCCGCACCGGATGCCGGCCCTCCCGGTCATCGCGGTTGCATTTCGTGTCGTGCCGGCCTCATCACTGTTGCAGTTAGTGCCGACCTGTCCAGCAAAAGTGCGACAGCGATGGTGCGCCGACAACACAAAGTGCAACCGCGATGCCCTAGTCGCCCGCCGGCGACGCCTCCGCCGGCGAGGCCGACGCCCCCGCCGGCGAGGCTGACCCTGCCTTCGCCGGCGTCGGCCGCAGCGACCCGGCCACCGCGAAGGCGGCGGCGAACAGGGCGGCGAGGAGCCACAGGGCGTGGAGCAGCCCGAAGGCCTGGGCCAAGGCGCCGATGACCGGCGGTCCGGCCAGGCTGGCGAAGTAGCCGATGGAGGCGGCCACGCTCACCCGGCCGGCCGGGTCGGGGCCGCTCTCGGCCGCCGCCGACATGCCGAGCGGGAAGCCCATCGACACGCCCACCGACCAGAGCAGGACGCCGACCAGGACCAGCCACGGGTCGGGCCCGAGGATGAAGAGGACCATGCCGAGCATGCCGAGGGCGGTGGTCACCCGGATGGCCTGCACCCGCCCCATCCGGTCGACCAGCGGACCGCCGAAGATCCGGGTCGACGCTTCGCCGATGGCGAAGGCGGTGAAAAACAGGGCGGCCACCGCGGCGGTCTGCCCGTGGTCGGTGTGCACGGCGAGGGTCAGCCAGTTGTTGGCCGACCCCTCCCCGAGCTCGACGCCGAGCATGACCACGCCGATCAGCAGCAGCTTCCAGTCGGCCCAGCCCCGGAAGTAGTGGCGGATCCTGGCCGCCCGGCTCTCCGACTGGTGCACGGCCGGCGCCCGGCTGCCGGGCGGGATAGACGAGGCCATGAGCAGGCCGATGAGGCCGATGGCGGCGCCCTCGCCGATGAACTGGGCCGCCGGGGCGATGCCGAGGGCGGCGCAGCCGGCGCCGATCCCCGATCCGGCCGCAGCTCCGACCGACCAGGCGCCGTGCATGCGGGGCATGACGGTCCGGCCGACGGCCTGCTGGATGGCCGCCCCCTCGACATTGACCAGCACGTCGACGGTGCCGATGCCGAGGCCGATGCAGATGAGGCCGACGGTGACGACCGGGACCGAACGGGCCGCCACCCCAACCCCGAGGAGGGCCATGGCCGCCGCCACCAGCAGCAGCCCGGCGGTGACCGCCCGCCGGCTGCCGAGCCGGTGCAGGAGCGGGTTGGACAAGGCCAGGCCGGAGATGGCCCCGACGGTGATGCCGGCCAGGATCAGCCCGATGGTGGCGTTGTCCACTCCGAGCTGGGCTTTGAGGGCCGGGAGCCGGGGCCCCCACGCCGACACGGTGATCCCACCGAGGGCGAAGGCGGCGATGACGGCGCGCTGCCAGCGGGCCAGCGCGGCGGCGTCGGGCACGACGTTGGTCTCGGTCATCCGCTCAGTCTCGCTCCCCCACGTAGATGGCCCTCGCCCGAAAACGTGTCCGCTGTTGGTACTCCTCCAAGGCGTGCGCGATCCAACCGGCGCTCCGGGCCAGGAGAAAGACGGCCTCACTGGCCCCCGGCACCATGGCCGTTCGGAACGCCAGGGCGGCAAGGGCGAAGTCGACGTTGGGCGGGGGCAGCTGCCGCTGGGCGGCCAGTGCGACGAGGTCCTCGACCACGTCCGGGCTTCCGCCGACCTCCAGCAGCTGCCGTTGGCGGGCGAGCAGCTCCCGGCCTCTCGGGTCCCCGCCGGCGTAGAGCGGCTGGCCGAAGCCGTGCACCATCGGGCCCCGGGACAAGGCCTCACCGAGGGCGACGGCCGCCCCGACCTGCTCGGCCCGGGTCAGCAGGGGCAGCACCTCGAGGGAGCTGGCGGCGTGAAAGGGCCCGCTGGCCGCCCCGAGCCCGGCGCCCACCACCGCGTAGGGGTCGGCGCCCATGGCCGCCGCCGTCCGGGCGGCCAGGGTCGAGGCGGCGAGCTCGTGGTCGGCGAGGAGCACGAGGGCGGCGTCGAGCACGGCCACCCGTTGGGTAGTGGCCGGCAGCCGGCTCAGCCGGGGCCACAGGCGGTCGGCCAAGCCGCCACCGGACCGATGGGCCCCCGCGCAGGCCCCACCGCCGGCACCGGCTCCAGCGGCCCCCGAACCGCCGGCCCCTCCCACTGCCCCGCCGAAACCGCCGGCCTCGGTCCTACCGGACGCATCGGCCGAACCGCCGGCCCCAAAACCACCGGCCCCATCGCCGGCGCCGGGCCCACCCGATGCAGCGGCCCCAACCGCCGGCAGGGCGTCGACCATCGCCGCCAGCAGGCCCTTGGCTGTGCTGACGACGGCGGCCGGAGCCCGGTCGTGCCGCCACGGGTCGGCGGTGGCCGCCGCCGCGGCCGCCACCCGCAACCGGTCCGCCGGCGGGGTGCCGGCCGGTAGGACACCGGTGGCGGCGGCCACGACCTCGGCCACCGGTGCGGCCGGCGCCCACGGCTCGTCGGAGGGGTCCGGCCACTGCCCGGTCCAGAGCCAGCCGGCGACCTCCTCGAAGCGGCGGCAGCGGCTGAGGGCCACGGCGTCGGTGCCGCGGTAGGCGTAGCGGTCGGCCTCGATCAGGGTGATTTCGGTGGTGAACGTCCACGCCCCGCCGGCCGGCCCGGCCGGGTGGCGCCCGCCCCGGGCCAGCCGCTCGACGTCGGCGGCGTCGTAGGTGGAGCCGGTCGCGGTGCGCCGGCGGTCGATGAGGCCCCGGCTCACGTAGGCGTACAGCGTCTGGGGCTTGACGCCGAGCCGGGCGGCCGCCTCCGCCGTCGACAACCGCCGTCCGGTCACGACGGCAGCATCCTGGTCCGGAGCCCGACGTTGATCACCGATCAATGTTGATCCATACGGCCGGCAGGATCAAGATGCGTTTATGACGACGAACGCAACCGGCGGGACGGCCGACCGGGCCGGCCACGCCGATCAGGACGAGCTGATCACCGTGCCCGACGGGCTGCGGGGCGTGGCCGTGGCCGACACGACCATCGGCGACGTGCAGGGCAAGCGGGGCTTCTACCACTACCGGCAGTACTCGGCCACCGACCTGGCCGCCTCCCGGACCCTCGAGGACGTGTGGCGGCTGCTCTTCGACGGGGCGCTCCCGGCCGACGCCGAGGAGCGGGCGGTCTTCGAAGCCGAGGTCCGGGCCCGCCGCAGCCTGCCCGAGGTCCTCCAGCCGCTGCTGGCCGGCGTGGCCGCCACGTCGGGCGCCACCCTCGGGGGCCTGCGGTCGGCCGTGTCGCTGCTGGCCGGCGCCGACGGCATGCAGCCGCTGTGGGACCTCGACGAAGCCGCCCGCCGGGCCGATCTGCTCCGGCTGGCCGCGGCCACCCCGGCGCTGGTGGCCACCCTGTGGCGGCGTTCGCAGGGCCTCGAGCCGGTGGCTCCCGACCCCGATCTCGCTCACGCCGCCAACTACCTGTGGATGCTCCACGGCGAGCGGCCGACGGCCGAGCAGGCCCGGGCCCTCGAGCAGTACCTCATCCTCACCGTCGATCACGGCTGGAACGCCTCGACCTTCACGGCCCGGGTCATCGCCTCCACTGGCGCCGACGCCGGGGCCGCCGTCACCGGAGCCATCGGCGCCCTGTCCGGCCCGCTTCACGGAGGCGCCCCCAGCCGGGCCCTCGACACGCTGGACGCCATCGGCGACCCGGGCCGCGCCCGGGCGTGGGTGACGGCCGCCCTCGACCGCCACGAGCGGATCATGGGCTTCGGCCACGCCGTCTACCGCACCGACGACCCCCGCTCGGTCATGCTCAGGAGCGTGGCCAAACGGCTGGGCGGGGAGCTGGCCGACCTGGCCGTGGCCGTCGAGGGCATCGTCACCGAGGAGCTGGCCCGGCGCCACCCCGACCACCCGCTGTACGCCAACGTCGAGTACTACGCCGGCGTCGTGATGGACGCCTGCGGGCTCGACCGGGCCCTGTTCACGCCGACCTTCGCCGTGAGCCGGGTCATCGGCTGGTGCGCCAACATCGCCGAGCAGCTGACCAGCCGGCGGATCATCCGCCCGGCCGGCCGCTACGTCGGCCCGCCGGCGCCGGCGCCCGTGCCGTCACTGGCGTGAGCGACACCGGGGCGGGACCTGGGTCCGGCCGCCCCGGTCGTGGAGCCCCTGGCGCTGGCGCTGGCGCTGACGCCGGCGCTGGCGCTGGCGCTGACCGGTCAGCTCATGGCCGCGGCCATCATCCCGGCCTCGTACGAGCCGCCCTTTTGGTGGAGGATGACGGCCATCCGGTTGGCCGCGTTGATCATGGCCACGGAGGCGACCAGAGCGGCGATCTGGTCGTCGTCGTAATGCCGGCGCACCGCGGCCCACGTCTCGTCCGAGACGCCGAGGGCGGCGTCGGCCATCCGGGTGCCCTCCTCGGCCAGGGCCAGGGCGGCCTGCTCGGCTTCTGTGAAGACGGTGGACTCGCGCCAGGCGGCCACCAGGTTGAGCCGCACCGCGCTCTCGCCGGCGGCCGCCGCCTCCTTGGTGTGCATGTCGACGCACCAGCCGCAACCGTTGATCTGGCTGGCCCGCAAGGCCACCAGCTCCCCCAGGTGGGGGGGCAGGGCGGGGGCGACGGCCAGGCTGGTGGCGGCGAACCGCTTGACGAAGGCGGCGCCGACGGGGTTGGCAAACAGGTCGAATCGGGTTTCCATGACCATGAGATGCCGGTGACCCGCCGCCTGTGACATGTCACAACCCGGGCCCGCCCCGCGTCTGATGGCCGTGCCCCCCGACCCGACCACCGACGCGTTCGTCGCCCACCGCAACCTGCTCTTCACCGTCGCCTACGAGATGCTGGGCTCGGCCGCCGACGCCGAGGACGTCCTGCAGGAGACCTGGCTGCGCTGGGCCGGGGTCGACCTCGACACGGTCAGGGACCCCCGCGCCTACCTGGTGCAGATCGCCACCCGCCAGGCCCTGGGCCGGCTGCGCACCCTCGGACGGCGCCGGGAGTCCTACGTCGGCACCTGGCTGCCCGAGCCGGTGCTCACCGCCCCTGACGTGGCCGACGACGTCGAGCTGGCCGAGGGCGTGTCGATGGCCATGCTGCTGGTGCTGGAGACGCTGGCGCCTACCGAGCGGGCCGTATTCGTGCTGCGGGAGGTGTTCCGCCTCGACTACGGCGAGATCGCCGGGGCGGTGGACAAGACCCCGGCCGCCGTCCGCCAGATCGCCCACCGGGCCCGGGAGCACGTGGCCGCCCAACGGCCGCGCGGCATCGTCGACCCCGCGCAGACCCGGGCCGCCCTCGACGCCTTCCGCCTGGCCGTCGAGACGGGCGACCTGCAGCGCCTGCTCGACGTCCTAGCTCCCGACGTCGTCCTCCTCGGCGACGGCGGCGGCATCAAGCAAGCCGTCCTGCGCCCGATCGTGGGGGCCGACCGGGTCGCCCGCCTGCTGCTGGCCGGCCTGCGCCGGACCCCGGAGCAGGTGTCCCTCCGCCCCACCGACGTCAACGGCCACCCGGCCCTCATCGTCGAACTCGACGGCCGGCTCGACACGGTCGTGGCCGTGCGCATCGACGACGGCGCCATCACCGGGCTCTACGCGGTCCGCAACCCGGACAAGCTCGCCCACCTCGGGCAGGAGACGGCCCTGCGCCGCTGACTACTGGATGTGCAAACCGGTGACGGCCCGGGAGATGACCAGCCGCTGGATCTCGGAGGTGCCCTCGAAGATGGTGAAGATCTTGGCGTCGCGGTGCCAGCGCTCGACGGGGTGCTCCCTGACGTAGCCGGCCCCGCCCATGATCTGGATGGCCTCGTCGGTGACCCGTACAGCTGTCTCGCCGGCGAACAGCTTGGACTGGCTGCCCTCGCCGGCCTCGAACGCCTTGCCGTTGTGGCCCATCCAAGCCGCCCGCCAAACCAGCAGCCGGGCCGCGTCGATGGCCAGTTTCATGTCGGCCAGCTTGAAGGCGATGGCCTGGTTTTCGGCGATGGCCCGGCCAAACTGGCGCCGCTCCTTGGCGTACTCCAACGAATACTCGTAGGCGGCCCGGGCGATGCCGACGGCCATGGCCCCGACCACCGGCCGGGACGCCTCGAAGGTGGCCATCGCCGCCTGGCTGCGCTGCCCCCTGACCCCCTCCCGGGCCCGGGCCAGGCGGGCGTCGAGCTTTTCCTTGCCGCCGAGCAGCATCCGTCCGGGCACCCGCACGTCGTCGAGCACCACCTCGGCGGTGTGGGAGGCCCGGATCCCCATCTTCTTGAACTTCTGTCCCTGCCGGAGCCCCTTTGTCCCCGGCGGGATGATGAAGCTGGCCTGGCCCCGGCTCCGCAGGCCGGGCTCGACCGAGGCCACCACGATGTGGATGTCGGCGATGCCGCCGTTGGTGATCCACGTCTTGGTGCCGTTGAGCACCCACTCGTCGGCGGCCTCGTCGTAGACGGCCCGGGTGCGCATGGAGCTGACGTCGGAGCCGGCGTCGGGCTCGGAGACGGCGAAAGCGGCCAGCGCCGGCCGCTCGGGGGGACCGAAGCACTGCGGGAGCCATTCGCCGACCTGCTCCGGCGTGCCGTTGGCCACGATCCCCGACACGGCCAGGGCGGTGCCGAAGATGGCGAGGGCGATGCCGGCGTCACCCCAGCACATCTCCTCCATCACCACCGGGAAGAGGATCCCGGTCGGATCGGCGAAGGCGTTGGCGACGAAGTCGAGGGAGTACAGGCCGATCTCGGCCGCCTCTTGGATGAGCGGCCAGGGCGTCTCTTCCCGCTCGTCCCACTCATGGGCCACCGGGCGAATGCTGCCCTGGGCGAAGTCGTGCACCCACTTTTGGATCTGGAGCTGGTCCTCGTTGAGATCCAGCGAGAAGTCGGTCATTACCCTACGGTAACATCACGGAGGTGACCCGGGTCACCGAGCGGCGCGCCGGAGCTTGGTGCCGGCGGGAGTGTCCTCCACGATCCAGCCCTCGGCCGCCAGCTCGTCGCGCAGCCCGTCGGCGCGCCGGTAGTCGCGTGCGGCGCGCGCCGCGTCCCGGAGCGCGGCTTTCTCGCGCGCTTCGGCCGTAATTTCCCCGCCGCTGTCGTCCAGGCGAAGGCCCAAGGCCTCCTCCCACAGCTCGAACACCGCGGCAGCGAGGCCGGCGGCCCGCTCACTCGAGGCGCCGGCGGCTCGCGCCGCGCTCTGGGCCTCGAAGAGGACGGCCACCGCCTGGGGCGTCTTCAGGTCGTCATCCATGAAGGCCTTGAAGCGCTCGACCACACCGGGGTCGGGGACGCCGCCGCGGGCGCCGGCGAACTCCCGGGCGAAGGCGTCCAGCCCCTGCACGGCCCGCTCGGCCGCGGCCAGGTTGTCGGCGTTCACGCTGAGAGGCGAGCGGTAGTGGCTCTGCAGGGTCAGCATCCGGTAGGCGCGGGGGTCGTGGGCGGCCAGCAGGTCGGTGAGGGTCACGTAGTTGCCCAGCGACTTGCTCATCTTGGTGCCGTCGCCGACCACGATCATGTTGTGGTGGACCCACCGGCGGCTGAACCGGTTGCCGGCGGCCACCGCCTGGGCCCGCTCGTCCTCGTGGTGGGGGAAAATCAGGTCGTAGCCGCCGCCGTGCAGGTCG
>Ga0209061_1003092_pt1 | contig 18903 bp, 17 predicted proteins | sample Coa_R1_10_FD_187157 | JGI IMG/M metagenome (GOLD analysis project Ga0209061, IMG submission 187157) | Surface soil microbial communities from Centralia Pennsylvania, which are recovering from an underground coalmine fire - Coalmine... | ecosystem: Environmental > Terrestrial > Soil >...
GAATTTTATTCAAAACTCCATGTGAGCGAGAAGAAGAACAATCCGCGTGCAGCGTCGTACGCGTCGCGGTAGGTGCGGTACGGGCGGCGGTAGTCGGTATGGAATATGCGCCAGGACTTGAAGTGCGCCACAAGTCTTTCGACCGGCGCCCGGAGCGATGACACATCGGCGTTGAATTTCTTTTCCCAGGAGAGCAGCACACCGCCCGCCGGCTTCTTGCGCGGGGTGACCATACCGCACCCCTGATATCCCTTATCGGCGATCCCGCCACCGGAGTTCCGCACGATCTCCGCAACCGGGGTGCTGGCGAAAGCTTTCGCGTCGTGAGTTCTCCCGTCCAGCGGATCAGAAATGTATATGGCATCCCCGCCGAGCAGGCTCACCAGTTGCGCGTTGAACCCGGTGGTACCGTGCTTGCGGCTCCACAGCTCGCCGTGCTCCGCATAGGACCAGCAGGGCGTGATCGTGCCGTCTACCAGGCAGACCCGGCCCCTGGCCATCTCGATCGCGTCCGCCGCAGACGGCACGAACTCCTGCAGGATCGATTCCACGACGGGCACCAGCGCTGTCACGATCCTTGATACCGTGGGCTGCGAGACGCCCCGCATGTCACCGATGAACTCCTGCACCGCGTTCTGCCGGAGATACATGCACGCGATCTCCACCGCCTGATACAGGCTGCATGCTCTCGGCCGGCCAGCCTCTTTCCTCCACGGCTTATCCAGCACCTCATTGACGCGGCGGACGAGTTCTTGCATCTGCGTGAGCATCAGTCCTGTAGTACGATGGTAGCGCAACGGCTCTCCCTGGTAGCGAGAATCCTTGGTCGGACGCTCATATTATCACGGGGGAGCCGTTGTCCGTTATGTCGGCATGTTTGTCAGGGTCACGCCATTTCAGAATAGTTTTGAATAACCTACAGTGAAAGCAACGATACCTTGGGCCGGGGTGGAATCAAACTGTATATATCCTCAGAAAGCCGTCCGCCACCTCATGGGCCAGCGGGGCCTGATGGCATCCGCCCGTGTGCGGTCCACGGGAGGACCTGAAGAGCGGCACCGTTTCCCGGCCGCCGGGGAATCCGCCCGCCTGCCAGCCGGGACGTGGTCATCTTACGCTCGTGCCCCCCCGTGACGTGACCGGCTGGTCACCGGCGGCCGGCGGGACCGGCGCACATCACCCGGGCCGTGTGAGGCGGGTTCGCCCTGCTGCGTGTGAGGCCCGGCGTACGTCACCACCGGCCGGCCCCGGTGAGAACAGCACCGTGACGACCGGTACCACCAGCCGCGTTTGCCCCCGGCCCGCCGGTATCTGGGGAGATCAAGGCCGCCTGGCGCTCCCTCCCGGCCGGGCGCACGGGAATGATGGCCATCGCCCGGGGGATAAGTGCATGAATGCCAACCAGCGCGCCATTTTCCCCCAGGGGGGTGCTGCAGCGGCGAGTGACCGGGTCGCGTCCCGCTGCTTTGTGGCTGGCGCGGAGCCCCGGTGACGCGGCCGCCATCGCGTTCACCTGCCCGGCCGCCCGGCCCGGCTGCCGCGCCCCCGGGTGGTGCTCCTGATGGCCCGGTGGCGGGGAACCTTGATGGCCGGGTGGCGGGAGAACCTCGTGGAGCGGGCCGGGGGGGCCGACCGGCTGCGGGTGGTCGTGCTGCTGGCGGCGGTGCTGGGGCTGTCGGGGGCGGATACCGGGACGGTCGCGGCGGTGGCGTCGAATCTGGAGCGGGCGTTTTCGGTGTCCAACACCGATATCGGCGTCCTGCTGTCGGTGGTGATGCTGGTCGGCGCCGCGGGCACCGTGCCGGTCGGGGCGCTGACCGACCGGGTCACCCGCACCCGCCTGCTCGCCCTCAGCATCAGCCTGTGGGCCGGGGCGACCGTGCTCAGCGCGATGGCCACCTCGTTTGCCTGGCTGCTGGCCGCCCGGGTGGTGCTGGGGGTGGTGACCGCGACCGCGGGGCCCACGGTGGCCTCGCTGACCGGGGATTTCTTCCCAGCCGCCGAGCGTGGCCGGATCTACGGGTGGATAGTGTCGGGGGAACTGACGGGTGTTGCCATGGGGCTGGTGATCTCGGGGATCGTCGCGGAGGCGGCCGGATGGCGGGCCGCGGTCGGCTGGGCCGCGCTGCCGTCGGTGGGGCTGGCCTGGGCGATACTGCGGCTGCCCGAGCCGGTCCGGGGCGGGGGCGGCCAGCTGCACGCCAGCGTGCCGGCCGCCCGCGGCGCACGGCAGGCACGGCCCGCCGGGGCGGACCTGCCCGCCCCGGCGGGCGGCGCGCTGGGGGAGCTCGGCCTGGTCGACGAGATCGCCGAGCAGCGCCACATCCGCCCCTACCCGGGCCTGGTGCTGCAGTGCGACCCCGCCGACCGGTCCCTGTGGTGGGCCGTGCGTTACGTGCTGCGGGTGCGCACCAACGTGGTCATCATCGTGGCCTCGGCGCTCGCCTACTTCTACCTGTCCGGGGTGGAGGGGTTCGCCCTGCTGTACGCCCAGCGCCACTACGGGATCAGCAAGGCGGTCGCCACCCTCGTCGTGGTACTGATCGGCGCCGGGGCAGTCGCCGGCGTCATCTCCGGCGGCCGGGCCTCGGACAAGCTTCTGCACCGGGGCATACTCAACGCCCGGGTGATCGTGCCGCTGGCCGCGCTGGCGGCCACCGTGCCGTTCATGGCGGCGGGCTTCCTGTCCGGCTCCCTGGCGATCGCCGTTCCTCTGCTGATCATCGGCGCGTTCTTCCTCGGATCGGCGGACCCGCCCGGCGATGCCGCCCGCCTGGACATCATCCACCCGCACCTGTGGGGGCGCTCCGAGGGCATCCGCACCTTCCTGCGCACCCTGCTGCAGGCCATCGCCCCGGCCGCGTTCGGCTTCGCCTCCGACCACTGGTTCGGCAGCCCCGGCGGCACCGAAACCGGCCTGGGCTACACCTTCGTCCTCTTTCTCGCCGTGCTCGCCCTCGGCGCCCTGGCCATCGCCCCGGCCCTGCGCAGCTACCCCCGCGACGTCGCCACCGCCGACGCCTCCATCCGCGCTGTCGCCGTCGCCGCCGAACGGTGCCGCGGGCGACCTCAGGCCGTGTTACGGAACGGAACACCGCCTGCGACGCCCAGCGGGCACGGGCGGAGCGGCACGACCGGGGTGCCGCCCGCAACCGCGGGCGGCACCCCGGTGCGCTGCTGTGCGCGGTGCTATCCGACCGGGGTGAAGTCGCGGGAGGCGATGAAGGGCGGGCGCGGCGCGGGCGCCGCGTACGGGTCCTCGAGGGCGTTCTCGACGCTGTTGAACACGACGAACACGTTCGACCGGGGGAACGGCGTGATGTTGCTGTTCGAGCCGTGCATGCAGTTGCAGTCGAACAGCGTCGCCGAGCCAGCAGGCCCGGAGAACTGCTCGATGCCGTGCTTGTCGGCCAGCGTGGCCAGGCTGGCCGGGTCGGGCGTGCCGATCTCCTGGTTCCGCAGCGACTTCTTGTAGTGGTCCTCCGGCGTCTCACCGGGGCAGGAGACGAAGGTCCTGTGCGAGCCCGGCATGATCATCAGCGGGCCGTTGCAGTCGAGGTTCTCCGTCAGCGCGATCGAGATGCTGAGCGCGCGCATCCGCGGCATGCCGTCCTCGGCGTGCCAGGTCTCGAAGTCCGAGTGCCAGTAGAACCCGTTACCGCCGAAGCCCGGCTTGAAGTTCACCCTGCTCTGGTGGATGTAGACCTCAGAGCCGAGGATCTGCCGCGCGGGGCCGGTGACCCTCGGGTCGGTGAGCAGGCCCGCGAACACCTCGCTGATCTTGTGAACCTCGAACACCGAGCGGATCTCGCTGGAGGCGGGCTCGATCACCGTGCGGTCGTCGCCGCGGAGGCTGTCGTCGGAGAGGAGGCGCTGCAGCTCCGCCCGGTACATCGCGACCTCGCCCGGGTCGAGGAGCCGGCGTGTGTGGTAGCCGCTGATGTCGAAGCCGGCCAGCTCCTCCGCGCTCAGCGGGCCGTCGCCGGGCTTCCCGTAGGCGACGGGGTCGCTGCGCGGGATGAAGGACGGCTCGCTCGTCGTCCGTGTCGGGTAGATGTCCGTGGTCATGCTTGTGCCTCCGCGATCTCCTCGTTGCCGTCCAGCGCGATGAGCGGGTACACGCCGTTCTCGTCGTGGACTTCCCTGCCCGTCACCGGGGGGCTGAACGCGCAGACCGTGCGGATGTCGGTCTCGGCGCGGACGGTGTGGTGCTCATGGCCGTTCAGCAGGTACATGGTGCCGGGAGCGAGAACATGGCGCTCGCCGGTGTCCTCGTTCACCAGTTCCCCGCGGCCCTCGATGACGTAGACGGCTTCGACGTGGTTGGCGTACCACATCCGGGTCTCGGTGCCCGCGAACAGCACGGTGTCGTGCAGCGAGAACCCGCGGTTCTCGGCCGCGAGCACGAGACGGCGGCTCCGCCACGTCGGTGTCACGACGTCGCGTTCGGTCCCTGTCACCTCGTCCAGGGTGCGGACGATCATCGCTGGCTTCCTCCTCAGTCCCGGGCGGCGCGCACCGACTCGGCGAGGATGTCCAGGCCGGCGGCGAGTTCTGGTTCCGTCGTCGTCAGCGGCGGCATCAGCTTGGCGACCTCGTTCGACGGGCCGGAGGTCTCCATCAGCAGGCCGCGGCGGAACGCTGCCGAGCACACCGCCGAGGCAAGCGGCGGGTCGTCGAACGCCAGGCCCCACGCCATGCCGCGGCCGCGCGCGGATGCGCCCGCATCGGCGTGCTCGTCCGCGATCGACTGCAGTGCCTGCTCCATCTGCTCGCCATTGGCGAGCGTCTGCTTCTCCATCCTGTCATCCGACCAGAAGCCGAGCGCCGCCGTCGCGGTGACGAACGCCGGGTTGTGCCCGCGGAAGGTGCCGTTGTGCTCGCCCGGCTCCCACTCGTCCAGATCCCTGCGGAACAGGGTCAGCGCGAGCGGCAGCCCGTAGCCGCTGAGCGACTTGGACAGGCAGACGATGTCCGGGGTGATCCCCGCCTGCTCGAAGCTGAAGAACGGGCCGGTGCGGCCGCAGCCCATCTGCACGTCGTCAACGATCAGCAGCAGGCCGTGCCGCGCGCACAGGTCCGCGAGGCCGCGCAGCCATTCCGCGCTCGCGACGTTGATGCCGCCCTCGCCCTGCACGGTCTCCACGATGACCGCGGCGGGCTTGTCAAGGCCGCTCCCGCTGTTGGCCAGCATCCGCTCGAACAGCAGGAAGTCCGGGGTGCGCCCGTCGAGGAACTCGTGATAGGGCATGGGCGCGCCGTGGGCGAGCGGGATCCCCGCCCCGCTGCGCTTCATCGAGTTGCCTGTCACGGCAAGCGATCCCAGGGTCATGCCGTGGAAGGCGTTGGTGAAGCTGACGATGGTCTCGCGGCCCGTGACCTTACGGGCCAGCTTGAGGGCCGCCTCGACCGCGTTCGTGCCCGTCGGGCCCGGGAACTGGATCTTGTAGTCGAGGCCACGCGGTTTCAGGATCGTCTCGCCGAACGCGCGCAGGAAGTCGCGTTTCGCGCACGTGTGCATGTCCAGGCTGTGGACGATGGAATCCCCGGTGAGATAGTCGAGGAGGGGGCGCTTCAGCTCGGGGTTGTTGTGCCCGTAGTTGAGCGCTCCCGCGCCGGCGAAGAAGTCGAGATACTCCCGCCCGGCCTCGTCGTAGACCCGGCTGCCCTGCGCGCGGTCGAATACCGCTGGCCAGTCACGGCAGTAGCTGCGAACCTCCGACTCAAGATGCTCAAATATATCCATAAAAACGGATTCATTCCTGTTCTGGGGCGGTAGTCCCTCCAGGTGCGGGCCGCTGCGGCAGCGGGCCTATCCGGATCAGGACCTCGGGCTGGTGGTGATCGGGGAACAGCGCGCTGCCGAAGCCCTCGTGCCGGCGGAGCGCGGCTCCCTGCGCCCTGGCGAACGACTCGAACGTCCGCAGCGACGCCACGTTGTCCGGCGTGACCGTCGCCTCCATGTGGAGGCAGCCGAGCTCGGTCATCACGAGGCCGAGATGATCGAGCATGCGGCGGGCGATCCGCCGTCCCCGGTAGGCGCCGTCGACGGCTATCTGCCACACGAACAGCGTGTCCGGCGCGTCCGGGCGCACGTACCCGGTGAGGAAGCCGACGACGGCCTCCCCGGCCCGCGCTACCACGCTGGTCCGTGCGAAGTCCCTGCACCACAGCAGGTAGCAGTAGGGCGAGTTGAGATCGAGCTTGCGGCAGTCGCGGGCCAGCCTCCACAGTTTCCTGCCCTCGCCGGGGCGGGGCCGGCCCAGCCGGATCGGTGCAGCCGTCTCCCCGCGGGGGCCGGTGCACGTCGCTGTGGCTGTCGGTTCGCCGGGCATGAGTACGAACCTAACGAACCATTCTGGGACCGCAATCTGATGCGAGAACGGTGGGAGTTTAGGAACACCGCCAGACCGGGTACTACTGGCCGGTTACCCGGCCGGGAGTGACGCGGCTGACGCCGCGCGCGTGCCCGTGCGCTCACGTAGCGTCGTAATCCCCAAGGCTTCCAGGCGTTTTGTGCGCCGCGCATGGCGGCGGCAGGCACGCAAGCTGGAGGTCGGCCCCACTGCCCTCGCGAGCCGGATCACAAGGTTTACCCGGTCCCAGCGGGACTAAAAATGTGAGTTAAGTCATGCGAGTTTTCCCGTGAACCGGGCTGGCGCAGGGCCTGGCTCACATCCGCCAGATCTTGATCTCGCGCCTGAGGCCGGGCAGCTCCCTGATGACCATGGCGGCCAGGGCGCCGACGGCTGCCCCGATCAGCAGTTTCCTGACCACGAACGCACCTCCGGGTCCGGGCGTTTCCGCTGTTCCTCAGCCGGCCGGCAGCTCTCTTCAGCCGGGCGGCAGGTTTGGCATGGCCGGCAGCAGCGGGTTGTGCTTCCCCGGGCTTATGCCGGTCGAGCGCCGCGCGTCCGCCGTGCCGTCCTTCTTGTGCCCCACCTGCTTCTCGTAGCCACCTGGCTCGTTGCCCATGCGCACGCCTTTGGTGTGCGACGGGGTGTCCGGGGCGACGTCGGGCTTGCCCACGCGGATCTGAGCCATCGTCCCTCCTTCGCTGGTTCCTATCCCGCTGATTCCTGCCGCGGGCGGCAGGCACTGGCCGGCTCTCCGGCGCGGGCGGCGAGATCCGCGAAGAACCGCCCGACCTCCGCCCACACCTGCCGCCCGCCGGACAGGCCCTTCCACTCCCTGCGCACCAGGGCTACGAGCCGGTAGCAGTCGTCGATCGGGACCAGCCACTGCTCGTCCGAGCCGTGGGCCGTGTTGACGAGCAGGGCTTCGACACCTGGCCGCATCGACCGCAGCGGCTCGCAGCGCTGCACCGCGCGCTGCCACGCGCCGCTGGCGAGCTCCCAGCGGGTCGCGCCTGCGGGGCTCGGGTAGTGGGCGGTCACGCCGCCGCCCGGCTGGCACACGAAGAACGCCAGGCCCACGGGGACACCCAGGTCGGCCGGTGAGATGCCGGCGAGCCGGACACGGCGGCCTGGCACGAGCCGGTAGTGGCCGCGGTCCGCCTCCTCGCGCTCGAACAGCAGGGCGCAGGGACGGCAGGCGCACAGCGGCTCGCCGTGCCGTTCGTCGAGCAGGTGGGGATGCGCGTCGGGGACGGGGACGCCGCACAGGTCGCACCGCTGCGCGTCATCCGGCTGCCGGAGGGCAGCGCGCCTGATGACCCTGCCCAGAGCCCCGGTGGCTCCCGGCGTCACGGCCTGCCCTCTTCCGCTGTCACGCCGCGCCTCCCGGCGTCACGGTGTGTCCCTGCCCGCTGGCGCCGGCCCCCCGCAGCAGCGACTCGACAGGGACGAACGCCGCCGCCCGGCCGGCGGCCCCGGTGACCGGCTCGACACCTGACAGCTCCGGCGCGGCGGCCAGCACCGCATCCCGCACCGCGGCGGCGAGCGCCTGCGGTGAGGACGGGCAGCCGCAGCCGCCCGGCACCCTGACCCGCGCGACGCCGCCGGAGATCGACTCAAGGCCCGCATCCCCGCCGTGCAGGTACGGGCGGATCTCCGCCAGGGCGCGGGACACCCGCTGCTCCACCGGCTCGGGGTGGATGCCGTGCAGCACGAGCAGGTGGCCGACAAGCTCGTCATCCGCGATCGCCCCGGTGATCGCGGCGTCCCCCGACGCGTACTCCATGACGCGGGCAAGCGCTTCCCCGTACACGTCCGCGAGCATGGCCACCGCCTCCAGCGCCGTCTCCGCGGTCGTTCCCGGTATCTGCTCGAGGCGGCCGAGCAGCTCGTCGATCCGCGCAAGGCCCGCGGCGACCGCCCGGTCACCGAGCCGCTGCCGCGCGGGGCCGGGCTGCTCCTCAGCCATGGGTGGCACCGAACATGGGGGAGTGGAGCTTCTGCAGCGTGCGCCCCTTCCCCAGGTACATGTGCACGCCGCAGGGCAGGCACGGGTCGAAGCTGCGCACCGCCCGCATGATGTCGATGCCCCTGAAGTTGTCCGGGCCGTTCTCCTCGAAGATCGGCATGTCCTGCACGGCGTCCTCGTACGGCCCTGGCGTGCCGTAGCTGTCCCGCGGGCTGCCGTTCCACGGCGTCGGCGGATAGGGGTGGTAGTTGGCGATCTTGCCGCCCCGGATGACGAGGTGGTGGGACAGGACACCGCGCACCGCCTCGTGGAAGCCGCACCCGATCGCCTCCTCGGGCACGTCGAAGTCCTGGAACACCCTGGTGTCCCCGCTGCGCATGAGCTGCATGGCCTGCTCGATGAAGTACACCGCCATCGCCGCCGAATAGGCCACGAAGTACACCCGTGCGCGGTCGCGCTCGATGGCGTTCGACCACTGGGGAATCTGCCATTCCAGCGTCGTCTCCGGCAGCTCGGCGCTCCTCGGCAGCGAGATCCGCACGCTCCGGCCCGTCGATTTCACGTACGGGGTGTCCACGAGGCCGGCCAGCGCCGTGACGTACAGCCGGGCGAAGGCGCCGCCGCCCGTGTCGAGGGCCAGGTGGTCCCCGGTGCGCCTGTCGAACCAGCGGGGGCTCATCACCCAGCTGTACCTGCCGTTCAGGTCGCGCTTGCCCGGGGCGGGCAGCGTCGTCTGGTTCCAGGGGTGCCGCATGTCCACGGGGTTCCCGAGGGGGTCATGGGTGACGAACGGCTGCTCACCCACCCAGTCCTCGTAGTAGGAGCTGCCGAGCAGGATGCGGATGCCGAGGTTGATGTCGACGAGGTCGGTGGTGACCAGCTCGCCGTCGACGACCACGCCCGGGGTGACGTACATCGCCTTGCCCCAGCGGTTCATCGTCTCGTAGCGGTAGTCGACGACGTCCGGGTCCTGGAACGTCCCCCAGCAGCCCAGCAGGATGCGCCGCCGCCCGACCTCCTCGTATCCCGGCAGCGCCTCATAGAAGAAATCGAAGACGTCGTCGTTCATCGCGACGGCCTTCTTGACGAAGTCCAGGATGCCGATGAGCCGGGACAGGTAGTCGGTGAACAGCGTCGGCTCCGGCATCGTCCCGACGCCGCCCGGGTAGACGGTGGACGGGTGGACATGCCTGCCCTCCATCAGGCAGAACATCTCGCGCGTGGTGCGGCTGACCCGCAGCGCCTCCTTGTAGACGTCGCCTTCGAACGGGTTGAACGCCCGCATGATGTCGGCGATCGTCCGCTTGCCGTGTATGGAGGCGTGGCGCGCCTGCGTGTTCTCCGCCCGCTGCAGCAGGCCCGGGTTCGTATCCTTGACCATCGCCTCGCAGAAGTCGACGAAGACCAGGTTGTCCTGGAAGATCGTGTGGTCGAACATGTATTCGGCCGCCTCGCCGAGGTTGATGATCCACTCGGCGAGCGGCGGGGTCTTGATCCCGTACGCCATGGTCTGGGCATAGACCGAGCACGTCGTGTGGTTGTCACCGCAGATGCCGCAGATGCGGCTGGTGATGAACCCGGCGTCCCGCGGGTCCTTGCCCTTCATGAAGATCGAATAGCCACGGAAAAGCGAGGATGTGCTGTGGCACTCGGCGACCTGCCGGTTGGCGAAGTCGATCTTGGTGTAGATGCCGAGGTTCCCGATGATGCGGGTGATGGGGTCCCACGACATCTCGACGAGCTGCCCGGGTTCGCGCGCCGCGGGCCTTTGCTCCGTGACTGCCATCCGCCGCTCCTTTCCTCGTTGTGCGGGCTCCGCTCCGGCCGCCGGGCTCAGGGACGCCAGCGCGGGTTGTAACCGCTGGTCAGCACGTCACGGTTGTGGTGCCACTTCGGTTCCTTGTTCGCCGTGCGGTTCGTGATGGAGCGCATGCGGCGGATGAAGGCGCCGTAAGGCTTGATCATCGCCGACGAGAGGCTGCCGCCCGGCGGCTCGTCCATGAACGGCATGAACTTGTCAGGGAACCCGGGCATGGTGCAGGCGATGCAGATGCCGCCGACGTTCGGGCAGCCGCCGATGCCGCCCATCCAGCCGCGCTTCGGCACGTTGCAGTTCACCACGGGCCCCCAGCAGCCGACCTTGACCTGGCACTTCGGGGAGTTGTAGTCCCTGGCGAAGTCGCCCTGCTCGTAGTACGCGGCGCGGTCGCAGCCCTCGTGCACGGTCTTGCCGAACAGCCACTGCGGCCGCAGCATCTCATCGAGCGGTGGCGGGGGGGCGGCGCCCGCGGCATGGTAGAGCACCCAGGTGAGCGTCTCCATGAAGTTGTCCGGCTGGATCGGGCAGCCTGGCACGTTGACGATCGGCAGGCCGCCCGCCGACCTGAAATCCCAGCCCAGGTAGTCGGCGAGCCCCATGCAGCCGGTCGGGTTGCCGGCCATGGCGTGGATCCCGCCGTAGGCGGCGCATGTCCCCGCGGCGACGACCGCCCACGCCTTCGGCGCGAGCAGGTCGATCCACGTGTTCAGCGTCATCGGCTCGCCGGTTTCCGGGTCGTTGCCGAACGAGGTCCAGTAGCCATCCCCGTTGATCTTCTCGTTCGGGACGGAACCCTCGATGACCAGGATGAACGGGGAGATCTCGCCGCGGGCGGCGGCCCGGTACGGTGCGAGGAACTCCTCGCCGCCCACGCTGGGGGACAGCACCTTGTTGGCCAGCCGCACCGTCGGCAGGCCAGGGATGAGCCCGGCGACCACGTCCTCGATCGGCGGCTGCGTCGCGGCGGTCATCGCCACCGAGTCGCCGTCACAGCTCATGCCCTCGGAGATCCACAGGATGTGGATCTCATCGATCCCGCCGCGTTCGGGAGCTGAAGTCATTGCGCGCACCTCCGTCATGTCCGCGGGCCGAGCGGCTCGGCCTCGTCGGGGGAGAAGTAGCGGAACCGGCCGTACCACTGGTTCAGCTCGGCGCCGGGATCGTCCTCGAGGGTGACGGCGAGGTGGTATGAGCCGTCCACGTCGAGCAGGACCGCCTCCACGAGGGCGGTCTTCCCGTCGAGGAACACGTCCTGCGGGTCCGTCCCGTGCCGGCGGGGGCGCAGCCGCACCCGGCTTCCCCTCGACACGCGGGTCCCGGCGATGACGACGCTGTCGGTGTCCGGCGACACGGAGGCGTCCGCACCCGGCTCCCACCAGGGTGCCCGCGGGCGCGGCCATCCGGCGCCCGGAGGCATCGTGCCCGCGTCCGCGCCGCCGCCAGGCCACGGGTTTTCCTCGTGCGCATGCCTGCCGTCCGCCTTTTCCTCACGCGTATGCCTGGCGTCCGCCGGGTCCGGGTGCGCCGCAGGGCCCGGGCCCTCCGAGCCAGCGGGCAGCGGCCTCAGCGACCGGACGGCCCCGTGCAGCCGCGACATCACCTCCGGCGGCATCACGTCGATACGGTCGAGGATCGCCGCGGCGCGAGGGTCGGTGGCGCGGGCTTCCCGCTTCTCAGCGTCGGTCAGCGTAAGCGTCCGCAGCGACAGGATCTCGTCGATCTCCGCCGAGTCGTGAAGGTCGCCGGGGCTTTCGGGCGCCACCTGCGGATAGTCGTAGAGAAGGATCGGCGAGGCCAGCATCACGTCCCTGCTCCCGTGCTCGCCGGCGAGCACGGGGAAGACGTGCACGTTGGAACAGGCACGGGCCGCCTGCTCCGCCCAGCGCGGCGGCTCCAGCAGCGAGAGGAACGAGCCGCCGCGCACAGTGAGGAGCGCGTGCGCGGCGATCAGCGAGCCGCGCAGTGCCTCTTCGCGGGGCTCGTCCTCCCCGATCGCGCCGCCGGTGTTCTCGACGCGAAGCCGCAGCCGCAGCAGCCGGGACGGGGCTTTGCGGCCCTCCGCGGCCTCCGGGACCGGGCAACTGTTCGCGGACATCGTCACCGTGGCCGTCAGCGGCCACCGCCGGCGCACCACCCGTCCGCCCTCGCGGCCCGCATCGCCGGACCCTGTGCCCAGCGGCTCGACGTCCTCACCAGCGGGCTCGCGGAGGGTGAGCCGCCGCTCGCCCGCCAGCAGATCCGTGACCGCCGCCCCGGCGCCGAACTCCCGGGGCACGGCCTCGTCGAAGGCGAGTTCCAGCCGGCCCCCGGCCTCCAGGGCGTCCACGCGGCGGTAGGAGCCGCCGGGCAGGCGCTCCTCCACCGACTTGCGCTGGAGCTGCAGGAACCGGACCCGGCAGCCGATCGTGGCATCCTCCGCCGCCTCCAGCAGGCATTCGGCCTGCTGCCACCAGGATTCGGCCGAGCCCGCCACGCCGCCCTCGGCCAGCCCCCGCGCCTGCGCCCAGGCCCGCGGGACGAGCACCCCGAACTGCCAGCGGACCCGGTTCTTGGCCGAGGAGCGGCGGTACGGGTACAGCAGGTATCCCTCGTACAAGATCGCATCGGCCGTCGCCCGGGCGGCCTCGAAGCCGGAGCTGGCACGAGCCCCCATCATGCCGACGCTGCATGCCCCGGCTGGCGGTGCCTAAACAGGCGGTCACCGCATTTTCCTGCGGGGACTCCAGATTTTCCTGCGGGGACTCCAGCGGGCGCGCCGGGCCCGGCCCGGCACGCCCGCGGCCCCCGTGCAGGAGATCCGCGAGCTCAGGCGGCACGGTGCCCGCAGGATCAGGCGGTAACGCCCGGGGCCGCCACGGCCCGGGCGGCTGCGTCATCCGCGCCGTCGCCTTCCTGACACTGCCATCCCCGGCCTGACACTGCCATCCCCGGTGCCGTGTGCGTCCCCGGCGCCTGCGTCCCGCTGCCGTGCGCGGGGCGGTCCCGGGGCCCAGTCAGGCGGCCCTGGCTTCGCGCTGGAACGTCGAGATGAACTGCGCGCAGAACGCTCCGAGGTCGCCGGGCTTGCGGCTGGTCACGAGCACGTTCGGGCCGTTCGTGCAGACCTGGACCTCGGCGTCCACCCAGGTGCCGCCGGCGTTGCGGATGTCGGTCCGCAGGCTGGGCCACGAGGTGAGCGTCCTGCCCCTGACCAGGTCGGCCTCGACGAGGGTCCACGGGCCGTGGCAGATCACCGCCGCCGGCTTGCCCGCCTCGACCATGGACCGCACGAAGTTCACCGCGGCCGGCACCGTGCGGAGCTGGTCCGGGTTGGCTACCCCGCCGGGCAGGACGAGCGCGTCGTAGTCCCCCGGGTCTGCGTCCCCGACGGCCCGGTCGACGGGGAACGTGCCGGCCCTGTCGAGGTGATCGAAGACCTGGGCCTGGCCTGCCTCGGGGGCCAGCAGCTCGGGAGTTCCTCCGGCGTCCTTGACCGCCTGCCAGGGTGCTGTCAGCTCCACCTGCTCCGCGCCCTCGTTGGCGATGAGGAAGGCCACGCGCCGGCCACTGAGTTCGTTAGCCACGGGCTGTTTCCCTTTCACTCGGTTTCGCATCCCCGTCACTGCGACCCTGCCCGCAGATACCCGCTTCAACCTGGAATCTTGGGTTAAATGACTGATCATCACATTAATCACATAAGTCCCGTCAGGCCGGGCGTGGCGGTGAGCCGGGCACGGCAGGAAGACGCGGGCCGCGCCGCCGCGCAGGCACTGGCATCTGGTGGCAGGCCACCCGGGATGGCGGCTTCACCCCTCGTCTGCCCGGCCGGGGCGGGACCGCCGGGGCGGGCTGCCTGCCGGGCTGGCGGCCAGGTGCGCCAGCGCCCGCCAGCCGAGGATGAAGAGCCCGAGGAACGCCAGCGCCACGAGGATGAACGCGGGCGCGGTTCCCTGGCCGGAGACCGCCCGCAGCGCCATGCCGACGGCGGCGGTACCCACCCAGGCGCCGATGCCCGACGGGATGAGCGCGGCCGGCTTCCGCCACGCACGGGATACCAGCCAGCCGGCCGCAAGGCCGGCGAGAAACGGCCAGAACGTCCGGGCCACGCCGGTGACCGCTTCCCCCTGGCCGTGGCTGGCTCTGCCGATCACGACGAACGCAAGGACGCAGCAGAAGTCACCCACAGCCGCCCGCACCGCGGAACGCATGAGCCCAGGGTAGCTGCGCTCCTGCCATGCCCAGCCGGGCCGCTGGCAGGCCGGTCAGCGGCCCGGCCCGGTGGTCATCGCCATGATCGCGGTTCATCTGGGGCACGGACGGGCCAGCGCCCGCCACGGCAGTGACGTGAGGGACGGCCGCTAAGCGATGACGAGGTTGCCGGGCTGCTTCCCCGCGGCGTACTGGGCGATCTGGCCGGCCGCGACCTGCCAGGCGCGTTCTGCGGCGCCCGCCGTGTTGCCTCCGACGTGCGGCGTGATGAGGACACCGGGGGCGTGCCACAGCGGGTGACCGGCAGGCAGCGGCTCCGGGTCGGTGACGTCGAGGGCGGCGCGCAGCCGGCCGCTGCGCAGCTCGGCCAGCAGAGCGTCCGTGTCGACGATCGGGCCGCGGGCCGCGTTGACGAGAACCGCCCCGTCGGGCATGCGCGACAGGAACGCCGCGTCAACCATGTGGCGGGTGCTGTCGTTGCACGGGACCATCACGACGACGGCGTCGTGGCCGCCGAGCAGCGCGGGAAGCTCGCCGGCGCCGCGCACGCCGGGGCGCCGGCGGCGCGCGACCATCGTCACGCGTGTGCCGAAGGGCTCAAGGCGGGCGCGCAGGCTGGTGCCGAGGTCTCCCGCGCCCAGGATGAGGACGCGCTTACCGTCCAGGGTGTCGGATGCCCGGGGCCGCCACCTGCCCGCCGCCTGGTCGCTGGCGTAGCGCGGCAGATCCCGGTAGATGCTGAGCAGCACGGCGGCGGCCCATTCGGCGGTCGAGCCGCCGTGCGCGCCGCGCGCGTTGGACAGCGCAACTCCCTCGGGCAGCCGCCCCTCCCACCGGTCGGTCCCCGCGCTGAGCGTCTGCACCAGGCGCAGCGCGGGCATCTCGCGCATCGCGGCGAGCAGCCGGCCGGCGTAGGCGGGCGGGACGACCATGACCTCGGCGTCCCGCGCTTCCGGCGGCAGCGGCAGCGGCTCCGCGGGGTCGTACCGGACCGGGCGGATGCCGTCGGTGCCGCTGAGAGCGGCCACGCCCTCCTCGTCGGGCACCAGCACGCGCAGTGTCATGGCCTTCCTGTCCTCAGAAAAACGTGAAAGCGCTCGCCGCCACTGTAGTGCCGCAGCCGTGCCCGCCCGGGTGGAAGCCCCCTTCCCCGGACCGCCGACCCGGACCCCCGGAGCGGGGCCGTGCTCCGCGGCCCGGGCTGGCGGAGCGCCGCCACCGCCCGTTCGGCCGGACAGCGGACCCGCGACGGCGGGAAACCGGCCGGGCAGGCGGACCCGCTACGGCGGGAAAGACGCGGGGGCCGAGACCCGTGCGGAGCCCCGGCCCCCGGCGCCGCCATGCGGGCGGCTGGCCTCCCAGGACTGGTCAGCTCACGCTGAACCCGTCGAAGTACACCAGGCCGGGAGCCCCGGTGGCGTGCGAGGTCATGAACAGCCCCGCGTCCTGCGTGGCTGCCTGGCTGGGCACCGTCGCCGACCCGACCTCGTGCCACGTGCTGCCGTCCGTGGAGTAGTAGCCGGTGTAGGAGGCGCCGTCGCGCACCAGCCGCAGCCACACGGGCACGGTGTCGCCGATCGTCCCGTTGGGCGGTGTCACGTTGTCGATGTAGGTTCCGCCGTTGTCGTCCCATTCGAGCTGGATCCCGCCGGACGGGGACTCGAACAAGATCACGCCCTCCGGCGTGCTGCCGGCCCCGGTGATGTCGTTGCGCACCATGATGCCGGCCTTGGCGTACCCGGACATGTCCTGCTGCCCGGTGACCTCGGTCTGCACGGTCGCCGCGGAGCCCACGGCGCCCTTCCGGTAGATGGTGCTGTACATGTCGTACCCGGCCCACACATCGGAGCCGGCGCCGTCGATGGCGAACTTCTGCCCGAGCTGGCCGAAGTGCGCCGGCGCGTCGGTCGCCGACGAGTACGTCGCCTGCGGTGCCTGCACCGGGGAGTACACGATGCTGAACGGCACCGGCAGGGTGGACTGCTCGGGGCCGCCGCGCGCCGGTGGCCCGGACCACGTGGTGTCCAGGTTCATCTGGACCGTGGCGATGGGCTCGGCGGTGTCCGCGGACGGCGGGGTGATGGTCCAGGCGTAGGACGCCGAGCCGCCCGGCGGGAGACCGCGGGTGGCGGGGTTGCCGGCAGATGCCGTGACCTGCCAGCCGGACGGCACCTGGCTCCAGCCGGTGCGCACGTCACCGGCGGCGCTCGCGCCGTAGTTGGTCACCGTCGCCGTGATGCCGGCGGGCTGGCCGCCCTGCAGCCATGTCCCGGATGCCGCCGCGCCGCTGAGGCTGGTCACCACGAGCGGTGCCGCGTTGGTGCGCGAGGACGGCCTGACGCGGTACATCACCGCACCGTGCGCGGGCACGTCCGCGGCGATCGTCCCCGCGGTCTCGTAGCGCGCGCCGGTCCACAGGTTGGTGAGCTGGTACACGCGCCGCCCGTGGGCGGGCGCGGTGAAGCCCACCTGGGAGGCGGTGGTGCTGACCGTTTCCGGCGCGTTGTTCGAGTTGAACAGCACGACGGCCCGGTCGCCGTTCGCGAGCGGCTTGGTGAGCACCCAGACGCCGTTCGTGCCGTCGACCACGGGCACGCCCTGCTTGCCGAGCGGGTCCTGGTCGACGGCGATCACCGCGCGGTTCTCGTAGATCGACCGGGTCGTTGCCGTCATGTCCGGGATGTTGGTGCCGGCGATGAGCGGCGCGGCCATCTCCGCCCACAGGCTGAACTCGGCCCGGTACTCGGTGGCGGTCATGCCGCCGTTGCCGATCTCCAGCATGTCCGGGTCGTTCCAGCCGCCCGGGCCCGCGTCCCGCCAGTACTCCACGTTCTGGCTGAAGTTGTGCATCATGCTGCCGAAGCTGTCGGAGATGTCGGACGTGGTCCGCCACAGATTGGCCACGGACGACGCCCAGGCCTGCGGCTGGACGGAGGAGTCCCACCCGTTGCACATGCTGAACACGATCGGCCTGCCCGTCGCGGCGAGCGCGTCGCGCATCTGGGTGTACAGCGTCTGGGCCACCTGCTCGTGGGTCTTTCCTGGGAAGTCGCCGAACGGCACGTTGCACCAGTCGAACTTCAGATAGTCCACACCCCAGGACGCGAACGTCTTCGCGTCCTGCGCGTAGTGCCCGTAGCTGCCGGGGAACCCGGCGCAGGTCGCGGTGCCGGCGTCCTCGTAGATGCCGAGCTTGAGCCCGAGCGAGTGGACGTAGTCGGCCACCGCCTTGATGCCGTGGGGGAACGTGGCCGGGTTGGCCTGGAGCTGGCCGTCCGGTGCCCGGGTGTGCGCGAGCCAGCAGTCGTCGATGTTGACGTAGTCGTAGCCCGCCGCCTGCATCCCGTCGGTGTGCATGGCGAGCGCGGTCTGCTCGATGAGCTGGGCGCTCACGCCGCAGTGGTAGGCGTTCCAGTCGTTGAAGCCCATCGGCGGCGTGCGGGCGAGCCCGTTGTCCAGGGCGAGGGCAGGAGCCGCGCTGGTCGCCACCAGCGCGGCGGGCAGGGCGCCGAGGACCAACGCGAACCCTGCCGTGGCGGTCAGGAACCGCCTGAGGCGGGACCGCGCGCGGCGGTGTGGCGGCTGGCCATCCGGCGGGTACCCGGGGCCTGCCCCCGCACCCGGTCCGGCGCCCGGTGCCCTGCGGGATTCCGGTCGTGGTGGCAAGGGAGCCTCCTCAGCATCGGTCCGAACACAGTCGATGCTGACGGAGTGCTCCCGAACAGTCAAGACTACGCACGAACAAACATGCCGAGGTGCGGCAGCCAGAGTGGACCTGGGCGGGAAGTGGCGGCTCGCGCGGTCGCGAGCCGCCCGTCACACGGTCATGATCCGCCCGCGGGCTCGATGACGACCTTCAGGCCCGTGCGCCGCGCCGCCGCGCCGAACGCTTCTGCCGCATCACTCAGCGGCGACCGCTGCGACACGACAGGCGCCAGGTCGACGCGGCCCCGCGCCGCGAGGCTGATCGCCCGGGGGTAGACCTCGTTCATCCGCCGGGCCATCGCGATCGTGAGACCCTTGCGCCGGGCGAGCGACGCGCGGAACGTGGTCACGTCATCGCCGGGGATCCCGGCCAGCACGACGCGGCCCCCGGCGCGGGTGACGTCCATCGCCAGTTGCACGGCGCCGCCCGTGCCCGCGGCCTCGAACGCGACATCCACCCCGTCGCCGGCGAGGTCACGCAGCCAGGACGGTTCACTGATCACCGCCTCGTCCCCGGCCGGCCGTTCGGACGCGGGGATGGACCCGGGGTCGGCCACCCGGTCGGCGCCCAGCTTCGCCGCCGCCTCCCTGCGGTGTGCCAGCAGGTCGGCGGCCAGGATGAACTCCGCGCCCGCGGCCCTGGCGACCTGCACGAGCAGCAGGCCGATCGGCCCGCAGCCGATGACCGCGCACCTGCCGCCGAACGGCACGTGCCCGAGGTCGTAGGCGTGCAGGGCGACCCCGAGCGGTTCCAGCATGGCGCCGTCGGCGTCGGAGAGCCCGTCGGGCAGCGGGAACAGCAGGTGGGTGGGCCAGGCCATGAACTCGCGCAGCATGCCGTCGGTGGGCCCGTGACCCGAGAACCG
>Ga0209061_1003094_pt1 | contig 18877 bp, 17 predicted proteins | sample Coa_R1_10_FD_187157 | JGI IMG/M metagenome (GOLD analysis project Ga0209061, IMG submission 187157) | Surface soil microbial communities from Centralia Pennsylvania, which are recovering from an underground coalmine fire - Coalmine... | ecosystem: Environmental > Terrestrial > Soil >...
CCTGCGCGACCCCGGCTCGATTCTGGGCAACAGGGAGCTGCGCGAGCTGATCGACGTCACCGAGCCCGCCGGGCTGCTGATGACCTTCGTCCTGCACTTCGTGTCCGACGCCTCCGACCCCTGGGGTCTCGTCCGGCGCTACATGGACGCGCTCGCACCCGGCAGCTACCTCGCCTTGTCCCACGGCACCAGCGACAAAGTCCCGCCCCGCAGCCTCCAGACCCTCTACGAGGTGTACGAGCGCGCCAGCGAGAAGGTCTACTTCCGTCCCAAGGCCGACATCGAGCGGTTCTTCGACGGGCTGGAGATCGTGCCCCCCTACGAGGGTGCCGGGCCGGTTGTCACTCACGTCGGCCTGTGGGGAGCCGAAGACATCGGGCTCGCCGACAGCGACGGCTCCCGGTGGGGCTTCTGCGCCGTCGCCCGCCGCCCATGAGGCCGCCCTGCTCGCCGCGGTGCCGTCGCCAGAACACCTGCCGTCCTGACTGGGTGGTACGGGCTGCGTGCCGGGCTGGCTGTCCCGGGCTGTGGTCACCGGTCGGGTGCCAGTGCCGGGTGTGGCGGTGTGGGTTAAGGGCGGTCGAACTCCCCGGCCCGTGCCCCGTCGAGGAAGCATGCCCACTCGTGCGGGGTGAAGCAGTGCACCGGGCCGTCCGGGTTCTTCGAGTCGCGGATGACCGTCCAGTGCTCCAGGTGCGCGACCTCGACACAGCCCTGTCCGGCGTTGCTCGCGGTGGCCTTGAACCAGGCTGCGCGGTCAAGTTCCGCGGGTGCCGGGTAGGGGGGAAGCCCGTGGGGGGCCGTCATGGCTTCATCTCCTTGGCTACCTGCCGCACGAGCGCAAGTGACCGCTCGGGGCCGGGCGCGGCGGCGAGGACGTGGTTCATGGTCTGCTGGCAGCGACGCAGATCGTCGTCCTTCTCAATATAGAGGTTACCGGCCTGGCTTTCGACGTAGACCACGGGACGGGCGCTGGCCTCGAACTGCAGGATGGCGAACGGCCCGGTGAGGCCGGCGTGCGCGCCCAGCTCCTCGGGCATCACGAGCAGGTTGACGTTGGGCAGCGCGCTGCGCTCGATGAGCCGCTGGAGCTGGGCGTACATGGTCTCCCGGCCGCCGATCCGGCGGCGCAGCACGGCCTCGTCCATGACCGACCACAGCGTCAGCGGCGGCGGGTCGGCACGGGTCAGCACGTCCTGGCGGCGCATCCGGAACTCGACGAGCCGGTCGATCTCGTGCGGCAGCAGTTCCGGCCGCACTGCCCGCAGCAGCGCGCGGGCGTAGTCCGGGGTCTGCAGCAGCCCGTGCACGACGGAGGTGTCGTACGCCTGCAGGGTGCTGGCGATCGACTCCAGGCCCAGGTAGCTGCCGAACTTGGGCGGCAGGGCACGGTGGCCCTCCCACCACTCCTTGCGGGCGCCCGCCCCCACCATGGACAGCAGGAGCTCCTGCTGCCCGGCGTCGATCTCCCCGTACACCTCCAGCAGCCTGAGCACGTCGGTGCGGCTGGCCACCATCTGCGCCAGCTCGATCTTGGTGACCTTGGACTGCGAGAACCCGGCCCGCTCGGCCACCTCGGCCACGGTCATGCCCTGTTCCTGGCGCAGACCGCGCAGCCGCTGGCCGAGTTCCCGCCGGATCGCGGTGGGGCTGCGTACCGGCTCGCCCACGGGCCTCTCCCTTCGGGGTCATGGTCGGCCTGCCCGCCCGTGCAGGCTCACCGCCTAGCCAACCACATCGTCATCAGAATGTCATCTTAAATATCTTCTGAACTACTGACAGAATATTCCTCCAAGGGTTATGGTGGCAGGCGATGATCAACAGCGCCGGGTAATCGCACGTCAGCACCGTGCAACCAGCCCCGTGCAACCAGCAGGGTGCAACTGGCGCCGGGCTGCGAGCGTCGGCCAGCCCCGGCTCCTTGGCGGTGAGTGATGAGCATCGTGATCGCGGGCGCCCCCGGCCGGGGCGGGCAGCCGGAACGGACCTGCCCGTCCCGCGCCCTGCCAGGAGCGCACGCCCACGGCACGCACCAGCGCTGAATCCGCCACATCGGCACGAACCCGGAATGGAGCCGCCGTGATGAGCATCGCCAGGCAAGGGGCCAGCGCCGTATCCGCCAGCGGCGGGGCACCTGATCGTACGGGGCATGTGATCATCCGGTGCCTGAACGGCCCGCGGCCCGAGCGCCGCGCGCGGCGGATCGTTGCAGATGTGCTGGCCGGGGCCGGGCTCGCCGGGGAGCTGCCCGATGCCGAGCTGGCGGTCAGCGAGCTGGTCACCAACGCCCGCCAGCACGCGCCCGGGCCGTACGAGCTGCGCGTTTACGTCCATCCGGCGGCCGTGAAGATCGCGGTCATGGACTGCGGAGCTGATCACATCGACGTTGCCAGGAGGCTGGTGCAGGCAGCCGCCGGGCTGGCGTGCGACGGGGAGTCCGGCCGCGGCCTGCAGATCGTGACGGGATTGTTCCCCGGCTCGTGGGGTGCCGAGCCGACCGTTACCTGCACCGGGCTGGCCCCGGCCACGCAGGTGTGGATCATGCTGCCGCGGCCGGCCCGGGGTGTGCCCCGATGTCACCGGGGGCCTGGCACCGAGTGCTTGAAGGAGGCCGATGAACGGCGGTGAGCCGGTTCCCCCGGGCGTGGACCCAGCCGTGCCGAGCCCGGCCCGGGTGTATGACTACGTCCTCGGCGGCACGCACAACTATCAGGCCGGCCGGGAGGCCGCCGAGCGGATCCGCGCCGTCATCCCCGAGATGATGGACGGGGCCTGGGCCAACAGGGGGTTCCACCAGCGCGCGGCCAGGTGGATCGCCAGGCGCGGCGTCCGCCAGTTCATCGACATCGGCCCCGGCCCGCGTCGATTATCGCGGCCGCGTGACGCCGTAGAGCTCCTCCAGGCCGGCGAGCAGGATGCGCCCCCTGCTACGGGCGGCCTCCGCGGCGAGATCGTCGGTGAACCCCCGCGCACTGAACACCGCGAGTACCGCGGAGCTCGCATCATGGCCGCTCGCGGTCAGCACCTCTCGTACGTGCTCCAGCCGGCGGAGTTCCGCCATCCCCGGCTGGCGGTCCCGGTACTTGGCCTCACCGATGACCATGACCGGGACACCCGGCGTCCGTGGCCGGCAGCCACGGGCCAGGGCGAGCACGTCGATGTCGTGCGCGGCCTTGTGCTCGCGGCACGCGACAACGGTGTGCCCTACCGGCCCGACCGCCAGGCCGGCCTCGTCGTAGGCGTAGCGCGCGAGCCAGTCAGCCGCCAGCGCTTCCAGATGCGGCCCGAGGATCTTCGAGTCGACCGTGTGCTGAACCTCGCCCCACACCTGAGGGGCACGGCCCGCTTCCAGGTCAGCCAGGTACGGCTCGATGACGAGCTGGTGCAAACGCACGAGCTGATCGGCGACGGTGACCACGGGACGCCGGTCACGAAGGAGATCGTGGCGCCGCTCGATGAACCCGGCCGAAGCGAGCATCCCGAGCTGGTGCGCGAGAGAGGTGGCAGGCCTGGAGAGCAAAGCGCCGATCTTGGTCGGCGAGCTTTCTCCCGCGGCCACCACCGCGAGCACCGAACTGTAGGTCGCGACATCGCGGATTCGCGGATCCTCGTGGACCACGCGGCTCGCTTCGCCGAACAACGGCATGCTGGGCCTGAGCACGTTGCGGATCAGCCAGGCGCCGACGCGATGAGCATCCTCCGGTACGTCCGGGTCCGGGACCAGATCCCGGTATCCCGGTGTCCCCCCGATCATCGCGTTATGGACGAAGGCGGCCGCAGGGTTCTCGATTCCCCAGTAGCTGCGCGCATCCCGGTACCCGAACGGGCGGATCCGCAGCTCCAGGGCACCGCGGCCGCGCAGCGCCTTTGTGCCGGACAGGAGGCCCGCCATGACGGAGATGGGGGAACCGCACAGGATGAGGCGCAGCGGTGCGCCCCCGCCCGTCCCGCCAGGACCGAGCCGGTCGTAGAGACTCTGGATGATGGAGGGCAGGCCCGGCGTCTCCTGCACGAGGTAGGGAAACTCGTCCAGGACGAGCGGGGGTGACCCGGGGTGAGCGGCGATCATCTGCGCGGCCACATCCAGCGCCTGATCCCATCCCCCGAACGCGAGCGATCCCGCGGGCAGCCGCGCCCACGATCTGAGCGACTCCGCGAAACGGCGCAACGAGATCGATTCAGCCTGCTCCGTCGCGAGGTGGTAAAGCCCGCCGGCGGCGTCCGCGAGCCTGCGGAGCAGGTAGGACTTGCCCTGCCTGCGCCGCCCGTAGACCACGGCGATCCGCATGCCAGGCAACGCGGGACGCGCGAAACCGGCCAGATCGGCCCACTCCTCGTCCCGGCCAAAGACGTCATGTGGCTTATCCACCAGGCATCCTCAGCTCGACTACGGTTAATATAACTGTAGTCGAGCTAACTGTCTCCCTGTGATGCGCAGCAGCGACCGGCGCTCGTCGCCGCTGCAGTGCCTCCGCGGCAGGCCATGTGGTCCTATGGGCAAGGCCGTCATCGACGAAGAAAGCGCCCGTTCCGCTGTCGCCAGGGTTACCTCAGATTGACCACCACGCCGCTGGCGGGGCGTCATCGTGGTGCGGTCCGCCGGGAGAGGGAGTTCGGCTTGAGCGCGCGGCGGCAGCGTGGCGTGGCCGACGGACGCGGCAGCTACAGGGACGGATCGATCAGCCGTCCTCAGGTCATAGCACCCTGCTGACCAGGGAAATTGCCCCGGGGGCCAGGAAGACGCCCAAGGCCCGTGGCGCCCCGTCCGCCCGGCGCGGCAGCCGGGCAGTCAGGAGAAGCCAGGGCTGGAATGCGGCCAGCGGCCGCAGCCTCAACTCGCCCAGTCAAGATCACGAAAAATCGGGGATAGTGCCGATCATGATCGCTAGTATTGTCGCCTCTGCCTCCCGCGAATCAAGGACGCCAATGACTGGACTGACCTCGTTCGCCGATCGCCGGGACGACCGGCATGGTGCCCGATCCGCGCCTGCCGCGGCTGGTGCGCATGCCCGCCGCCTGGGGCCGCTCATCCTTCCTGCGGCCGTCATCGCGGTGCTGAGCATGGGGATTGTCGCATTCATACTGGCCAGTGACGCGTCAGCTGCGACGACCCGGCTGGCATTGGCCGGAGCCGCCGCTGACTTCGCGTTTATGCTGCTCGCGGCAATCTACGCGGCCAGCGCCGCTACCCGCCAGACGTACCGCCAGATCAGGGCCGCACGATCGCTCGCTGCGCGGGGCCGGGCGGAACTGCAGCAGCTAGCCGAAAGAATCCAGGAGGGTGAACAGCCCGCGCCGCGCATCCCAGCACCCCTCCCCGTCACCTATAGCGACCCGTTCAGGCTGCTCGCGCATGACCTTGAGCAGTTGCAGTATGCTGCTAAGCAGGCTGTTCTCCGGGTAGCTGCCCGTGCGCCCAAAGGCCCGGCAGACCACCATGTGGAGATTTTCGTCAACCTTGCCCGGCGGATGCAGTCACTGGTTCACCGGGAAATCGAGTTGCTCGACGATCTGGAGGCCAAGGTCGAGGACCCTGACCTTCTCAAGGGGCTGTTCACCGTCGATCACCTCGCCACCCGTATGCGCCGCCAGTCGGAGAGCCTGGCTGTACTCGGCGGTGCCGTGTCGCGGCGCCAGTGGACCAGGCAGGTATCCATGCACGAGGTGCTGCGCGCGGCCGTTGCCGAGGTCGAGCAGTATTCGCGGGTCAAGGTCGTGCCCCCAGTTGAAGGCGTCCTGCGCGGGAATGCCGTTTCGGACGTCATCCACCTCATCGCCGAGCTCATCGAGAACGCCACCAAGTTCTCCGCGCCGCACACTCAGGTACTGCTCAGGGGGCAGAAGGTTACCGCCGGCCTTGCCATCGACGTTGAGGATCGCGGCTTGGGCATGCTGCCCGCCGACCAGCAGCGGGTGAACAGCCTGCTTGCTGAGCCTGGCCAGGTCAACATCGATGAACTGCTCCGCGATGGGCGTATAGGGCTTTTCGTGGTTTCGGCGCTGGCCCGTCGGCACGGCATCAAAGTGCAACTGCAGAACAACATCTATGGCGGCACCCAGGCTGTTGTCGTGCTTCCCAGGGTATTGCTCGATGGAGAGGGGGAGCGCGATCTTCAGCGGGCTGAGGTCGGCGAAAGGACAGAGCCGGAAGGCGGGCATGCGGTGGTCGTCCCAGAGCCAGCGGCGAGCCTGCCCGGCCTGCCGTCCCCGCCGTCGGCTTCCCAGGCATCACGGCCGGCCCCTCCAGCCGCCCGGGCGGCCGAGGCGGATACCGGCCAGGTACAGGCACCACCTGCTGTCCCGGCTCCCGCCCGTTTCTCGCCTGTGCGCGCGACCAACCCCGGTGAGCGCCCGCCGCTGCCGAAACGCCAGGTGCAGGCTCATCTGGCACCCCAACTTCGTGATGCCCCCAAAGCCCGGCGCGACGAGCCGCCCGCTGACCAGCTAACGGGCTTGATGGCGGACTTCCGAAGGGGCGTCAGCCGCTCCGAGGAAGAGGATCCCCCGGCGGGGGACTGACACCGCACTAACCGGCACCTTTCCCAAGGAGAGTTCATCCATCATGGTCAGCGATGCCCCCTCAGACAATGAATCTGATCTTGGCTGGTTGCTGCGCGGGCTGGTCGAGCGTGTTCCGCACACCCGTAGCGCCGTGCTGCTCTCTGCTGACGGGCTGACGACCGCCGCCTATGGCCTGGAGACTGACCGTGCGGATCAGCTATCCGCTATCGCCTCGGGACTGTTTTCCATCGCGCGCAGCGCCGCGGTCAGGTTCGGCGGCAGCGAGGGCGTCCGGCAGGTTGTGGCGGAGCTCGACGACACTCTGCTGTTCGTCTCATCGGCCGGCTTTGGTTCGGTCCTGACAGTGCTGGCTGGCCGGGAAGCGGACGCGGGTGTCCTTGGCTACGAGATGTCCCAGTTGGTCAAGAGCGTTCGCCCGTTCCTGGCCACGCCGGCGAGGCAGGCGGGTGCTGCGTCCCAGGGGCCGATGGGGTAAGCGTGACAATTCCTGGCGACGAGACATGGCTCGACGGTGACGCGGTGCGGCTCGTGCGCCCGTATACGGTGAGCAACGGACGTACGAATCCCAGCGCGAATCTGGGCCTGCTGTCCATGGTGGTGGCTACCGGTAACGCCGCACAGAGCAGCCTGGAACCCGACCATGTGCAGATTCTCGCTCTCTGCCATCAGCCGATCTCGGTTGCTGAAATCGCCGCGCGCCTGCGCCTGCCCGCCGTGGTGACCAAGGTCCTCCTGTCCGACCTGGTCGATTGCGGTGCGGTGACGGCTCGATCCCCCAAGCCTGCGGCGGCCGATGCCTCCGGCCGATTCCTCCTGGAAAAGGTGCTCGATGCCCTACAGCGACGACTCTGACTCATTGCCCACCGCAGTCAAGCTCCTGATAGCGGGTGGCTTCGGCGTGGGGAAGACGACCTTCGTCGGCTCGGTGAGCGAGATCGAGCCCTTGACCACGGAGGAACTCATCACTGCGGCCAGCGTCGGCGTAGACAGCCTGGATGGCGTGGCGAGCAAATCCACTACCACCGTGGCCTTTGACTTCGGCAGGATCACCCTCACTCCTGGCCTCATGCTCTACCTGTTCGGCACTCCCGGCCAGGACCGTTTCTGGTTCATGTGGGACGAGCTGTCCAACGGTGCCCTCGGTGCCGTCGTGCTAGCCGACACGCGGCGCCTGGAGGACTGTTTCGATGCCGTCGACTTCTTCGAGCGCCGCGGGATCAAGTTCATCGTGGCAGTCAACCAGTTCGACGGGGCTTTCCGATACGAACCGGAGGAGGTGCGTACCGCGCTCAACCTCATGGCTCACGTTCCTGTCACGCTGTGCGATGCTCGCGACACACGCTCGGCGACCTCTGTGCTGGTGTCCCTGATCCAGCACCTGATCGCCGCCATCGATGACCCCAGCCCGGATAACCCAGCCATCCCCGGACATGCCAGATAGGGAGCCCGCCATGATCTATGAACCTGCAGGACACCTGTTCACTCCCGTAGACGAGGAGGCGCCCCGGCGGGTCGTGCGCCTGCGTGAACTCGGCTTGGGGGACCGTCCCGACCCTGAGTTCGACGAATTCGCGCGGACGCTCGCCAGCACCGCTAAAGCCCCGTTGGCAATGGTGAACTTCATTGATGAAAATCGCCAGTACTTTGCTGGCCTGTACGCTCCCTCCCTGGTGCACGCCGGCCCGGGGAAACCCGTGGCGGCCGACGACCCAGCCCGGATCATGGCCCGCGATCACGGCTGGTGCCCCCACGTCGTGGTCCGCCGCCTCCCGCTGGTGCTGGACGACGTCTGCGAGTACCCCCGGTTCGCTGGCAACCCGGTGGTCGACGAGATCGGGATCCGCTCGTACCTCGGGGCCCCGCTGATCGACCGGACCGGTACGGCCCTCGGGACGATCTGCGTCGTGGACCGCGAACCCCGGGCCTGGGGCCGTCCCGGACTGGACTTCATCAAGTCGAGGGCGGCGGAGCTGATGGAACTCATCCACAAGCGCGAGCAGCAGCGCGGCTGACCGCCCGGGTCAGGCCTGCTGCTGCGGGGCGCGCCCGGGCCAGTGCCGGGCTGCCTTTCCGGGGCCGCCGTGTGGTATGAGATGCCCCAGGGCCGTCCTGTGAGCTGGCCTGGATGCCGTATCCCTTCCTGCGGGGACGGCAAAGCGCTCAGACCACTGTCCCTTGCTTGTCCCCAGTGCTACCTCACCGAGCCGGAGCAGTTGTATGTCGGAGGTACCGGCCGGGGCGAAGATGTGATGCGCATCGCGCAGGTATCGCTCGATCGGCCGGTCAGTAAACAGTCCAACCGCGCCATGAACCTCCATCGCATTACGCGCCGAGTCCAGCGCATACTCCACATTGATCAGCTTGGCGTTTATCAGCTCGGCGTCGCATGGCAGGCCCTGATCCAGCAGGTGCACCGCATGGTAGGCAGCGAGCCGCGCGGTCATCATCCGCGAGTACATCTGGCCCAGCTTCATCTTGATCGATGGGAGCTCGCCCAGCGGCTTGCCGTAGCGGATCTGCCTCGCGGCGAACGCCGTGGTCTCTTCCAGCAGCGCACGGTGAATGCCGAGGGAGACCGCGGTGAGGTTGGGCCTGCCGTACAGGATGCTTGAGCTGTACGCGACGGCGAGGCCGTCGCCCTCAGCTCCGAGACGGTTTGCTGCTGGTACACGGCAATTGTCGAATACGAGCTCGCCGAAGCTGAAACCGTGGAGGCCCATGGCAGCGTGATGCGGTCCGAGAGAGAGGCCAGGACGGTCCGCCTCCACCAGGAACGCTGACAATCCCGTGCTCCCGGGTCCCGTCCTGACCACGACACCATGCAGGTCACCGACGTGACTATTGCCGATGTGCACCTTCCGGCCATTGAGTATGTAGTCTTCCCCGTCCCGTACGGCGGTTGCCGACATGCCCAGGACGTGGCCGCCGGACGTGGGCTCGGTAACGGCGATCGTCGGCAGGCAATCTCCAGAGGCTATGGCTGGCAGCCAGGTCTCTTTCTGGGTTTCGTTGCCGAAGTGCACAATTTTCGCCACACCTAGCTGCGAAGCTTGCACCATGGCGCCCATAGCGCCGCTGACCCGCGATAGCTCCTCTATAATGATGGTCTTCGCCAGGTGGCCCAGGCCCATCCCGCCGTACTGGGGGCTGATGGTCACGCCAATCCAGCCCTGCCGGGCGATCAGCCGGGACAACGCGTGCTGGACGGTCTTGGAGGCCTCCATTTCTGGTATACGGGGACGGACCTCGGCCTCCGCGAAATCACGGACCTCCTGGCGCAGACGCTCATGACGCTCCGTAGTAAAATAGCTGGCCACGCGGACCTCCTTGCTACTCAGCGTTGGTGCAGCACGCGGGTCATGCGCCCCCCTTCATTGCGGGACGGAGCCTCAAGGTCATAGTGAATGGAATCTTCGCGAAGTCAAGGTGAGCCAGGCCAATCTAAAGTGTTCGTCAAGCGCTGAGCTGCCAAGAAGATGCTGGAGTGAAGTTCGTCACAGTTATGTAGCCATCAGTCCTCATGCAGCTCATTAGTATCACAATTTCAGGAAAATAACATCACACACACCAGTAACTGGAGTCTAGCGTGCGCATCGCGTTCAGCTCGTACGGTTAGAGCCGGGCGTGATCGGCACGCGCTAGGCAAACGTCCATGTTCAACTGGGTGGTGCCGGTCATCCTCATCATCTGGGGCCGCCGAGCGTGGCGGGCGGCCGCCGGGGCGGCGGGCGGCCCGGAGGCCGCATCACCAGGAAGGGACAGCGCATGAGCAGGACGGTTCTGCATGGCGGGCGTATCTTCGACGGCACCGGGAGCCCGGTCGCCGACGGCGATCTGGTGATCTCCGACGGGCGGATACTGGACGTCGGTACCGGCCTGGACGGGGACGAGCAGGTCGACGTGTCGGGGATGACGCTGCTGCCCGGCCTGTTCGACTGCCACGTGCACGTCACCAGCTCCGGCATGGACCTGCTGCAGCGCCTCCAGCGGCCTTTCTCCTACCAGTTCTACGAGGCCGCCCGCAACCTGGCGGCCACCCTGGACTGCGGTATCACCACGGTGCGCGACGCGGGCGGTGCCGACCTGGGGATCCAGCGGGCCGTGGAGGACGGGCTCATCGACGGGCCCCGGATGCGCATCGCGATCACGATCCTCAGCCAGACAGGCGGGCACGGGGACGGGTGGCTGCCTTCGGGGTTCTCGGCATCCTTCCAGCTCGCCCATCCCGGGCGCCCCGCCGGGATCGTCGACGGCCCGGAGGAGATGCGCAAGAGGGTCCGTGAGATCGTGCGTGCCGGCGCGGACGTGATCAAGGTCTGCACGTCCGGCGGCGTGCTCTCACCGGGCGACAGCCCGCAGCATGTTCAGTTCCGGGAGGACGAGCTGGCCGCACTGATGGCGGAAGCTTCCGCGGCGGGACTGCCGGTGATGGCCCATGCCCAGGCCACCGAGGGGATCAAGAACGCCGTCCGGGCCGGTGTGCGCTCGGTTGAGCACGGCATCTACCTCGATGACGAGGCGATCGCCATGATGCTGGAAGCGGGTACCTGGCTGGTGCCCACCCTCGCCGCACCCGTCGCGGTGCTGGAGGCAGCCAAGAACGGGGCGCAGCTCGCCGACGGAGTGCTCGCCAAGGCGCAGCAGGTTGCCGAGGTGCACCACGCGTCGTTCGCCAGGGCTGTCGCGGCCGGCGTCAGGGTGGCCATGGGAACCGACAGCGGGGTGGGCCCGCATGGCCGCAACCTCGACGAGCTGGCCCTGATGGCGTCGGCCGGCATGGCGCCGGCCGACGTTCTTGTCGCGGCCACCAGCTCGGCAGCCGCACTGCTCGGCTTGGCGGAGGAGACAGGCACCCTGAGCCCCGGCAAGCGTGCCGACGTGGTCGTCGTCGCCGGGGACCCGTTCGACCTGGCCAGCCTCAAATCAGCCATCCGTTCGGTGTACAAGGACGGGCGCGTAGTCCGCGGGCAGTTCCGGTGACGCGAGATGGACGGGTTGCGTCACTGACGTGCTGCGCTGCGGAGCGTGCGGCGCCGAAGCCCTCCATGGCACGTGCGGGCGACTGCGGTCATCGCCGTCACCGTGCCGCCGAGCCGCCGTCCTGGGTCAGCCGAGCTTGTCCCACACCGGGCCGAGGGCGCGGCTGAGGTCCTGATAGGTCTGGTAGATCGCGTCGAAACGGCTGGCGGCCGCCTGGTGCGGCTGGTGGCGGCGGGCGATCCGGACAGCCGCCGCTGCCGCCTCATCGAGGTCTCGCCAGGCGCCGATGCCGGTCCCCGCGATCAGGGCCGCGCCGAGGGCCCCGGTCTCCGCGCAGTCCGGTACCTCGATGTCCAGCCGCAGGGCGTCGGCGAACATCTGGCTCCACACCGCGCTGCGTGCCGCGCCGCCGGACAGCCGCGCCGCCGGGGAGATCGCGAAGCCGTCCCGGAGAGCTTCGACGTGGCTGCGGTGAGCGCAGACCACCCCCTCGAACAGGGCACGGATCAGGTGCCCCCGGCTGTGGTGCCCCCGCATCCCTGCGAAGGTGCCGCTTGGCGCGGCTCCCTGCGGTGACCCGTAAAGGAAGGGAAGGTACACCACCGCCGCCGGCTCGCTCAGCACGGCTTCGGCCTCGGCGCTCGCCATGGCGTACGGGTCGGCCCCGGCGGGGCCGAACCGGCCGACGAACCATTCGAGGTTGCTGGCCGACGACGGCGAGGTGGACATGTTGAGCCACCGGCCGGGGGTGACGAACGGCCGGGCCTGCCAGCGCGGGCTGGTGCGCACCTGCGTGGAGATGACCTGGTTGATGCTGAACGTGCCGGCCACCATCGACAGCATGCCCGGCTGCGCCGCGCCCATGGCCGTGGCGGCGGCGGCGACGTCGTGGGCGCCGCAGGTCACCGGTGTCCCCTCGGCGAGCCCGGTCCGTGCGGCGGCGCCCGCGGTCACGGTCCCGGCGACGGCATCGCCCGGCACGACCGGCGGCAGCTTCTCCTCGATCCCGGCCAGGCCGAACAGGGCGAGCGCGTCGCGGCTGTAGGCCCGGGTGCGGACGTCGCAGAACGAGGCGGCCGCGTCGGTCGGATCGGTGGCGACCTCCCCGGTGAGCCGGAGCCGCAGCCAGTCCTTGGCGAACAGCAGCCAGCGGGTGCGGCCGAGCATCTCCGGCTCGTGCCTGGCGAACCAGGCGCACAGCGCGGCGGGCGAGGCGGCGAACGGCTCCGTCCCGGTCAGCGGGAGCACCTGGCCGAGCACCCCGCAGGCCCGCCAGTGCTCCACGATGGCGTGGGCACGCGAGTCGGTGGCGAGCACGGCGGGGCGGGCGGGCCGCAGCGCCCCGCCGGCCGGGTAGCCGACCGGGTAGAGGCCGTCGCTGTGCCCGGCGAGCCCGACGGCGGCGACCTCCTTCGCGCGTATGCCGGCCCCGCGCAGGCACGCGGCGATCGCATCCGCAGTGGTCTCCCAGGCGGCTTCCATGTCCCGCTCGGCCCACCGCAGATGCGGGGAGGAGACCGCGCACCGCCGCGCCGCCTGGCTGACCTGCCGGCCGGCCCGGTCGAACAGCACCGCCTTCGTCACCGTGTTGCCGGCGTCGATGCCGAGCAGGTAACCGCCCATCGCCGCCTCCGGAGCCGTAGTGCCTCATCGCCATCCCAGTGCCTCATCGCCATCCCAGTGCCTCATCGCCATCCCAGTGCCTCATCGCCATCCCAGGGCCTCGGCGTTGACCGCACCGGCGCAGCGGCCGGTCCGGGCGAACTCGGCCACGGCCTTCGCGACGAGCCGGGCGGACCGGCGGTTGGTGTCGGCGGTGTCACCGCCGAAGTGCGTGGTGAGCGTGACGTTGTCAAGGCGGCGCCAGGGACTGTCTGGCGGCAGCGGCTCCTCGTCGTACACGTCGAGCCCTGCCCCGGCGATCTGCCGCCGCTGCAGGACCTGCAGCAGCGCGGCGGTGTCGATGAGCCGGCTGCGGCCGACGTTGACGAAGTACGCCGTCGGCTTCATCAGGGCGAACTGCCCGGCCCCGATGAACCGCGTGGTCTGCGGGGTGACCTTGGCCTGGACGCTGATGAAGTCGGCGGCGCGGAACAGGTCGTCCAGCTCCGCCGCCTGCGCCCCGGCCCCGGCCAGGGCCGCGGCCGGGGCGTACGGGTCGTGGACGAGCAGCTTCACGCCGAACCCGGCCAGCCGCTGCGCGAGCGCACGGCCCACGTGACCAAACCCGACGAGGCCGGCCGTCCGCCCCCCGATCTCGATGCTCGGCGTGACGGGAAAGTCCTTCCGCCAGCCGCCTGACTTGACCGACGCGTCGGCGCGGGCGATGTTCCGCGCCTCGCACAGCATCAGGCCGAGGGCGAGCTCGGCGACCGCCGTCGCGTTGCGTCCTGCGACGTTCACCACGGCGATACCCCGCTGCGTGGCGGCGGCCACGTCGACGTTCTCCACTCCCGCGCGGGCAACGATCACCGCCCGGAGCCGCTTACCCGCCTCCAGGACCGCCCGCGGCACCGGCGCGAAGTGCAGCGCCAGGATGTCGGCGTCACCGACCGCGCCGACGATCTCGGCCGGGACGGGTACGGCGTCCGGGCCGCGCCGCTCCATCTCCTGCTGCGCGGTGTGCTGTTCCTCCTTGGACCCGGTCCAGTCGACGGCCTCGACCATGCCCGGGCCTTCACCGCCCGGGCCGTCAGCGGCACGGGCCGGGCTGAGGCCGGCGGCAGCACCGGGAGGACCGGGACGGGTGCCGAGTTCGACGGCCAGGGCATCGACGTAGTACCTGGCCGGGATGAAGTGATCCCCAACGACGAGCGTGCGCACGTTCCGTTACCCCTCACATCTCACCGGCCATGCCGCCGGCCTCACCTCACCGGGCCATGCCGCCGGCCTCACCTCACCGGGCCATGCCGCCGGCCTCACCCGCCATGCGGCACGATGTGGATCTTGCGCCCGGTGCCGGCCCGGAAGGCGGCGACCGCTTCCTCGTACGCCGTCAGCGGCAGCTCGTCGCTGACCAGTGCCTCCACGTCAACCGCCCCGGAGGCGACAAGCTCGGCGGCAGGGGCGAAGCTGTTGTGGACGGCCATCGACCCGATGATGTCGATCTCCTCGTTGTAGACCCGGTACGGGGAGAACCGGGCGGTTGCATCCGGGGCACTCACCCCGAACTGCAGGAACGTGCCGCCCCTGCGAACCCGGGACAGCCCGTCCTCGATGGCGCTGACCGCGCCGGTCGCATCGACGACCACGTCGAAGCCGTCTCTTTCTGCCAGGTCATCGGGGGAGGTGGCGACCTCGGTGGCGCCGAGCCTGCCCGCCAGCTCGAGCCGGCCGGCGTTGATGTCGACGACCGACACGGACAGGGCGCCGGCGTGCCGCGCGAGCTGGGCGATGAGCAGGCCCATCGTGCCAGCCCCGTAGACGAGGTAGTGGTCATTGGTGCGGCGGGGCAGCCGGTCGATCCCGTGGACCGCGCACGACAGCGGCTCGACGAGCGCCGCGGCACGGTCGGAGACGGCGGGCGGCAGCACGTAACAGGCCTCCGCCGGCGCGACGACGAACTCGGCGGCGGCACCGGGGTGGGTCACGCCGATGGCGTGCCAGGTCTCGCAGATGTTGCTGCGGCCGGCCCGGCAGGGCCGGCAGTGCCCGCAGGGCATGTTGGGCTGGACGGCAACCCGGTCACCCACCGCCACGGTCCCTGTTCCCGGGCCGGTGGCGACGATCTCGCCGCCGAATTCGTGGCCGGGGATGATCGGGTACGGGGTGGGCGGCAGTTCCCCGTCCAGGATGTGGATGTCGGTGCCGCAGATACCGCATGCCGCTACCCGGACGAGGACCTGGCCCTTCCCAGGTACGGGATCGGGTACCTCGGTGACCTCGATCTCCCGGGGAGCCTTGACAACGACAGCGCGCATGCGCGCCCCTCCTTCCTGATCCGGTTACCTGCCCGTCCCGGTCCAGTTCCCTGGCTTCCTGATCCGGTTTCCCGGCTCGCAGGCCTTGCAGCCTGGCGCCGGGTCTTTTCTGCTACTTGATCGCGCCCATCGACAGGCCCCGCACGAGCTGTTTCTGCGCGATCCAGCCGACGATGATGACGGGGGCGGACGCGAGAGTGGCCGCCGCGGACAGGCGTGCCCAGAACAGGCCCTCGCTGGTGATGAAGCCAACGAGGTAGACGGGCATCGTGGCGGCCCGTGTCGAGGTCAGGTTGACCGCGTAGAAGAACTCGTTCCATGCGAAGATCACGCAGATGAGCGCCGTGGCCGCCAGCCCGGGCCTGATCAGGGGACCGAGCACCGCGGTCATCTCCTGGCGCAGCCCGGCACCGTCCACCCGGGCCGCCTCCAGTACCTCACGCGGTACTTCCAGGAAGAACGACCGCAGCATCCACACCGCGATCGGCAGGTTCATGGCAGCGTACAAGACGACGAGCGTCCAGATGTTGTCGAGCATGTGGACGTCGCGCGCGACGATATAGAGCGGCACGATCGCCGCGACGACCGGCAGCATCTTCGTCGAGATGAAGAAGAACAGGCTGTCCCGCCATTTCCGGACCGGGCGGATGGCCAGTGCGTAGGCTGCGGGCAGCGCGAGAACAAGCACCAGGATCGTAGAGAACCCGGTCGCCATCGCGGAGTTCTCCAGGTACGGCCCGACGCCCCGCGCCAGCGCCTGCCGGAACTCGTCCAGGGTGGGCGTGAAATCCAGCGTGGGCGGATAGGTGTACGCGGCCGGCTCCCGCTTGAACGCGGTGATCACCATCCAGGCCACCGGCAGGAAGAACGCGATCGCCACCAGCCAGGCGACCACCGTCCAGGCGGCCGGGGACCAGCGGCGCTGGCCGGCGGTCCGCTCGTATCCGGCATCGGCCATCAGGCTCTCCCCCCCTCAAGGCGGAACACGGTGGAGATCAGCCGGAGTGCCACCATCGCCACGATCAGCGTGCCGGCCACGGTCACCACGCCGTCCGCGGCGGCCGTCCCGATGTCGTAGGCCTGGAACGCCTTCTCGTACAGGTAGTAGGGAAGGTTGGTGGTGGCGGTGCCCGGGCCGCCCTGGGTGATCATGTAGATCTCCCCGAACGTGTTGACGACGTAGATCGAGCCGAGCAGGATGCCAAGCTCGATGTACGGGCGCAGATGGGGGAACGTCAGCTTGCGGAAGATCGCCCACGCGCCCGCCCCGTCGACACGGGCGGCCTCGATGAGGTCACGGGGCTGGCTCTGCAGGCCTGACAACTCGATCAGCATCATGAACGGTGTCCACTCCCAGACGAGCACCGCGATGATCGAGCCCATCGGGAACTGGCTGACCCACGCGACGTGATGCACGCCGAACGGCGACAGGATGAAGTTGACCAGGCCGTAGATCGGGTCGAGCATCGTGGTCTTCCACAGCAGCGCGGTCGCTACCGGCATGACGAGGAACGGGGTGATCAGCAGCGTGCGCACGACGCCGCGCCCGAAGAACTTCCTGTCGAGCAGCATCGCCAGCGCTACCCCGAGCACCATCGAGATCACCACGGACACGCCGGTGAGCTCGACGGTGTTCACTATGGCCGTACGGAACGTCGGGTCGGTGAAGACGGTCGCGTAGTTGGCCACCCCGGCGAAGTGGCGGCTGCCCGGCTGCAGCAGGTTCCACGACTGGAAGCTGTAGTACAGGGTGACGAGGAACGGTATCTGCGTGACCACGATCACGTAGATCAGGGCGGGCAGCAGGGGGAGGCGCCGGATCCACGCCTCCCGCCGCGTCACGGCCGCCGGGCGGGCGGCTGGCCTGGCCCGCGGCGGCAGTTGTTTCCTGATAGTCAACGAGGACACGGTTGCTCTCCCCCACGTTCGCGTCGGCAACGTCGCCGGGCGGTTCCCCGCGGTGACCCACGTGGCCGTGTGCCCCCGGCGGGCAGCCGCCGGGCCGGGCCGCCAGCCGGAGCCGGCTGGCGGCCCGGCGTGCCGTCAGCCGCTCGTCTTGTTCTGCCGGCCAACGGGCGCGGCGGCCTGCTGGCTGTTCTTCAGCGCCGTCGCCACGGACTCGCTGCCGGTGATCGCCCCGGCGAGCTGCTGCGAGACCGCGGTGCCGAGGTCCTCGAACTGCGGGATGTCGACGAACTGCACGCCCGTGTACGGGACGGGGCCCGCCGTCGGGTGCTGCGGGTCGGCCGCCTCGATCGACTGGAGCGTGATGCCCGCGAACGCCCCCGCTGCCTGCTGGTACTGCGGCAGCTTGTAGGTGGACTCGCGGCTGCCCGGCGGGACCCGCGCCCAGCCGAGCTTGCTCCCGACCAGCTTGATGTACCCCTTCGACGTCGCCCAGGAGACGTAGGTCCACGCCGCCTGCGCGTGCCGGGTGTCCTTGGGGATGCCGAGCGACCATGAGTACAGCCAGCCGGACGGCTTCGGGTTGGCCGCAGTCGTGGGCGCCCACGCGAACCCGGTGTTCTTGTAGATCTGCGCGCTGGCCGCCTGGATGTCGCCGGCTGCGGAGGTGGCGTCGTACCACATCGCGCACTTGCCCTGGGTGTAGTTGGTGAGCAGCTCGGTGAACCCGTCGCTTGCCGCCCCGGGCTCGCCGTACTTGCGGACCAGGCTGACGTAGAAATTAACAGCCTTGGTGGTCGCGGGCGAGGTGAGCTGCGGCTGCCAGTTGCTGTTGTACCACGAGCCGCCGAACGCGTTGATGACCGTGTCGATGGGGGCGAGGTTTTCCCCCCAGCCGGGCTCGCCGCGCAGGCAGATGCCGGCGACCTGGTGGCTGGGGTCGTTCAGCTTCTGCGCGAGCGCGGCGACCTGCTGCCAGGTGGGATGCTGCGGCATGGTCAGGCCCGCCTTGGCGAACAGGTCCTTGCGGTACATGAGGAACGACGACTCCCCGTAGAACGGCACGGAGTACAGGTCGCCGCCCGAGGAGAGCGACTTGGCGATGGGCGGGATGATGTCGCCCGCGTCGTAGCCGGGGTCTTTCGCGATGAAGGTCTTCGACAGGTCGGTGAGCCAGCCGTTCTTTGCCCACAGCGGGGTCTCGTAGTTGCTGATCATCACGACGTCGAAGAGCCCGCCGTTGGTTGCGATGTCCTTCTGCACCTGCGAGCGGAGCTGGTCCTCCGGCAGGGTGTCGTAGGTGACCTTGATATCCGGATGCTGCTTCTCGAACACGCTGGTCAGATGCTCGACATCCTGCATCTGCGGGTTGGCCACGATCGCGACCCGCAAAGTGACCGGGCCACTGGAGCTGCCTCCGCTGCTGCCTCCGCCCCCGCCAGCGCCCGCTCCGGAGCACGCGGCGGCGGTCAGCGCGAGGCACGACGCGGCGGCGCCGGACGCGGCCAGGCGCCGCAACCTCCGTCCTGTGGGTTTCACGAACCCTCACC
>Ga0209061_1003095_pt1 | contig 18876 bp, 15 predicted proteins | sample Coa_R1_10_FD_187157 | JGI IMG/M metagenome (GOLD analysis project Ga0209061, IMG submission 187157) | Surface soil microbial communities from Centralia Pennsylvania, which are recovering from an underground coalmine fire - Coalmine... | ecosystem: Environmental > Terrestrial > Soil >...
TGTAACCCGCGTGCTCCCATGGGGCGAGCACCGGTTGATCCGTGCCTTCGGAGAACCACCGGTGGTCAGGCAGGTAAACGCCTGCGTACTGCAGTCGGCCACCAAGCAGGTCGCCCATGCCGTTGACCGCGCCGGGCGTGTTGGCCTGCGCCGATGCGCCCAGGTTATGCAGCAGCGGACCGCTGGCCGCCTGGGCCGGTTCGACGTGCCCCTGCTCCCAGTAAAGCCCGGCGGCGTCATGGGCCTTCATCCACGCCATCATGTTCGTGATGAACTGCGGGTCGTCCTGGCCGCCGAACGTGTGGAAGTCCAGTCCCCACTCGGGGATGATGATCGGCTTACCCGTGGCTCGCGAAAATGCAGCCATCCAGTCCAGGCCGCCGGGCTTGGCGGTAAGGATCTGCTGCCACTTCCTTTCGTGGTCCAGCGCGCCGGAAGCAGTGTGAGGGTACGTGCCGTCCGGGCCGCCGTACCAGTCGAAGATATCTGTTCCGATGTAGTCGACATAGGCGCTGCCAGGCCAGCATTGGGCTACCGACGTATCGGCCATGTATGCAGTCCACAGGAACTTGAAATGCTGGCCGGGCACCGACCGCATGGTCGTTACTATCTGCCGCCACGCGCGGATGTAAGCACCCGGATCGGACGATGGCGCGCGGCGCTCGCTCCATTCGTACCACCCGGCGTTCATCTCGCGGCCGAGGTCGATAATCGTGTTGCCGAGCCCGTCCTTGACCAGCAGCTTTCCGAGCCCGTAGAACTTTGAGTCGTAGTCTCCCGCCGCTGCGGCAGCGAGTGCCGGGCTGGCCGTCTCGAAGTAGCCCTTCGCGGTGTCGCCATCGCCTTCGTTCAGGAGGGTCCGCATTTCGGAGGATGTTCCGGCGGTAACCTCGATGGCCGGAGGATCGGCAGGAGGGTCGGCAAGCAGCGCCTTCCACGTCGCGCGGCCGACCACCCCGCTTCCCGGAAGGTCCTTGGCCGCCTGGAAGTAAGTATTCGGAAGTCCTGTGAGCCGTCCGGCGTTTGCCCTGGTAGACACGATCCTACCCATCAGTAACCACACGATTTCCGAATACGTACGCCTGGAATGCCTCGACAGATTCGAGCGTCAGCTCGCCGAAGTTACCCTTGACGGAAAGCCGGGGCTGGATATTCCAGAGGTTGAGCCTGCTCTGGAGGGTCTTGACGTATATTCCTGTCGCGCCTTTTTCGAGCCTCGGGTAAGCGGCCCGGAAATTCGCAGATGATGCGGTTATGCCTACTGCGCAAGCGAAGGCGAACAGAACGATCAGGAGGGGAAGGCTCTTCCGCAGGACCTTTGCTGTCGACATGCAGTTCCCTTGCAGGTCCCGTTAAGCTCGTGGCTCCCCGGCCGGTTGCCTCGTGTCGATCATATGCATGCGGAGGCCGGCCGCGGCGGTGCGGTCCGGGCCGGCGCCGGGCCGCAGCCTTCGGCGCCCGCCCTCGAGCGGCGGGCTGCGCAGCGCTCGCCCTCGAACTGCAGGACGTAGAGCCCGCCGCCGCAGCGGTCCACCGCGTACACGATGCCGTCCGCCGCGACGTAGACGTCGTTGATCTGGATCGCGCCCGCCGCCGAGCGGGGCGGGGCCGGCGGCACGAACGCCGCCACCTCGCGGGGCTGGAACGGGTTGCGCACGTCATAGGCCCGCACGCCGGCGTTGAAGAAGGTGCCGAACACGATGTCCTCGCTTCGCCAGGACCACTCGAGCGGCTCGTTCTCGTGCAGGTTGTGCGCCCCGAACCGGCCGCCCCGAGCGGCGTGCTCGGCGACCGGCGGCAGCGGCGCGCTGCTGATGATGAGCGGCGACCGCTCCAGGCTGGCGTCGGCGAACCACAGCAGCTTCGGGTAGTCGGCGGCGTGGTCGTGCACGGTCTCGTCGCTGATCGCCAGCAGGTCCCGGCCGAACAGCGGCAGCACGGTGTGGGTGAAGCCGGGCATCGGGGGATGGTAGTCGAGCCGGGAGACCAGGCGCGGCGCGGCCACGTCGGCGATGTCCAGGATCACCGCGCCGCCGTCGAGGTAGCCGACATAGGCGCGATCGGGCCGCTGCGGGTAGACGTTCACGTTGTGCGCGCGGAATCCCGCATCGAACCGCTGGTGCCGGGCCGGCGGCGGGCAGCCGTCGCCGGCCTGGGTGCCCGGCAGCCACCACCGGCCGGCCTCCTCCGGCCGGTCCGGGCGGGACAGGTCGACGATCACAGGGAACTGGTCGTCGAGGGGATGAGTGGGGCGGGAGTCGGGCGTGCCCGTGCTCAGGTACGCGTACCGCCCTCCGGTGAAGCCGACCCAGTGGGTGCCGCGCGAGTGCGGCCCGGACAGGTCCAGCGCGCCGATCGACCGGGGCTCCGCGGGCTCGGCGAGGTCGAAGACCTCGATGCCGGCGGGCCGCTGGCCGGGAGCGCTCACCTGGTAGGCGACGACCAGTAGGTCATCGGCCACCGCAAGCGAGTTCGACCGGACGCCGCGGTGCGGCACGGTGGTCTGGGCGAGCAGCCTGGGCGTCGCCGGGTCGGTGACGTCCACGACGCTGAAGTTCGCCGGCCCGCTCTCGTGGGCCAGGTAGAGATAACGCCGACCGGCCCGGCAGAGCAACGCCGTCCCCTCGCCGCAGTTACCACGGCCGCCGAGGTCGTGCTGGCCGAGCAGCCGCATCCCGCTGCACTCCACCGGGTCCATCGGCGTCCTCCCCGCCCGGGCCGGCGTCGCCGGCCGGCCCCACGCAATCACCTAGCTTGATCACTGGCTACTCTAAATCACTGACGTCGGATGCTCGAGACCGGAGGAGACGCGGTGGCAGCCCAGCCCGCAGCGGGAGATGTAGGCGTCATCGGCCTGGGCACGATGGGCGGGCAGATCGCCCGGCATCTGCTTGAGGCCGGATACCGTGTGGTGGGAACGGACATCCGGCCGGACCGCGCCGCGGCGCTCGCCGCGCGGGGAGGGAGCTGCGCGGGCTCGGCGGCGGAGGTCGCCGCGCGCGCCGACACGGTCATTACGTCGCTACCATCGGTGCAGGCATTCGAGGACGTGATAAGCGAAGCGGCTGGGGCCGCGCCGCCGCGGCTGACCGTCATCGAGGCCAGCACGCTGCCGCTGGCGGTTAAGGAACGGGGCCGGGAGCTGCTCGCCGGCCGCGGGGCGGTGCTGCTCGACTGCCCGATCAGCGGCACCGGAGCGCAGATGCGCACCAAGGACGTCGTCGTCTATGCCAGCGGCGACGCGGCGGCGCTGGAGCGGGTGGGCCCGGTGCTGGCGGCGTTCTCGCGGCAGTGGCTGGACATGGGCGCGTTCGGCAACGGGACCAAGCTCAAGCTGGTCGCGAACCTGCTGGTCGCGATCCACAACGTCGCGGCGGCCGAGGCGCTGCTCGTGGCCGGGCGGGCCGGCCTCGAGCCGCGGGCGGCCCTGGCGGCGCTGACCGCGGGCGCCGGGACCTCCCGCATGCTCGAGGTCCGCGGGCCGCTCATGCTCGACGGCGGCTACGGTGAGGCGACCATGCAGGTCCAGACCTTCGCCAAGGACCTCGACATCATCGCCGGATTCGCCCGTGACCTGTGCTGCCCGACGCCGCTGTTCGGCACCGCGGCGCAGGTGCATCTCGCCGCGCTCGCGCAGGGTCATGCCGCCGATGACACCGCGAGCGTATTCGCCGTGCTGCACCGCCTGGCCGGCGGGGACGGGGCCGGGGACGGCGGGGACGGGGACGGCGGGGACGGGGACGGCGGGGACGGGGACGGCGGGGACGGGGACGGCGGGGCCGCCGCCGCGGCCGCAGGCCAGCAGGCCGCCGGCGGTGGCCAGAGGCCCGGCGCCGCCTGACCGGACATGATTGCCGCCGACAGGTATGATTTGCCGGGAGGAAGGTGCGTGCAGGTGGGGGACGTCACGGCTGGAAGCAGGAGGCGGGCGGTCGGCGCCCGCGACCGCGTCGTGTCCCGGCTGCGGGCCGCCGGCGAGATTGCCGATCCGGACGGCCTGGCTAGCAGCGCGCTGGCGGCAGCGGTCGGCTACCCGGGCTCCAGCGTGGCGTTCGCGCAGTTGCTGTCCGGCATGGAACGGGCGGGCCTGATCGAGCGCGAGATCCGCGGCAGGCGGACCTACCGCATCCGACTGGCGGACCGCGGCCGAGCGCCCGCCGAGGCCCCGCCCGCCGAGGCCCCGCCCGCCGGGGCCGCGCGGCCCGCTGCGCGCGCCCTGCCGTCGGCGCCGGCCATGCGCGGTGCCGGCCCGGGGACCGCCGGGAACCAGAGCGGACGGGGACCGGAGCCGGATGCCCTGGCCGCCGGCATCGACTACGACGAACTGGCCAGGCGGCTGCTGGTCCAGGTGGTGCGGCGGCTGGCCACCGCGGCCGCAGACGTGCGGCCGCCGGAAGGCGCGGCCCCAGGCGGGCCGCGCCAGGGCGACCTCGCCAGGTCCGTCGCCAGCCTGGAGCGCAAGCTTGCCAGCATCCAGTCCCGGCAGCGCAAGCTGTCGGCGGAGAACGCGAGGCTCCGGGAACAACTGGCCGCGGCACAGCAAAGCCTCGCCGACATGCGCCAGGCCACCGACCGGAGCCCGAGGCTGGACGCCGCGGAGGTGCAGACGCTGGAGCGGCTGCTGTCCTCGCTGCGCGTCGGCCGGGCCAAGCGGGAGAAGGCGGAGGCCGGCTGACCGGCCGCCGGCGGCGCCCCGGTGGCGCCCGCCCAAATCATAATGATAGGATCCCATCCAATCATGTAATGGCGGCCGGCCCGGCGGCCCGGCACGGGCCACCGGGCGGAGAAGGGAGTCTGGTGCACCCGCATGCCCTCGGATGGGGACTCATCGGGCTCGGCAGGATCGCCGGCTCGGAGATCGCCCCGGCGATCGCGGCGTCCGAGACCAGCGCCCTGGTCAGCGTGGTCAGCCGGGACCAGGGGCGCGCCGAGGAGTTCGCCCGCCGCCATGGAGCCGCGGCGGCGCTCGATGATTACCAGAAGATGCTCGCCGATCCCGCGGTGGCGGCGGTCTACATCGCCACGCCGAACGCGCTGCACGCTGAGCAGGTGATCGCCGCGGCGCGTGCCGGCAAGCACGTCCTGTGCGACAAGCCGCTGGCGCTGACCGTCGCCGACGCCCGCCGGTGCGTAGCGGAGTGCCGGGCGGCCGGCGTCCGCCTCGGCGTGACGTTCCAGACCCGCTATCACGACGGGGTCGCGGATGCGGTGCAACTGGTCCGCGACGGCGGGATCGGCAGGGTGACCGTGGCCGAGGTCACGATGAGCGCCGGGCGCAGCCTGCCGCGCGGCTGGCGCACCGAGCCGGGGCTTGCCGGCCTCGGGACGCTCAACAACATCGGGGTGCATGCCTTCGACCTGCTGCGCTACCTGCTCGGCTCGGAGGTGACCGAGGTGGTCGCCCTGACCGATACCGAGCCCGGCTACCAGGTCGACACCACCGCGCTGGTGCTGCTCCGGTTCGCCAACGGCACGCTCGGCTACGTCAACGCGAACCAGTCCGTGCCGCACTCCCGCGATGACATCGTGCTGTACGGCAGCGACGGCAGGGTGCTGGGCCGGAACCTGTCCCGGCCCGGCCGCGACGGCACGATGAGCTTCATCACCCCGGCCGGCGAGCGCGAGGTCGCCGCGGCGTCGCACGATGCCTACCGGCGGGTGATCGACGCGTTCGCCGATGCCGTCAGGCACGACCGCGACCCGAGCCCGGCCGGCGAGGACGGGGTGCGCAGCGTGGAGCTCACCACGGCGATCGCCGAGGCCGTTGCCGGACGCCGGGTGGTGTCCCTGCCGGGGTGACCTGCCGGGGTGACCTGCCGGGGTGGCTCGGGCCGCAGCGCCCGCGGCATGGCACCGCTGAGAGGAGGTGCGGCGGGACACCGGGTACGTCGCCCCCAGCGCGCGCATGCCGGCAGCCGCCCGGTCGTGGCGCCGGAGGGCGCCCCGGGCGTGAACGGAGTGCACCCGCACCCCGGGCGGCGACGTCCGGGCGCGCGACCCGGGCCGCACGAGACGTCTGGGTGCCCGGAGGGCCGCGTGGTCTTCGCCTCCTCCGGCGGACCCTCGCCGCGCCGCCGCTACCGGGGCTCGCCGGCCGGGGAGACGGCCGGGGAGACCTGAGGCTCGACCGGGCCGCCGAGGCCGAAGAGCCTGGACGCGTTCAGCCACCCGACCTGCGGCCGCGCCGTCTCGCCGAGCGCCGCCAGCAGCGGCTCGGGTTCGCGCTGTGCCATGTCGAACGGCAGGTCGGTGCCGAGCAGCACGTGATCGGCGCCGACCCGCTCCACCAGGTACCTCAGCGCCGCCGGATCGTGGGTGACCGTGTCGAAGTACAGGCGGGAGAAGGCGCGCCAGACCTCCGCCGCGTCGATCGGGATCTCCGGCCGCACGCCGCAGGCGTGCGCGAGCCGGCCGGCCTGGTAGGGGAGGTAGCCGCCGCCGTGCAGCACGACCAGGGCGAGCCGCGGGTGCCGGGCGAACACCCCGGCGCAGATCATCCGCTCCACCGCGACCGTGGTCTCCAGCGGGTTTCCGATCACGTTCTGCAGGTAGTAAGGCTCGAGCGCGGCATGCGGCTCGTTGAAAGCCGGGTGCATCAGCACCGGCCGCCCGGCCGCGGCCGCCGCCTCCCAGAATTCCCGGAACGCCGGCTCGTCAAGGCGCCGGCCCGCGATCGAGGTCCCGATGGCCGCGCCGGCGCAGCCGTGCCCGATCGCGGCGCGGTAAGCCCGGACCGCGCGCGGCGGGTCCTGCATCGGCAGGTTGGCCAGCCAGCGCAGCCGGGCCGGGGCGGCGGCGCAGATCCTGGCCATCCCCTCGTTGGCGGCCTCGCACAGCGCCGCCGCGCGGTCGCCGCTCACCTCGTACATAAACAGCGGCGGCGGGCAGGATACGACCGCCACGGCGATCCGGTTGCGGTCCATCTCGGCGAGCTTCTCCGCCGGTTCGTGGAACGATGCCGCGATCGGGAACGGCACGTGGTGGCCCCCGGTCCACCGGTCCCCGTCGATGGTGACGCCGTAGCCCGGGTCACGGCGGAGCAGGTCCAGCGCCTCGGCGGGCATCACGTGATTGTGCACGTCCACGAGGTTCGGGGCTGTTGCGTTCGGCATCGTCTGGCCGGTCCTCTCTGCTGCCGCGCAGCCGGGAGTGAACATGATTAGGATCGCTGATAATGATAGGATCGCGTCGCGCGTCGCGCACGTGCTTGTCAGCTATGAAGGAGGTCCGGATGGATGGCGCAGCCCGGCAGCCCTGGCACACGGAGCAGTGGTTCACCAGCCCCTGGAACCACGACCCCGAGGTGGCCGGGGGCTTCCGGTTCGCCGAGCGGCTGCAGATCCACGACGTCACGCTGCGCGACGGCGAGCAGCAGGCGGGGGTGGTCTTCACCGCCGATGACAAGGTGCGCATCGCCGAGGCGCTGGCGGATGCCGGGGTGCACCGGATAGAGGCGGGGCTGCCGGCGGTGTCGGACGATGACATGCAGGCGGTGCGGCGCATCGTCGAGCTGGGCCTGCCGTCGGAGATCTACGCCTTCTCCCGGTGCATGGTCGACGACGTGAAGCGCGCGGTGGACTGCGGGGTCGCCGGCGTGGTGACCGAGGTGCCCTCCAGCAGGCACCTGATCGAGATGGGCTACCGGTGGAGCGTGGAGCGGGCGGTGGAGCTCTCGGTGGAGGCGACGCGGTACGCGCACGAGCAGGGGCTCAAGGTGTCGTTCTTCCCCATCGACGCGACCAGGGCGTCGGTCGGCGACTACCTCAACCTGGTGGCGCGTGTGGCGGCCGACGGCCACCTGGACGGCCTCGGCCTCGTCGACACCTTCGGGGTGCTGACCCCGCACGCCGTGGAGCGCTTCGTGCAGGTGAGCCGCGAGCGGCTGAACGTGCCGCTGGAGACGCATTTCCACATGGATTACGGGCTCGGGGTGGCCAACAGCCTCATCGCCGCGGCGGCAGGGGCCGACGTGATCCAGACCACGGTGGCCGGGCTGGGCGAGCGGGCGGGGAACACCCCGCTGGAGGACACGGTGCTGGCGCTGCGTACCCTGTACGACCGCGACATCGGCGTCCGCACCGAGGCGATGGCGCCGCTTGCCCGGCTGGTGACCGGGATAGCGGGCGTCGACCAGCCGTCGAACAGGTCGGTGTCGGGCCGGCGGCTGTTCGACGTGGAGTCCGGCATCATCTCCACCTGGGTCCGCAACGTCCGCGGCACCGACCTGACCGAGGCATTCCCCTACCTGCCCGGCCTGGTCGGCCAGGACGGGCCGCGGCTGGTGCTCGGCAAGGGCAGCGGCGCCGACAACGTGGCCGAGGTGCTGGAGCGCCTCGGCCTGCAGGCGACACCGCAGCAGTCGGCGGAGATCCTGCGCCGCGCCAAGGAGCGCTCGCTGGCCGTCCGCGGCCTGCTCGGCGACGACGAGGTCCGCGCGATCGCCGAGGCCGTCCTCGGATGACCCTCCACGACGGCGCGGGCGCGCCGCCCGCCGCGGCGATCAGCCTGGCCCAGGCCTCAGCCGTGGTGGACGCCGCGCTGGCCCGCGGCGCGGAGCTGGGGCTGGCCCCGCTGACCGTGGCGGTGCTCGACCCCGGGGGGCACCTGGTGGCGCTGAAGCGCGCCGACGGCTCGGGCATCCTGCGCGCCGAGGTCGCCACGGCCAAGGCCTGGGGCGTGCTCGCGATGGGGTGGCCCGCCAGGGAACTGGTCCAGCGCGCCGAGCACAACCCGCAGTTCTTCGCCGCCTTGGGCGTGCTGGCCGGCGGCCGCATGCTGCCGGCGGCCGGCGGGGTGCCGATCAGGGACGCGGCGGGCCGCCTGCTCGGCGCGGTCGGCATCTCCGGTGACGCCTCCGACAACGACGAGGCCTGCGCGGTGGCGGCCGTCCAGGCGGCGGGCCTTGTCCCCTGGCTCGGCACCTAAACCCCTGAGGGCCCTTGCCGCGCGCGCCGTGGCCCCCCGGCACCCAAGGACGCACCCGGTGGGCCACCCGCTCCGCCGGCCGGATGCCTGCCGGGCACCCGGCGGCCCCCGGACCCGGGAACGCACCGCGGGGGCCGCCGGCTTTGCCGGCCGGGCCGGTCACGCCGCGGGCGGGATCACCGGCAGCAGCAGCGACGACGGGTACGCGCCGCCAGTGTGGACGGTGACGGTGCCGCCGTAGCGCTCGGCCGGGCGGTCGGCGGTGTGGGTGAACGGCCCGACGCCGCGGCCGGCGTAGTAGAACTTCTCCGCGAACGGCGACAGCTTGCCCCGGTACTCGTAGTCCTTGCCGCGCACGCTCAGCACCACCCGGTACCCGGCCGGGACGACGATGCAGGTGGGCCAGATCTCGACGTCGAGCGGCACCACCTCGCCGGGCACCAGGAACTGCTGCGCGTCGTGCGCGTGGTAGGGGCGGTACGGCAGCGACCGGCGCTCGTCGAGGCGGCGGTGCGAGGCCCGCAGCCAGCCCTGGGCCACCGGGGTGTTCGGGTCGAGCGCGCCGGCGAACGTGACCTCCTCCCCGTCCGGGTCGAACACCCGCAGCACCAGGAACAGGTCGGCGTCGTCGGTACTGGAGGACAGGAAGATCCGCGCCGACAGCGGGCCGGTCAGCTCCGTCGGCTCGGCGGCCGGCGGGAGCGCGAAGTCGACCCCGTCGCCGAGCGCGGCGTAGCTGACGCTCGCGGCCCCGGCGGGCGGAGCCGCCTGGAGCGCCATCGAGCCGGCGTCGAGGTACACCCGGGTCCACCGGGTGCGGGCCAGCGGCCACTCCCGCTCCTGCCGCGGCTCGAAGCGCCCGCCGGGATGGCGGATGTTCAGCAGCACCGGCGCGGTGCGCTCCCACCCGTTGTCGATGCCGCGCAGGAAGTGGTCGAAGAACCGCCGCTGCAGGTCGACGCCGTAGCTGGTGTAGTAGTGGGTCCAGTGCTCGCCGCCGTGGACCTCCAGCCACTTCTGCCGCGACGCGGCCTGGGTGAAGGCCTCGAAGTTGCCCCGCGGGTGCAGGCCCTGGCCGCCCCAGTTGGCGGCCGACAGGAACGGCACCGTGATCCGCTCCCAGTCCGCGGAGCGCTCCCGGTACCACGGCCCGTCCAGCGGGCGGCTGCGGATCTCCGCGCCGAGGTCGGCCCGGTTGCGCCGCAGGTCCTCGTCGTCCAGGTCCTCCGGCCCGGCCACGCGCTCGCCGGTGTTCGGGTTGACCGCCGAGCGGCTGCCGAGCCCGTACTGGACGGTCGTGACCTGGCGCTGGTACCAGTTGGCCGCGAAATCGCACAGGATGCCGCCGTGGTGAGTGACATCGCGGTAGAAGTCGGCCGCGCCCTCCCACGGGATCATCGCCGCCAGGTGCGGCGGGTGCAGCGCGGCGACGTGCCACTGGTTCATCGCGTAGTACGAGATGCCGCTCAGCCCGACCTTGCCGGTGCACCATGGCTGGGCGGCGGCCCATTCGATGCAGGCGGCCAGGTCCCGTGCCTCCCGGGGGGACCACACGTCGATGTACCCGGGCGACCAGCCGGCACCGCGCGAGTCGACACGCACGCACGCGTAGCCGAACGGGACCCACCGTTCCGGGTCGGCCACCTCCCAGCACTGGTACCGGCCCGAGGATCCCTCGGTGACGTCGGGATGGTCGGCGACCAGCTTCTCCCACTGCGGCGCGTACCCCTCGGCGAACGACAGCCCCTTCGCGTACGGCCCGTAGGAGACGATCGCGGGCACCGGGTCCGGGCCGTCCGGCCGGTACACGTCGGCCCGCAGCACCAGGCCGTCATCGGCGGTGATGGGGACCTGCCAGTCGATCCGCATGCCGTCGCGTGCCTCGGACCGCTCCGGGGCGGCGGCCGGCGGCTGGTCGGGGTGCATCGCAGGCGTTCCTCCTCGCTCGGGTCAGGCGGCCAGCACCGCGTCGAGCCAGTCGGCGACCAGCCGCCCGACCTGGTCCTCGACGCCGGTGTAGAAATGATCGGACCCGGGGACGACGTGCACGTCGACCGGGCCGGCGGCATGAGCGGCGAATTTCTCCGCGGGGTACAGGTCCGGGTCCTCGAGCTCTCCGCGCAGGTACAGCACCGGGCAGCGGATGGCGCCGGCCGCCTCGAGCAGGCGCGGCACGTTGCATTCCATGTCCAGGTAGGACGCCGCTGACGTCACGTACCACCAGCCCGGCATCAGCATCAGCGCGCCGGGCTGGCCGGCCGCGACCAGCTCCCGGGCCCGCGCCGCCAGCTCGGCGCCCCGGTCCCGGGCCAGCAGTCCGAGCGCCGAGGCCCTGGCCAGCATCTCCGGCCCGCCGCAGTGCGCGGACAGCAGCACCAGGGCGCGGGGGCCGGGATGGTCCGCCACGTGCCGGGCCGCGTACAGGCCGCCGTTGCTGTGCCCGATCACGACCGGAGCCGGGAAGCCGCGCGCGGCGACGAACCCGCGCGCGGTGAGGTTGTCGGCCCTGGTCTGCTCCGCGGTCTGGAAGGCATTGCCCTCCGGCTCCCTGGTGCGCGTGGTGAGCGTGTCGTGGCCGCGCCGGTTGAACGCGAAGCAGGCCAGGCCGCGCGGCACCAGGTGCCGGGGCAGGAACCGGACCGGGCCCGAATAGAAGTTGCCGCCGTTGCCGTGCATGAGCATGACCGCGGCGCGCGGCGGGGACGGGGTCGGGTACCACAGGCCGTCGAGCGGGATGTCCTCGGTGGGCACCGAGACGAGCTCGGCGAGCAGGCCGTGGCGCGCCGGCTCGCCGGTCACGGCCGGCTGACGCTGTCGGCGGCGAAGGCGCTGGCCCACGCCGACTGGCTCAGGAATCCCCAGGGCTGGACGGACGAGAAGGTCTGGAACGGGACGTTCCGCAGGCTGCCGCCGACGTCTTCGACCTTGCAGATGTAGGTGTCCTGGACGGGCGACAACGTGGCCGGGCTGATCGCCAGCGGCCCCCGCGGGGCGGAGATCGACACCGCCTTCATCGCCTTGGCCAGGGCGCTGCCGCTGGTCACGTCGCCGTGCAGCGCCTTCAGCGCGCTCACCAGGATCTCTGCCTTGGTGTAGCCGGCCTCGGAGTAATAGGCCGGGTAAACGCCGTAGGCCGCGTGGTAGGCGTTGGCGAACCTCTGGTTGGCGGCGCTCGGGTTGTCGTCGCAGTACTGCGACACCGTGTAGGCCCCGACGCCGTCCGCGGGGGTCACGCTGGGCAGCACCGACTGGTCGGTCATCGTCGTCGACCCCAGCAGCGGCACGTGCCCCTGCAGGCCGTACGAGTGGTAGTCGGAGAAGAAGTTCGACGCCTGCGTGCCGAGCAGCTCCAGGTACACCGCCTGGGTGTTCTTCGGGATCTCGGAGACGTAGGAAGCGACGTCCACCGTGTCCAGCGGGATCCAGATGGACTTGTCGATGGTGCCGCCGAGCTGCTTGAACTCGGCCTCGAAGCCGCCGACCATCTCCCACCCGAACGCGTAGTCGTCCCCCACGACGACCACGTGCCGCCAGCGCATGGTGCCGTAGGCCCACTTCGCGCCGACGCTGGCCACCTGGGCGGCGTCCCAGCCGGAGGTGAACCCGAGGCCGTACCTCTTGTAGTCGTTCATCTGGGTGGGGCTGGCCAGGAACAGGTCGTCCTCGGGGATCCCGCTGCCCATCACGTACGGCGCCACCGCCTCGATCTGGTTGGCGAGCAGCGGTCCCTCCACCACCTGCACGTGATCCTGGCTCACCAGTTCCCGCGCGTCGGACAGCGCCACCGACGGGCTTGACCCGGTGTCCAGGTAGGTGACCTGGACCGGGTGGCCGTCCACGACCTTGCCGAACTGCTGCAGGCCGAGGTTGAACCCCCGCTCCTCGTCCTGGCCGTTGGCGGCCGCCGTGCCGGTCAGCGGCACCAGGTAGCCGACCTTGATCGGCGACGCCGGGCCGCTGCCGGCCGCGGTGCTGGACGACGTCGCGCTGCTCCCGCAGGCGGCCAGCAGCACCGCGACGGCGGCGGCGCAGGCGGCGGCCCACGGCCGCGGCAGGCGCCGGCGGCACGGCGGGCACGGCCGGTCCGCGCGCGCCTCACCCCGAGAGCCCCCGCCGGCTACGAAACGGTGCATGTGTCCCACCTCCATGAGCCGGTCGCCGGGCAGGCCCCCGTTCCTCCGGGGCGCGCCTGCCGCAGGCAACCCTGGACCCGGGCCGCGATCTCGGCGGAGTCAATCATATGACGGCCGGCGCAGCTAACAATGACGGCAGCCCAATAAGTGATAGCATTGCAACATGCGGGCCTGGGTGCTGCACGAGTGGGGCGCCCGCCCGGTCCTCGAGCAGGCCGCCGACCCCGAGCCGGCGCCGGGCGCCGCCGTGGTCGAGGTGGCGGCGTGCGGCGTCGGGCTGACCACGAGGAACTGCACCCGCGGCGACCTGGGCGACGACCCTGGCCTGCTGCCCGTGGTCCCGGGCCACGAGCTGGTCGGGACCGTGATCGCCGTCGGTGCCGGAGCCGACCCGGACCTGCTCGGCGCGCTGGTCACGCCGCACTTCTACCTGTTCTGCGGCCGGTGCCGGCGCTGCCTGGGCGGGGAGGAGCCGCTGTGCGAGCGCCCGGGCGGCGTGATCGGCGTGCACCGGGACGGCGGGCTGGCCGAGCAGGTGGCGCTGCCCGCCCGCAACCTGGTCCGGCTGCCCGCTGGCGTCGGCGCGGCCGAGGCGACGGTCATCGCGGACGCGGTGGCCACGCCCGTCCACGTCGCGCGGCGCGCGGGCATCGTGCCGGCGTCCCGGGTGGCCGTGCTCGGCGCCGGCGGCGGCGTCGGCGCGCACATGGTCCAGGTCGCCGCCGTAGCCGGGGCCGCGGTGCTGGGCCTCGACGTCGACCCGCGCAAGCTGGCCGTGCTGGAGCGCGATCTCGGCGTGGCGGCCGCGGACGCCTCCGACCTCGGGCGGGCCCGGCTGCCCGCCGCCTGGCGCGGCGGCGCCGACGTGATCGTCGACCTCGTCGGCTCGCCGGAGACCGCCGCCTGGGGCCTGGCCCACCTCGATGCCGGCGGCAGGCTGGTGCTGCTCACCACCTTCCGCGGCATCGCGGCGCGGGTCGAGCCGCGCGACATGGTGCTGCGCCAGGCGTCAGTCCTCGGCTCGCGCTACGCCAGCCGGGCCGAGATCCTCGACGCCGCCGACCTGGTTCGCCGCGGAGCCGTCCGCCCGGTGATCGGCGCCCGCACCGGCCTGGCGGGGGCGGCGGCCCTGCTCGGCAGGATCGACAGCAACGATGTCCCCGGGCGCGGCGTGGTCATCGCGAGGGCCGCAACCGGCGGGCCCGCCGATGGCTGATGTCCCCTCCCCCGCGGCCGGCGACCCGCTGGTCCCCTCCCCCGCGGCCGGCGACCCGCTGCTGCCCGCCGACGTGGCGGCGCTGCAGCGCGAGGCGTCGCGGTTCGCGATCCGGCTGCGGGAGGAAGCCGCCCGCCGCGAGTGGCAGCCAGACCCGGCCGACCGGGTGCCGTGGCCGCTTGTCGCCGAGGCCTCCCGGCGCGGCTGGCGCACGCTCGGGCTGCCCCGCAACTGGGGCGGCGGCGGCGCGTCCGTGCTGGCGCTGTGCGCGCTGGTCGAGGCGCTCGCGTGGGGAGACATGGGCTTCGCGGTCCTCATCGACCAGACGCTGAAGGTGGAGCGCATCCTGGCCAGGCTGGCGGGCCCGCAGGCCAGGCGGCACTTCCTGGACCGCTTCCTCGCCGACGACCGCTGCGTGCTGGCGATCTGCCTCACCGAGCCGGAGACCGGCTCCGACTACGTGATCCCCAGCCCCGGCTTCCGCTTCCGCACCACCGCCGCCCGGCGCCCGGACGGATCGTGGGTCCTCGACGGCACCAAGCGCTTCATCTCCAACGGTGCCGACGCCCGATTCGCGGTCGTGTTCGCCTGCACCGACGCATCCCAACCGGCCGAGCGCGGGACGAGCGCCTTCCTGGTCGAGCGCGGCCTGCCCGGCTACAGCACCGAGACGGTGCACGAGAAGATCTCCCAGCGGACCATCAACAACGCAGTGCTCCGCTTCGACCGGGTGGCCGTGGAGCCCTGGCGCCTGCTCGGCCGCCCGCACCTCGGGTTCGCCGGCGCCCGGGAGATCCTGCGCGAGAGCGTGATCGAGGCGGCAGCGACCACGCTGGGCACCGCGCGGGCCGCGTACGAGATGGCGCTGCGGCACGCCTGCCAGCGCCGCCAGGGCGGGCGGCCGCTCGCCGAGCACGGCAACGTGCGCGCCCGGCTCGGGCGCATGCACGCGCAGCTCGAGGCGGCCCGCAGCCTGGTATGGCGCGCCGCGGCCGCGGTCGAGTCCGACGGCTACGACCACCGCCTCGGCGCCTCGGCCAAGCTGGTCGCGGCCGACACGGCCGTCGCGGTCTGCCAGTCCGCGATGGAACTGCACGGCGGCCTGGCGGTCATGTACCGGGAGTGCGGCGTGGAGAAGTGCCTGCGCGACTGCCTGTCGTTCCTGCACTCCGACGGCGCGCAGGACTCCCTTGCGCTGCGCATCGCGGACCTGTCGGTGGCCGCGCTGCGCGACGGCTGAGGCCCCGCGGGCTCGGCAGCCGCCGCCACGCCCGGGCCGCGGATCTCCCCCGTCGGCCGGGCCCTTCGGCGTGCGCTCCCGGTACTCATAATCATGATGATTGCTCCTGGAAGGGGCGCTCGAATCACTGCCGTGACCTCGCCGGCCCGCCCCGCGGGCCTACCACGCCTCGCTGTCCCCGGCCCGGCGCAGGCCGAACGGCAGCGGCTCGCCCGGCTGCCAGGCGCCCTCGCGCTGCGCCCGCTCGCCGGCGGCCCGGGACCGGGCGACCAGGTCCCGGCCGAGGGCGAGCGCGCCGGCCTCCCACGCGGCGAGCGCCGCGGCCACGTCGCCGCAGCGCCCCAGCGCCTCGGCCAGCAGCCGCGCCTCCTCGGCCGCCTTGGCGGTGCCGGCGGCGGCGTGCGGGCGGGCCACGAACCCGGCGTCTCCCAGCAGGCACACCCGGCCGCGGACCAGCCGCGGCGGCTGCACGTCCACGACCACCTGCAGGAACGGCGCGGGAGTGCGGCGGACGAGCGCCGCCAGCGGCCACGGCAGCAGCCGGGCCGCGTCGCGGCGCAGCGCGGCGGCCGCCGCGGGGGCCACGGCGCCGGCCGGGACGGAGAATTCCCGCAGCACGCCGTGCCGGTCGCGGCGCAGCCGGTCGAGCTCGTCCGGCCCGGCCAGGTTCCGGTACCAGACCCAGTTCCGCAGCACCCGCCGGCCGGCCGCGCCGGCGATCGGATAGCTGAGCAGGTGGCTGCGCTCCAGGATGCAGTAGGTGATGGCGCCTGCCAGCGGCGCGACGGCCGCGGGCCGCAGCGCCGCCTCGTCGAGCACCCCCCGCCAGGCCACGTACCCGGCCCAGGCCGGCTCGACCCCGGGGAACAGCTGCCGCCGCACGGTGGAACCGACCCCGTCGGCGGCCACTACCACGTCGCCGTGGCGGCGGCCGCCGGCCGCGAGATCGGCCCAGGCGCCGTCGCGGTCGCTGCCGACGGCGGCGACCGCCGTGCCCGGGAGGTACCGCGCGCCGCGGCGCTCGGCCGCCTCCCGCAGCCGCCGGTAGAGCATGCCGTAGGAGCTGAAGCGCAGCCTGCACGGCGACTCGGCGACGATCTCCCCGCCCGGGCCCAGGTAGCGGAGGCGGCCCACGCCCAGGCTGATGGCGTCCAGGCTCAGCCGGCCGTGCTCGGTGAGGAACCGGCTGGTGCTCGGGTGCAGGACGATCCCGGCGCCGAAGCCCTGCAGCGGCCCCGGCGACCGCTCCAGCACGTCGACCGCGAAGCCGGAGCGCGCCAGCCAGGCGGCGGCGCTCAGGCCGGCCAGCGAGCCGCCGACGACCAGCGCGCGCAGCGGATGCCCTGCGGCCGGGCCCGAGGCGCCGTGCCGCCCGTCCGTCCGGGTAGCCGCGGTCCCTCCCTGAGGCATGCTCGGTGCCGGTGCCGCCCGGCGCCGGGCGTTAGGTCATCATTGCCAGGGTACGGGAGCGGGAAGCAGATATGATAGCCTAATCATCTCGAAGCGCGGCAATGAGCGGCGGGTCACTTCCGGGTTCGCGGCCGGCAGCCGGCCGGAGGGCACTCCAGGTGCCCCGAGGCGGGCTACGCGGATGCCGCGAGGCCGGCCTGGCGGCAGGGAACGCGCGGCAGGGAACAGGCAAGCGGCCCGAGGCGGGCCTACGGAAGGGGCGGTGGCGATGACGAACAGAGCCCCGGCGGGCAGACACGGCGGCCGACGACCCGGGCCGCTCGCGCTCGGAGCCGTCGCGGCGGCCGCGGCGCTCGCGCTGGCGGCCTGCGGCAGCTCCAGCAGCAGCACCTCCTCGTCGGTCTCCGGCAGCTCGGACACGCCGGTCAAGGTGGGCTACCTGGTGCCGCTCACCGGCGTGTTCACCAGCAACGGCACCAGCGAGATGGACGGCTTCAAGCTCGGCCTCAAGACGTTCGGCAGCACCGTGGACGGCCACCCGATCCAGGTGACCTACCTCAACGGCGAGGGCGAGCCCACCGTCTCGCTGTCCGACGCCACCCAGCTGGTGACCAGGGACCACGTGCAGCTCGTCGAGGGGCCGCTGGTGTCGAGCTCGATCGCGGTGGTGTCGCCCTACGTGCAGGGCCAGGGCGTCGTCGAGGACGACCTGTACCTGGCCTCGCCGAAGCAGATGCAGGAATACCAGGAGTCTCACCTGGGATTCACCTCGGACTGGAACGGCTACCAGCCGACCACCGAGGGGGCGCTGTGGGCCTACCAGACCATGCACTGGCGGCACGTCACCACGGTCGGGCTGAACATCTCCTACGGCTGGCAGGGGGTCGGCGGGTTCGAAGCCGAGTTCAAGAAGCTCGGCGGCACCATCGACAAGTCCATCTGGGTGCCGAGCAACGCCGTCGAGATGTCGTCCTACGTCTCCTCGATCCCGAGCAGCACCCAGGCGGTGTTCGTGGTGCTGTCCGGCGCCCAGGCGGCGAACTTCGTCAACACCTACGCACAGTTCGGGCTCAAGGGCAAGATCCCGCTGATGGGCATCACCACGCTCACCGACCAGGCCGCCCTGCCGGCCGAGCACGCCTCCGCCGCGCTCGGGGTGTACACGGACGCGCAGTACTGCGACGACCTGCCCTCGGCGGCCAACCAGGCGTTCGCCAACGCCTACCACGCCGCCTACGGCCAGTACCCGTCGTACTACTCCGAGGCGGGCTACACCAAGGCCCAGATCCTGGTCAGCGCGCTCAAGGCGCTGCACGGCGACGTCACCAGCGAGGCGGCGCTGGCCAAGGCGATGCAGGACGTCAAGGTGTCCGCGCCGCGGGGGCCGGTGTCGCTGAGCCCGGTCACCTTCTCGCCGGTCGAGAACGAGTACATCTGCAAGGTCGAGATGGTGGGCGGCAGCCTGCGGAACGTGCCGATCATGACCTACCCGAACGTGCAGCCGTGGGGAGCGCTGTCCCAGTCCGCCTTCGAGACCAACTTCGCCCAGCAGAGCTCGGGCCCGCCGAGCTGAGGCCGGCGGCGGCCGGGACCGATGAAGCTGATCGGGGTCATCGAGGGCGACGGCATCGGCAGGGAGGTGGTGCCCGCGGCGCTGCAGGTGCTGGAGCGCGCCGGTCTCGACCTGGCCGTCAGGCGCTTCGACGTCGGCGCGGAGCGCTTCCTGCGCACGGGCACCGCGATCCCGGATGAGGAGATGGCGGAGCTGGCCGGGGCCGACGCCATCCTGCTCGGCGCGATCGGCGACCCGCGGGTCACCGATCCCGGCTACACCACCGGCACGCTGGCGCGGCTGCGCGGCGGGCTCGACCTGTACGCAAACGTGCGGCCGGCGCGGCTGCTCGACGACCGGCTGAGCCCGCTGCGGGACCCGCGGCGGCGCCGGGCGGACC
>Ga0209061_1003097_pt1 | contig 18872 bp, 17 predicted proteins | sample Coa_R1_10_FD_187157 | JGI IMG/M metagenome (GOLD analysis project Ga0209061, IMG submission 187157) | Surface soil microbial communities from Centralia Pennsylvania, which are recovering from an underground coalmine fire - Coalmine... | ecosystem: Environmental > Terrestrial > Soil >...
CAAGAGCGGAGAGCTCAAGTGGACAGGGACCGCCGTCGACCTCATCTTCGGTGCCAACTCGCAGCTCCGTGCTCTCGCGGAGGTGTACGCCTGCGACGACGGAGAGGAAAAGTTCGTCCATGACTTTGTCGCCGCTTGGGCGAAGGTCATGGATCTCGACCGCTTTGACCTTCGCCGCCACTGACGGCATGGCTCCGCCCGGGTGGCCGCCTCGTGGTGTACGAACGAGCGGCCGCCCGGGAGCGCCGGCTGAGCTGAGGAGGCAGCGCTGAGCAGCTGTCGGGAGCGCCAGCTGGGACAGCCTGTCGTGCTAGGCCGGCGTGTGCCGGCCGGAGGGCCTGTGCTACTGGCCGAGGACCTGCTGCACGCCGCGGGCGACTTCTAGGTCCTCCCGAGCCTCGATGACAAAGGCCCGTAAAATGGCGCCAGCGGCAGTGAGCTCGGTGTCTCGCCTCGCGTTTTCGTTGGCCTCGAGGTCGAGCTTCACGCCGAGGAACAAGAGGCCCTCTGCTGCCCGCCGGCGGATAGCTGGCGAGTTCTCGCCTACACCGCCCGCAAAGGCGAGCGCGTCGATGCCTCCGAGCGAGGCGGCCATCGAGGCGATCCCAGAGCGCAGGCGGTGGAGGTAAACGCCGACAGCCAAGGCCGCCTCCTCGTTGCCGTCCTGTTCAGCTTGGAGGACTTCGCGCATATCGGCTTGCCCGGCGAGGCCGAAAAGCCCTGAGCGGTGCTCGAGAGCCGACGCCAGTTGGGAAGGGGGCATGCCGGCGTGCTCTTCCAACCACAGGACCAGCCCTGGGTCGACCGAACCAGAGCGGGTGGCCATGACGAGGCCTTCTAGGGGCGTGAAACCCATGGTGGTGTCCACTGACCGCCCGCCCTTCACGGCCGCCAGGGAGGCACCCGAGCCGAGGTGGCACGTTACGACGCGAAAATCCGCCGCGCCCTCTTGGCCACAAAGTTGCGCCACCCGGCGCGCGGCCCAGGCGTGAGAGAGCCCGTGGAACCCGTAGCGGCGCAGGTCCCAGCGCCGGCGCCACTCGGAGGGCAAGGCGTAAGTGCGGGCGGCCGGCGGGATGGTCGCGTGGAACGCCGTGTCGAAGCACGCCACTGCGGGCACGTTCGGTAGCAGCCGGCTCACCGCCTCGATTGCCCGGAGCGACTTGGGTTGGTGCAGGGGCGCCAAGTCGCTGAGAGCCTCGAGCCGGCGCACCACCTCTTTGTCCAAGAGGACTGGATCGGTGAACTCTGTGCCCCCGTGCACGACCCTGTGCCCCACTGCGTCTATGGGCGAGCTCGCTGACAGGAACGACTGCAGGCCTTCTCGGTCGAAGCGAGCCCCTGGTGCAGCGACGGTCTTGCTCGCCACGAGTTCGGCCCGCTCCCAGCCGCCGGTCTCGGCGGGCAGCGACAGCAGGGAAAGCTTCAGGCTGCTCGAGCCGGCGTTGACAACTAAGGCGCGCACGTGCCGGTGGGGTCAGTACGGCCAGGTCCAGCCGGCGACCGAGGGTTCGTCTTCGCCTTCCAAACGGGTGTAATAGCGGCAGCGGACGCGTTCGTCTTGCATTCTCTGCCGGAGCGAGGCCGCATGCGGCCCCAGTCCCGGCACTCGGTCTATCACGTCCATCACGAGGTGGAAACGGTCCAAGTCGTTTAGCATCACCATGTCGAAAGGCGTGGTCGTGGTACCCTCTTCCTTGTAGCCGCGCACGTGCAGGTTCGGGTGGTTGGCGCGCCGGTAGGTGAGGCGGTGGATGAGCCAGGGGTAGCCGTGGTAGGCGAAGATGACTGGTTTGTCCCGCGTGAAGAGCGTGTCGAACTCCTGGTCGGAAAGGCCGTGGGGGTGCTCGCTTTCGGGCTGGAGGCGCATGAGGTCAACCACGTTTATGACCCTGACTTTGATGGAGGGTAGCTCTCTTCGCACTATGTCGACTGCGGCCAGGGTCTCCAGGGTGGGGACGTCGCCGCAGCAGGCCATCACCACGTCGGGGGCCCCGTAGTCGTTGGAAGCCCAGTCCCAGATCCCGATCCCCCGGGTGCAGTGCAGCACCGCGTCGTCCATGGAGAGGTAGTCGAGCGAAGGCTGCTTGCCGGCGACGACGACGTTTATGTAGTGCCTGCTCCTTAGGCAATGGTCCATTACCGAGAGCAGGCAGTTGGTGTCCGGCGGTAAGTAGACCCGGATCACTTCGGCCTTCTTGTTGACGACGTGGTCGATGAAGCCGGGGTCCTGGTGGGAAAAGCCGTTGTGGTCCTGGCGCCAGACGTGGGACGACAGCAAGTAGTTGAGCGAAGCGAGCGGCCGGCGCCAGGGGATCTGTCGTGTGGTCTTCAGCCACTTGGCATGCTGGTTGAACATCGAGTCGACGATGTGGATGAACGCTTCGTAGCTCGTGAAAAGGCCGTGCCTACCGGTGAGCAAGTAACCTTCTAGCCAGCCTTGGCACTGGTGCTCGGAGAGCACTTCCATGACCCGGCCTTGTGGTGCCAGGTGGTCGTCGCCGGGCAGGCGCTCGGCGTCCCACTGCCTGTCGGTAACCTCGAACACGGCCTGAAGGCGGTTGGAGGCGACCTCGTCTGGGCCGAAGAGCCTAAAGCGGCTCGGGTTGGCTCTCACCACGTCACGCAGGTACGTACCGAGGACGCGAGTTGCCTCGGAAAACGTTGTACCTGGTTTGGCCACCTGCACCGCGTAATCGCGAAAGTCTGGCAGGGCCAAGTCCTTTAGCAGCAGCCCGCCGTTGGCGTGCGGGTTTGCGCTCATGCGACGCTGCTGCCTAGGGGGGAGGGCGGCGAGCTCGGGCACGAGCGCACCATTTCGGTCGAACAGTTCCTCGGGCTTGTAGCTGCGCATCCAAGCTTCGAGAGCGGCCAGGTGCTCAGGGTTGGTGCGGACTTCCGGCAAGGGGACCTGGTGGGAGCGCCAAGTACCCTCGACCGGCAGCCCGTCCACAGTCTTCGGGCCCGTCCAACCTTTGGGCGTCCGCAGGACGATCATCGGCCAGCGGGGCCGCTTCGGGCCGTCCCCTCCACGTGCCGCCCGCTGGGCTGCCACGATCTTGGCGATGACCTGGTCCAAGGTGAAGGCCATCTTCTGGTGCATTTCACTTGGCTGGTCGCCCGAGACCCAATGCACTTCGTAGCCGTAGCCTTCGAGGAGCGAGGTGAGCTCGGCGTCCCCGATGCGGGCGAGCACGGCCGGGTTTGCGATCTTGTAACCGTTCAGGTGCAAAATGGGCAGCACGGCGCCGTCGGTCACCGGGTTGAGCCACTTGTTAGAGTGCCACCCCGTTGCCGCCGGACCGGTCTCCGCCTCGCCGTCGCCGACTACGCAGCAGGCCAACAGGCCCGGGTTGTCGAAGACAGCTCCGTAAGCGTGGGAAAGCGAGTAGCCGAGCTCGCCGCCCTCGTGGAGCGAACCGGGGGTTTCGGGTGCCACGTGGGACGGTACGCCCCCAGGAAAACTGAACTGGCGGAACAGCGCTCTGAGGCCGGCCTCGTCACGGGTGACGTGCGGGTAGACCTCGCTGTAGGTGCCTTCGAGGTAGGCGTTGGCAACGGCGGCCGGGCCGCCGTGGCCTGGGCCGAAGACGTAGATGGCGTCGAGGTCCCAGTTGCGGACCGCCCGGTTCATGTGGGCGTACACGAAGTTGAGCCCCGGCGTCGTGCCCCAGTGGCCGAGCAGGCGAGGCTTTACGTGCTTGGGCTGGAGAGGCTCTTTCAGCAGCGGGTTGTCTAGGAGGTAGATCTGGCCCACGGAAAGGTAGTTCGCCGCCCTCCAATAGGCGTCTATGAGGCGTAGCTCCTCGCCGACGAGGGGCTTTCCGGGCACCATTTCAGGCTGGCCCGATGACGACGTCCGAGCGGCCTGTGTCATGCCAGCCAACCTAACGCCGGGCTCTCACAATTGGAGCTTCGTTTTGCATCTAGGTGCATCTTGGTCACCTGGCCTCCTCTTTGTCTCAGCTCCGTCAGTTGAGGCCGCTCAAGTGCCGCTGGCGCCGGTGCCAGTTGCGCCAGACGAGGCGGTGGAGGGGCACTACCTCTGGTATGTCCCGCAGCCCAGGCACGAACGGCAAGGCGAGGAGCAGGATGGTGGCGGCGCCTGTCAGGTAGATCGCGATCAGGTCTACGTTGGCCGAATTGTCAAAACCCGGGACCTGGTACCAAAGGGTGTACAGCCAGAGCCAGGGCTGGCCTGGGTAGCTGCCCGTTTCGTTCATGACGCCCCACTGGTTGCCTTCGAGGTGCTGGGCGCGTGCCTGCTCAGCGAAGAACTCGCCGTCTTCTAAGAACAGTAGGGGCTTGGTGAAGTTCGTGCCGTAGAAGGAACGGTTGGCGAGCAGGTCGGCATCGAGCGCCCCACCGCGAGCCAACGAAAGCTCCGTAGAGATGAGCACCGGCACGGGGCCGTCGTCGGCCCTTGGCACTACCGGCCGGCCGTTTACGAACCTCACGTGGTCGAGCGCCTTGGCATAGGTGGCCGCCCAGGCCGAACGTGTGCTCGCGGGGGCTGAGCTGTAGCGATGAAGAGCGGCTGCCAAGGTGGGATCCGTGGGGGCTACTTTGGAAAGCGGGCCGAGCACGAAGTCCTGAGCGGCATTGACGGGCGTGCGCACGCCGGCGAGCTTTTCCCACGAAATGCCTATGCGCTGCGTGGCGCCGCTGGCGTTGTTGTAGGGAGGCCCGTAGGTAGCGGTCTCGCTCGTGCCGTCGAGCTCGCTCGTGGCGGTGGCCATGAAGTCGGCCGGCGCTAGTTTTGCCCATGTCGAGATCGACAGGGGGGGGACGTCAGGAGAAGAGAGGAGGGCAGCGAGCACTACGACCAGGGCTGTCGCCACGGCGGTCGCGGCCGCCGCTTCTTTGGCGATGTCGTAGACGCGCGTAGGCCCCTTCCAATCGGACGCGTCGGCCGCGCGCTGGGCGCGCCGTGCCTGCTTGCCCCGAGCTCGCTTGAGAGGGAGGGGGTGCGACACGCCGCGCACCCGCACCAAGAGCACGTGTGCGCCCACGATGGCGACGAGCGCTATGGGGACCAGCACGACGTGCCAGAGGAGCATCTGGCCGAAGTTCATGAGGTCGAAGAAACCTCCGAGGCCAGTGGCGTTTATAGCGTCTTTGCCGTTGGTAGAGATCCACTGCGAGTCGAAGTTCTGCTGCGAGAGGTAGCCGGTGAAGCACTCGACGATCGACACCGCGAAAGCGAGCACGCCTGTCATCCAGGTGAGCGCTCGCCGGCCCCTCCACGCCGCCATCCAGAACTTGCCCCAAAGGTGGATCACGATGAAGGCCATGAACAGCTCGACTGACCATAGGTGCAAGCTGTTGAAGAAGTGGCCGACGGCGTTGGTGTGCCACCAGTCCACGCCGCCCAGCGCGATCAAAAAGCCCGAGACGATCGCTGTGCCGAGGGCCGCCAAGCTGGCGACGCCGAAGACGTAGATCCAAGAAGCGACATAGGCGGGTTGGCGGTCGGGGAGGAGCTTGCCTGGTGGGAGCAGGCGCAGGCCGGCCCGCCTTATCGCACCTGTCCACGTCCGGTCACCGGGCTGGCTGTAGGCAGCGGGCACGGCGTAGTCGCCGGCGCCTTCGGCGCGCCGGCGGGCAGGGGCCTGGCCGGGAGGGTCGTCGGGCTCCTCGGCTTCGGCCACATTGCGTGCTCCATGGGGGAAGGGCAGCAGGAGGGCGCCTGCAAAGATCACGACCATGACGCCTATGAGCACCAGGTTCGCGAGAGAGACCGTAAAGATCGACCAGTGAAGGTACTTGCCCGGCGAGCTCAAGTTGAAAACTGCTCCAACCAAGTTCACTAGATCCTCCTAAATAGTTTGTCCTGAGAACACTGTTCTGCCCCTGAGGGCTTGGCCGGTTTCTCGTCCTCGTGGCGGCCCCGCGGCCGCTTCATCACGAGACGAGGCCTCCCTTCACCGAGGAGGCCTCGTCCACGATCTTCACATCGTCCCTTGGGGCCCGGACAGCTCCCTGAGCCCTCGCTGCACGATCTCGTGGTCGGCTACTAAGAACGGGCAGGCCGTCACCGTGCGTGAGCTTACTTTGACTGGCTGTTGGGTCAAGCTGAGGCCCCTAGCTCGCCCCCTAGAGCGCCGGCTGGGTGCAGCCTCGGGATCTCCTCTTCGGCCGGGACCCGCCTGGCGTGCCAGAGGCCGAGGGCAGACAGGAGGATGGTAATGCCGGCTAGGCAGAACGACACGATCCCTGCCACCAGGGCGACCTGGCCTATCTCCCACCAGCCGTAGGCGTTGAGCAGCATGCCCCGAAGCGATGTGCCCTGGAAAGACGTCTGTTCGAGAGCTGCCAGCTTGGCGGCCTGAGCGGTGCCCGGCTTGGCGGCGCGCGCCGCGCTCGAGATCAAGGCGTAGACGCCGTGGTAGGGCATCTCGGACAGGTGCACGGCGATGAAGTCGTTGGCGTAGACCTCAGCTTGGGCACCGGTCGTGAGCTTCTGGCCCGCGTACTGGGACACCGAGGGGATCATGCTCGGGGTGATCTCGGTGCCTGCCTTGGCGTGAGCGAACGCGGAAGCAGGGGGGAACGTGATGTCTTGTGCGGAGAGTTGGTGGTAGACGGTCGAGTTGTCGTAGCTGTAGCCCCACATGGCGAGCGCGCCGGCGGCCAGGAGCACGACCGCTATCAACAGGCCGCCGAAGCTCACCAGTATGTCGAAGCTCTTCCTGCGCATGGTGGTCTTTCCTTTCTTAGTCGTCTTTCTTTTGCTCTCACCATGCTTTCTCGCGAGCCGCCGCAGTCGTTAGGGCCAAAGGTCCCTGCTTGGGTACCCAGAACGTCTGCTCTGGCGGGACTTTTGGCCCGAATGGGCCTGGTGCGCGGGTGCTGGCGCCTCCGTGCCCGCGGCTCGGCGCGCCCAGGGAGCACCTAGCTCAGGCGAGCGAGAGAAAGAGCCGCTCGAGCTGCTCCTCTGAGGCAGCGGCCTTGCCCGGGCGGGCCACGCAGTCCCGGAGCCCGGTAGCGACGAGCTTGAAACCTGCTCGGTTGATGGCCCGGGAAGCCGCCGCCAGCTGTGTAAGCACTTCGGCGCAGTCGCGGCCCTCTTCGATCATGCGGATGACCCCGCCTATCTGCCCCTCGGCGCGCCGTAACCGCTTGACGACCTCTTCTAGGACTTCCTCGTCGAGCTCCATGGCAGGCTTCCTTTACGGCTAAGGTTACGCTTCAGTGTCACTGTACCCCGGGGGGCATCATCATTGTACCGGTACGGGCCTGTTTCGCACCGCGCGTACGAGCGCGTCGATGGCCACCGCCTCGCAAGAGCGGCCCTCCCCGGCCGGCTCCACGAAGACCGTCCTATGTACCCTTTGCGCCTTTTCTATGTGAAGCGGGGCCTCGCCAGCATCGTCCAGGTCGCGCACGATCTCTTCTGGGCTGAACAGGACCGCCGGGTCCTTCGGGCCCCCGTAGCCTTCCTCGAGGTTGGTGGAGTCGTGGCCGACCACCAACAAGGTGCCCCTAGGGGCGAGGGCCCGGGCGGCGCTTTGCAGGGCACGGCGCCGGCTTGGGGCGGGGAGGTGCAAGTACATGACGACGACGAGGTCGAAAGAGGCGGCAGGCGGGGCCCAGTCGAGCACGTCTGCCTCCACGAAGTCGACTTGGAGCCCTCTATCTGCTGCCAGCCGCCGAGCTTTGCTCAACCCGACGCGGGAAAAGTCTACGCCCGTCACCGCCCAGCCCTTTTCTGCCAGCCACAGGGCGTTGCGACCTTCGCCGCAAGCTAGGTCCAACGCTCGGCCCGGCGGCAGGGCTCCGACCTCCTCGACGAGGAACTGGTTGGGCCTCGAAGGCCAGACGAGCTCGTCGGCCCGGTAGCGCTCGTCCCACTCTTCGCGCCTCACCGCCCCGGGAGTATAACGACCTGCGCCCTCGAGCGCGACATAGTTGTACCGCCACCGGGTGGCTTTTGGTGCAATAGAGCCAAACTTTGGCCACGACAGCAGTGCCAGAGGGCGCTCATCTTGCGCACCCTGACGCATGCTCGGTAAGACTGTTGGGCGGAGGTGAGGCTGGTGGCGAGCGGGAACGTCCCGGGTGCACATGACGCCGAGCGGAGGTTCATTGTCGTGGGGGTGGACGGGTCCAAGTCTTCTTCGCAGGCGCTGGCGTGGGCTGCGGAGGAGGCTCGGTTGCGGGGCGCGAGCTTGATGGTGGTGCGCGCTTGGAACGTCCCGGCCTTCGTGTACGGGCCGTTCAGCGCCCCTCCGCCGGCCGACGACTTCCGGAAGAACGCTCTCGCTCGTTTGGACGAGCAGGTGGAGGAGGTCCTCGGGAAGAGCCCCGCGGTGCCAGTCGTCCGCGAGGTTAGAGAAGGTCCCGCCGCGGAGGTTATCCTCGAGGCGAGCGAGGGAGCAGAGATGGTCGTGGTCGGCTCACGCGGCCTCGGCGGGTTCTCGGGCCTGTTGCTCGGCTCGGTGAGCGCCCAGGTCGCGCACCACGCGCGCTGCCCGGTCACGATCTGACGCGACAGGCACTAAACCAGGAGGCGCTCGCCTCGGGCTTATGTGCCGGCTTCGAGAGCGGCTGCTAAGCGCATGAGAAAAGAACGGACCGTCGACTCGGCCACCCGGTGCAAGATGGCTCGGTCGAGGCGCCGGCCGAGCTCGCCGAGGGGCGCTACGTACGAAGCCGAGAGGATCATCCGGCATTGCGACGGCCCGAGCGGCGCGAACTCGAGGTCCCCGTCCAGGACCGGGAAGAGCGAGGGCAACTTGGCCGCTTCCCAGCGCATCGGGACGACCACGCCCTCACCCCGGTCCCGGGGGGCCCCGAGCTCGACCCGGACTTGTCTCGATAGGTGCCTGGCGACCCCGGACGGCCCGATCCGGACAAGCAGGTCCTTCGCGTCCTGGCTGGCTGCGCAAGCGAGCGGCCCAAGGGACTTACCGCCAGTGGCGAAGGAGCCTCGAGCGGCTTCCAAGGGGAGCGCAAGGTCCACGAAATCATAGATGAACAGCGTCCTCGGCTCGTGGTCTTCAAAGTGCGCGCTGGCCACTTGCCCAGGATGGGCGCGATGCGCTGGCCTCCTCTAGGGCCAAAGGGCCCGGGACATGCACCAAGAGGCCTCTCGTCTGGGCCGGCAGGGCCCTGTGTGCCGCCCGGCAGGGCGGATGGGGACCAAGTGCCTCTCAGCCCGGGGCCGGCCAGCACGCCACTTCGCCGCTCGCCGACAAGACGACCTTCTCGCCCACTTCGGCCGGGGGCCGCCCCGGGCAGCGCACGCGCAGCCGCGTTGCCCCGAAGCCCACGACCAAGAGGCAATCGTGGCCGTAGAACTCGCGCTGTAGGACCGTGCCCGCCGGCTCCTCGCTCGACCCCGCAGGCCGGCGCAGGGTTATCTGCTCGGGCCGTACCAGCACCGAGGCGGGGCCGTCGTAGTTGGGGAGCAAGGCGTCGGCCACCCGCAGCCGTCCCAACGCCGTGTCGGCCCAGCCGCTGCTCACGTGGCCTGCCAAGATGTTGGCCTCGCCCACGAACTCTGCGACCGTTCGGTCGAGCGGGCGTGCGTAGAGGTCTTCGGGGGCGGCGAACTGGCGGATGCGGCCGCCCTCCATGACCCCTACTAGGTCGGCGACCGAGAGCGCCTCTTCCTGGTCGTGGGTGACGAACACGGTCGTCGCGTGCTGCTCCCGGAGAAGCTGCATGACATCTGAACGAAGCGAGGCCCGCAGGCCGGCGTCGAGCGAGGAGAACGGCTCGTCGAGCAGGACGACCCTGGGGCGCGGGGCGAGGGCACGGGCGAGGGCCACCCGCTGCTGCTGGCCGCCAGAGAGCTGGTGCGGGTACCGCCTGCCCATGTCGGCGAGGCCCACCAGGGCGAGAAGTTCCTCGGCTCGCCCCCCCGCGCGCTCGGCGCGGGAAAGCCCGAACGCGACATTCTTTTCTACCGTGAGGTGGGGGAAAAGGTTGCCCTCTTGGGCGACATAGCCCACCCGCCGGCGCTCAGGCGGGACGAAGCGCTGGGCCGAGTCCACGACGTCCTCGTCTATTTCGATCGTCCCCTCGTCGGGGCGTTCAAAACCGGCCACCAGGCGCAGCAAGGTGGTCTTGCCGCTGCCTGACTTGCCGAGGACGGCGACGACAGCGCCTTCTGGCACTTCGCAATCGAGGCCGGCTAGGACCGGCAAGCGGCCGTAGGACTTCGAGATCCCGCTCAGGCGGACAGTGCTCACGTGAGCGCCCCCAGCACCTGCGCCCCGCCCGCCTTCTCGGCGGCGAGGCTGCGGTCGAAAAACCGCCCGAGCAAGTAAGCGGGCACGACCGACATGAGCATCATCGTCGCAGCGTAAGGAGCGGCGGCCCCAAAGGAGGCACCCTCCTCGGCGTAGGCCCAAAACTGCGTGGCGAGCGTCTGCACCCCAGTCGGGACGAGCAGCAAGGTAGCGGTCAGTTCGGTCGCAGCCGACAAGAACACGAAGCAGAACGCGGCTGCCAACCCCGGCGCGACGAGCGGCAGGGTCACTTGGAGCCGGACCGTAACAGGGCCCTTGCCCAAAGACCGCCCCACCTCTTCTAGGCGCGGCGACGCTCGTGCCACCGAGGCCGTCATTGCGACGAGGCCGAGCGGGAAGAACATGACTGCGTAGGCGGCCACGAGCAGTTCAGGGCTCTGGTAGGCAAAAGCTATAAAATGGCTCGCCGCGTACACAAGCGCTAGGGCGATTACTATCCCGGGCACCGCTTGGACGGCGAAGGTGGAGCGTTGGAGGGTGAGCGACCAGCGGCTCGGGTGGCGCGTCGCAAGGAGCGAGACGGGCAGTGCGAGGACCGTTGCCACCGCTGCGCCGAGCGCGCTGTAAAGAGCCGTGTAGCCGGCCGCCGCGCCGAGCGAGACGGCGGCGGGGAGAGCCGAGGAGCCGCCGGCGAACAGCCAGTAGACCACAACGAACACCGGGAACCCGACGGCGGGTGCCACGACCGCAGCCACCGAACAAACGGCGGGCAGGCGGGCCCGGCCGAGCGCGGCAGGACTCTGGGCGCGCTGGGCCATCGGCCCTGAACGGCGCAGGACGCCGCGTTCAGAAAAGGCGGCCTCGCTGGCGAGCACTAAGACCGACAGCCCGACGAGCACGAGCGAGAGCGACGAAGCGACTTGCGGGGAGAACTGAGTCTGGATCTCGCCGAAGATAGCCGTGGTGAAGGTCTGGTAGCGCAGGTCCTCGAAAGCCCCGTAGTAGCCGAGCAGCGCCAGGCACACGAGCAGCGACCCGCCGAGGAGGGTGGAGCGCGCTTGGCGGACGCTGACTCTAAGCCAGGCCTGCCAGCGGGTGAGCCCGAGAGCACGTGCTATTTCTTCCTGGCCGGGGTCGGACGCCCGGAAGGCAGCGGCCATGGGCAAATAGACGAGCGGGTACAAGTGAAGGGTCATGACCAAGACCGAGCCCCAGTAGCCGTGGACCGAGGGGAACATCGACGACCAGGTCCACGCCAGTACGAAGTCGGGTACGACTATGGGGACGACGAGCAGCGCGGCCCAAGCTCGCCGGCCTGGGAGGGCGGTCCGTTCGGTCAGCCACGCCATGGACGTGCCGAGCGCAGCGGCGAGCGCCGTCACGGCGAGGGCCAGGCGGACAGTGTTCCACAGCAGGCTGGCCACGAACGCTCGGTCGAGTGCCGCCCACAGTTTGGCCCATCCACCTTGGGCGGCCTGGGCCACGATGAGAGCGAGGGGGCTGACGAGCAGCGCGACGACCAAGACGCTGGTCGCTGCCAGGCCCAAGGGTGGCCGCCGGCGCCCCCACAGCAACTTGGTCATGCTCGTCTGGCCTAGGTGAGGCCGGCCTGCTGGAGCAGGGCCGCGGCAGGCAGGTCGTCGCCCAGCTTCACCACCGACAAGACCGCCGGCCTCACGGCCCGAAGCGGAGGCAGCGCCGGGTTGGGGGCGACGCCGGGGCGGACGGGGTACTCGTAGTCGTCACTTGCCGCCAAGATGCGCTGGCCCTTTGAGGAGACCAAAAACTCCACGAACCGCTCCGCCGCTTGCTTGTGGCGAGACGAGGCGAGCACAGCTGCGCCCGATATGTTCTCGAGGCCGCCGATGTCTCTGCGAGGGAAGAAATAGAGCTTCGAGCGCATGTTGCGGGGGCCGACTTCGGCTCGCAAGCGGTACCAGTAGTACTGGTTGATAACTCCGAGGGCGACCTGGCCCCGGTTGACGGCTGCGACGACTGACTCGTCGTCTGCGTACAGCACGGCGTTGGCCTTGAGCCCCTGTAGCCAGCGCAGAGCCGCTTGCTTGCCATAGGTGGCGACGACGCCGCCCACCAGCGGCAAAAAGTCCGAGTCCGTAGGGGCGATCGCGACCTTGCCCTTCCAGCGTGGCTCGGCGAGCTGAATGAGGTGGGCAGGCAGTTGGCTGGCTTTTACGCGCTCAGGGTCGTAGACGAGGCAGCTCACCCGCAGAGCCACCCCGGCCCAGTTGCCAGTCGGCGAGACGTAGCGGGCCGGGACCTGCTCGAGGAGCTCTTTGGGGAGCTCGGCGAGCATGTGGTGCTGGCTTAGGAGCATGAGCTCGGGTGAGTTTTCAGTAAGGTACACGTCAGCGGGCGAGCGCGCGCCTTCTTCTAGGATCTGCTCAGCTAGCACGACGCCGTCGTCGGTCCGCACGCGCACCGTGATGCCGGTTTGCTTTTCGAAAGCTGTGACTTCGGCCTGGGTGAGCTGAGGGTGCTGGCCGTTGTAGAGGGTTATGGCATCGGCTCTCGTCCCTGACGCCCCAGCTGGAGCCGTTGGGCACCCAACGGCCGCGAGCGCCGTTGCCAGAACGCCAGCGAGCGCCGTTGCCAGCAAGCGCCGGTACCAGTAGTCCCGAGCCCGCGTAGGTGTCTGCGCCGGCCGAGTTCGCTTACCCTTTGCCATGGTCTTCGGTCCTCCTGCTACTCGGATGAGGTGACTCTAACCGCTCCAGTGAGATTAGCCTTAGCTAATAAACTTGCACAAGAGGCACCTAAGTTCGGGCTGCAGCGGCGGTAGCCTGGAAAGGGTGCGAGATGCTTTCCACCCGCCGGTTGAGCAGTACCTGAAGACAGCCTACGAGCTCGAAGAGGAGGGCATCCCGGTCATCCGTGCGCGCCTTGCCGAGCGCCTCGGCCATTCGGGCCCGACTGTGACCATGACCGTCAGGCGCCTCGTGTCAGAGGGGTACTTTGCAGCCGACGAGCGTGAGCTGCGCCTGTCCGCCAAAGGCCGCGACCTCGCTCAGGCGGTGGTGCGCAAGCACCGCTTGGCAGAGCGGCTCCTCGCGGACGTCGTCGGGCTGCCCTGGCCCGACGTGCACGAGGAAGCGGACCGTTGGGAGCACGTGATCTCAGACGAAGCCGAGCGCTACATCGTGGCCCTGCTCGGCAACCCCGCCACTTGCGCCCACGGCAACCCCATCCCTGGTTCGGGTGCCGAGAGCCCCCCGATGCGGTTGCTTGCGGGCGCCGAGCCCGGCGAGCAGGTCCGTCTCGAGCGGCTCACCGAAACGGTCGAGCTCGACCGGGGAACGCTTGTGTACCTGGACGCGCACGGGTTCCGGCCGGGGGCAACGGCCGAGGTGGAAGACCGCGCCCCCGACGGCACTCTTACCCTGTCGGTCAACGGTTCGGCCATGGCCGTGACGCCGGCGCTCGCTTCCCAGCTTTACGTGAGCGAAGCCGGTGCGGAGGCCCGGCGCCAGCCAGGTGCGCTCGCTGGCGCAGAGGCGCGCTGAGCCGAGTTGTGCGAGCTGCTGAGCCAAGAGCTCAGCTCTCGCGCCTGTGCCGGTGACGGCGCGCTTGACGCGTAGCACGCCTCGTTGGCGCAACCGCGACGTCTGGGCGATCAGCCTGTCGGCGTGCTTCGCCGACCTTGGCTACCAGTCGGTCCTCGCCGGCTTCCCTCTGTTCCTCGTCATCGCGCTGCACGAACCCGTCTGGGAGTTCGGCCTCGCTTCGGCGCTCTCCTATGGGGGCGGGGCGCTGTTTTCCTACCTGGGCGGGCGGCTCGGAGGTCGCGTCGGGCACCGCCGGCTCGCCCTCGCCGGCAACGCCTTTATACCGTTGCTCTCCTTTTCGGCCTTGTCCGCGTCGCCCGCGGCCGCGATCGGGCTGCTAACTGGGGGTTGGTGGGCCCGCAACCTGCGAACCCCCTCGCGCCGGGTGATGCTAGTGGAGGCCGTCCCCGACGAGGCGAGCCGCAGTGCGGCCTTTGGGTTCCTCCATGCCCTCGACGTCGGTGGCGGCGCCCTGGCTGGCGTCTACGTCCTTGTCGCTGTCCTGTCTCATGTTGAGTTCCGTTGGATCTTCCTCGGAACTGTCGTCCCCCTTGCCATCTCGACCTTTTCACTGTCGCGAGCGCGCACCGGTGGGGCTCCGCTGTCGCGAGCGCGCACCGGTACGACGGTGGGCATGAGCCAGGCCGCAGGTGCAACCTCAGGCGGGGCACAAGCTCCGGCCAGCAAGCCTGCCAGGGAGCAACCGCTACCCGCAGCGGGCGCGCTTTTAGCCGCCGCAGCCTTGTACGGGTTCACCTCCTACAGCGTCGGGTTCCCTGTTCTCACCGTCGCCCAGGGAGGCGGCCACTTGGCCTACGGGATCGCGGCCTTCTTAGTCTTCCAGGCCGTCTCGGCGGCCACAGGCTACCTCTTGGGCGGGAGGCTTGGGACGGGCATCCCGTCGCAGTTCGCCAATCTCGGCTTCCTCGGGTACCTGATGGCGGGCCTCGGTGCCGTCTTTTTGGCCGCCGGGTACGCCACTGGTGCCGGTACCGCAGAACTGCTGGTGGGCGTGGCAGTGCTCGGTTTTGCGCTCGGGGTCGTAGAGACACTGGAGCCCTCCCTCATGGCAGCTCTTCGGCCCGGTCGCTTGGCCGGGAGAGGCTTTGGCGCGCTCTCCTCGGCGCGCAGCGTCGGGCTTTTCGTGGGCAACCTTGTCCTCGGCCTTCTTTACGGCCTCGGGCCTTCCTGGTCGTACACGTACGCCGCGGTGGTCGCCTGCGTGGCCGCAGTCGTGGTGCTGCGCGCCCTTCCTTCGGCACGTTTGGCGCGAGACCGTCTCGCCGAGGCTGCGCCAGCGCCGGCCGCCCAGGGGCGGCCGTAGTTCTTGGGGGCCCGGCACCCACGTCATGGGACGCGCCGGTATTCGTTTCCTGGTCCTGGAGCCCCTAGGCGGGTCGCGCCGCTTTGCGCAGAGCCTCTAGGTCGACCTCGATGCCAAGACCTGGGGTCGAAGGCAGGACCAGCTCTCCGTCGTCCAGCTCCCAAGGCGCGAAGAAGTCGTCCTGCCAGGCCTGGAGGCGGGCGTAGCTCTCTACGATCATCCCGTTGTCTACGGCTGCGGCCGCTTGTGCGCCCAGCCAATGGTTGCCGTGGGGGGCGACGGGCAAATGGTGCGCGGACGCCAGAGCGGCGATACGTGCCCACTCGGTCAGGCCCCCTGCAGTGTGCGGGTCTGCCTGGACGATGTCCGCAGCCCGCTGCTCGACTAGGTCGCGGCAGCCCCAACGGGTGTACTCGTTCTCGCCGCTCGCCACTGGGATATCGAGGGCTCGGCAGACTTCGGCCGCTCCGGCTAGGTCGTCCGCCCAACACGGCTCCTCGAACCAGGTGATGTCGTAACGCTCGACGGCGCGGCCGAAGCGGACCGCTTCTGCCGCCCCCCAAGCGTTGTTGGCGTCCACCATCAAGGAGATATCTGGCCCTACGGCCTCCCGCACGGCCTTCACCCTCTCCACGTCCTCTCGGAACGGTGCCCCGCCCACTTTCATCTTCACGGCCCGGTAGCCGGCCGCAACGAAGCGCTCCATTTCTGCCACCAAGCCGGCGACGCCCTTGCCCTCTTCGTAATAGCCACCAGCAGCGTAGGCGGGGACCCGGTCCTTGAAACCGCCGAGGAGCCGGTAAACAGGCAAGCCGAGGAGCTTGCCCCTCAAGTCCCAAAGAGCGTTGTCCACGGAGCCGATGGCTGAGATCGCGTCCCCCTTCACGACCGGCTTGCGCCAGCCAGTGAACATCGCATGCCAAAGCCTCGCCGCGTTGAGCGGGTCTTGGCCCAAGATGCGGTCCCGGACCGGGCCCTCGATCATGGGCGCCTCGCGCTCAGCCGCAAATGCCCGGCCCACCTCTCCTTGGTCGGTCTCGACTTCTACGAACGTGACGGTCTTGGCGCTGGTCGTGATTATGGAGTTCCGGTAAGGCTTCTCCAGCTTTCCTAGGTCGAAGGAAAGCACACGGACGCCTGTTACTTTCATAGGGCTACCCTCCTTGAGCTGTTACCCGAACAGCGACCTTACAAAGGCCTGCAGGGGCCCACCAAGCGCCAAGGCGTTCAGGGACTTCGGCGCCAGAAGTTCGACGAACGGCAGCGGGGGAAGGCGCCGAGGAGGAGCAGGGCCGGCCAGCGCGCAGCGCGGGTGCCGTAAACTCTGGCCATGTCTGCAGATGAGGACCTGCGCCGTGCCGGCCAGGCAGCAGTCGCTTTGATGGGCCTCGCAGCGTCTCGGGCGAGGCGGGCCGCGGAGCAGCTCCTCAGTCCCCCTGACCGGGCGAGAGAGCAAGCGAGGCACCGCGCTGAAGAGCTCGTCGAGGAGGGGAGGCGGGCGGCAGCCGACGTCGTCCACGCCCTGCGGCGAGAGGTCGCGGTCGTCTTTGGAGACCTCGAGAGGCTCGAGAGCGACCTGCGCGGTGAAGGTGGTGCCGCTTCGCCGGTGTCAGCCAGTAATGAGCCCGCCCGTCGTGCGCCCGGTGCGAGCGCTGGCGTGCGCAAGCCGACGCGCACAGCTAAGTCGGCAGGGACGGCCAAGGGGCCGCGGCCGGCCAAGGCAGCAGGGGCACCCGGCGCTGGCAGGGGCACCTCTAGGGCCAGGGGTACCTCTAAGGCGACGCCCGCGGCCTCCAAGGCGGCCAGGGGACGGGCTGGTGCCGCTGCCGCCGGCGCCTCTACGAGGGCCGCCGCCGCCAGGGGAGCGGGTGCTGCCAGGGGAGCGGGTGCCGGGCCGGACTTCCTCGCGGGGAGGCCTGCTGCGGTCTCCCGCAAGGCGGCTGGGGCCACGGCCCCGGCGGCCCGGCGGCCCCGCAAAGGTGCCCCGGCTGCCCCCACGCGCCAGGAGCGGTCCTGAGCTGGCTGCTGCGAGGCGGCGCCTCGACGTCGAGCTGGTGAGCCGGGGGCTGGCAGCTAGCCGTGGGGAGGCTGAAGCCCTCGTTTCTTCGGCGCGGGTGCTGGTGGCGGGCGCCGTGGCGGAAAAGGCGTCGCGCCAGGTGAGCCCCGCAGAGCCGATCGTGGTCACCGCCGGCCTCCCCCGCTACGCGAGCCGTGGGGGGGAAAAACTCGAAGCAGCCTTGGGGAGCTTCGGGGTGAACGTCACGGGGAAGGAGGCGCTCGACGCCGGCGCGTCCACCGGGGGGTTCACCGATTGCCTCCTTGCTTGGGGAGCTCGCCGGGTCTTGGCGGTCGACGTGGGACGGGGCCAGTTGCTGCTGCGCCTCAGGCGAGACCCCCGCGTAGAGGTCGTGGAGGGCGTGAACGTTCGCCGCCTTCAGCCGAGCGACCTCGGGGGCCGGCGGTTCCCCCTGGTCGTGGCAGACCTCTCGTTCATTTCCCTTACGGTCGTAGCGAGCGCGCTGGTGGGGTTGGCGCTCCCGGGGGCAGACCTCGTCGTGTTGGTGAAGCCCCAGTTCGAGGCGGGCAGGGCTGCGGTCAGCCGAGGCAAGGGAGTGGTGCGGGACCCCGAAGTGTGGGCGGGGGCGCTCAAGCGGGTTACGGCAGCGTTTGCTGCCGTCGGCGCGGGCTTGGCGGGCGCCTGCGTATCGCCGCTCGAAGGTGCCGCCGGCAACGTCGAGTTCTTCTTGCACTTGCGCGCGGGCGAGCCTTCGGTCTCGGTTGGGTTGGACGAGCTTGCCCGGCGGGCTTGGAGGCGCTAAGCATGGCAAGGATCGGCTTCGCACCTCACGCCGAGCGGCCACAAGCGACAGACATCGCCAAGGAGACGGTGCTGTGGCTCGAGCGACAGGGCCACACCGCCTATGTGTTCCCCGAGGTGCCCAGCGCGCCCGAGGGCACACAGCGCCTCGACGGCTTCGACTTGGACGGCTTGGACTTGATGGTGAGCCTCGGTGGCGACGGGACAATGCTCCGCGCCGTGTCGATGGTGGTCGGCAGGGACGTGCCGGTACTGGGGGTGAACTTCGGCCGGTTCGGGTACCTGACGGCGGCTGAGCCCGACGGGCTGCACGCAGCCATAGAACGTTTCCTGGCTGGCGATTACGTGCTGGAGCGGCGCATGACGCTAGACACCCTCGTGCTGCCAGAAGGGTCGCGGGTGGCCCGGGCCCGCTCAACAGCGATAAATGACGTGGTGCTCTCGAGGCCCTCCAGCGCCCACACGGTGCACGTCCGGGTAGCGATCACCGGCCGGCAGTTCCTCTCCTACGCGGCGGACGCGATGATCGTGTCCAGCGCGACCGGCTCCACTGGTTACAACTTTTCTGCCCGGGGGCCGATCGTCTCGCCGAAGCTACGTTGCTTGGTGGTTACGCCCGTCTCGCCGCACATGTTGTTCGACCGGAGCTTGGTGCTCGACAGTACCGACGAAGTGGCCCTGCGGGTCGAGGGACGAGCGGACGCCGAGTTGGCGATAGACGGCGACGCGCGCGGCAAGGTGGCGGTGGGAGAGAGAGTGGTCTGCCGTGCGGGGGCGCACGACGCCTTGCTAGTGAGCTTCGGCGAGCGCAGCTTCGAGACCGTGCTCAAGAGCAAGTTCCGCTTGAGCGACCGCTAGGCGGGCCGGCGATGCTCTGCGAGCTGAGGGTGGCCAAGCTCGGTGTCATCGAGGACCTGTCGCTCGTGTTTGGCCCTGGCATGACAGCCGTCTCGGGCGAGACCGGCGTC
>Ga0209061_1003098_pt1 | contig 18862 bp, 18 predicted proteins | sample Coa_R1_10_FD_187157 | JGI IMG/M metagenome (GOLD analysis project Ga0209061, IMG submission 187157) | Surface soil microbial communities from Centralia Pennsylvania, which are recovering from an underground coalmine fire - Coalmine... | ecosystem: Environmental > Terrestrial > Soil >...
CATCCTCAACAGGCCCGACGAGCGCATCGAACAGGACTTCTCCTAGCAGGTGGGAGCCAGCGTCATCGGTAACGAGGTCAAGATCACCTGGCAGCACGTCCAGCCCCCGTACCGCTAACGCTGCGCTCCCGATCAGCCACCAGTGGATATCCTTTCCCTCCAGGCGTTGTAAGAGCGCCAGGAGCGCTTGATCCCAGGGAACGGGCCGAGCGCCGGCCTTTTGCAGTATCATTTCCTCGGCAACACGGGCAAACTGTTGATAAAAAACGTCCATGTGCGGGGCACTGGCTGGATAAACTATGGCAAGTCCATCTTCATAAGGAGTAAAGGCAAGATTGCGCGCACCCTCTTGCTCCTGGGAATCGAGGTCAGAGAGTATGAAATACGTTTTATCACCTGTTGTCCGGCTCGAAATTCTCATGTGTATTCAAACCCTTTCGCTTCTCTCTGGTTCTTTGGGATAAGTTCTTTCTGAGAGTATAGATTATTCTTCCTGTCATCTCCTGTCATATTTATAATGGCAGAAGCGCCGCAGATGTCATCCTTCGCTGCGCTCAGGATGACATTCAGGCTGCCGCTCAGGATGACGCTTTGCGCTTAAACGTTGACGCCTTACGCGAGCGCTGCTGTTGCGCGTGGCGCTCCTCTTCATACTGCTCGATATTGACAGCCAGGCCGCGCTCGGAGAGGATCTTCTGCGTCAGGTCGAGCGGGAAGCCATAGGTATCATGCAATTTGAAGGCTTCATTGCCGGGCAGTATGGTCTCGCCTTGCCGCGCCATTTGTCCCAGCGCTACTTCTAAATGCCGCAGACCGCTCGCGAGCGTGCGGTGAAAACGCTGCTCCTCCGCTATCGTCCAGTCTCGGATGTTTTCGCGCTGGCTGTGTAGCTCTGGATAGCGCGTCCCCATCGTCTCGATCACCGCCTCGGCCACCTCGGCCAGAAATGGGCGCTCAAAACCGAGCGTTCGGCCTATGTAATCCGCACGGCGAATGATGCGACGCAGCACATAATCGCGCCCGCTATTGCCAGGTCGTATGCCCCCGGCGATCAGAAACGCTATGGCGCGGCTGTGATCGGCAATCGCGTTATAAGCCGCGTAATGCTCGCGATAGTGATCGTTATCGCTGCCGAGCTGCAACATTGTGCGCTGGATAATGGGCCGGAAGAGATCGGTTTCGTAGTCGCTTTTGACGCGCTGGAGCGCGCAGGCCAGGCGTTCGAGGCCCGCCCCGGTATCAACGCAGGGTCTCGGCAACGGTGTCAGTATCCCCCGCGCATCGCGGTTATACTGCGTAAAGACAAGATTCCACAGTTCCAGGTAGTCATCATCAACGTTGACGCCCTCGGCCCTTTGCGCATTGAGATTGTCGCCCAGGTAATAGTGGATCTCGGAACTGGGGCCGCACGGCCCTGTTTCGCCCATCGTCCAGAAGTTTTCGTCATCGCCAAAACGCAGGATGCGCCGCTTATCAACGCCAATTTCTTCCCAGAGACACGCGCTTTCGTCGTCTTCCATGTGGATTGTGATCCAGAGCCGTTCAACGGGAAGCCGAAACTCCTGTGTAACCAGTTCCCAGGCAAAATGGATGGCTTCTCGTTTAAAGTAGTCGCCAAACGAAAAGTTTCCCAGCATCTCAAAGAAGGTATGGTGGCGCGGCGATGGGCCAACGCTCTCCAGATCGTTGTGCTTGCCAGAGACGCGCAGGCACTTCTGAACGGAGCAAGCGCGCTGGTAGGATCGCTGCTCTATCCCGCTAAGCGCATCTTTAAACTGCACCATGCCCGCAGTCGTAAAAAGCAATGAAGTGTCGTTTTTCGGCACAAGCGAGCTACTCGGGACCAGGACATGGCCTTTGCGGACAAAGTAGTCCAGAAACGTTTGCCGAATGGTGTCGGTCATCATGTTGTTTTCTCCTCCGTATCTTTAAAATTGTATCTGATTTCTAGCCCAATCGCTTGCTCACGTCTGCGTCGCTCGCCTTCTGGAAGGTGTAGTGTGAAAAAGGCGCGCAGCGCCTTTTTCACACTACACCTTCTCCCTTGCGCGGCGGAGCCGCGCGAACAACAAGCGGGTATGCTGAGCATCACAGACAAAAAAAACGCCCTGAGCATTGCAACTCAGGGCGGGCTGAATAATTGCTTGTATTAAACCCGTGGTACCACCTGTATTGGAAGCCAGACACGAGCAGCGCAGGCTTCCCACTCATCAGGCACGGAACATTGCTGCCTGCCTGCTATCCTCAAAGAGAATAGCGCATTGGCACTCATTCGATGCCCTGCCCCGTGGTAACGGGGGGCTGCCGGCAAGAATTACTGGCCGCCGTAGCAGCGTTCACTCCGCATCGCGGTCCGGCGAACTTATTCTCTCAAACCGGACCAGAGGGAGGCATTCCATGTACTGTGAGATATCGGACTCGCACCAGCTCCGACTCGCTGAAGATCCGCAGTGACCATGTACTCGTCCCTCGCGACGACTTCTACTCTGGTGCATCAAGTATACCTGACGCTGCCCGATACGTCAAGGTGAGGCATCAACCTGGCTGACGATGGCCCCGACTACTTCTTCTGGAGCGATGTGATCGAAGAGGTCGCGCCCCTGTGGATCGTAGCCCTCTTTAGCGACGCCGGGGCGGAACGCGGTTTGTTCCTTGCGTCCCCGGCCCACGATAACCGCACGCCCCGGGTAGCCGTAAATGTCGGGATTCGTGCCGCCGAATATGGTAATCATTTTCACGCGGTTGCGTGGCGAAAAGCGCGGATCTTCGCCCGGTGCCAGTCGTTTGTAAGCAGCCGCTAAATGCATCAGTCCCGTATCGCCGGAGAGAAAGATATCGGCCTCATCGATCAAAGCCGTTGTCTCCAGCACTGTTGGCCTGGGTTCAGCCGGCATCAGCGAAACGCGATCCCCGAAGCGGGGAGCTAGCGCGTGCAGTAGCGCCTCGGAATGCACGGGATCGCTATAGCTGGGCAGAATGTGGGCAATAAGGCGGGGACGCTGCTCAAGTGCTTGCTCCAGAGCCGCTATCAGCAGCTTTGTCGGCGGTCTGCTCACAATAGAGGCGCTATCCGGCGCAACCAGCAGCAATGTGCACTGCTCTGTTGCCAGGTGCGCGCGCTCCTTGATGCTCGCCGCCAGCTTTATCGCCCGGCGTACCTCCTTCTCGCTGATATAGAGGATAGCATCTTCATCCGGGTCGGGTTCTGGCAGTTTGTTGCCAAAATATCTATCGACCATGCGCCTGATAATCACGCCTATGGTACCATGCGAGCGCCCATGCAGGCCGGCGGAGAAATCTTTTCTCAGCATCAAAAAGTCGGGATACATCATATGCGCATCGAGCCTGAAGTATAATTCGGGCGCCGCCATAGCGGGAAGAACGGCCTCATAGTGTCTATCGTGCAGGAACTGGGCCAGTTGCGCTATCTTTGGATCCAGAAATCCTATAACGCGTTGTTTCAGCGAAATCTCAGGCCAGAAGTTGGCATCGCTCTGAATAATGCGGTTAACACGCGGATCATATTTAAAGACTTCCGCCTGGAAGCGCGAACAGAGCACATCGATCTTCCCGCTGGCCTCGGGATCATTTTTGATAATCTCATCGATGGCCCTTAACCCTACCGAGACAGCATCGCCGATGCCAATATTGAGTGTGACCAGAAAACGGGGTGTATCTGTCTTACTGCCGAGTTCTGAGGAGATATCCTGCACCTGCCCGCTGGTAGAAGAACAGGGGACCAGCATAGTCATAAATTGATCGGTAGAATCCTCTTGTACTGTAGTTTTCATAGCTCTTCTTTTTTGATCCTGCACGTTCAGCCTGTACTTCTAGCCAGGCTACAAGCTCATCAAGAGCAAGCGGCCTCTATCCTAAAACACGCCAGGCGCCGGAAGAATGTAACACCATGTGCAAGTCTTCCTGACCACTCACCGCTGCGCGGTTCGCCAGTGTTTATAGAGTCTGCGGGCTGAACGCCTGCGGCGTTCAGCCCGCAGACTCTAGAGTGTAGAGCGCGCAGCAGGCGGCCCAAAGCAAGCTCTAGAGTGTAGAGCGCGCAGCAGGCGCCCAAAAGCAGACTCTAGAGTGTAGAGCGCGCAGCAGGCGCCCAAAAGCAGACTCTAGAGTGTAGAGCGCGCAGCAGGCGCCCAAAAATATGCCCAAAGTGTTATTTAGCACCCGGCAGGCGCCAGAACATAGCCGGTGACTTCATAGCCGCGACCAGGCCGCTCTTTCTGAGGCAGATCGGAGATCCATTCCCACTGCTCCTCCTCCTGAACCGTGAACTGCTCGCGCACGAGTTCGGGGAAGGCGCGCGGTAGGAGAGGCAGCAGGCGTCGATGTGCAGCATCGTGGTCGCTGCCATGCATGTTGAAGACGAAGCCGCGCACATCGCTGAGCAGCGCCGCGCAGCCACCTGCATCCAACAGTTCCCGCATGAGGTGTAGATGCGCTCGGATGATGCGCACGCGCAGGGATTGCGCCGCCTCCTGATAGCGGCGGTGGCGCTCCTGCTCGCCCGTGAACCAGGGCGCAATGCTCTGCATAGAGTCGAGCATATCCAGGAGTGGATAGCTGAAAAGCTGCGAGAGCACGAGCGAACTCACGACCAGGCCGAACGAGCCGGGGGCCAGCCCGGGAATCGCTGGCGGATCGGGCACCGCGCACTGTTCAAGGCACTGAGCGGCGGCGTTCAAAAAGGTCTGCCGGCCTTGAGCCTCCAGCTTTTGCCAGGGCTGATGCTTGATGAGGCGATCCAGCCTGGCGCTGACGCCTCCGCTGATGTCGCATTGCACAATCTGCACGCGCTTGCGCAGTGCCGCCGCTGCCAGCTCATCGCGGCCACGCTGCATCGCCGCGAGATCCAGGTCCGCCAGCACGACCTCATCGCAGGCGCGCGCTAACGTGGTGAGAGGAACCTCCGTGCATGCGCCGGCGCCGAGCACAAGCGCGTTCTGCGCGGCGCCGGGCGAGCGGCTGTGCAGGGCATGCAGAATCAGCGCCTCGCAATGCTGGAGATGCTGCGGAGCATACTGGCGCAGCCATGCGCGGCGTTCCGCTCCCTGCGTCTGTCGATTGTTATGAGGAAGCGTCTCGATACGCACAACGCATTATTTACCGCTATAGCGTGGCCTGCGTTTTTGCAGGAAGGCGCTCACGCCTTCGCGAAAATCCTCGGTGGTGACGGCGATATCTTGCAGTTCCCCTTCCAGCTTCAGCGCAGCCGCCAGGTCACAGTCCAGCCCCCCGTACATCAGTTCTTTAATCAGGCCATAGGCGCGTGTCGGCCCCTGCGCTAACTTTTGCGCCAGGGCCATCGTTGCCGTCTCGAACTCGTCCACCGGCACGCAGCGATTGACCAGCCCGATACGCTCCGCCTCCGGCCCGCTCACCTCTTCGGCCAGCATCGCCATCTCCAGCGCCTTGCCCAGCCCGATGAGGCGCGGCAAGAAATAGCCGCCCCCGCCATCGGGAACGAGTCCGATGCGCGCGAACGCCTCGATGAAGCGCGCGTCGTCGGCGGCAATACGCAGGTCACATGCCAGGGCAATGTTGCAGGAGATGCCGGCGGCCACACCGCGAATAGCGGCGATTACCGGTTTGGGCATCTCGTGGATGAGCCTGACGACACGATGATATCTATCCAGGTGGCTGCTAATGGGCTTCTCGCTCTCCGATTGAACGGCGGAAAGCTCGGAGAGGTCCTGCCCGGAGCCAAAGGCCCGGCCCGCTCCCGTGATGACGACGCAGCGAATCGCCTCATCCGCTGCCGCAGCCTCCAGGGCCTCCGTCAGTTCCTGTAGCATAAGATTGTTGAAGGCGTTCAACACCTCCGGGCGATTCATCGTGATGGTGACGATACTCTCCGTCTGCTGGATGAGCAGATGCTGGAAATCGGTGCGCATTGTATGTCCTGCCTTTCATAACAGAGTATCTCTGATAGCTCTGGCTCCATCGCTTGCTCGCGCCGCAGGCGCTCGCCGGATATAGTACTGTGTGAAAAAAATGCGCGGCACGCATTTTTTTCACACAGTACTATATCCCCTTGCGTGGCGAAGCAGCGCGCATGTCCGGTGAGAGCGAACCAGGACGCTAAACATCATACACCCTCTTAAGATAATTCAGGCGTATCGAGCATGAGCACTTCGAGCGCAACGCGGGCGTTGACGTTCTGCTCGATAGCCTCCCTTGCCTGCAAAATAGCTCGTATCATGCGCTCGGCCTGTGCCGAACCCAGCCTGGCCGCCTGCTTCTGCAAGAGATCGCGCATATCCACATTCACCGTCAAATCGAGGCAGTGATTGGCGGCCAGCGCCACATCACGCCACCACAATAGCCACAGATCCAGGACAGTATCCAGCTTTTCGGATTCTGAACTCAAGCGCTGAGCCATATCGAAGCGCTGCACCTTGCTTAAAGCTGGCAGTTGCGCCAGCATCTCCAACTGCGTTCGACGCTCGGCAAGCATGTCCTCGTCCTCGACTGCCTGCACAGCCCAGCCCATACGCCCGGCAGCCAGCGCCGCGATAAGTGCGGCTTCTTCCGGCCCAACCTCCCAGAGCTGCTCCAGCGCAGTCCTGATCTGTTCTGTAGAGAGCAGCTGCATGGGAACCTGCTGTACGCGTGAGATGATCGTTGGCAGCAGCAGGCCGGCATCATGCGTCGTGAGCAGCAGCACCACATCCGGCTCCGGCTCCTCCAGCGTCTTTAGCAGGCAATTGGCGGCCTGCGGGTTCATATCGTGCGCGTTCTCAATGATAAAGACGTTGCGCCGCCCTTCGAGCGTCTTGCGCGCCGAATCGCTCTGGAGCGCGCGAATCTGCTCGATGAGAATGGCCTGCTTATCGGCGGGCTTTGCGATGATATGCACATCGGGATGATTTCCGTGCAAAACCTTGCGACAGGCGATGCAGGAGTTGCAAGGCTCCAATGGCGCGGTCTGCGGATCGGGACCGCCGGTGCAGAGCAGCGTCTGCGCGAAGCGGCGCGCCAGCAGCGTTTTGCCGATATGCTGCGGGCCGGTGAAGAGGTAGGCGTGGCGTACCTGCTGCGCGGCCAGCGTGCGGCGCAGGATGTCTATAGCATGTTCGTGGCCGATTATATTCCAGCCCGCAGTGCGGGCGCTCTCTGCTATCATGCCCATATGATACGACTTGATTGAACTACAATCAAGTTCAAAAGACTTGAGTCAGGACTTTCTCATTCTAGAATTAGCTCTGTTTGACACCGGTTGTTAGCCCAGCTTATAGGTAACGAGACCTTTCGCCACAGCGGTTCCTGAGAGAGTGTGGACATCCACATCCAGGTAGACCAGGCTGCGGCCACGACGCAGCACGCGGGCGGTGGCGCGCAGATCTGTTTTCTCGGCGGGTGCGAGATAGGTAACGGTGAGGCTGACGGTCGCGCCGCGCATATTTCTGGGAGCCTCCGCATCCGACCAGGCCGCGACAGTCGCGGCGGTATCGATCAGCGAAGCGATGGCGCCGCCATGCACAATCGTTCCGATGGTGACAAGCGACTCGGCGAAGGGCAGCGTCAGCGTTGCCTCTCCCGGCTGCATAGCCGTAAGCTGCATCCCCAGGTGGATAACATAGGGCGAGCCGGGGAAAAACTGGCGTATAAAGTCTGCGCCTGAAATGGGCTGATCGGTGGGTGTACTCACAGGTGTATCTCCTTCTGTCGATTACCAAACAGTCTGGACAGTCATAGGTTGCTGCGCGCCGCCAAAACCTCACGCAAATTTTTCACTTTTCTTTTTACCACATTATTGCTCGCGCCTGCGGCGCTCGCTTTGGGAATGAATAGTGGTTGGGGCAACAGCCGCGAAGCGGCTGTTGCCCCAACCACTATTCATTCCTTGCGCGGCGGAGCCGCGCAAAGGTGCTGAGAAATGCGCAACCTGAGCGGACGTGGTATACTCAAAACTACAAAGAGTATAGTAATAGCGGGCTAGAGGTTCCCATTTTATGATTTCCCTGACACTCACCAACGCCATCATCTTATTTATCGCCGCAGTGCTTGGCGGCACGCTCAACTCTGTTGCCGGCGGTGGCAGCCTCATCGGCTTCCCCTCATTGATCTTCACCGGTGTGCCATCCATTCAGGCGAACGCGACCAATACGGTAGCGCTCTGGCCCGGTTCGGTTGCCAGCGGCGTTGCTTATCGCAAAGAGCTTGCCACGCTCAGGCGCGGGCTGACGTTTCTGCTCTCTGCGACAAGCCTGGTAGGCGGTGTGCTCGGCGCACTCTTATTGCTCCACACCCCACAATCACTCTTCAACCATCTGATACCCTTTCTTCTGCTGATCGCCACCCTGCTCTTCGCTTTCAGCGGGCAAATCACAGCGCGTCTGCGTATGCTCTCTATCGAAAAGATGCGCCTGACGTGGCCTATTCTGGTTATTGTATCTTTCGTGCAACTGATTATCGCCACCTATGGCGGGTATTTCGGTGGCGGCATGGGCCTGCTGCTTCTGGCGGTACTGGCGATGCTGGGCATGAAAGACATCCACGCCATGAACGGCCTCAAGACCGTGCTGACCGTCGCCGTCAATGGGGTGGCCGTGATTACCTTTATCATTGCCGGGGCGATTGTGTGGCCCCAGGCGATCCTGATGATAGTTGGCGCTATTGTGGGCGGCTACGGTGGCGCCTACTATGCGCGCAAGATGGATCAGAGATGGATACGCGTCTTCGTAATCGTCGTTGGAGTCTGTTTGACTATCTACTTTTTCGTTCGATATTACTGACCGGGCCAGTAACGATTGATTCGCGCTATGCGTGCATTGTTAAGAGTGTGCTGGATTCAGTCGCCATCACTGGCTTGCGCCTGCGGCGCTTGCCGTTGGAGTGTGTGCGGGACAAATGCGCTTCGCGCATTTGTCCCGCACACACTCCAATCCCGGGCGTGGCGGAGCCGCGCGAAGGCCCGGTACACGAGGAAGAGATGAAGAGCATCAAACACTCTTTAAACATAGGAGCTTGGCGCTATTCGCGGAGAGAAAGCCGAGAAATGGAGCAGCAGGAGAGTAGATCAACAACACTACAGGACGATACATTGCAGGCGCAAAAAGAGGCGCGTCGCGGCGGGAGGGGTCGGATGCCCGACGATGGTGAGGAGCATGCGGGAAAATGGGCCACGCTCGCTATCGTGGGCGTCGGCGTTTTCATGGCGACGCTCGACTCGTCCATCGTCAATATCAGCCTGCCCGCCATTGCGCGCTATTTCGGCGTCCCGCTCAACGGGCAGGTCGAATGGGTTATCATCGCCTATCTCGTTGCCACGGCGGCGATCCTGTTGACGGCGGGGCGCCTGGCCGACATGATCGGGCGCAAGGCCGTCTGGACTGCCGGCCTCATTATTTTCACCAGCGGCTCGGCGCTCTGCGGCGCCGCTCCTACGCTTGGCCTCCTGATCGCCTTCCGCGCCTTCCAGGGACTGGGTGGTGCACTGCTGATGTCGGTCTCGCCCGCGATGCTCACGCACGGCTTTCCAGAGCACGAACGCGGGCGCGCGCTGGGACTGAACGCCGTGATTGTGGCGCTCGGCGTGAGCGTCGGGCCGACGCTGGGCGGCCTGATTACGGGCTATCTCTCGTGGCGCTGGATCTTCTACGTCAACGTGCCCATCGGCATCTGCGGGCTGATCGCCACGCTGCGCGTCCTGACCGAGAAGCTGCGCCGCAACCCCGGGCGCTTCGATCCACTGGGCGCTCTTGTGCTGGCGATAGGGCTGGCCTCGCTCACCGCCGGGCTTTCGTTCGGGCAGGAGATAGGCTGGACCTCGCCGCTGCTCATCGCCAGCATTGTCGTAGGCGTCGGCCTGCTTGCTTTGCTGCCCTTTGTTGAGATGCGCGTCTCCAATCCTATTATCGTCCTCTCGCTATTGCACAATCGCGTCTTCGTCTCGGCCATCGTCAGTTCCATCCTGAGTTTTCTGGCGCTCTTTGCCGTGAGCTTCATGCTGCCGTTCTACCTCGAACAACTGCGTAACTTCCCTACCGAAATGGCCGGCGTACTCTTAACCCCGCTTCCGCTGACTATCGCTGTGATCGCGCCGATCAGCGGCTCGCTCGCTGACCGCTTCGGCACGCGCTGGCTGGCGGCTGGCGGGCTGGCTATCGCCTGCCTGGGCCTGGTCTTCATCAGCCAGTTGAATGCCCACAGCTCGCTCTGGGATATCATCTGGCGCCTGATGTTCACCGGTGCGGGGCAGGCCATCTTCCAATCGCCCAACAACAGCGCTCTCATGGGGGCAGCTCCCCGCCAGCATCAAGGCAGCGCCGCCGGCTTCCTGGCAACCGCGCGTGTAACCGGCCAGAGCCTCAGCGTGGCGCTGGCCGGAGCTATCTTCGCGGGGCTGGGCGGCGCGACAGCCGGACTCGTGCTGCAATTGAATCGCGCCGGCCCACATCTCAGCGCCGTGCAGCATACCTTCTCCTACAGCTTCCAGGTAACGTTTCTGGTCTGCGCCGTCATCGCCTTTATCGGCGTCTTCACCTCGCTGGTGAGGGGCAAAGAGGAGAGAGCAAAATGAACAGGACGGACCGCCTGCTGGCTATCGTTCTGGAGCTACAGGGCAAACGCAGGCAGCGCGCCGAAGATCTGGCCCGTACCTTTGAGACGAGCAAGCGCACCATCTACCGGGATATCCAGGCTCTATGCGAAGCGGGTGTGCCCTTGATTTCTACCCCCGGCCAGGGCTATGCCTTGATGGAGGGCTATTTCTTGCCGCCCCTGAGCTTCACCCCTGAGGAGGCCACAATGCTGCTCCTGGGCAGCGATTTCATGGCCCAGAACTTCGATGCTCAGTACCGCGCTGCTGCGCAATCGGCTAGCCGTAAGATCGAGGGCGTGCTGCCTGAAAAATCGCGCGACGAGGTGCACTACCTTCAGGAGAGTATACGTTTTGTCGCCAGGGGTTCGCCCACCAATCACGAAGAACAGAAGAAGCTGGAGCGGTTGCGCCGCGCCATTATCGAGCGTACCACGGTGCGTTTTCGCTACCATACGCGACATCGCAGCGATGGAGCAGGCGAAGAAACGACGCGAGAAGCCGATCCCTATGGCCTGGTCTTCATCAATACCTGGAACCTTACGGCCTACTGCCATCTGCGCAAGGATATGCGCGTCTTTCGCCTTGATCGCATGGAGGACCTGGTACTGCTGCCGAAGACCTTCCAGCGCCCCACCGGCTTTCGCATGCAGCCTCCATCGCGCGAGCAGGCTGGCAGTATCATCATCCGTGTGCTCTTCGATCATGAGATCAAGCGCTGGGCACGCGAAGCCCGCTCTTATTACACCGTTGCCGAAGAAGAGACGAGCGACGGCTTACTGGTAACGCTCAAAGTGCGGCGTGAAAGCGAAGTGATGCAGTGGCTCCTGGGCTGGGGACAGCACGCCCGCGTACTGGAACCGGAGTCGCTGCGCCTGCGCTTGATGGAGGAAGCGCGTGGGATGCTGCGCCTGTATGAAGACCATGCGTAGCCGCGCGATTAGGAGAGACAAAGCATCACAGGAAATGAGGTCATGAAACCATGATAATACCGGCACAGGCTGTATATTATGTCGTGTTTTTCGAGACCCGCTATGACTCCCTCGAAGATGCCTTATCGAAGGCTCCCGATGTCATTGCTGCTCACATGGCGCGCTCGAAAGAGCTGCATGCTCAGGGCAAGCTGCTCATGGCCGGCGCCTTTCTCAACAACAACTCCGGTGAGCCGCTTGGCACAATGGGTATCTGTCCCACGCGCGAAGCAGCCGAAGAGTTTGCCAACGGCGATCCATTCGTTCTGAATGGTATGGTCAGCAAGTGGTACATCCGCGAATGGGCCAATTTGTTCGATTAGCCAGTTATGATTTTTGCTAACCAACATCAAAATCGAATTTGATCGTTAATTGCAGTAGTATCTTTACAGCAGCAGCATCGCATCGCCAAAGCTGAAAAAGCGGTAGCGCTCGCGGATCGCTTCCTGGTAGGCCCTCTCCATCAGTTGCTTACCCATAAAGGCGCTGACGAGCAGCAGCAGCGTCGAGCGCGGCAGGTGGAAGTTGGTAATCATGGCGTCGATGACGTGGAAGCGATAGCCCGGTTTGATGAAGAGGTCTGTGCGCCCGCGATACGGCTCGATGTGCCCACCATAGATACCGGCCACAGCCTCCAGGGTGCGCACCGTCGTTGTGCCGACGGCGACGATGCGCCCACCGGCCCGGCGCGTCTCATTTATCAATTCCGCCGTCGGCGCATCTACCTCGATCTCTTCGCTGTGCATCTTATGCTCGTTTACATCCTCGCACTCGACTGGACGAAACGTATCCAGGCCCACATGCAGCGTGACGAAGCCGATGCGCACTCCCTGGCGGCGCAACTGATCGAGCAACTGCGGCGTGAAGTGCAGGCCAGCGGTGGGAGCCGCAGCCGAGCCGCTGATGCGCGCGTAGACCGTCTGGTAGCGCTCGGGATCGCGCAATTTTTCATGAATATAGGGCGGCAGCGGCATCTGTCCCAGTTCCTCAATGAGCTGGCGCACGCCCAGAGCGCGATAGGGATCGTTACTTGCGGCGGGACCAGGCTGCTCGATCATGAAGAAGCGCAGAATGCGCCCGCCGGCCCCGCTACGTCCCATGATCTCGGCCATCAGGCGCGGATTGCCGTCGCTGTCGCGCAGCACAATCCAGGCCCCTTCACGCAGGCGGCGGCCAGGCCGCACCAGAGCCTCCCAGTGATCGCTTCCCAGGTCGGGCCGCTCGGCCAGCAGCAGAATCTCGGCGGCGCCGCCCGTTCCGGCGCGCTCACCGAGCAGCCGCGCGGGTATGACGCGGCTCTGGTTGGCTACCAGCAGATCGCCGGGGCGCAGGTAATCGCCGATATCGCGAAAGTGGCGATGCTCCCAGCGCCCGGAGGCGCGATCAACGACGAGCAGGCGAGAAGCATCGCGCGGCTCGATAGGGGTCTGCGCAATCAATTCTTGCGGTAAATCGTAGTCGAAATCACTGATCTTCAAGCTAGCGTTGTCCACAAATTCGGCCCACTTTCTCCACCTGGCGGTACTATGCCCAGATGCTCATACGCGGCGCGCATAGCGACGCGGCCTCGCGGTGTGCGTGCAATGAAGCCCAGTTGCAGCAGGTACGGCTCGTATACATCCTCGATGGTATCCGCGTCCTCGCTGGTGCTCGCGGCCAGCGTATCCAGTCCGACGGGACCGCCGTTGAACTTCTGGATGATCGTCAGCAGCATATTGCGATCAGTCTGGTCGAGGCCGATCTCATCGATCTCCATCGCATCCAGAGCCGCCTTCGCTACTTCCGCCGTGATGACGCCATCGGCTTTGACCTGCGCATAATCGCGCACGCGCTTGAGCAGGCGGTTGACGATACGCGGTGTGCCGCGCGCCCGGCTGGCGATCTCTTCGACGCCATCAGGCTCTACCGGTACCTTCAGGATACGCGCCGAGCGCAGCAGGATTTTTTTAAGCGCATCGCTATCATAATATTCCATACGATAGATAGCGCCAAAACGGTCACGCAGGGGGGCCGTAAGTGCACCCACACGTGTAGTCGCGCCCACTACTGTGAAGGGAGGGAGCGTGAGACGCAAGGACCTGGCGCTGGGGCCTTTTCCGATCATCACGTCGAGCGCGAAATCCTCCATCGCCGAATAGAGCCGCTCCTCTACGGCGCGGGCCAGGCGGTGAATCTCGTCGATAAAAAGAACCTCGCCGGGCTGGAGCGATGTCAGGATCGAGGCAAGGTCGCCTGCGTGCTCAATCGCCGGCCCGGAGGTGGTTTTCAGGCTGACGCCCATTTCCGCTGCGATGATGTTGCAAAGAGTGGTCTTGCCCAGCCCCGGCGGCCCGTAGAGCAGGACGTGATCTACCGACTCGTTGCGGCGCCGCGCGGCTTCCAGCAATATACTCAGGTTGGCCTTGATTTTTTCCTGCCCGATATATTCGTCGAGGCGACGAGGACGGAGGCTCCCCTCGATGATCTGTTCCTCTTCGCTCATCTGTGGCGAGACGAGGCGATCCCTCATGATACACTCCCGCTTGAAACTGGTGTTCTACAACTCTGTTGTTTCATTATATCAGAGTTGACCACAGGAATCCAGACTCTTTTACCGGGTGTTCGCGCGGCTCTGCCGCGCAAAAAGTATAATATGTGGTGGATGTGATACGCTTCGCGCATCACATCCACCACATATTATGTAAAGCTAGCTTTAATATATAATCATGGTATAGAGTGTTTTTGAGAAAATGCGTTTCACGCATTTTCTCAAAAACACTCTATATCCCGGGTGTGGCGAAGCCACGCGGCTGCCTCGGTTGCATGTGAAGAGAGGCATCCATTAGAATAAATAAATATAAGAAGAAATTTACGAAGGAGAGCCACGCATGCCGCGTATTCCTCCTGTAGAGACGATCCAGTTTCCGCCGGACGACAGGTCTGCTTTCAGCACAATGACCACGCTGTTCCGAGTGATGGGACACCGGCCCGCTCTCATGCAGCAGAGCATGCAACTGCTGGCGACCGCGATGCGCGAGGGCAGCGTTGAGCCGAAGCTGAAAGAATTGCTCGCCGTCCGCGTCTCGCAGGTCAACCACTGCTTCTATTGAATGTCCGCTCATACTGCCCTGGCAGGGCAGTTGGGAGTCAGCGAAGAGTTGCTGGATGCGCTCTACCATATCGACGAGCACCGGCACCTGTTCACCGAGCGTGAGCTGGTGGCGCTGCGCTTTGCCGAGATTATGACCACCGGGGCGCGCGACGTGGATGAGACGCTGTGGGATGAGCTGCAAGCCTGGTTCGATGATGGTGAACTGGTAGAGATCGCAACCGTGATCGGCCTCTTCAACTTCTTCAATCGCTTCGCGGACGCTCTCCACATCGATCCACCACCGCAGCCGGGGAGATAGATACTATGCCTGATAGTGAAGAGAAACTGAAAGCGCTGCTTAACGACCTGCACGAGCTTTCGGATTACCTGCATCAACGTGGCGAACGCTCACTGAAGCTCTCGCAGCAGTTCGCGGCCAATGCCCAGAAGGACGCCAGCAATCGCGAGTTCGATCTAAACCAGGCCAGAATGCTCGATTATCAACACAGTCTGTGGCACGAGATCGGGAATCTGGTCGATAAGCTGATAAAACAGTACGAACATTAGAGGGAGGGTGCGGGAGGCAGAGCCTCCCGCACCCTCCCTCTAATGTTCGTACTGTTAGAGGTTGCCGGAGCGAGCCTGGTGGTAGCGCTCGGTCAATTCGCCCTTCGTGCGAGTATACAGTTCGCGCCCCTGGGTTAGCGCCTCGTTTGCGCGTGCGCGGATCTGATCGCTGAAAGCGCCGGAGCGCAGCATTACGCCGCGCTCGCTGAGTTGAGCGCGCGTAGCCTCGCCGGATTGAGGAGCGACCAGTAATCCGACAAGGATGCCCAATCCTAATCCAACGAGCAATCCTAAAAAGAATTTCATCTCGTTTCCTTCCTTTCCCTTGTTAAAGTTAGAAATACGTCTCGATGATCTCCCACCATGCGTAGCCGCGCGCTTTTTCGCGCTCCATCGACTTGTGAAGCGCACCCGCGCGCGAAAAATCGCGCGGCTACGTACAGGAGGACATCTCGCCTCTGGTGGTTAACTTTTTGTATCCTGGCGGATGCAGCCCGCTGCCCCTCAGCGTCCGGCCTTATCCAGCAAGTCCTCCACCGTATTCAGCAAGGTTTCAAGCTCAAAGGGCTTGCGCAGCAGGTATACTCCATTATAGCGCTGCGGACTATTCGCTATCAGGTCGCTTACCTCGTCGGCTTCCAGCACTGCGGCGGTGTAGACGATCACAGGAATATCAGCGGTAACAGGATCATGCTTCAATTGCTTGAGCACATCCTGCCCGGACACGTCGCCCAACTTCAAATCGAGAATGAGAAGATCAGGCAACAGGCTCTTCGTCTTCGCAACGGCCTCCTTACCCTCCTGCAAGATAGAGACCTGATATTCTTCGTCTTCCAGAACCCTGCGCATCAGATGCAGCAGTTCATTTCTATCATCTACAACTAGTATCCGTTTTTGCACATTCAATCGGCGCCGGTAGCCATGCCAGGCAAGCGCCGCCTCCTGAGTAACTGTTTGTGTAGCTCTTCTCCTGACGCCTGCGACGATCCAGAATATACCGGCAAGGCGCTCCGGTGGAGTATAGCAAGTAGTGTATCACGTTACAGATTGTCAAACAAGATTGTGTTTAGAGCAATAGTTTCCCGCTTCGGGGGCTGCCCCGGCCAGCCTGCTTTGTTTAACACGACCCGGCGTGTGACCCGGATGCCGCAGGCACCGCGCGGGCGTTAGCCAGAGCCGTATAGATGGGCTTCGGATGCTATCCGAAGCCCATCTATACGGCTCTGGCTAACGAACAGGTCGCCGGGGGCGGCAAATACTTCTGAAAGTTACGATCATGCGGGAAAGCCGCAGGTGTGACTTTCAGGCATGATCGTAACTATTCATTGTGGGAGCATCTTTACAGAGAAGTGGTATCAAGGATTGCGAAGTGAACTTGCGCGCATTTGCTCGGCCTGCGCCTGCGCCGCGCTGCGCGCCTGGTTGATGCTCTGCTGCGCATTGATCCCCGGTGTGTTGCCCTCCATCGCGTTGATCCCCGATGTGGTGCCCTCCATCGCGCTCTCTCCACGCTGGAGCCAGCGCTGCGCGCTCTCGCGTCCGCCAAGGCCAAAGGCCAGGCCAAAGGCCAGGGCCAGCGCGCCTACTACCGCTGTGAACAGCGTCTCAATGATCGCTGGCGCGATCTGCAACTGGTAGAGCGCCATCAGAGCCGCAAAGCCTATGATAGCGCCGCGCGCAATGTTGGCGATGATACTGGCATTGCCGAGGCGCCCGCCCGAAAGAGCGCCGCGCACAATATCAGCGACAAACGCAGCCAGCAGCGTACCCAGGAAAAGCACCAGCACCGCAACGAAGACATTGGGGATATAACTGATGATGACCTGGAGGATATTGCTGACCGTAGGCAATCCCAGTGAATTGAAAGCCGGGATCAGGAAAATCAGGAAGACGAACCAGAAGACAATCTTCCCGAGCAGCGTCGCGGCATCCATGCGCATGCCCAGGCGCTGCTCCAGGCGATTCAGGCCGATACGCTCGGCCATGCGCTCAAAGCCGATTCTTTTCAACAGGAAAGTCACTGCTTTTGCCAGCAGGGATGCGACGATCCATCCGATGAGCAGGACGAGCAGGAAGCCGACAAGCTTGGGAACAAAAGAGAATGCGAGATTCAGGGCCGAGCTTATCGAACTCCATATCGCTGCACCCAGGTTGGTAATCGTACTCATACGTGTGTTCCTTTCTGATATAAAGGGTTGGTCCCTCCGTTTAAGACAAAAATAGGTACGATTACTTTATCGGCATGGATGCTCTCTCTCCTACAGATTTGATGGCAGGCAGCTATCACTAAGTTAATTTTAAGGTTGGGCAACTTTTGTAGCATCTAAAACGTATCTATAGATGCCGGGGGATTATTGACGGCTGTCGCTGCTTGCGTTCTTGCTCGCGCTGTGGGGCGCTCGCGCGGTTCCAACGCGCCAGGGATGTATATTGTAGTGTGGAAAAGGCACTAAGCACCTTTTCCACACCATACTAAAGGCGAGCGCGGCGGGCGCGAGCAAGCGCGGGTATTGGAAGTCAGACATACCCTGCGGGAGCCTATGATTTGGAGTGGATGGAGGTAGACGCGGGGATAGCTGGCGTGTAATAATATAGAGTGAAATTATGCTGTATTGTTATACCCGGCTCTATTAAGAAACTTTCCCCGGTGGGAAGCCCTCGGCGGGGGAGAAAAAAGCCCGATGAAAGTTCAGACCAGATACATGTATCAGAATAATCCCAACGAACCCGGCTCGCGAAGGCCCCAGGGTTCCAATAACGGGGATAATGGCAATAATGGAGGGGGGCCGCGCGACAACGGTACCTCGCTTATTATCCGCATGGCGCTCCTGGTCGTCGTCGCTGTGGTAGGGTTTTATCTATTCCAGTACTTCACGCAAAGCAGTAGCAGCAGCACGACGAGCGCGAATACTCTGGAAGTGCCCTATAGCACCTTCTACCAGCAGGTCGAAGATAATAACGTGGCGACGGCGGTGATTCAGAATCAGGATGTGACCGGCAACTTCAAACATGCCATCACCGTCACCGACAGCAATGGTAACAGCAAAACCGGCACCGCGTATCATTTCACGCTGTTGCCCAACGGCGATCCCAAACTTACGCAACTGATGATCCAGCACAATGTGCAGGTCCAGGCGAAGCCGAGCAGCGATAATAATCTTCTGTTCAATATTCTCATCAACTTTCTGCCCTGGATTCTGATCATTGGCATCTTCTTCCTGATCGCACGCCGCGCTACGCAGAGCCAGCAGAACATTTTTAGCTTTGGCAAGAGCCGCGCGAAGATGGTCCTGGAGGATCGTCCAACCACGACCTTCGCCGATGTCGCGGGCGTCGATGAGGCGAAGAACGATCTGGTTGAGGTAGTAGAGTTTCTTAAGACGCCGCAGAAGTTCCAGCGGCTCGGCGGCAAGATCCCGCGCGGTGTGCTGCTGGTTGGCCCTCCCGGCACCGGTAAGACGCTGCTGGCGCGAGCCGTGGCCGGTGAGGCCAGTGTGCCCTTCTTCTCGATCAGTGGCTCAGAGTTCGTGGAAGTGCTGGTCGGTGTGGGCGCCAGCCGTGTGCGCGACCTCTTCGACCAGGCCAAGAAGGCCGCGCCCAGCATCATCTTTATCGATGAGATCGATGCGGTGGGCCGCCAGCGCGGCGCCAGCATCAACAGCAACGACGAGCGCGAGCAGACGCTCAACCAGTTGCTCG
>Ga0209061_1003100_pt1 | contig 18854 bp, 18 predicted proteins | sample Coa_R1_10_FD_187157 | JGI IMG/M metagenome (GOLD analysis project Ga0209061, IMG submission 187157) | Surface soil microbial communities from Centralia Pennsylvania, which are recovering from an underground coalmine fire - Coalmine... | ecosystem: Environmental > Terrestrial > Soil >...
TCAAGCTGCGCCGGACCATGATCGCCGCCCGGTTTTCCCCAAGCCGCCCAGGTCAGCCCGCAGACGACCAAATCCGCGCCGTCCTCGCCGCCTGGGACGCCGCCGCCGCATAACTGCGAAACTTCAGATGTCAGGCCTGCTATTGATTTGCGTCCGCAATGCCAGGAGATCGTCCAGCCGACAGCTGCGACCCAAGTAGTAGTGCGGAATCGTGGTCTTGCTGTGGACGAGACGAGCGGCGATTGCTCGTCGGATCCGGGTATGCGGGATCCTGTCGCCGTTATAAGGCAGCTCACTGACTATGGTCTGTTCTGGTCTTGCTGGGCGTTCCTCCGCGGTTCCAGCAGGCGTCGCAATTGGCGCAGCACCTGGCGGGCTAGGCGACGTGGCTGCGGGAGCTGCGGCCAGTCGACGCTCAACGTCTCGCCGGGTGATCCTGCCCTCAGGGCCGGTCCCGGACACGATGGTGATGTCGATACCGTGTTCAGCGGCGAGGCGCCGGGCCAGCGGACTGGCGAAAATGCGCCTGTTGGATGCACGATTCGGTGGTACGGCTGTCTCTCTTGCGGCGGGGACCGTCCGCTCTGGGTTCGGCTCCGCCACCGTGGGCGTGGTATGCGGGTCGGCGGCGGTAGTGGCATCAGACACTGGCATGTCGACCGTGGCGAGGAAAGCGTCGACGTCCTCGCCATGTTCCCCGAAGACGGCCACTGGGACGCCGACCGGGACAGACTGCCCAGCATCGGCCAGGGTGCGCAGAAGCACTCCATCAGTTTCAGCGGGCACATCCAGCAGTGCCTTGTCCGTTTCGATGACAAGCACGGTCTCGCCTCGGCGCACCATGTCATTGACCGCCACAACCCACTCTGAGACGATCGCGCTTTGGGCGTCGGCGGCGGCGGCCGGCATGCGAAGCAGTGTCGCCATCAGGCCTCACCGACGCCTTTCAGCGCGGCGACAACGTCATCGAGACCGGCGATGGCCGCGTGTTCGAGGACTTTGCTGATGCTGGGCGAGGCGGTCTTGCCAGTGACTCGCTGCACCGGGGCGTCGAGCCAGTCAAAGTAGCGGCGTTGGATCTCGTCTGCGAGCCAGCCACCGTAGGAGGGTCCCAATGCGCCTTGCTCGACGATCAGGACCTGGTTGGTCTTCCGGATGCTGTCGCCGATGGTGTCCCGGTCCAGGCTGGCGCGATCTAGCCACCGCAGGTCTATCACCTCGGCGTCGATGTCCAGCTGCTCAACTGCTTCAAGGCAGATGCCGACCATGGACAGGTAGGAGAGGATGGTGCAGCTGGTACCCTTGCGGCGCACTGCTGCTTTACCTACTGGTATGGCGTAGTCGAGGTCGTCTACCGGAGCGGGAGCGACCCTGCCGTAGAGATCGACATGTTCGATGATGAGAACAGGATCCTCGCACCGCAGTGCGCTGTTCATCATGCCGACGTAATCGAATGGAGTGGAGGGTGCGGCGATACGCCAGCCCGGCGAGGCGGCAAAGATTCCGGCGGGATCCATGGAATGCTGCGAGCCGTAACCGGTGCCCATCGCCACTTTAGTGCGGAGCACGAGCGGCACGCTGCTGTCGCCGCCGAACATGTGACGCGCCTTCCCGATCTGGTTGAACACCTGGTCGGCAGCGACCCACAGGAAGTCGGCGTACATGAACTCGACGACCGGCCGGTAGCGGCCGTCCATGGCTATCCCGCCAGCGAGGCCAACAAATGCGTTCTCGCTGATTGGGGTGCCCAGCGTCCGTTCCGGAAATCGCTCGGCTAGCCCGCGGGTTGCACCGTTGGTGCCGCCCCGCAGGCGGTGGATGTCTTCCCCTAGCACGACGATGCGCTCATCCTGTGCCATCCGCCGTGCCAGGACCTCGGCGATGACGTCGACGAACTTCCGCTCCGTGACGCGCCCGTCGAACGATGACTGTTCGGCGTAACGGGCTCCGGCGAACTCGGACAGGTCACCGCGTATGCCCACATCGGCGAAGCCAGGGTCCGGCCACTCTGCCGGTTTGACCCGGCGCTGTCCGGACTTGCTGGCCGTATCTGGCTCGAACAGCTCGCTGCCGATCGAGGCCATTAGCGTCGACGCATCGGTACGAGCTTTGTCGACTTCGGTGTGTCCGAGTATTTGGCGCTTGATGAGCTGGTCCGCGAGCTGGGTGATCGGGTCGCGGGCTTGCCACTGTGCCTCCTCGTCCTTGCTGCGGTACCCGAAGGCGGAGCCGGGAAATGGCCCGTTCTGGTGGAAGTACCGGTAGACCTCTGCTTCGATCATGGTGGGTCCGCCGCCGGATCTCATATGTGCGACCGCATCGGTCATGGCGTGGTGGACCGCGAGCACGTTCATTCCATCGACGCGCCAGCTGGGCATGTTGACACCGAGGGCGCGGGCGGAGAGGCGCGGCTCGGCGGTGACCTCCTCGACCCCGGTAGACACGGCGTAAAGGTTGTTCTCGACGAAGAAGCACACCGGCAGGCGCCAGGCCGCGGCAAGATTGAGGGTTTCCAGCGTCGAACCGATGTTGATAGCGCCGTCGCCGAAGTAGCTCACCGACACTGCGTCGGTGCCAGCGTACTGGTGCGCCCAGGCGAAGCCCGCGGCCTGCGGCACACCGCCGCCCACGATGGCGTTCGTGCCCATGGCGCCGGCTTCCGGCCACCGCAGATGCATGGAGCCACCCCGGCCCCGGCAGTAGCCGCGCGCCAGCCCGGCGATCTCAGCCACCGCCCGAATGAGCACGTTGCGTACTGCAGGAGATGGCTGCCCGACTATATCCTCCTCTCCGGTAGACGAGACGTGACTGAGTGCTTTGGCGAGGAACTGGTGGTGTCCACGGTGGGACCCCGTGATGGTGTCATCGGAACGCAGCACACCTGTGATCGATCCCACCGCCCCACCCTCCTGCCCGATGCTGGAGTGAGCGGGACCGTGTACGAGACCTTCGGCGGCCAAGTCCAAAACGTACTCTTCGAAAGCGCGGATCAGCACCAGCTGGCGGAAGAACCTCAGCAGCAGCGCGGCCGGTGCGGCAGCCCAGTCCTGGCCAGTAACGCCGAGTTCGATCCACTCAGAGGCGGGCTTGAGGTGGGTACGGGCAGGCATGACGTGCCTCCAGCTTCGGCTGTGTTTTGATCTGTCCGGGCTTGCGGCGGACTTCAGACAGCAAGCAACAGGCAGGTGGCCGGCATCGCCCGCCTGTGACCACCAGCTCACTTCGACTTTGTATCCATTTCAAGGCCGGGTCTGCGAGAAGTTGCAGTCGCACTGCGTTGCTTCCCTTGACATGTCCAGTCCTGTCGACTGAAGCTTGGATTGTTCTCTGCAGGATTGGATACATGCTAGCTGGTCTGGCCGAGATCGCAAGGCTCTCGTCGGCGAAGCGTCGGACGGCCTCTAGGAGGAAGCGGTGCAACTGCCGATAGCTGTCATGGGAAACACTGACGTAGGTCATCTAGCGGTTGGCTGGTGGAGATCCGGGCTCGGTGGTGACTCGTCAGGCTGTGAGCAGGCGGTCTTGCGTCGGCGAGATCCGCGCCTCCACGGGGATGTGGTCGCGGGCGGTGGCGAGTGTCATGAGGCCGGGTGAGCTTCCGACCGCGCTTCGCGGACTCGCGGTATCCCAGGTCGGCATCCTGGTGCCCGACCTGACTGCTGCGGTGCGCAGCTACCAGGCGACGCTGAACCTGGATGACTGGCTCATATACACCTATACACCTGATAATGTTCCGGAGATGACCTACCGGGGCGATCCGGGCCACTACGCGATGCGGCTCGCGATGGCTGGCACTCGACCACAGATCGAGCTAATCGAACCGCTGGTTGGCCCATCGGTCTACCAGGAGTGGATCGACCAGCGCGGCTACGGTGTCCAACATCTAGGAATCCACGTTCCGCACATCGCGGCTGTGGCCGGATCGTTGACCAACGAAGGGTGGCTGCCCGCCCAGACGGGACGCGGCTACGGGGTCGACGGCGATGGCGCATTCGCCTACTACGACACAGTCGCATCATTGGGGCTCATGCTCGAACTGATCGAGCTGCCCGCAAGGCGACGCCCAAGCGAAGTCCTGGCGTGAACGCGTCACCAGCCTCTACGCGTCGCGGAGCAAGTGCGCGCACCGCACCCCAGGATCTTCCCGGGACTGAGGGGCACGAGATTCGCGTAGCTAGTCCGGACACCGGCGGCCGCGACTTCGCTGTCGCCAGCCACCGAGTGGCCAACCAGTTGCGGACCTGGATTCTCAGCAGCAAGTTGCCGCCTGGCCGCCGGCTACGCCAAGAAGAACTGGCCGACGCCCTTGGCGCCAGCCGGGTCCCGGTGCGTGAAGCCCTCCGCATCCTCGAATCCGAAGGGCTGGTCACGCTCAAGCCGAACAGCGGAGCCTGGGTCGCCAAGCTCGACATGCAGGAGTGCCACGCCATCTACCGGGTGCGCGAGCGGGTCGAGCCACTTGTCCTCGCCGAAAGCATGCCGAACCTGACTGCAGCCGATCATCACCACCTCGAAGCTATCCAGACCGAGATCGAGGAAAACTCCGACTGGGAGCATTTCCTGACCCTCGACCGTGAGCTGCATCTGCTCGCCTATCATGGGTGCACCATCGACATCCTCAACACGATGGTCCGGCGTTTCTGGAACACTACCCAGCACTACCGTCGCGCATTCCTGTGGCTCGCAAAGGCCAACCGCATGTGGATTGTGAACGCGGAACACCGACTGCTCATCGACGCCATCCGAAGCAACGATCAAGAGCGGGCCGGAACCCTCCTCACCGGGCATATCCGCGCCACTCGGACCGAACTACTCAGGCATCCCGAGTTGTTTGAACCACCGTCCAGATAGGTAGCCAATGATACACCACAAACCAGCCGATCCGGATGCGCTGCTCCCCGGTCGCCTGGCCCAGGAGTCGGCGAGTTGAGCTGCATCAACCTATGATTCGACGCAGAACTAACCGGCAGGTTTCCTCGATCCGGCGGAGAGAAGCCAAGCAGCAGCGTGCCTATACTCGCGCCAGGCAGGCAAGCTGACGGTCGCGCAGCGCACTGCCGGGCCGCCTGCACGCCTAATCCGTTCATTTGACCGAGTCGAGCTGCGCCATGCTCCGCGAGGAACACTATGCCTGACACCGTTACCTCCGTTACCTCCGTTCTCGCGCCGCTGACCATCCGCGGAGTGCAGCTACCCAACCGCGTGGTCATGTCCCCGATGTCCCAGAAGAAGGCTCTGCCCGACGGGCGGGCCACCGACTGGCATCTCGTACACTACGGATGCCGGGCGGTCGGCGGCGTCGGTCTTATCATGATCGAAGACTGCGCGGTCCAGGGCAACGGACGCACCGACCCCGGGGCGCTCTGCCTTGACGGTGACCGGCAGGTCGAGTCGCTACGCCGGATCGTGGGGTTTTGCCACGAGCAGGGGGCAAAGGTCGGGATACAGCTCGGCCATGCCGGCCGGAAGGCGGCTACGCTGGAGCCCGTCGGCCCTAGTCCTCTACCCTTCGGCCCGGCATCACGACCTCCGCGAGAGCTAGCCTCGGAGGAGGTCACCAAGATTCCTCGGCAATTCGCGGCGGCAGCGATCCGAGCAATAGATGCGGGCGTCGACGTGGTGGAGTTGCACGCATCGCATGGTTACCTGCTACATGAATTTCTCTCGCCCCTGAGCAACCGTCGTACTGACCGGTACGGTGGCTCACCAGAGGCCAGGCGCTGCTTGCTGCTCGAAACAGTACAGGCAATGCGGGAGGCGTGCCCAGCGACTATCCCCCTCTTCGTCCGCATCGCCCTGAGCGACGGAGTGCTCGATGGTCTTGAACTGGAAGAGGGGCTAGAGACCTGCGAGCAGTCACGCCAGGTCGGGGTCGACGGCTTCGTACCTACTGTCGGCCGGATCACTGCCGACGTGCCACGCGTCGACAGCATTCCGGAGTACACCGAGCTCGTCCGTCGGCGCACGTCGGCCGTCACCATCATGACCGGTGGCATCACATCCGCAGACGACGCTGGAAAAGTCATCACAAGCGGCATCTGCGACCTGGTGGCTCTCGGCCGAGCCCTGCTCGCGGACCCTTATTGGGTTCGCCACCTGAAACGGATAGAGCAGACCTAGCAGACCAGCCAATCAATCGGCACTCAGGGACATCTGAAAAGGAATAGCCATGAATCATCACTATTCACCGGCAGCACGAGGCAGCGCGCGGCGGAGACACAAATTCCTCCAGCTGATGGTGCTCGTCTCGGCATTCATCCTGGGCCTCGCGGCGTGCAGCAGCTCCGCATCGATGTCTTCAAGCCCGGCAAACTCCAGCATCTCATCGAATCCGCCAAGCTCGAGCGCCGCCATCAACCATGCTCGCTCTCTGCTCCCCGCCAACATCAAGAGCAGCGGCGTGCTGACCCTCGTCAGCGACTTCCTGTATCCGCCATATGCGATGAAAACATCATCGGGGCAATTCGAAGGCAGCGACTATGACGTAGGCAGCCTACTTGCCACAATCCTCGGCTTGAAGCCGCAGTGGGCGCAATCAATCGGTTTCGACACGCTGATCCCCGCTGTCCAATCCGGCAGGTTCGAGGTGGCAATGGAAGGTATCGACATCTTGCCAGCGCGGCTAAAGGTCGTGTCTTTCATTAGATACATGAAAAGCCAAGACACCGTTCTTGTCCTCAAGGGAAACCCCGACCATATCGATCCGGCCAACCTCTGTGGGACGACGCTGGCAAACCAGGCCGGTGACGCTGAGTCGACCATAACCAAGGAAATTTCGAGTCAGTGTGTCGCCAGCGGCAAGCCCGCGATCAAGGAGGAGATCTATCCGACCGTGACGGCAGCGATCCTAGCCGTGCAGGCCCATCACGTTCAGGGATTCGTCGATGGCGTGCCATCATGCGTGTACTCGGCGCAACAGAACCCCGCGCTTGGTTGTGCGCCAGGCGTACTTCCGCCGAAGCTGGATCTATACTACTCTGGGATCGCGGTTGCCAAATCAGCAACCCAGCTCGGACAGGCGCTCACCGCTGCCCTGGCGGTAGCACAACAAGACGGCAGCTACGCCGCAATCCTCAAGAAATGGGGCCTTTCCGAACTAAGCGTGCCGACCAAGTTCTACCCCTCCACCTAAATACTCAATGAGGTCAGGCGGTGTGGCTGGCTTGACTAGGCCGCACCGCCACGACCCGAATGCGAGGTTGACATGGCCCGTGACAGTGCTCCAACGGCGCGCGCCAGCGCTGCGGAGGCATCCAGGCTTCCGGACAAAGTCGAGCCTCCAGAGATCGATGTAGGCAGGGTCAGGCGGCGGCGCAACCCGCTGCGGCTCGTCGGCATCGCGGTCGTGCTGCTGCTGCTGTCGATGGTCGCGCACATGCTCGTCACTCAGGCGAGGTTCCAATGGGGCGTCGTCGGCCATTACCTCTTCGCCTCCCCGATCCTGCACGGCGTGGTAGTCACCGTCTACCTGACCCTCGCTGCCGAGGGCATTGGCATCGTGATCGGGATCGTCGTGGCGGTCATGCGGCTCTCGCGCAGTTGGATCCTCGTACGCGTGGCACAACTCTACACGTGGGTTTTCCGCAGCATTCCGACCCTCGTCCAGCTGCTGCTCTGGTATAACCTCGCCTTCCTGATGCCCCGCGTTGGCCTCGGCATACCGTACGGCCCGCAGTTCATCTCTGCCAGCCCAAACAAATTTATGACGCCACTCATCGCTGCGCTGCTCGGATTGGGTATTAATGAGGGCGCGTACATGTCGGAGATCGTCCGCGCTGGCCTCCTATCAGTCAACTACGGCCAGCGAGAGGCAGCGTCTGCGCTCGGCCTCACCGAATGGCAGCAGTTCCGGAAGGTCATCTTTCCGCAGGCGATGCGCACCATCATTCCACCCACCGGCAACGATCTGATTGCGATGCTGAAGTACACTTCGCTGGCCAGCGTCATCTCGCTCACCGAGTTGCTGTTCTCGTCGCAGCAGATCTATGAACAGAACTTCGAAATCATCCCCCTGCTCATGGTCGCCTCCATCTGGTACCTAGCCATGACGACCGTGGCGTCGTTCGGGCAGTACTGGGTTGAACGCTACTTCGGGCGCGGCTTGGCGGGACCGGTAAAAGCGACACGGCCCCGGCGATCAACCCGGTCGACCTGGCGCGAAGGCCTGGAACTCCTGAGGAGGCCACTCGCATGACGGAAACCGCCCACCGGCAAGTGCCAGCGATGGCAGCCGGACCGCCCATGGTCGAGGTTCGCGAACTGACCAAGCGGTTCGGTGCCCACACCGCCGTCGACCGTGTCTCGCTCAGTGTCCCACGGGGATCGGTGCTCTGCATCGTGGGTCCCTCAGGCGGAGGCAAGTCGACCCTACTGCGCTGCATCAACCACCTAGAGGTACCGGATTCCGGCTACGTGCTCATCGACTCCGAACTGGTCGGATATAAACAAACGTCGCGTGGCCTCGAAGAGGTCGGCGGTGCCAGCCTCTGTCGGCAACGATCCACAATCGGCATGGTATTTCAACATTTCAACCTCTTCCCGCACCTTACCACGCTGCAGAATATCATGCTCGCGCCGATGATGGTGAACAAGATCGAGAAGAAAAGCGCCAAGGAGGCCGCCGAAAAGTTGCTGGCAAGAGTCGGTCTCGCCGACAGGAGAGATGCTTATCCTTCGCAGCTTTCCGGGGGACAGCAACAGCGGGTTGCCATAGCACGGGCCTTGGCGATGAACCCAAAGGTGATGCTGTTCGACGAGCCCACCTCGGCGCTTGACCCAGAGCTGGTAGGCGAGGTACTCGCAGTCATGCGAGGCCTCGCGCAGGACGGGATGACCATGGTGGCCGTGACCCATGAAATGCAGTTCGCGCGCGAGGTCGCGAACCGAGTTGCGTTCATCAGCGATGGCAGACTTGTCGAGCAGAATGATCCGGCAACCTTCTTCGAAAACCCATCGCAGGAACGGACGCGGACGTTTCTGCAGCGGGTACACAGCGGCCGGACATGACCGCAGAAGTGAACGCGCGCGAATCCTTATGCGAGAGGAGGAAGCCGCGGTACCCCCGAGGGCACGTTGGAATATGCACCGCCGCTAGAACCGGCAGTCGCTCCTGCAGAAAGCTGAACTCAGGACAGGAGCTAAATGACGCGGGCTGAGGCGAAACCATAAGACTATACGCTTGTGAGGTGATCATGCGACCAGATGCCGTGGCGGCTAAGCGCACCTCGCTGCGCGCTGTAGGCTCTAATCGTGTCGCGGACGCACAGTTGGTCGCGTTCATGCATCACCTAGAAAAGATCGCGGAGGCTGTCTACCAGGCTCGAAGTGTTGAGGAAATCCTGCAAAGTCTGGTGGATGCGGTGAGTTCGTTCAGTCCGTGGTCAATGTGCTGGGTCGGCTTGGTGCGGGGCGAGATCACAGACGACACGGTGCCGCAATTCTACGCGGGCTTTCGGGAAGGCGGCCGCTTTTCCCCCCGGAACCTCATTTCACTCAAGGTAATTAGGTCGGGGAAGCCCCTGTATTTCCGTGATCTTCTCGAAGCAGCCAGCGAATATCCGGTGCTCGCCGAGGACTCGAGGAGCCTCGGCGCGAGATCCGCACTGGTAGTTCCACTCGAAGTAGGTGACGACCAAGGTGTGCTGTGGATCTGCACGCCTGAGCCGCACGAGTACAGCACTGACGAAGTAACGTTGGCGACCGTGATTGCCTCGCTGGCTGCCATCGCATTCCGAAACGTGGTCAGCGCGGCCAAGGCTCGCAGGCGTCAAGATCAAGCTGCCGATGAGCTGAAGAGACTCAACACAGTCATCGCCACCCGTAATGCCCAACTGCAACAGCTCGCAACGGTTCAGGAAACACTGATTCGCATACTCCTCGCCGACGAGGGCATCGGCCGGATCGCCGCGGCCATCAGCGACCTGCTCGACACGCCGATCGTGCTGCTTGACCGGTTCTTTCAGGTGATCGCGCATGCGCGGGTCTCTGAAGAGCGTGCCGAGGAGTTGTGCCGGAACTTCCAGGTCGCAAGGGCCGTCGGCAAGAGTCGGCCGCGGGAGGCGCCGCAACCGGTGACTCTGCAACACGAAAGCTACCTGGCATCGCCGGTGGTCGTGTCTGGAGAGACTGTCGCGTGGGTGCTTGGCATGGCACCCGCGAATTCCGGGGACGTCGTCGTCGCCTTCGAACACGCTTGCCTGCTCGTAGGACTCGAATTCCTGAAGGAGCTCAGGCGGATTGAATCCGAGATCCGCGTACTGCGTGACTTCGCTGACGCGTTGCTGTCAGGTGATCCGGCGAGCAACGCTAGCCTGTCCGTGCGCGCCGGACACCTGGGAATCCGACTGGATACCGCCAACAACGTCCTTCGTGCACGCCTGGCCCGGCCGCCTGACTTGCAGTTGGGGACCGAGGAAACCGACGAACTGGCGAGGAAGGTGCGCTCAAGGCTGCTTGCCTATCACATAAACGCCGCAGTCGTAGCGCTCGGTACCTCCGAGTTGCTGGCCATCGTCCCCGAATTCGAACCGTCGGCACGCCGGACAGCGGCCGACCCGTGCCTTGCGATCCGCTCCGCGGTGACCGCTACCCTCGCCGGGTCGCGCATCCAGGCCGGCCTGAAGAAGATCCCGGTTTCCATCGGGCTCGGATCCGCCTACTGCGGCGCGGACGGCCTGAAGCGCTCACTAAATGAAGCGACCAGGGCGCTGGACATCTTGACAGGCCTCGGCTTGGACGATGCCGATCTGGCATACGGCGAATCGGGCAGTTATTCGCTGCTGTCCGCCATAAGCGCTGTCGATCGAGACGCCTTTATGAGCCGCTACGTACGCCCTGTCGCAGACTACGATGCCCAGCACGGTTCGCAGCTGGTCCGGACGCTCCAGGTGTTCTTCGAGTCGCTGAGCAACATCCAGAAGACGGCCGATATCCTATACCACCACGTATCCACTATTCGCTACCGTCTTTCTCGCATCGAGCAGATCCTCGGCATTTCCCTCAACAACCACGACGACAGGCTGTGTCTGCAGTTGGCGCTGAACCTGTTGCGCTTGGCAGGTAACCCCGGCAATTCGCCAGGTAATACCGGGGACCCGCCGCTTGCACATCAGAGTCATTGATCGATGTCGGCGGACCGTGCTTGCCCTGTTCGCGATGGGTGGCACCGTTTTCCGTGGAGGTGAACTCGTGCAGCACAGCGAACTGGCGGCTGCAGGAAAGGAAAGACGATCTGCGTTATCCGCACTTGTCATCTGTGAGTCACACACTACTGCGGATGGAGGCAATCCGTGGCATCTTGCTGAGCGATCACGATGACAGCTGTACCTTCAGCTGGGTAAGTATTCGGAAATAGTGTGGTTACTGATGAGTAGAATCGTCTCTACCAGCGCAAACGCGAACCGGCTCACAGGACTTCCGAATACGTACTCAGCTGGCACTCAACCTGCCCTGTCTGTCGGTTTATCCAGCCGCTCTGGGTGATACCGGCCCGTCCTCACATTCATAGTAAATCGCGGTCAAGGTTTCCGTGATTTCACGAAGATACACAGCAACGCCAGGCGGATAAACTCTGATGAGATAAGCTGTGCGTCAGCCTGAAAGGTGCATCATGACATGCGGTTTCGGTTTCACCCGCGATGACAGCGCAGCCGGGTAACGCGGCCCGGTCCGCCCTGGTGACGGGCGGGTCCCGCGGAATCGGACGTGCTGTGGTCCTCGAGGCCGCCCGGCGCGGATTCGACGTCTTGTTCAGTTACCGTGATAAGCGGGGCGCGCACGAGACGCTTCAGGCTGCGCGCGCGACAAGGCGGCGGGTCGAGGCCATGCGTGCCGAGATGGCCGACATGGGGTCGGTGCTCGACTTGGCTCGTGAAGCGGCCCGCTGGCCGGGGCTCAGCCTACTGGTGAACAACGCCGGTGTCGTGCTCGGCGGTCCGCTCGGATCGGTAAGCGACGATCAGTGGAGCACCTCGTTCCAGATCAACGTGTCCGCGCCGTTCGTGCTGTCCCGTGAGCTCGCGGAGGTGCTACGGCGTCATAACGGGTCGATCGTGAACGTAAGTTCAAACGGTGGAGTCGCGGGCTCCGCGCTCGGCGCGCCTTACGGTACCGCGAAGGCCGCGCTGATTGGCCTGACTATGACACTCGCCAAGGAACTTGCACCGGAAGTGAGGGTTAATGCGATCGCTCCCGGCTGCGTCGCGACGGACCTCTATGACACCCTCGCACCCGCTGCCCGCAGAAATTTCGAAGCGGCGATTCCCCTTCGCCGTGTCGGCACCGCCGGGGAAATCGCCCAGGTGGCGCTAGACATCGCCGGATGGACCTATGCCACCGGGATAACCGTCGTGGTTGACGGCGGCGTCGTGATGGGCTAACTCACCCTATGGTGCAATGCCATGTAGAAGAACTCGTTCGTGACCTCTCGCTGCCAAGAAACCACAGGTAGGAGCCACGGGCATCCGGTTAGTCTCAATCGTTCAGGGGCTTGGGGTCCGGTTACTGATTGTGCGCTGCCCGGTTTCGGGTCTGATGTCTGTCTGGCTGCCGGGGCTGGCCGTGCGGTGCTGCCCGGGGTGCCCCGGCTCCAACCGCGCCGGGGTCATCTCCGGCCCCCGCTTTTACATACAAGATCGAACACCTCCGGTGGCCTCTTGCAGCCGGGCCAGTACGAGCGGGTCTCCCATGCCGCGCCCGGCGCCATCGCCGCGACCAGGGAGGCGGTCGCCGTGCGGCCGGAGGGAAGCCGGATTGCGAAGTTCACCGGGACCGCGAGCACGTACCCCTGGCCGGGCTTCTCGCAGGCTCGCCGCAGCGTGCCGTGCGGCCGCAGATCTCCTCGCCGGCCGCCCAGGAGAACAGCACCCGCGCGCAGGCTGCGGCGGTGATCATCGCGACGGCCAGCGCCGACTTGGCCGCGAACCTCGTCCTGGCCTGTACCTGCGCCCGATCCCGCTGTGCCCTGCCCCGGAATCACGATCACTTCCGCATCGCCCGGCCGGGCCACGATGAACTGCTGTAGCGCGGCCAGCGCCAGCGTCCAGTCCCAGCGGTGCCCGGCCAGCAGTGCCTGCATCCGCCGCGGCATCGAGTGCCCGGCCGCCTCCGCCAGAACGACCGGTGATCCCCCGGCTCAGCCAGCAGCGCCCAGACGTAGGCGAACGCTGTCGGCCGCGATCTGGCCTGCGCAAACACCCCCGCCAGCAGCGCGGACGGCTCCCGCCGCAGTTCCCCAGCAACTTCCCGTCACCTACAATGGCCCTAGCGGCCGCCTCACTGTTCAGATGCCTTACAACCATGATCGTGAGATGGCAGTCACGCTCCGTCAAGCTAGTGCTTCGGGCACCCGCGGCTGCCGATCCGGTGAGTAACAACCCGGGACTGTAGTACCGGCCTGCCGCACCGGTGCAAAATTTCGCGTCCACGCGACGCCCTGCCCAGGGAACGTACCATTAAGCGGCATTGGGCCGATCCATAGGAAGAGTGCATCCAGATTTCCGTCGGAGTGCTAATGATCTCGCCCCCGCCGCGGACATATCGTTGATTATGTGGATACCACGGGGACCAAGGTAGCGCGATCACGTCGGGCGTGTCCTCGTGACACAGGAGTCGGCCGAATAGCGGAAGGTGAAGCATGAGCAGTGGACTGCGGCTTATGGAAATTTTTCACGAGCCGACGGCCGCCACGCACAGCCCTAGCGTCCTGCGGCAGGCGTTTAGCCGCTTCCCGACCGGCGTAGTCGCGATCTGCGGCATGGATGCGCGATCTGTTCCCGTAGGAATGGTGGCGAATTCTTTCACCTCGGTGTCGCTCGACCCGGTACTCATTTCCACGAACTTTGCCAGGAGTTCCAAGACGTGGCCGGTGCTGCGCCACTTCGATAACCTCGGAATCAGCGTGCTCGCCCATAACCAGCGCTCGGCATGCGTGAACCTGGCCTCATCGCGATCGCAGGACAGGTTCGCTGGCGTCAAGTGGCAGAAATCGCCTGCGGGAAGCGCCGTTTTCATCGATGGTGCGGTGATGTGGATGCAGGCTTGCCTGATGAGCGAGTTCGAGGCTGGCGACCACACCGTGGCGATCATGCGATTGCAGTCGATCCAGGTGTTCTCGGATAGGCATCCACTTGTCTTCTACCGCAGTCAGTATCACACGCTCGGTCCACGGGAGCCCGGTAGCAACGTACGGCGACTACCAGCATGACTGGTGCGAAGGTCGTCCGGCACTCAACATTCCGTAGTAAGAACCGGGCCAGGTTTCCGCTAGTTTCGTCGGTACACGAACGCTGTTCGTCCTTCTTATGCTGGAGCCGTGCTGGCCAAGATCGTTGGTCATGTGGCAGTCAAGGATCAAGGGAAGGGCGTCATGTCGCTGAAGTTCTGGGCCAACTATCCCTTCTTCTACCCGGATCTGGATCGGCCTTACACGGAACTCGTCCACGAGGTAATCGACATCGCTCAGGCTGCCGAGGACCTCGGCTTCGAAGGGATGTCCTTCCCTGAGCATCACTTTTACAACTACATCTGCAATCCGTCCGCGCTGCAGATGTGCACGCTGGTCGCGGCGAAGACAAAGCGGTTGAAGTTGCTGGCCGGAGTACTCGTCCTGCCGTTCTACCACCCGATGGCCCTGGCCGAGGAGATCGCGCTCGTCGATCACATTTCCGAAGGCCGCTTGGCGGTCGGCGTCGGTCGTGGCGGCGTTCGCTACGAGCCGGATCGCCTTGGCATCGACTACCGACAGAGCCGGGCAATGTACGAGGAGTCGCTGGAACTCCTGACCCGGGCCTGGACCGAGACCGACATCGCTTACAAGGGTAGGTTCTGGTCCTTCCCCGCAGCCACGGCGATCCCTCGGCCCTACCAGAAGCCGTATCCCCCGATCTGGGTCGCCGCGCAGAGTGAGGCCAGCATCAAGGGCGTCGGCGCCAAGGGTCTGAACATGATGACGAGCCCCAACCTGGGCACTTTCGCTCCGCATGGCGACATAGAGAAGGCGCTCCGGTGGTACAACGAAGCGGCCGAGAGAAGCCCCATCGGGCGTGGCGAGGTCATGCTCCTGCGCCGGGTATTCATCGACGAGACAGAGGAACTCGCACTCAGGCAGCTCGAGAACATTCGCAGACACTGGGGCTATTACATGGCGGGCTTCACCGCCGCGGTGTCCAACGAGGCCGACCGCTTCCGAGACCGTGAGGAGATCGACGACTACGTCAAGGGCGGCAAGGTCATCCCCAGGGACCTTCCGATCGAACGCGACGATGTCTACAACACCTACGATGATCCGATCATCACCAACCCGGAAAAGGCGATCGCACGGTTCCGGTACTACGAGAGCCTGGGAGTGAATCACATCATGGCGCTTACCGCATTCGGCCAGCCCATCGACGAGGTCATCCACTCCATGGAGGTCACATCCAGGCACGTTTTTCCCGCATTCGCCGAGGACGACGAGTTGGCGAGCAAGGCGTAAGGCACCGGGAGCGGTCACATGCAGAGTAACATCATCGCGATCGTCGGCGGTAATGTCTGGCCCGGCTCCGGGCCCGACCTGCTGCCAGACTACACGGTCATCGCCGACGGTGATCGTATCGTGTCCGTCGGACCTCGCGAGTCGGCGGTAGTGCCGGCAGGTACAAAGGTTATCGACGCGACAGGCCTGACCGTGATACCCGGGCTTTCCGACGCACATGTCCACCTGACGACGAACTCCGACGAATCACGCGTCGAGGACAACAGCCGTTACCTCAACACGACGCCACCGCAGGAACAAGCCCTGCACGGCATCCGCAACGCGTTGCGCGCACTGTGCGCTGGCTTCACGACTATCCGCGTCATGGGTCTGCGTGACGCTGGGGAGGTCGAGTACCGCGACTTCATCAACCGTGGCTTGCTCTTCGGCCCGCGCATGTTTGTTGCGCCCTGGTGGATCACGATGACCAATGGCCACGGCGACCTATTCTTCCCGCGCAACCGGGTTCGCCGGCAATGGGACACCGCCGACGGCCCGGACGAGGTCCGCCGTCTCGTGCGTATCCAGGCCCGCCAGGGTGCCGACTTCATCAAGGTTATGGCCAGCGGCGGGGTGATGTCCAACGGAGACGATCCGTCCTGGCCGAACTACAGCGTCGACGAGCTCAGGGTCATTGTGGAGGAAGCGCATTCGATGGACATGAGCGTCGCCGCTCATGCCCATTCTGCCGAGGGAGTGCGCCGGTGCCTGGCGGCAGGCGTGGACACCATAGAGCACGGCATCTTCATGGGCCCGGATGAACTCGCGCAGATGAAGGAGACCGGCACTTTTCTCATTCCGACGATGTCCATTAACGACTGGCTCGCGAACCACGGCCAGAACAGGGGTGCAGGGGAAGGCAACCTCGAAAAGGTGAGGCGTGTCGTCGGCCAGCAGCGGGAGATGGTTCAGCGGGCGTTCGAGATGGGCGTGAAGATCGTCATGGGCACCGACTCGTCTGGGGACCTGTGCCCGTTCGGGGAGCATGCGCGCGAACTCGAACTCTATACCGAGATCGGGATGCCGCCTTATCGCGCGCTGGAAACCGCGACCATCGGTGCCGCCGAGATGTACGGCCGGACCGGACAACTCGGAGTACTCGCTCCCGGAGCCGTGGCCGACGCGCTCGTGATCAACGGCGACCCCCTGTCGGATATTGGTGTCCTGCGCCGGACAGGCGCCATCCGCCACCTCATCAAGGACGGTGCGGACCTGTCGGTGCTGCTGGGCAACAATGAAGACACGCGGATGCTGCGCATTCCCCGGATGCCGGTGAACGAATGATACGGTGCCTCGTAGGCTGGCTTCCGGTCTGGCGACGTCGGCGCGGGTGAGCACGGTGACCCGCCTGCCGACGACGATGGCGGCGGTGGTGCTCACCGGGCACGGCGGCCGGGACCGGCTACAATACCGTACCGATGTCCTCCTCCCGCGGCTCCGGCCAGGAGAGCTCCTGGTTCGCGTGCATGCGTGCGCGCTGAACCAGACTGATGTCAACACGCGGGTCGGCTGGTACGGTTCCGGCGTCCTGGCGCCGCCGCAGACGTTCGGGGAGGCAGGGACCTGGAGCGGTACGCCGCTCAGATTCCCCCTCATCCAGGGCAGCTCAATCGTCGGCCGGGTCGCGGCAGTCGGCGAGGGCGTGCCCGCCGCCCGCGTGGGGCAGCGCGTAGCCGTCGATCCGCTGATCCGGCCCGAGCCTGGCTCGGCAGCGGAACCCCTGTTTATCGGCAGCGAACGGGACGGGGGGTACGCGGAGTACGTCGCAGTACCGGACCGGTGCGCTCACACAGTCGAAGGGCCGCTCAGTGACGTGGCTGTGGCCGCCGCTCAGGTCGCCCACACCACCGCCGAGGAGATGCTGATCCGCGGCCGACTGAGCGTCGGCCAGACGCTCCTCGTGACAGGTGCCTCGGGCGGCGTCGGGAGTGCCTTGGTGCAATTGGGTAGCCGCCGGGGGGCCCGTGTCATCGCGATGTCGCGTGCCGCCAAACAAAGCGCGGTGGCGTCGCTCGGCGCCAGCGACGTCATTACGCGGGAACCAGGGCAGGACGTGTCCCGCGCGCTCGCGCGCCTGGGTGCCAGATCCGTCGATGTCGTGGCGGACGTCGTCGGCGGCGACGTGTTCGAGCCGCTCGTGCGTCTGCTTCGCATCGGGGGCCGCTATCTCACGGCCGGCGCGATCGACGGCCCGCGCGTCGGACTCGATTTGCGCGACCTGATCTATAAGGACGTCGAGGTCCATGGGGTCGGAAGCCTCGGCTCTGATCGGGCCGTACGTGCGGTGCTGCAGTACCTGGCCACCGGAGACGTGTCTCCGCCCATTGCCGCGGTCTTTCCCCTGGATCGCCTGGTAGAAGCGCAAGAGATGTTCGAGCGCCACGACCACGTCGGGCGCATCGTGATTGAGGTAGGCGCATGAGAGTAAGCGATCCAGTGACGTTTCCTGTGCTGGAACTGCGGAAGTATGAGATTGCCGCGGGACGCAGAGCGGACTTTGACCGACGGATCCGCAAAGTCGCTATGCCATTGTTCCGTCGGCTTAGGTTCCGGCTTCATGGTTACTGGGCAGAAGCGGATAATCCGCTGATCGTGTTCTATACTTTGACCTGGACCGATGCGGAAGAAATGAACGCTCGGTGGGCGGAGTTCGGAACGACGCCGGAGTGGAAGAAAGCCAAGGTTGAGTACGATGCGCCGGGGCCGCTCGTCGTAATGATCGAGCGGCACCTGCTGCGTCCGGCGATCGCTGGGCCACTGGTGCCCCTCGTGGCAGGTCCTGCCGCCGTCTGGGAGTGGGAGCGGGAATGAGGACGCTCTACCGCTACGGCAGTTGTAGATCGTGACCTGGATTGCGTCGTTGCAGGTCACGGCTGTCTGTCGTGCGGGCGTACCGCGCTGGACGGACACGCTGGCGGCAGAGGCCAGAAGATGCGGGAAAGCCGGAGCGGCTGCCGCGATCATGCCGGTTTGCGGAACAGGAAAATCAGCCGGCAGCCGCTGCTGCCGGCGTAGATCGTGCCGCGCACGCGGGGCTGCTCGATGACCTGATGGCACGGGTTGCGCCATGTTTCGCCCGCCGGGAGACCCGGCTGACGTGCCGCGACATGGTGAACGGCCTGCTGGCCGGGCTAGAGGATTACAACTGCTGGACCCTGGCCGAGGCTGCCGGCCACGCGAGGCCGTACCAGATGCAGCACCTGCTGCCGCGCGCCCGTGTTGTCGGCTTCGTTGTCTGCACATGGTTTGGCAGCGTTGTTTGTTGATGGATCGGCAACGCTCGGCGTCGGTGAACCCGGAGACAGTTTCTGCTGAGGCTGGAGCTTGCCCGGGAGTTCAGATT
>Ga0209061_1003101_pt1 | contig 18853 bp, 14 predicted proteins | sample Coa_R1_10_FD_187157 | JGI IMG/M metagenome (GOLD analysis project Ga0209061, IMG submission 187157) | Surface soil microbial communities from Centralia Pennsylvania, which are recovering from an underground coalmine fire - Coalmine... | ecosystem: Environmental > Terrestrial > Soil >...
CGCCATCGACTCGACCGCCCAGTCCTCGTTGACCGTGCCGACCGTCACGTCGTCCGGCTCGGCGACGACCCGGTAGTCGCCGAGCTCGGGGATCGCCCCGCCGGAGGTCAGCGCCGCCATCCGCGCGCCGCGCCGCGCCTTGACCGTGCCGTTGACCCGGTCCCGGTGCAGGTAGTAGGCGCGGCGGCCGCGCCCGGTGCGGATCCCCTCGGCGAGCAGCCCGGCGACGTCCTCGAAGTCCTCCTTCGCCAGGTCGCGGAACGGCGCCGCCCGGCGCACCAGCGCGAACAGCTCGTCCTCCCGCCACTGCTCCGCGGCGGCCTCGGCGACGATCTGCTGGGCCAGGATGTCCAGCGGGCGCTGCGGGATCACCAGCGCGTCGAGGCGGCCGGCGCGCACGCCGCGCAGCAGCGCGGCGCACTCGACAAGCTCGTCCCGCGAGGTCGGGTACAGCCGCCCGGCCGGCGTGCCGCCGCGCGTGTGGTTGGACCGGCCCACCCGCTGCAGGAACGTGGCGAAGCTGCGCGGCGAGCCGATCTGGCAGACCAGCTCGACCGGGCCGATGTCGATGCCGAGCTCCAGCGACGCGGTCGCCACCAGCGCGCGCAGGTCACCGGAGCGCAGCCGTTCCTCCACCCGCTGCCGGCGGTCCCTGGACAGGCTGCCGTGGTGCGCCGCGACCTTGGCGCCGAGCTCCTCCCCCAGCCGCTCGCCGAGCTGGTGCGCGACCCGCTCGGCCATCCGGCGGGTGTTGACGAACACCAGCGTGGTGCGGTGCCGCGTCACGTGGGCGGCGATCATGTCCAGGATCTCGGCCATCTGCTCGGAGGTGGCCACCGCGCCGAGCTCGTCGCCGGGCAGTTCCAGGGCGAGGTCGAGCCGCCTGCGATGGCCGCTGTCCACGATCGCGCAGCGGGGCGAGCCGTCCGGGTTGTCCCGGTCCGGGCCGGCCCCGACCAGCAGCCTGGCGACCGCCTCCGCCGGGCGGACCGTCGCGGACAGGCCCACCCGCTGCAGCGGCGCCGCGGCGACGTGGGCCAGCCGCTCCAGGGTCAGCGCCAGGTGCGAGCCGCGCTTGCTGCCGGCCACCGCGTGGATCTCGTCCACGATCACCGTCCGCACGCCGCGCAGCATGGCCCGGCTGCGCTCCGCGGTGACCAGCAGGTACAGCGACTCCGGCGTGGTGATGAGGAAGTCGGGCGGCCGCTTCAGCATGGCGGTGCGCTGCGCCGCGGCGGTGTCGCCGGTGCGCAGCGCCACCCGGATGTCAGGGGCCGGGAGGCCGAGCCCGGCGGCGGTCGCGGCGATCTCGCGCAGCGGCGCCTCCAGGTTCTGCTGGATGTCGGCGGCCAGCGCCTTCAGCGGCGACACGTAGACGACCTGCGGCCCGCGAGGGAGGCCGTCCTGGGGAGCGGCGGGGTCCGCGGCGGCCTGGTGCGCGGCGGCCTGGGGAGCGGCGGCGTCCGCGGCGGCCTGGTGCGCGCGGTACAGCCGGTCGATGCACACCGCGAACGCGGCCAGCGTCTTGCCGGACCCGGTGGGGGCCGCGATCAGCGTGTGCCTGCCCGCCGCGATCTGGCGCCAGCCACCGGCCTGCGGGCGGGTGGGCCCGGCCGGGAACCGCCGCTCGAACCAGGTCCGGATCGCGGGATGGAACTCCTCCAGCACACGCTCACGCTACCCGGCCGCGCCGACATTCACCGGGACCGCTGCGGGCCGCCGGGCAGGCGAGGGGCTTCACCCGGTCACCGGCAGGGACGGCGCCACCCGGTCACCGTAGTGTGATCGGGTGGGCGTCGCCGCAGACGCGGTCAGGCCGGAGGCGGAGGTGGGCTTCGCGGCCGAGCTGCGCATGTTCCTCGCACCCAGGAACCGGGGCGGGGCGGTCCGGGTGGCATGCGACGGGATCTCCTCGCTGGGGCACGTGGTGGAATCGCTCGGCGTGCCGCTGCCCGAGGTCGGCGAGCTGGTGGTCAACGGCGCGCCGGCCGCGGCCGGGTACCGGCTGGCGGCCGGCGACGTGGCGCACGCCGGCGCGGTGCGGCGGCCGCAGCCGCTGCCCTCGGCGCGGTTCATCCTCGACGTCCACCTTGGCACGCTGGCGCGCCTGCTGCGGCTGGTGGGCCTGGACGCGGCCTATGCCAACGACCTCGACGACGAGGAGCTGATCGAGCGGGCGAACGCGGGACGCCGGGTGCTGCTCACCCGGGATCGCGGCCTGCTGCGCCGCCGCAGGCTGTGGCTGGGCGCCTACGTGCGCGGCGCGCGCCCCGACGACCAGCTGCACGACGTCCTCGACCGGTTCGCCCCGCCGCTGGCCCCGCGGACGCGCTGCGCCGCGTGCAACGGGACGCTGGCCCCGGTCAGCAAGGCCGACGTCTCCCCGATGCTGCCGCCCGGCACCCGGCGCACCTACCAGGCGTTCTCCCGGTGCACCCGCTGCGGCCGGGTGTTCTGGCGCGGCGCGCACAGCCGCCGGCTGGACGCGGTGGTGGATGCCGCGGCCCGCACGGTGGCCGAGTCGCGGGAACGCGCGACGATGGTGCCGTGACCCGCCGGGCGGGAAGCCAGGGCGCGCCGCGCCACGACCGGGACGCCGGCGGCCCGGCAGATGTGCTGGCCGCCAAGGCCGCGCTGCGGGAACAGGTGTGGTCCGCGATGCGCGCGGCGCGGGTGGCCAGGTTACCCGGCGCCGCCGGGCGCATCCCGAACTTCGCCGGCGCCGAGGCGGCGGCAGGGCTGCTGGCCGGCACGCCGCAGTGGCGGGCGGCCCGCACGCTCAGGGCCAACCCGGACTCGGCGCAGCTTCCGGTGCGCCAGCGGGCGCTGGCCGACGGCAAGACCGTGTACATGGCGGTCCCGCGGCTGGCCGGGCCCGCGCCCTTCTTCGCCCTGGATCCCGACATGCGCCGGCAGGCCGGGCACCGCCGGCGCGCCCGCAGGCCCGGCGCCGCCCGGCGCCAGGCGGGCCGGGTGACACCGCCGGCGCGCCGGCCGGATGTCACCAGGGCCCGTCGCCGGATTGTGCGCGTTCCGGCGACGGACCGCGGGACCAGGGGCAGGGGCCGATCGGTGCTCCCTGTCCGCCGCGGGCCTTGACCCGGCCGCCCGGGCGAGTTACCGTATCTGAGATTCGGAAAATTACTTCCGTATCGTGAAACATAGGACGGCGCATCCTGCCGCCCGAGCGCTCACCTGGAGACGTGATGTCGCTGACCAACGCCCCCGCAACCGTCCCGCCCCCGCCGCACTCCGAGGCGGCGGTCCATCCGGTGGACGAGGTGCTGCCGGCGCCGCGGCTGTTCATGCTGGGCCTGCAGCACCTGTTCATCATGTACGCCGGCGCCGTCGCCGTCCCGCTCATCGTGGGCGGGGCGCTGGGCCTGCCGACGTCGACCATCGGCCTGCTGGTCAACGCCGACCTGCTGGTGTCCGGCATCGCCACGTTCGTTCAGAGCGTCGGCATCAAGAAGGTCTTCGGCGTCCGCCTGCCCGTGGTCGCCGGCGCCACGTTCACCGTGCTCAGCCCGATGATCGTCGTGGCGCAGAAGTACGGCCTGCCCGCCGTCTACGGCGCGATGCTGTGCTCGGGGCTGTTCGGCCTGATCATCGCCAAGCCGTTCTCGCTGATGGTCCGGTTCTTCCCGCCGCTGGTCGCAGGCACCGTGATCTGCGTGATCGGCCTGTCGCTCATCGGCGCGGACGTGAGCCTGATCGCCGGGGACAGCCCTGCGGCCAGGAACTACGCTCAGGTCTCCCACGTGGCGCTGGCCGGCCTTGTGATGCTGCTCATCGTGGTGATCACCAGGGCGTTCCGCGGCTTCGTCAGCCAGATCGCGGTGCTGCTGTCGATCGTGATCGGATCCCTGGTGGCATGGCCGATGCACATGCTGGACTTCTCCAGCGTCCACTCGGCCGGCTGGGTCGGGTTCAGCGGGTTCTTCAGGTTCGGCCACCCGAGGTTCGAGGCGGCGGCGATCATCTCCCTGTGCATCGTCATGCTGGTGACCTACACCGAGTCAACCGCGGACATGCTGGCCGTCTCGGAGATGGTGGACAAGAGGCTGGCCCCGGCCGACCTGGCCCGCGGCCTGGCCACCGACGGCCTGTCGGCGGTCCTGGCCGGGTTCATGAACTCCTTCCCCGACACCGCCTTCGCGGAGAATGTCGGCCTGGTCGGCCTGACCAGGGTTCGCAGCCGCTGGGTGGTGAGCGTGTGCGGCGTGCTGCTGATGCTGCTCGGCATCGTGCCGAAGATGGGCCAGGTCGTCGCCAACGTGCCCGGCCCCGTGATCGGCGGCGCCGCGACCGTGATGTTCGCGATGGTGACGGCGGTCGGCATCCGGACCCTGCACAAGACGTCGTTCGACGGCAACCACAACCTGCTGATCGTCGCGGTGTCCCTGGCGGCGGGGCTGATCCCGGCCGTGCAGCCCGCCATCTACGAGCACTTCCCCACCGACTTCCAGGTGATCTTCGGATCCAGCATCACCTCGACGGTGATCGTGGTGTTCACGCTGAACCTGGTGTTCAACCACTGGACCCGCGGCGGCGGCGGCGAGCACGCGGTGACGGCCGCGGTGCGCGAGGGCGCGGTCGCGGTGACGGCCGCGGTGCGCGAGGGCTCTGTCGCGGCGGACCTCCCGGATGACGGCGCGGGCCGCCACGTCACGGTGAGCGCAGCCGCCGAGCGGGCCGCCGGCGGCGGCAACGCCTAGCCTCGGCCTGGCAGGCGACCGCGGAAGTCCGGGCTCCCGGCGCGGGTCCCGTACCGGCACATAACCGGCAAACCGGGCATCTGCGGCTGGCGGCTCACCGGGTCGTTGTGGCGGCGTGACGGCTCTGACCGGCATGCTGCCACAACGACCGGCCGGCCCGCCCGGCCGGCCGCGTCCGGACGAGGACGGGTGAACGGTGGCACCCACTGCTCGTGGCCGGGCTGACCGCGGTCAAGGGGTCCCGTTGCGCCAGCCATCCCCTCGGGCGGGGCCTGGTGCGCCATCGATCTCCATTCGATCCCGCACCCCAGCAGCCGCCAGGCGTGCAGCTTCCACGGCTCCGGCCCAGCCCGGCGGCTCCGGCCCAGCCCGGCGGCTCCGGCTCAGCCCGCGGCCTCCGCGGCGATGGCCTCGGACATCTCCCTGGCGATGCGCTTGAGCTCGGGCACGATGCGCGCCGCGGCGTCGTCGGTCATCCGGGCCTGCGGCCCGGATGCGGAGATCGCCAGCGCGGCCGGGGCCTCCGGCACCGCCACCGCGAAGCAGCGCACGCCGACCTCCTGCTCGCCCTCGTCCACCGCATAGCCCTGCCTGCGGATCACCTCGAGGTGGGCCAGCAGCAGGCCCGGGTCCGTGATCGTGGCGGGCGTGAACGCCGGCATGCCGGCCCGCTCGAGCAGCGCGCGCGCCTGGTCGGGCGGGAGGTCGGCGAGCAGGGCCTTGCCGACCGCCGTGCAGTGCGTGCGCACCCGGCGTCCCGGCTCGGTGAACATCCGCATCGAGTGCGGGCTGGGCACCTGCGCGATGTACACCACCTCGTCCCCGTCGAGCATCGCCAGGTTGGCCGTCTCGCCGGTGAGCCGGACCAGCTGCGCCAGGTACGGCCGCAGCCAGGTGCCGAGCATGCGGCTGGAGGTCTCGCCGAGGCGGACCAGCCGCGAGCCGAGCGCGTAGCGCCGCGAGGCTTCCTGCCGGACGTACCCGCGGTTGACGAGCGTGCGGATCAGCCGGTGCACGGTGGGCAGCGGCAGCCCGGAGGCGGTCGCCAGCTCGGACAGGCCGAGCGCCCCGCCGGCGTCGGCCAGCGTCTCCAGCAGGTCGAAGGCCCGCTCGATGGACTGGACCCCGCCGCCCGGCGCCGCCGGGGCGCGCGGGACGCGGCTGGTTTCGCCCTCGCGGACCGCCGCCAGGCTGAAGGACTCGCTCACGTCTTTCATGATACAAAATTAGCGATTCGCATGACAAAAAGCGGCGTCGCCCGCGCGGAGAGCCCCGGCTCCGCCGGGTGTGGCGAGCGGGGCGCCGGGGTCACCACGGTGGCGCGGCAGTCGGGGCGACCGCCCGGTCCCGGCGTGCGCCGGCCGCGGGCCCCGGCGCACCTCCGGCCCCCGGGTCCCGAGCTGCGCCGACCCCGCGGCCCGGGACGGGCCGGCCGCACCCGGGCCGTTGTGGCATCGTGTCCACCATAGCGACCACACTGCCACATCGTTGGCGGGGCCGGGCGGGGGTTGACGGCCCGTCGGCGGCCGGGCTACTCTTATTCGAGTAACGAAAATTTTATTTCATATTATGGAAGAATATGATAGATCATCCGCTTCCCTACCTGGCCAACTGCTCGATGCTGTTTACCGAGCAGCCGCTGCTGCGGCGCCCGGCCGCGGCACGTGCCGCGGGGTTCTCCGCGGTCGAGTTGTGGTGGCCGTTCGGCACGCCGGTGCCGGCCGATCGCGAGGTGGACGCGTTCGTCGCTGCGGTCAGCGACGCCGGCGTGGCGCTGGTGGGCCTGAACTTCTTCGCCGGTGACCTGGCCGGTCCCGATTGCGGCGTGCTGTCGATTCCCGGGCGCAGCGCGCAGTTCCGGGACAACATCGACGTGGCCGTCGGCATCGGCGAGCGGCTCGGCGTATCCGGGTTCAACGCGCTGTACGGGAACCGTGTCGAGGGGGCAGACCCGGCTGTCCAGGACGAACTGGCGACGGAGAACATCGCGCTGGCGGCGAAGGCCGCCGCCAGGATCGGGGCGACCGTGCTCATCGAGCCGGTCAGCGGGCCCAAGCCGTACCCGCTGCGCACCGCCGCCGACGCCGTCGCGGTGGTGCGGCGCGCCCGCGCGGCGGGCGCGGCCAACGTCGGCTTCCTCTGCGACCTGTACCACCTGGCCAGCAACGGCGACGACATCGACGCGGCCATCGCCGCGCACGCCGGCGTCATCGCGCACGTGCAGATCGCCGACGCTCCGGGCCGGGGCGAGCCGGGCAGCGGCTCGCTCGACCTTGGCCGGTACCTGGCCGCCCTGGCCGACCGCGGGTACCGCGGCTGGGTCAGCCTGGAGTACAAGCCGACACGGACGACGGAGGCGAGCCTGGCGTGGCTGCCGAGGGAGCGCCGCGCCGCGGCAGGGGGAAGCGGCGCCGCCGGCGGAGCAGGCACGGCCGGCGGAGCAGGCACGGCCGGCGGAGCAGGCACGGCCGGCACACATGACGGAGAGGAGCACCAGTGAGCACGCGGGTCGCGTTCATCGGGCTGGGCATCATGGGCGGCCCGATGGCCGCCAACCTGGTCAAGGCCGGCTTCGAGGTGACCGGCTACAACCGCACCCCGGCCAAGACCGAACGGCTGGTCGCGGCCGGCGGCCGGGGCGCCGGCAGCATCGCCGAGGCGGTCCGTGATGCCGACGTGGTGGCCACGATGGTCCCCGACTCCCCCGACGTGCGCTCGGTGCTGGCCGGCCCGGGCGGCGTGTTCGACAGCGCCAGGGCCGGGACGCTGGTCATCGACTTCTCCACCATCCGCCCGGACGTGGCCGCGGCCCTGGCCGCCGAGGGCGCCGGGCGCGGCTTCCGGGTGCTCGACGCGCCGGTGTCCGGCGGCGAGCAGGGCGCGATCGAGGGCGTGCTGTCGATCATGGTCGGCGGTGCCGCCGCGGACTTCGACGCCGCCGCGCCGGTGCTGGCCGCGGTGGGCACGACCGTCGTGCACGTCGGGCCGGCCGGCGCCGGGCAGACGGTCAAGGCCGCGAACCAGCTCATGGTCGCCGGCACCATCGAGCTGGTCGCCGAGGCGATCGTCTTCCTCGAGGCCCACGGCGTCGAGGTCGAGGCGGCGCTCCGGGTGCTCGGCGGCGGGCTGGCCGGCAGCGCCGTGCTGCAGCGCAAGGGCGCCGCCATGCTGGCGCGCGACTTCACGCCCGGCTTCCGCGTCGCGCTGCACGACAAGGACATGGGCATCGTCATCGACGCCGCCAGGGAGGCGGGGGTGGTGATCCCGCTCGGAGCGCTCGCCGCGCAGCTCATCGCCGCGCTGAAGGCGCGCGGGGACGGCGGCCTTGACCACGGCGCGCTGCTCAGGCTGGTCGCGCAGCTATCTGGACGACAGGAGTAGGGAACACATGCCACGGATGACAAGCGCCGACGCCGCGGTCGCGATCCTGCGCCGCGAGGGGATCACGGACGTCTTCGGGCTGCCCGGAGCGGCCATCAACCCCTTCTACGCCGCGATGCGCCGCGACGGGGGCATCAGGCACACCCTCGCCCGGCACGTCGAGGGCGCCTCGCACATGGCCGAGGGCTACACGCGGGCCCGCGCGGGCAACATCGGCGTGTGCGTCGGCACCTCGGGGCCGGCCGGCACCGACATGGTGACTGGGCTGTACTCGGCCTCGGCCGACTCGATCCCCATCCTCTGCATCACCGGGCAGGCACCGGTGGCCAAGCTGCACAAGGAGGACTTCCAGGCGGTGGACATCGCGGCCATCGCAGCGCCGGTGACCAAGATGGCGATGACGGTGCTCGAGCCCGCCCAGGTGCCGGGCGCGTTCGCGCAGGCGTTCCACCTGATGCGCTCCGGCCGGCCCGGCCCGGTGCTGATCGACCTCCCGTTCGACGTGCAGCTGGCCGAGATCGACTTCGACATCGAGACCTACCAGCCGCTGCCGGTGTACAAGCCGTCGGCGACGCCGGCGCAGATCGGCAAGGCGATGGACATGCTCGCCGCCGCCCGCCGCCCGCTCATCGTGGCCGGCGGCGGCGTGATCAGCGCCGACGCGGCCGGCCTGCTGACCGAGTTCGCGGAGCTGACCGGGACTCCGGTGGTGCCGACGCTGATGGGCTGGGGGGCCATCCCCGATGACCACCCGCTGATGGCCGGGATGGCCGGCCTGCAGACCGCGCACCGCTACGGCAACGCGACCCTGCTGGCCTCCGACTTCGTGCTCGGCATCGGCAACCGCTGGGCGAACCGGCACACCGGCGGGCTCGCCACCTACACGGCGGGCCGGAGGTTCGTGCACGTGGACATCGAGCCGACCCAGATCGGGCGGGTCTTCGCCCCCGACTACGGCATCGTCTCGGACGCCGCGGCCGCGCTGCGGCTGTTCGTCGCGGCGGCCCGCGAGCGCGGCAGCGCGGGCCGCCTCCCCGACCGCAGCCAGTGGGCTGCCGAATGCCGGCAGCGCCGGGCGAGGTTGCAGCGCCGCACCCACTTCGACGACGTGCCCGTCAAGCCGCAGCGGGTCTACGAGGAGATGAACCGGGCATTCGGCCCAGAGACCCGGTACGTGAGCACGATCGGGCTGTCGCAGATCGCGGCCGCGCAGTTCCTGCACGTCTACCGGCCACGGCACTGGATCAACGCCGGGCAGGCCGGGCCGCTGGGCTGGACAGTGCCGGCCGCCCTCGGCGTGTGCGTCGCCGACCCGGACGCGACCGTGGTGGCCCTGTCCGGCGACTACGACTTCCAGTTCATGATCGAGGAACTGGCGGTGGGCGCGCAGTTCAACCTGCCCTACATCCACGTGCTGGTGAACAACGCCTACCTGGGCCTGATCCGGCAGTCGCAGCGCGCCTTCGACATGGACTACTGCGTGCAGCTGTCGTTCGAGAACGTCAACGCCCCGGAGGTCGGCGGCTACGGCGTCGACCACGTCAAGGTGGCCGAGGGCCTGGGCTGCAAGGCGCTGCGGGTCACCGAGCCGGACCAGATCGGGCCCGCGTTCGAGCAGGCCAGGAAGCTGATGGCCACCTACCACGTCCCGGTCGTCGTGGAGGTCGTCCTGGAGCGCGTCACCAACATCTCCATGGGCACCGAGCTGGACAACGTGGTCGAGTTCGAGGAACTGGCGGCGCGGCGCGAGGACGCGCCGACCGCGGTCGTCGCCATGCCGGACTGAGCCACATGAAGATCGTCGTCGCGCCGGACAAGTTCAAGGGGTCGCTGACCGCCAGCCAGGCCGCGGCCGCGATCGCAGCGGGGCTGCGCGCCGGGCTCCCCGGTGCCGACGTGGTCACGATCCCGGTGGCCGACGGCGGCGAGGGGACGGTGGACGCGGCCGTGGCCGCCGGCTTCCGGCGCGTGCCGGTGACGGCGCGCGGCCCGACCGGCGAACCGGTGCGCGCCAGCTACGCGCGCCGCGGCGACGCCGCGGTCGTCGAACTGGCCTGCGTGTGCGGCCTGCCGCGGCTGCCCGGCGGCCGGCGCGAGCCGCTGGCGGCATCGAGTTTCGGTGCCGGTGAGGTCCTGCGGGCCGCGCTGGATGCCGGCGCGCGCCGGGTCGTCCTCGCCGCCGGCGGCAGCGCCAGCACCGACGGGGGCGCCGGCCTGCTGCAGGCACTCGGCGCGCGGGTGCTCGACAAGCGGGGCAGGCCGATGGGCCCGGCTCTCGGCGGCGGGGCGGCGCTGCACGGGGCCGCCTCGCTCGACCTCGCCGGCCTGCACCCGGCGCTGCGGTCCTGCTCGCTGGTCATCGCGACCGACGTCGCCAACCCGCTGACCGGCCCGGACGGCGCGGCTGCGGTCTTCGGCCCGCAGAAGGGCGCCTCGCCGGCTCAGGTCGGCGAGCTCGCCAGCGGGCTGAGCCACTGGGCGGAGGTGGTGACCGCGGCAACCGGGACCGACTGGTCGCGGGCCCCGGGGGCCGGCGCGGCGGGCGGCGTCGGCTTCGCGGCCCTGGCCGTGCTCGGCGCACGGCGGCGGCCGGGCATCGACGTGGTGCTCGAGCTCGCGGGCTTCGACAAGGCGCTGGCCGGCGCCGCGCTGGTCATCACCGGCGAGGGCTCGCTGGACGCGCAGAGCCTGGCAGGCAAGGCACCGGTGGGGGTAGCCCGGGCCGCCGCCCGCGCCGGGATCCCGGTCGTGGCGGTGGCCGGGCGCACCACGCTGACCAGACGGCAGCTGGCCGTGGCGGGGATCGCCGCGATCCACACGCTGAGCGAACTGGAGCCCGACCCGGCGCGCAGCAGCGCCGAGGCGGGCCCGCTGCTCGCGCGGGTCGGGCGGCTGATCGCCTGCGGCCCGTTCGCGCCGACAGCGACCCTGCGGGCGGCGGCGAGCCCGCGACGGTCCCGGTCATGAACGCCGGAAGCACGCAGCAGTGGCCGGACCTTGCCGACCGGCGGCTCGGCGCCAGCGTGATCTACGCCAACGACGAGTCGTTCGCCGAGCGGGAGAACCTGATCAAGCCGGAGGACCCCGTGTTCCGGCCGCGGACGTTCGGGAACAAGGGCCAGGTCATGGACGGGTGGGAGACGCGCCGCCGCCGCCAGCCGGGCAGCGACAGCGCGATCGTGCGCCTCGGCTGCGCCGGCGTGGTCCGCCGCGTCGTGGTCGACACCTCCCACTTCACCGGCAACTATCCGCCCGAGGTCGCGGTCGAGGCGTGCGGGGCCGAGGGCTACCCGGCGCCGGCCGACCTGGACGGCGCCGACTGGACCACCCTGGTGCCGCGCAGCGCGGTGGCGGGTGACGCCCGCAACCAGTTCGACGTCACCGCCGGGCGGCGCTTCACCCACGTGCGGCTGACCATCTTCCCCGACGGCGGGGTGGCCCGGCTGCGGGTCTACGGCGAGCCGGTACCCGACCCGAGGCTGCTGCCGGCCGCCATCGACCTGGCCGCCGTGGAGAACGGGGCGGCCGTCACCGGGTGCAGCAACATGTTCTACTCCTCGCCGGGCAACCTGCTCATGCCAGGCCCGGCGCGGACGATGGGGGAAGGGTGGGAAACCTCCCGCCGGCGCGACCAGGGCAACGACTGGGTGGCGGTGCGGCTGGCCTGTGCCGGGTCGGTCGACATCGTGGAGCTGGACACCTCGTGCTTCACGGGCAACGCACCCGGCTGGGCCAGGCTCAGCTGTGACGGCGGCGACCTGCTTGCCCGCACGACGCTGCAGCCCGACACCCGGCACCGCTTCCCGGTGGCGGGCAGGCCGACCGCCGACCGGGTCCGCCTGGACATCTATCCGGACGGCGGGATGGCCCGGCTGCGGGTGTTCGGGACGCCCACGCCGGCCGCGCGCGCCGCGCTCGCCGACCGGTTCCTCCGCCTGCTGCCCCCTGCCCAGCTCGCCGAGATCCTGCGGGCGGCCGGCCTGGACAGCGGCGAGGCCGGCCGCCGCGCGGCATCGCCGGCCGGGCTGGCAGACCTCCCGGCGTCCGCGCGCGAGCAGTTCCGGGTCGGACCCGCCTATCCGCTTCAAGAAACATTATTTTCGTAATACGGGAGACTCGGAAGTTCCCATGGCCGTCATCTTCGGCGACAACCAGTACGGCAAGGCAGAGATCCGCCTGGTCCACGTCACCCGCGACCGTGACCGGCACCGGATCAAGGACCTGAGCGTGTCCACCGCGCTGCGCGGCGACTTCGCCGCCGCGCACCTGGTCGGCGACAACTCGCACATCGTCGCCACCGATACCCAGAAGAACACCGTCTACGCCTTCGCCAAGGAGCACGGGGTGGGCGAGATCGAGGATTTCGCCCTGCGGCTGGGCAGGCACTTCGTCGGCTCCTTCGCCTGGGTGACCGGCGCGAAGATCAGCATCGAGGAATATCCCTGGGAACGGATCGTCGTGGACGGCGCGGAGCACCCGCACGCGTTCTGCCGGGCAGGCGGCGGGACCCGGACCACCGCGGTCACCGTCGAAGGCGGCCAGGAGGCGCGGGCCTGGGTGGTGTCGGGGGTGACCGACCTGGTGGTCCTGAAGTCGACCGGGTCGGAGTTCACCGGGTTCCCCCGCGACCGCTATACCACGCTGGCCGAGACCACCGACCGCATCCTGGCCACCGCGGTGACGGCACGGTGGCGCTACGCGAGCACCGACGTCGACTGGGCCGTGGCGCACGCCGACGTGCGGCGCATCCTGCTCGGGGCCTTCGCCGCCAAGCACAGCCTCGCGCTGCAGCAGACGCTGTACCACATGGGCGAGCAGGTGCTCCAGGCCCACCCGGAGGTGGCGGAGATCCGGATGTCGATGCCCAACAAGCACCACTTCCTCGTCGACCTGACCCCGTTCGGCCTCGGCAACGACGGCGAGGTCTACCACGCCGCGGACCGCCCCTACGGCCTGATCGAGGGCCAGGTGACCCGCGACGACGCCCCGGAGGCCGGCCAGGCCTGGCGGGCCATCCCCGGCTTCTGAGCCGGCCGGCCGCGCGAGCCGGGTCGGGCTCGGTCACGACTGTTATCCGCTATCCGGAAAAGAAATTTCGTCGACATCCACGTCCACTTCCCGCAGATCCGCGCGATCGGCGGGCTGGGCATGCCGCTGCTCGACTGGCTGGACCGGTGCGCGCTGCCGGAGGAGAGCAGGCTCGCCGACCAGGCGTACGCGCGGGCGGTCGCCGCGGAGTTCGTCGGCGGGCTGATCGCGTCCGGGACCACGAGCGCCCTGGTGTTCGGGTCGCATTTCCCCGCCGCCATGGACGAGCTGTTCGCGGCGGCCGCCGGGCGCGGCCTGGCCGTCACCTCGGGCCTGGTGCTCAGCGACCGGATGCTGCGCCCGGACCTGCTGACGACGCCGCGGGCCGGCCTGGCCGACAGCCTGAGCCTGATCGGGCGCTGGCACGGGCGCGGGCGGCTGCGCTACGCGGTCACCCCGCGGTTCTCGCTGTCGGCGTCCGGCGCGATGCTGGCAGCGTGCGCGGAACTGCTGGGCACCGGGGCCTGGTTCACCACCCACGTCAACGAGAACCTCACCGAGATCGCGACGGTGGCCGGGCTGTTCCCGGAGGCGCGCGACTACCTGGACACCTACCGGCGGCACGGCCTGGTCACCGGGCGCAGCGTGTTCGCCCACAACGTCCATCCCGGCGACGCCGTGCTCGCCGTGCTCGCCGAGCACGGCGCGTCGGTCGCGCACTGCCCGACCAGCAACTGCGCGCTGGGCAGCGGGCTGTTCCCGCTGCGCCGCCACCTCCGGCACGGCGTCGCGGTGGCGCTCGGGTCCGACGTCGGCGCCGGGGCGGGGCCGTTCCTGCCCAAGGAGGCGCTGCAGGCCTACTTCGTCCAGCAGATGCTGGGCCGGGACGGGGTGACGCTGACCGCGGTGCACCTGCTGTACCTGGCGACCCGGGCCGGCGCGCGGGCGCTGGGCCTGGACGGCCGCACCGGCGACTTCACCGTGGGCAAGGACTTCGACGCGGTGTGGCTGCGCCCGGCCCCGGGCAGCACGCTGGCGGTCAACCTGCGGCATGCCCGGGACGCCGCCGACGCGCTGGCGCGGGTGTTCGCCCTGGCCACCCCGGCGGACGTGGCCCGGGTGTGGCTGCGCGGCCGGCCGGCCGCGCCGCCGGCCGCGGCGCGCGGCGGCCGGGTCACGCCCCGCCGGGCGCCGCGCGGCCGGACCGGTAGGCGCGCCAGCCGCCGTAGCGCGTGATGTCGGCGTGACCGCCCCGGTCGTGCTCGGCCTGCCGCAGCACCATCGCGAACGACAGCTCGCCGTCCTCCAGCTCGACGATCGACAGCTCCAGCTCGGGCGGCTCGGCGGCAAGCAGCGCGCGCAGCTTGTCCATGGGCACGTCGTACAGCTCGCCGAGGATCCGGCCGCCGCCGGCCGCCGCCGGGAACAGGGCGGGAAACTCGTCGCGGACCGAGTAGAACCGGTAGCGCGGCGCGGTGCGCCGCTCGCCGAGAAACGGGGCACCCGCGATCGCATGATGCGCGCGGCCGCCGCGCATCCCGTCACCGTTGAGGAACATCCACGCCATCCGCGCCTCCCGTCACCATCGTCGCTGACCCGGAGCCGGAGCACCACGGCTCGTTCGGGATAAGTTTTGTGGATGCCGGTGAGCCAGCCGCCGTTCGCGCTGTCCGGGCGGACCGCCTGGATCTCCGAGACTGCGCTGCGCCGGTTCCTGCGGACCGAGACCGGCAGCGCCTCGGTGCTGGCCGGCGCCACCGTCGCGGCGCTGGCCTGGGCGAACATCAGCCTGGCCAGTTACGACAGGCTGTGGGCGACCCGGGTGGCCGTCCTGGTCGGCGGCGCGGGGGTGCGGCTGAGCCTGCAGAAGCTGGTGAACTCCGGGCTGATGGCGTTCTTCTTCCTGGTGGCCGGGCTGGAGGCGCGCCGCGAGTTCGACATGGGCGAGCTGCGCGCCCGCAGCAGGCTCGTGCTGCCGCTGCTGGCCGGGACGATCGGCATGGTGGTGCCCATCGGCATCTACCTGGCCGTCAACGCCGGGCGGCCGAGCGCGCACGGCTGGGGCATGTCCATGTCGACCGACACCGCGTTCGCGCTCGGCGCGCTCGCGCTGGTCGGGCCCGGGCTGCCGGACCGGGTGCGCACCTACCTGCTCACCTTCTCCATCGTCGACGACCTCGCCGGGATCGCGGTCATCGCGGTCGCCTACAGCGGCCGCATCGACACGGTGCCGCTGGGCGCCGGGATCGGGCTGCTCGCGGTCGTGCTGGTGCTGCGGGCGCGGAAGGTGCGCTCCGGCATCGCGTACCTCGGCGCCGGGCTCGCCGCCTGGGTGGCGTTCCTCGACTCGGGCGTGGACCCGGTGGTCGTCGGCCTGTTCATGGGGCTGATCTCCTACGCCTACCCGGCGACCAGGCAGGCCCTGGAGGAGGCATCCGAGGCGTTCCGGACGTTCCGCGAGCAGCCGACGCCGCGGTACGCCGCCGCGGCGCGGGAGGGGGTGCGGACCGCGATCTCGCCGAACGAGCGGCTGGCGCAGCTGTACCACCCGTGGGTCAGCTACGTCATCGTGCCGCTGTTCGCGCTGGCCAACGCCGGCATCGCTCTTGACCCGCGCTTCCTGGCCCGCGCCTACACCTCGCCGGTCACGCTCGGCATCCTGGCCGGGTACCTGGCGGGCAAGCCGGCGGGCACGTCGTTCGGGCTGTGGCTGGCGGGCCGGGCCAGCCGGGGGCGGCTGCGGCCCCCGGTCGGCTGGGGCGCGGTCGCCGGCGCCGGAGCGGTCGCCGGCATCGGCTTCACCGTGTCGCTGCTGATCGCGCCGCTGGCGCTCTCCGGGGAGGCGCTGGCCGAGGCGAAGCTCGGCATCCTGTCCTGCGCGCTGTGCGCGTCCGCGCTGACCTGGGTCGTCTTCCGGCTGGTGCGGCTGCTGCCCGGGCGGCGGCGGCTGCGGGCGCTGCTCGGCACCGCCGAGGCCCTCACCGACCTGGCCGTGCCGGTGGACCCGGCCCGCGACCACGTCCGCGGGCCGTCGAAGGCGCCGGTCACCCTGGTGGAGTACGGGGACTTCGAGTGCCCCTACTGCGGGCAGGCCGAGCCGGTGGTGCGGGAACTGCTGCGCGGCTTCGGTGACCTGCGGTACGTGTGGCGGCACCTGCCGCTTGCCGACGTGCACCCGCACGCCCAGCTCGCCGCCGAGGGGGCCGAGGCGGCCGCGCTGCAGGGCGCGTTCTGGGAGATGCACGACCTGCTGCTGGCGCACCAGGGCGCGCTGGCCGTCCGCGACCTGGTCGGCTACGCCGGGTCGGCCGGCCTCGACACCGAGCGGTTCGCCGCCGACCTGCGGGCGCACGCCGGGGCCGCGCGCATCGCCGAGGACGTGGACTCCGCCGACCTGTCCGGCGTGTCCGGCACGCCGTCCTTCTTCGTCAACGGCCGGCGGCACCACGGCGGCTACGACATCGAGACGCTGTCCCGGGCGGTCAAGCTCGCCGCGGCGCGGGCGAAGATCAGCGCCTGAGGTCCGCGCGGCGGCCCGGGGCGGCCGCGGCGGGGCGGGGCGTGCCGCGCGGCGACCCGGGGCGGCCGCGGCTGGCAAGGGGCCGGCTGCGCGGCGGGCCCGGGGCGGCGCGGGGCGGCGCCGCGGACATGAGAGGCTGGGACTGATCCGGTTCCGGAGAAGGAGGAGGTGTTCGGTGCGGGCGCAGCCAACAGCCGCGGCGGCGGGCACGATCGACATCGGCGGTGACCTGACCGTCAACCGCCTCGGGTTCGGCGCGATGCGGATCACCGGGCCCGGGATCTGGGGCGACCCGCCGAGCCGGGAGGCGGCCATCGCCACGCTGCGGCGGGTGGTGGAGCTGGAGGTCAACTTCATCGACACCGCCGACTCCTACGGCCCTGCGGTCAGCGAGGAGCTGATCGCCGCGGCGCTGTACCCCTACCCGGACGACCTGGTGATCGCGACCAAGGGCGGCCTGCTGCGGCCCGGGCCGAACCGCTGGGTGCCGGACGGGCGCCCGGAGCACCTGCGGGAGGCCTGCGAGGGCAGCCTGCGGCGGCTGCGGCTGGACCAGATACCGCTGTACCAGTTCCACCGGGTCGACCCGGCGGTGCCGCTGGCCGAGTCGGTCGGGGCGCTGGCCGAGATGAAGGACGAGGGCAAGATCCGCCACATCGGGGTCTCCAACGTGACCGAGGCGGAACTGCGCGAGGCGCAGCGGATCGTGCCGGTCGTGTCGGTGCAGAACAGGTACAACGCCGCCGACCGGCGCTCGGAATCGATGGTCGACCTGTGCGAGCAGGAGCAGCTCGCCTTCCTGCCCTGGGCGCCGCTGCAGGAGGCGGACAGGAACCCCGGCGTCGCTCAGGCTTGCCGGCGGCTCGGCGCGTCCCCGCACCAGGTGGTGCTGGCCTGGATGCTGGCCAGGTCGCCGCAGATGCTGCCGATCCCGGGCACCGGCTCTGCCCCGCATGCCGCGGAGAACGTGGCGGCCGCGGGCATCGAGCTGACCCCGGACGAGATCGAGGCGATCGGCAAGGGCGGCTGAGCTCCGCCGGCGAAGGCCGGGCCGCCGCCGGATCCGGGCGCTCCCGCTAGGATCGGTCGGCGAGGCGGGTACGGCTGTGCCGGGAGAGGTGAGACGTGACTGACAGTGCTGGCGGGATCGCGATCGTGGGCGGGCGGGTGGTCCCGGTCGAGGGCGAGCCGATCGAGGGCGGGACCGTGCTGCTGCGGGACGGGAAGATCGCCGCCGTCGCGGGCCCGGGTTTCGCGGTGCCGGCCGGCGCGGACGTGGTGGACGCGGCGGGCAAGTGGGTGCTGCCCGGCTTCATCGACGCGCACGCGCACGCCGGGGTGCACGAGGAGGCCGAGGGCTGGGCCGGCGACGACACCAACGAGCGGACCGACCCGTGCACCGCGCAGGTCCGGGCGCTGGACGCCATCAACCCGGCCGACCTGGGCTTCCGCGACGCCATCACCGGCGGGGTGCTCGCGGTCAACGTCAACCCGGGCTCGGCCAACCCGATCGGCGGGCAGACCGCGGCGGTCAAGTGCTGGGGCCGGACCGTCGACGAGATGGCGATGCGCGCCCCGGCCGGGCTGAAGTCGGCGCTCGGCGAGAACCCCAAGCGGGTGTACGGGGAGCGCAAGGAGACCCCGGCGACCAGGCTCGGCACCGCCGCGGTGATCCGCAGCGCGTTCGTCGCCGCGCAGAACTACCAGGCGAAGCTGACCGCGGCCGCCGAGGGGACCGGCGAGCGCGTGGTCGAGCGCGACCTGCGGCTGGAGGCGCTCGGCCGGGTGCTGCGCCGGGAGATCCCGTGGCGGCAGCACTGCCACCGCGCCGACGACATCGCGACCGCGATGCGGCTGGCCAGGGAGTTCGGGTACGACCTGGTGATCGATCACGGCACCGAGGCGCACCTGCTGGCCGACCAGATCGCGGCCGCGTCGATCCCGGTGGTGATCGGGCCGCTGTTCACCAGCCGGTCCAAGGTGGAGCTGCGCAACCGCTCGCTGGCCAACCCCGGCAGGCTCGCCGCCGCCGGCGTGACGATCGCCATCACCACCGACCACCCGGTGGTACCGATCCACTTCCTCATCCACCAGGCCACGCTGGCGGTCAAGGAGGGCCTGGACCCGCAGACGGCGCTGCGCGCGGTCACCATCAACCCGGCGCGCATCATCGGCTGCGCGGACAGGATCGGGTCGCTGGCGGCCG